>Ga0315283_10001986_pt1 | contig 16825 bp, 14 predicted proteins | sample YL17G09_0_MG_FD_204541 | JGI IMG/M metagenome (GOLD analysis project Ga0315283, IMG submission 204541) | Sediment microbial communities from Yellowstone Lake, YNP, Wyoming, USA - YL17G09_0 | ecosystem: Environmental > Aquatic > Freshwater > Lake > Sediment | place: USA: Wyoming | collected... | reverse complement strand
CATGATTCTTTGGCTTTGCTGTTAAATACTTTCCCGAGAAAGAGATTAAAGATTGGTTTCGTTTCGTCGGAAACAAAAGAGCCAAACTGGCTGTTTATTAATCGCGGGCGTTGTTTGCCAAGCATGCTTGCGCCACTGAGGTTCAACTCAATGATCTTACCCTCTTTGGAAAATGTTAAATAACCCGAAGGCGCAAAATCGTATAATTCAGAATATTTTTCGGCTGCAACTTCAGCCAGTTCTTTTGCCAGCGCGAGTTTTTCGTTCTGCAATTCCAGCTCTTTCTGATGCACCTGAAGCTCTTTAATGAGTTTCAGCATTTCGGCTTCAGAAAGTTGTAAATCTGTTTTTAACGATTTCTTTTTCAGCAACTTTTCTGCCTTTTGGCGAAAGATTAAGGCATCTGATGAGTTGATATTTTGTTTTTTCATCATGTAATGTTTAGCCAGAGATAGAGGTATAATAATGTAACAAGCTAAATTAAGCGTTTATGTTCACTTTCCAATGAAAGATAAACACATGAATACACATTTAAACCAAACAGCCAGGATTTTGTTATACATGCGTCAGGCAGATAACCGCAGCACCGGACAAACAGCTTTTTTATGTAAATTTGCGCCCGGTTTAACACATACGAACTGAATACTATATTTATGAAAAGAACAATCTGCTTATTATTGATTTGCATGCTTGCAGGCACTGGAACTACCCAGGCGCAGATTCAAAAAATGATCTCACTTTCGGGAAAAATCGCGAACCATGGCACTTACACAGAAATCTACCTCGATTCTCTTGGCCCGCAGGAGGCAGTTAATGTTACACTTGCGCCTGTTGCTGCCGACGGTTCCTTCACGATAAAAACGCTGGTGCTGAAACCAGACATTTACAAGCTCAGGCTTGCAGATGACAATTTCATTTTCCTGATCATCAGCCCCGGTGAAAATATAACGTTGCAAGCCGCCGGACCAAAACTTGATTTTAGTGTAAAAACAAGCGGTTCATCCCAAACAATGGACCTGTATACCACCATGAACGCTATTGCTCCTTATAACCTACGTATTGACAGCCTTAACGAGCAATACAGAACGGTTGTAAACACAGCTAAACAAGATTCGCTGCTTCCACTTATCATCTCAGCCATAGTCAATGCGGAGAATGCCCGGAAAAATGAAATCGCATCCAGTATCCGCAAGAATCCTGCTTCACTTGCATGGTTATTCTTTATGGACAAATTCGATATTTCGGCAGATTATGAGGTGATGGATATCCTTGACCGAGGTCTTTACAGTGCATATCCCAGAAATGTTTATGTGGGACAACTCCATAAGCAGGTTGCAGAGGAACGTCGTCTGGGAATAGGACAAGAGGCTCCGGAAATAACACTTTCCAATCCCGAAGGAAAAATGGTGAGCCTTTCTTCGCTGCGGGGAAATATCGTGCTTATCGATTTCTGGGCCTCATGGTGCGGGCCCTGTCGCAAGGAAAACCCAAACGTGGTAAGGCTTTACGGAAAATACCACTCCAGGGGATTTGAGGTTTTCAGTGTATCGCTGGATAAGACCCGCGAAGCATGGATAAAGGCCATTGCCGACGACCACCTTACCTGGACGCATGTAAGCGACCTGGGTTATTGGAAGTCTGCACCAGCTCTGCTTTACGGTGTAACCTCTATTCCATTTACACTACTTCTTGATCGTAATGGTAAAATCATCGCCAAGAAACTGCGTGGCGAAAACCTGGAGCAGAAACTGGCTGAATTGCTGAAGTGATTTGGTGAATTACGGGTCTTGATTGTATAGGCAAAGAAACCACATAGCCACATAGAGCACAATAGAAATCCACATTGATATTTTGTTTTCTAAGTACTCAAAAAGTTAGTTACCCATAGTTGTGTTGTTCACAGGTTGAGAAACATAAGATAAAAACTATGTGTCTTTTTCCTATGTGTCCTATGTGCCTATGTGGTTCAAAAAAAATCCTGATAAAAACTGCATCCTTAGTCCCACAATTATTCACGCGCTTTTACAGTCAACCAATGATGTAGTGCAGCCATTTCGCCGGCACATTGCGAAGCGTAGCGCCCAATTTCCCCGAGTTCCTGGCTATAACCTTCGCCTTCCAAAGCATCTGTTAATGCCAGGTAGCGGACTCCGGCCATGGTGTCGCTCATAATACTTCCCTTGCCGGGAATAGTTCCCTGCGAATGATAACCGGTAATTTCTGCCAGTTTTTGGCCCCCGATAAGTCCCGGATGGTAGATCATACGTTCCGTAAAAGGTGTCAGCAAATCAATAACTTCTGCTTTAGTATGAAGGTGATCCAATTCTGAAATAACTTCAGAAACCTGACCGGAAACTAAAAGTGTACGGTAAGTGGCAACATTCATTTTTAATTGTTCTGCAAGAACAATTCGCGGATCGATTCCCGGAGGTGCTATAAAAACCAATGGTTCTGCACCACGCTCCCCGGATAATAATGCAAATGCATACGGCAGATGTGCATAAGGCCGCGTTCCGTTATACAAGGGTAAAGCCGGCCTGCAGTATAGTAATTTGAGATATGCAAAAGGTGTTTCAGTCGTGTTGATGAATGTCTCAAGGGCATCCTTTTCCATAAACACTTCACCACTCAGATGGCTGTCGATCTGTATCTGCTGATGCCGGGTAAGTTCCGAAAATCCGGCAAGATTCTCTATTGACTGAAAACCCGCATCGGAAAGATTTTGCTGCTCTTCAGGTGAAAATGCATCAAGGTCAAAAATGGAGGGACGCGGATGATTTCTCCAGCAATGCCCGATAAAATCGCAGGTATAAGGATTATGGCAATGCAATCCGACACGAACTAAAGGTGCATGCGGCAATAAAATAACTTCCTGTTCGCGTTGAATTTGTTCGCGGATAAAATCCAGCCTGGAAAGCACCTGTTCTGATACACTTTGGGACGTAAAGAGTTGTTCCAGTTCAATTTCGCTTCCGCGAATATAATCTCCGTTAATATATAAGATCCGGATATCAGCAAGTTGCATCCCGCTTCCTGTTATCACATAATACTGCAATGCTGCATCAAGCAGGTAAGTCTCCGAAACAGAACGTGAACTCTTCACTTCAATACCAATCCATCCCTGCGGCGTATGAATAAGAATATCCAGCATCACCAGTATTTTTTCATGCTGAAAAGCAGCTTCATAAATAACCTTTTCACCTTTGGCGATCCAATCTGTGGTCAATGCGACTGATCGCGAATATTGGAATGGAGATACCGGAGTAGCATCTTTTCCACCGGGGAAGAGCTGGCGTGCCAAAATACCGAGATTTGTTCCCCTCGAAAATACAGCCTGTTGCTCCAGCGATAGCGGATCACGGAGAAAATAACGCTTCTTATATAGATATAGCGATTTGAGGCATTGCACTCCACGAATGAATGTGGATTTCGATAAGGAATTGCGTTCCATGCTATTTGTCCTGATTAATTCCTAAAGTATAAAACTCAATATTCAGGATAAAGCAAATACTTCTTTCGCATCTGCCTGTATTCATCCAATCCCTTTTTCCAACTTTCGCTGATTTGGGCAGGCGTAAGCCCGGATTCGATCTGTTGGCGCAAGGCAGGCGTGCCGGCTAACTTTCCAAAGAAGTTATTGAAAAACTGCTCCTTATTCTTTAGCTGGTTATAGCTGCAGATAAGCCATTTAAGCTCAATGTGGCCACCTGCTTTCAGGTCGTTGGCTTCTGCTGAAAGATCCTTGCCAAAACAGAGTTTCCCTTCGCAGGGAGGATGTTCGCTCACACCTTTGATAGCAGCAGGTTTAAAATTGAAACCTTCATCTGGCAGACCGGGATGACCGATTATTCGGAATGGCTTGCTTGTACCTCTTCCGACCGATACTATAGTGCCTTCGAACAGGCAGAGTGAAGGATACAGATAAACGGAAGCCATATCAGGAAGGTTTGGAGAAGGCTTTACAGGCAGCTTATAGCGTATTGCGTGCGTGTAGTGTTTCAAACGCACGACGGTCAAATCACATTTTATTCCCTTTCCAAGCCAGCCTTCGCCATTAACCATGGTGGCATATTCGCCAACAGTAAGGCCATAAACCAAAGGCACCGGGTGCAAGCCAACATCTGAAACGAGCGCTGGTTCCAAAATTGGTCCGTCAATATAATAACCATTTGGATTGGGCCGGTCGAGCACCACCACCGGAATATGTGCGGCAGCGCAGGCTTCCATCACATAAGTCAGCGTAGAGATATAGGTATAACAACGAACGCCCACATCCTGGATGTCGAAAAGCATGATGTCGATACCTGACAGCTCGGTGGGTGCTGGCCTGTTATGTTTGCCATAAAGCGATACAACCGGCAGACCTGTGCGGGAATCAAGATCATTGGCAATTGATCCTCCTGCTTCGGTATTTCCACGAAATCCATGCTCCGGGCCAAAAACAGATTTTATCTTTATTCCACTTTTGATCAGGCTATCCACAAGGTGCGTGCGACCGATCATCGATGTAGGATTTGCTACCACGCCAACAATTTTTCCCTTTAATAGTGGCAGATACAGCTTCATCTGCTCAGCCCCGGTCATTATGACATTATTTGCGCCTGTCACACTTTTAGCATTTTGATGGGAAATTCGTGAAAATGAACAAGCCGCAAACAGCGCAGCAATTGCTGCCATGCTTGTTAAAGCACGGAGTATGGGAGTATTTTTCCTACTTTTACAATCGATTAGCATTATCGGAAATTGAATTTCGAATTATTTATATCTGGCAGGATCAACGGCAGCAGCGACAACAAGTTCTCGCAACCGCTCATTCGTGTGGCCATGGCCGGAATAGCTCTTGGCCTCACCGTAATGATTGTTGCCGTGGCTATTGTTACCGGTTTTCAGCAGCAAATCCGCAATAAAGTTATTGGTTTTGGCGCTCATATTCAAATTGCTTACTTCGATTCCAACAATTCATTCGAGTTTAAGCCGGTGGACTGTAACCAGCCTTTCCTGCATGCTTTGCAGAAAACCAATGGTATCAGGCATGTACAGGCTTTTGGTACCAAGGCAGGCATGATCAAAACCAAGGATCAGATCCAGGGGGTTGTATTGAAGGGTATCGATTCCGATTTTGACTGGTCCTTCTTTAAAGATAAGTTGGTTGAAGGCTCCCTATTCCGCGTAAGCGATACGAAAGACAACGATTCGGTGATTATTTCCAAAAGCCTGGCCAGTTTGCTCAACGTGCATATTGGTGAGAACCTGCGGATGTATTTTATTGTGGATAACAAGGCGCGGGGCCGCAAATTCGTGATATCGGGAATTTATGATACCGGTCTCGCAGAATTCGACCTGATGTATGTGTATGGTGATATCGGCCATATACGAAAACTGAATGGTTGGACCAAATCCCAGGTTTCGGGCTTCGAGGTTTTTATCAACAACTTCAAACAACTCGACGAAATGGCTGCCAAAGTGAATGATGCCACCGGTTTCGATCTAAAGACACAGACTATACGGGAGCTTTACCCGCAGATGTTCGACTGGCTCGATCTGCAGGACATGAACGTGATCATTATCCTGGCGTTGATGGTACTTGTCGCTGCCATCACAATGATTTCCACCCTGCTGATACTTATCCTGGAACGCACACAGATGATTGGTACGCTCAAAGCTCTCGGTGCCAGCGATGCCAGTGTTCGTAAAATTTTCCTGTACCAGGCAGCTTTTATCCTGGGAAGAGGATTGTTGTGGGGAAATATCGCGGGGATTGCATTATGCCTTGCCCAGCAGCAATGGGGAATCATGAAACTTCCACAGGAGTCGTATTTTGTATCGGTAGTTCCGGTAAACCTCAGCCTTATTCACCTGGCTATCATCAATACAGGCACATTGATTGTTTGTATGATGATGCTGGTTCTTCCCTCTTACGTGATTTCAAGGATATCGCCTATCAAGGCCATAAGGTTTAATTAGTGCTTGTAAGAAAACTCATTACTTTACAAAAAAGAAGGATTTAAGAACAAGGATTACTCACTTCGTTCGTGAGGTCTCTTCGCTAGGTTAACGATTTTTGATTTTAGATGTACACTGATTTCCAATTGTTTAGCCAAAACTTCATAAATCGTTAATCGACATTATTCGCGCATTGCTCATTTTTAAAGATGCTCATGAAACCGCGTTGCTAAGTTCCTTGTTCTTAAATCAAAAAAAGTAACGTTTTCTTATTGACACTAATTAGATTAAGAAGAATGTTTAATTGTCTAATTTTCAAATTGTCTAATTTTCAAATTTTCAAATTGTCTAATTGTCTAATTGTCTAATCATTGATAAATTTCTCAAACCGCCATTCGCAAAGCTGTTTGAACCTGTTCATAATGAGGGCTGTAGCCCGGTTATGGATGGCTTCCCAGGTCTTGTGAATGAAGTTCAGTTTTGTCAACGTTTTGTTTCCATAGAAATTAAATCCTACCACCATAAAAAGTTGCGACATCTCCTTCTCCCCATTTTCAGGTATGGAAGATCGCACGTACATTAAGAAAACCCCTATCGGATAACCGCCACTGCATTTGTACAACAGGTAACGGGCATTATCAAAATCAAAAGAATCAGGCGTATACTGTATCTTTAGTGCGTTTAGATTGAACAGATGAAACAGCTGGAGGCCAGCTAATCCTTTTTTATGCATAAAAGGGTCAGGCGGCCATCCGAACAGATTGACCTTGATAATATCCAGCCGTTCATCCTTGCGTGTAACCTTCGCGATATGATTCGGCCAGCAACTTGAATCTCCGTTCCATTTCAGCAACTCCTCAAATACAAAAGTCGCAGGAACATCAATGCCTATCTGGTGGATATTCAGAACTTTGTACATATCAACTCCGATCCCGGTGCGTTGCAAAATACGCTTGCTATATAGCATCCTTTCTTCTTCAGAGTGAAATTTAATATTTGTAGCAAATGCAGGTTTATCCAAAAAGAAAAACCGGATATCCGAAAATATTCCCGTACTTAATGCAGGAGGGTGTTTCGACATGTTTTAACCAGATTGCTTGAGTATATTGGCAAGATATTTTCTCCTAATTTCTAATTGTCTAATTGTCTAATTGTCTAATTGTCACATTATCACATTATCTCATCTTCACATCTTCAAATTACAGAATTGGTGCTATAAACAGAGCAATCACTTTTTATGCAATCCGCATTCCTTGTTTTGCGGCGACTCCCACCACCAACGGCCTGCACGCACATCCTCGCCGGCTTCGATGGCTCTTGTGCAGGGCTGGCATCCAATACTTGGAAATCCCTGATCGTGCAGTTTGTTATAAGGGATATTTTTTTCTTTGATATAATTCCAAACCTGTGTTTCGGTCCATTCGATAAGTGGATTTATTTTAATAAGTTTATGCTGATCATCCCATTCTACCATTTTCATATCCCGGCGTGTAACGGATTGCTCGCGACGAAGTCCGCTAATCCATGCTTCCATACCGGCGAACGCCCGGGTTAAAGGTTCAGTTTTACGAATATGGCAGCACAATTTCCTGTTCTCCACAGTTTCATAAAAAAGGTTGATACCGTGCGAGCGCACCATTCCTTCAATATGCCCGGCATTTGGAAAAAATACTTCTATTGGTATACCATAGCGGTTGATGGTTCGTTCGAGTATTTCGTAAGTTTCGGGGAATAATCTGCCGGTGTCCAGTGTAAATATTTTTACATGCCTGTCTATACCGGCAATCATCTCCGTAATCACCTGATCCTCGGCGCCGAGGCTTGATGCAAAAACGATTTTATCACTAAATTCTTTTATAACAAGGTCAAGCGCTTCGCGCGCATTGGCATTTTCCAGTGCCGAATTGAGCTTGTCAATCCTTTTGTTTATTGTCATAGACAGTAAGTGTTAGAATCCGGAAATGCAAAAGTATGCTTAATTCCCACTCCTTTTTCGGTTTATTCCGGCATGCTACAACGGGTAAAGGAATTTGCCAACCATGCCCTCCTGAACCACACAGATTTCATACTTTTGCGTGTTCTCAACAAGTTCACCTTCATGAATGTTCATTTTATCGCCATTGGCGGAAGCGCAATGCACAACCTGGCTATCGCGCTAAAAAAGAAAGGGGTCCACGTCACCGGATCCGACGACGAAATCTTTGAACCGGCAAAATCGAGGCTGCAAAAATATGAATTATTACCCGAGGAAGAAGGCTGGCATCCTGCGAAAATCACTAAATATCTGGATGCCATAATCCTGGGAATGCACGCCCGTGCTGACAATCCGGAGCTTCTTCTGGCACAGGAGTACGGCATTAAGGTTTTCTCCTATCCGGAATTCCTGTACGAGCAGGCCAGGGATAAGCAACGTGTCGTTATTGGCGGAAGCCACGGTAAAACAACAATTACGGCGATGATCCTGCATGTGCTCAAGTCGACGGGCCGCGATTACGACTATATGGTGGGAGCACAACTCGAAGGATTTGAGGTAATGGTGAAATTGACAGAATCTGCGCCAATCATGGTTTTTGAAGGCGACGAATACCTGACATCGCCCATCGACCGCAGGCCAAAATTCCACCTTTATGTGCCCGATATTGCGCTCATCAGCGGAATTGCCTGGGATCATATGAATGTGTTCCCGACATTTGAGAATTACTACGATCAATTCCGGATTTTTGCCAGCCTGGTTCGTAAGAATGGTAAGCTTATTTATTGCCTGGAAGATGAAGCAGTTGTGGCTGCAGTGAGCAGTGCCGATCCTTCGGTGGAACTTGTTGGTTATGGCCTGCCCGAATATTCAATTGCCGATGGCATTTCCAGCCTCATCACTCCAACCGGAAATATTCCATTGAAAATATTTGGCCACCATAACCTGCTGAACCTAAGCGGTGCATTAGAAGTTTGTCGCCAGCTTGATGTTGCGGACGCTGATTTTTACAAATCGATAAGCTCTTTTAATGGCGCCTCCAACCGCCTCGAAAGCATCGGCAAAAATGAGCATTCACGCATTTTTCGCGATTTTGCACATTCTCCTTCCAAGCTTAAGGCTACCACCAAAGCTGTAAAGGAGCAATATCCCGGCAAATTCCTGGTAGCATGCATGGAGCTGCATACATACAGCAGCCTCAGCCAGGCATTTCTTGAACAATATCAGGGCACAATGGATGCGGCTGATTTGCCAATCGTATATTTCAATCCTCATGCGCTCACAATCAAGAAACTACCCCCGCTTGATCCTGAAATGGTAAAGAAAGCGATTGGCAGGCCCGGCATCCTGGTTTTCACGGATTCCAAACTATTATTTGATTTCCTGTTGAACTTCGGCTGGGAAAATAAAAATCTCCTGATGATGAGCTCAGGAGATTTTGGTGGTATGGATTTAAAGGCGTTTGCCAAACAATTGCTTACCTCCGCTTAACCCAATCGTTATTTATTGCGTTTCCATTCATCGATCAGGCTTACCGACAACGAATCGGCTGTGGAAATTTTAGTGGTTAACTTCAGTACTTTACTTTCTCCGTCGAAAAAGACAACCGGCATATAGTCGCCGCCATATAGTCCGCTCGATTCCAGGTAGGTTTCTGTGTCGAAGGCCGTATTCATACAAAACATAATTGGACTTTTCTTGTCGTACTGGTATAAACGTGCCGATGCCAGGTCGGGGAAATCCATGGTAACTTCAGCGCAGAGCTGGCCATTCTCTTCAAAAAGTCTTTTCACGATATTAGTGGCTCCGGAATAATCCAACTCGATCTTATCGCCGGCAATATAGTTGGATTTCAGGTCGTTGAAGTCATCGGTAATCTGCGACGCCGAATCCACGCCTGAAGCATAAATATTGATGTATTTAATTGTAAGTTTGCCGCTGTTACTGCCGGTAAACTGAAAGGTGTATTGCTTTTTTTCGACAGTTAGGCAACTTGTGATGAACAATGCCAGTGCCAGAATGGCAAAGAATTGAAATTTGACAGTTTTCATAATGTGGTTTAAATTTTAGTCAAACTTACATAATAAAATTGAGAAGACGTTCTTTTGCCAATGATCAGAAAAAACAAACAAACCGGGATTTGGTTCAAAATCAACTTTACAAAATAAATATTGCAAATTGCTTTGCAAATGCCTGACTTTTATCTTTTTACTTTTGTCTTTTATCTTTTATCTTCTGCATGATAGTGCATGTAAATCCTAATAACTGCTTCTTATGCTACACCAGTTTTATCAGAATTTATTAGACAGCACCTGGATAGAGATTGTTGCCGTAATTTTCGGATTGCTGAGCGTATGGTATGCCAAAAAGGAGAAAATCCTGGTTTATCCAACGGGTATAGTCAATGTGCTGATTTACGTCTACATCTGCTACTTTGCCGGCCTGTACGCCGATATGGGCATCAATGCGTTTTTCTTTGTAATGAGTGTTTATGGTTGGTACAATTGGAGCCGGAAAATAGACATAAGTCATCATGTGCCCATCAGTAAAGCCACCCGCGTGCAGCTATTGATAAGTTTCGTGTCATTTTTCGTGTTCTTCCTATTGCTATGGTATGTTCTGGTGCGATTTACAGATAGTGTGGTACCTGTTTGGGATTCGTTCACCACTTCCATTTTTATCGTTTCCATGTGGCTTATGGCACTCAAGAAGATTGAGAACTGGCTGGGATGGATTATCGGCGACGCCCTTGTGATCCCGCTATTCGCCTATAAAGGACTGGTCTTTACCAGTTTTCAATACATTATATTCCTGGCTCTGGCAATATCCGGGTACATAGAATGGCACAAAAAACTCAAATCCTGAAATCATGCCAATACGAATTGCCATTACAGGCCCCGAATCTGCAGGTAAATCATGGTTGACAGAAAACCTCGCAAGTGCATACCACAGCACATGGGTTCCGGAGTATGCCAGGGAATACCTTGATAAACTGAACGGACCATATTCCTATGATGATATTCTGGCTATAGCTCACGGACAAATGGCGGCCGAAGATTCAGCCCTGCAATCAGCCGGTAAATTCTTGTTCAGCGATACGGAATGCCTGGTAACCAAGATATGGTGCGATGTAAAATTTGAGCGCTGCCATCACTGGATTATTGAACAGATAGAACTGCGGCCATATGACCTATACCTGCTTTGCGACATCGACCTGCCCTGGCAGCCTGACCCCCGGCGTGAGCATCCGCACCTGCGCCAATACCTGTTCGATCTCTATTACGCTGAACTGATTGACCGAAAATTTAATTTTGGCGTTGTAAAAGGAACCGGGGAAGCCCGTCTCGAATGTGCCATGGAAATTATAAATCGTATGCTTTTTGTGTGAGTCATCGGTCACGACAGGACATCTTTTTGCATAACCTGAGCCTATTACTTTCAGTCAATTACTGCAGTTTTCTTACATTTGAAGTCTTCAACAGGTTCCATGACACAAGCCAGCCCTTCATCACGACTAAAAGTGCTATTTCTGCCGCGATGGTATCCCAACCGGACCGATCCAATGCCGGGCTTGTTCATCGAGCGTCATGCCCGGGCAGTAGCTACTATTGCTGATGTAGCCGTGGTATTTGTGAAATCATTGCCTGGTTTGCATAATCGTTTCGAATTTGAAACTGTTCAGGAAAATGGTGTTTTCACGATCCGGGCTTATTTTCGTGGAAAAGAAACTGCAAGTTTGTACAATGGATTATTTTTTCTGGCATCCTTCATAAAAGCGATGCTTCAAATGCGCAAATCATTCGGTAAGCCCGACATTGTTCATGTGCATGTGCTTACGCGGCTTGGTGTACTGGCATATTGTTATAAAATGCTGACAGGTACACCTTATCTCATCACCGAACATTGGTCGCGCTACCTTGCTGCTGTTGAAACCTACAAAGGTTTCTGGCGTAAGATGGCTACACGCTTTGTGGTAAAACATGCTGAAGCCGTGACCACCGTTACGCAGAACCTGCGTGATGCCATGCTATTAAAGGGACTCTGCAATCCCAATTATCATGTTATCTGCAATGTTGCAGATTCTCAGCATTTTTATCCGGAAGTGACACCTGTAACCACTACTGTTAAACGCTTTGTGCATATTTCATGTTTCGAAGATCGTTCTAAGAACATTTCCGGCCTGCTGCGGGCCATAGCGGAGTTATCTGCTGTACGCCACGATTTTGAATGCCACCTTGCAGGTGAAGGTGAAGATCTGGAACGAATGCGTGCATATGCCCTTCAACTTGGCATTTACAATAGTACTGTTCATTTCGACGGATTGCTTGAAGGTGATGCCATCGCTGCTGCATTAAGGCAGTCACGGTTCCTGGTAATTTTCAGCAACTACGAAAATATGCCTGTTGTGATAAATGAAGCTTTTGCAAGTGGAATACCAGTTGTGGCTACCCGCGTTGGCGGCATTGCCGAGTATGTTGATTCACTGAAAGGCATACTTGTGGATGCCGGCGACGAAAACGGTCTTATACGCGCCCTTTCGCAGATGCTGGACCAAAGCGAAACATATGACCATCATGCTATCAGGCAATATGCCGTGGATAATTTCAGTGTACATGCTGTTGCAGGGCAATTCGGAACTATATATTCGGCTATTGAAACCAAAACCAAACACATAGTGTGATGCAATTCGGAATCCTGTGCAATGGGTATGTTTTTCAGAGCTGGCAATCCAAAGTCATCCTCCATCTGATTGATCATGGCATAGAACCTTGCCTTGTGATTATTAATGATAATCCGTTACCGGTACAAAGCAGGTTCCGGAAATGGCTTCATTATCCTTACAGCAAATTACTTGCGCGATTGTACTTCCGTTTTGCAGCAAATCCATCCTCCAAACAATCACATGACCTCAGCGGGAAATTGCACGATATCAGGAGAATTTATTGCCGTACACAACAAAAGGGTTTTTCAGAATACTTCACGACAGAAGATATCATAATCATAAAATCCTGTAAACCTGATTTCCTGCTGCGCTTTGGATTCGACATTATTAAAGGTGAAATTCTGAATGCCGCAACTTACGGTGTGTGGTCGTTCCACCACGACGACGCGCAAAAGTACCGTGGTGTGCCCCCGGGGTTTTGGGAAATCGTAAAGTCCGACATGGTGAATGGAGCCATTCTGCAAAGGCTCACCGAAACCCTTGACGGCGGGATTATTCTGCGCAAAGGCTATTTCGGTACCATCACACATTCGTGGAGCGCCAATATCGATCAGCTCTATTTTGGCACAACATTATGGCCACTCCAGGTTTGTATAGATATCGAAAATGGAATAGCAACCTATGCAGATAATGCCCCTTCATCTGCCCGGGGGAAATTGCATTTTATGCCAGGAAACATCACAATGCTGCACTTCCTGGCGCAGCTGGCTGCTAATAAATTCCTTTTCCACTTTCGCGAACTTTTTGTTTGTGAAATGTGGAATGTAGGTCTGGTAAAATCGCCTGTTCACAGCTTACTCGGATCTGATGCCAAGAACCTCAAAACTTTTTGGTTGCCTCAAGCTGGCAGGGGAACTTATCATGCCGATGCCTTCGCATTTGAACAGGATGGTAAACTGAATTTGCTTGTAGAAGCTTACAATTACAAGGAGCAGCGTGGCAAAATCTCATCTGTAGGCATTGAAACTGAAACCCTGCAAGCCCTGCCGCCCAAGACAGTTCTTGAAACGGATTATCACCTTGCCTACCCTTTTCTTTTTCAATATAAAAACGCCTGGTATTGCATGCCCGAATCTGCTAATAATATGAACCTGGACATATACAGCTATGATCCGAAAATGCAATGTCTGACATTTCTGAGTACGCTGTTGAGGGATATCCCTGCAGTAGATGCCACGCTATATAACCATAATGGATACTGGTGGTTGTTCTTTACCCAAAAGGGCAGCACCAATACAGAATTACACATCTGGTACAGCGATAAAATTTTCGGCACATACCGTCCGCATGCAAACAACCCGGTGAAGACGGACATTCGCTCAGCAAGGCCGGCTGGTCCTTTGTTTGAACACGATGGCGCTTTATACCGCCCGGCCCAGGATTGCTCACTGACCTATGGCGGAAGTATAACCATCAACCGCATTTCAGAACTCACTCCAACTAAATTTCATGAAGAGGTTGTAAGCCATGTAGCTCCTTTCGGAAAGCATAAATGGAAAACAGGCCTTCATACCATATGTTCCGCCGGCGATTTCACCATTTTCGATGGAAAGCGGCATACATTTGTTATGAGCGCGTTCCTGCATCAACTCAAACGAAAAACCCTCATGCTTGGATGGAAAAATACGATCGGTCTCCTTTAGTTTGTTATTTTTGTTCAAAATGGGAATAACCTTTCATCTTCCAACGATTTGGATATGCTGAAAAACATTCTTGGAACGGCTGGTTCGCGCGTATTGAATGCCTTAATGAGTTTTGGCATTGTCATCATCACCACCAATTATCTGGGAGCCAAAGGAACAGGTGTGATCGCGATGATTATGTTTGCCATTTCCCTGAATCAACTCTTCAGTAGCCTGCTTGGCGGGCATTCGTTGGTCTACTTCACATCCCGTACACATCTGCCTTCACTCTATTTCATTTCATGTGTATGGGCTGTAATAAGCTCAGTACTTGGCACCGCAGTGCTTCAGCTATTTCATCTGATACCTGAACAAAATGGCTGGCATGTATTATGCCTTTCCGTGATATTGTCGCTTGCTTCGTCCAATACAATGGTTTTGCTGGGCAAAGAGCGGATTACAGTCTTTAATGTTATCAGCGTATTGCAATTGGTAGTATTAAGTGCTGTATTACTTTTTGAGGTTGAAGTGGCAGGTGACCATACTGCATGGGCCTATATCCTGGCATTGTACATTTCATTCGGGTTATATTTCCTCATGGGATTTTTGAGTGTATTAAAACACCTGAGTTTTTCTGTAACCGCTGATATCAGAGGGCTGTTGAAGACAATCTTCCGATATGTAGCAATGGTACAACTTGCGTCAATCATTCAATTACTAAACTACCGGCTGAGCTATTATATTATTGAAAGCTGGTTTGGCAAGGCTGCCGTTGGACGCTATGATGTTGGCGTAAAATTATCGGAAGGTATGTGGCTTGTAAGTAAAAGCTTTGCCATGGTTCAGTTTGTGCGTATAGCGCATATGAACGACCTGGATTACAGCCGGTTGCTTACATTGAAATTCCTAAAATCCACTATTTTAGTCACTTCATGCATAATCATCGCCTTGCTTATCCTGCCGGGAAATCTTTACACCTTTGTTTTTGGCAAGGAGTTCAGTGAAACACGTCATGTCATGTTTGCACTGGCACCTGGCATTTTGGCCGTTGCGATGTCCATGATACTGAGTTCATTTTTCTCCGGGAACGGGAAGCCGCAAGTGAATACGGTTGCATCGGCGATCGGGCTGTTAACATTGCTGGTGGCGGGATTCGCACTCATTCCGGCATTTGGGATTGTTGGCGCCGGCGTCGCAGCCTCAGTGGCATATAGTACCACGTTAATCTATCAGTTAATCATATTATCGCGTCACCATAGATTCCATTTACACGAACTCATCCCTGCGAAAGAAGATGTCATTTTTATCAGGGATGAAGTGAGGCATTTATTGGTCACACGTCGCAAGAGAAAGGAAAGCCAATGAGCATGATGACAAAAAAGGAGGAAGTTAAGCAGTTTTACGACGATTTCGTCGGGCACCAGCTAGAGGTTTCTTTCAACGAAAGGCATCTCCTGCTTTTTCGGGAACTAAAGCAATTAGGATTATCGGCTCATTCCATCGTTCTGGAGCTTGGCTGTGGCATCGGTGTGATGACTTCGCTTATAGCCAGGCAAGTTAATCAGGGGTCGATAGAAGCCGTGGATATCAGCCCGGGATCTGTTGCAGAAGCGAAAAAACATTTAAAGCAGCAGCATAATGTTCGTTTCGTGGTGGCTGATCTCAAGCATTATGAAAGTAGCATGACAGACTTTGATATCATTACTTTGCTCGATGTGCTTGAGCATATCCCGGAAGAAGATCATGCTGATCTGTTTACAAAAATCAGCAAACTAATGCACATGCAATCTGTATTTTTCATCAGCATTCCCACGCCCGATTCCATTGTTTACGAGAAGTCACATTCTCCCGGGAATGTTCAGATCATTGATCAGGAATTAAGTGCTGATCTTTTAATATCCCGGGCTTATCAGGCAGGATTGGAACTTGATTTTTTCAAGACTATCGGTATATGGGCAGCCAATGATTATCACCTTCTGGCTTTCAGGAAAAAGATTGAGTATACCAACGACCGGATAAGCAGCCATCGCAGCCTTTTAGGAAAGGTTGTTCATAGATTGATACTATGGAAAGAACGTAAAATTCTCTCGCGGAATTACCACATGCGTAATTTGAATTAATAGAATTTGTTACCTGCAAAGGTTTAAAATTTGTATTTTTGTTGAGGATCAATATGTTGCGATGGGGAAATTCTCTGATATGCCCAACATTGGCATCGGGTTCGAAAAGAATCTCCAACAATCTTATGAAAGTATACTTGTGATGAACGCGATTAAATACTGCCTGCTACTTCCGGGATTCTTATTTATAATGCTTACTGCTGCGGTACGAGCCCAGCAGCCTGCCAACAATCCTGTTATTCCTGAAAAATTCTGTATCTCTGCAAACGAACTTTTACTGGCTAACTTAATCAACGAATACCGCCATCTAAATAACCTTCCGGTGATCCCACTATCGAGATCACTCTTTTTTGTGGCACGAACACATGTGCTGGATCTTACGCAAAACCATCCCGACAACAATAAATGCAACCAGCACAGCTGGTCGGATAAAGGCAACTGGAAA
>Ga0315283_10001982_pt1 | contig 16835 bp, 11 predicted proteins | sample YL17G09_0_MG_FD_204541 | JGI IMG/M metagenome (GOLD analysis project Ga0315283, IMG submission 204541) | Sediment microbial communities from Yellowstone Lake, YNP, Wyoming, USA - YL17G09_0 | ecosystem: Environmental > Aquatic > Freshwater > Lake > Sediment | place: USA: Wyoming | collected... | reverse complement strand
GCGTCCGGCTTTTGCCATGTCACACTGGGGGGCGGAGCGGTGCCCGCCGCTGCGGCTGCCACGCCCGACGGCGACGCAGCGCCGCCCGCCACGCGCGCCCCCGGCCACACCGCCCCTATCACCGGCCTGGCCTTCCTCCCCTCCTCTGGCGCGCTCCTCTCCTCCTCCAGGGACGGCACTGTCCGGGCCTGGGACCTGGCCCGCTACCGCTGCTTCCGGACCCTAGTCCCCCCCGAACGTGCGCAGCTTGGGTGCGTCGCCGCGGACGCCGGCAGCGGGGGCGACATCGTGGCGGCTGGGGGCACCGACACCTTTTCCATTTACGTTTGGTCCGTCCGCACCTCCCGGGTTTTGGACGTCCTCGCCGGCCACGAGGGCCCCGTCTCCTGCCTGGCCTTCTCACCCTCGGCGGGGGGGTCGGGCTCCGCGGGCGGGGCGGGCCCTGAAGGCCAGGGCCGGGCGGTGGGCGCGCCCCTGCTGGCGTCCGGCTCCTGGGACAAGACGGTCCGCCTGTGGGACGTGTTCGGGGGCAAGGGCGCGGTCGAAGCCCTCCCCCACTCCCACGAGGTCCTCGCCCTCGCCTGGCACCCGGCCGGCCACACCCTGGCCGTGGCCACCCTGGACGGGTGCATCGCGCTCTGGGACCCGGCGGGCGCGGTGCTGACGGGGACGATTGAAGGGCGGCGTGACGTCCTTGCGGGCGCGGGCGCGGGCCCCGACGGCGACCTCCGCTCCGCCGCCAACGCCGCCGCCTCCGCCGCCTTCACCTCCCTGGCCTACTCCGCGGATGGTGCCTTCCTGGTCGGCGGGGGCGCGGGCACGGCCGTCTGCATATACGACGCGGAGGAGCGCGTCCTCCTCCGCCGCCTGGTGACGACCGCCAACCGGTCGCTGGCGGGCGTGCGCTCCGCGGCGGGCGCGCACCACACGTCCGGCCACCCTACGGACGCCGGGCCCCGTGGCACCCTGCCCGGTGGTGGGGGGTCGGACGATGACGAGGGAGGCGGCCTGCTCCACGCCTCCAACCCGGGCGGCGGGGCGGGCGCGTCCGGCCTGCCCGGGACTGGCGGCGGCGGCGGCGGCGGCGGCGGCGGCAGCGGCGGCGGCGGCGGCGGGGGTGGGGCCGTGGCCCCGACCCCGGCCACCCGGGCGGTCGCGCTCTGCCCGCTCGGCCGCCATCTGGCCGCCGCGACGACGGAGGGCGTCCTCCTCTTCGTGGACGACCCGGGCACGCGCTTCGACCCGGGCGACCTGGGCGAGGACGTGACGCCGGCCCGGGCTCGGGCGGCCCTGGCCGCCGGCAACCCCGTCCTGGCCGCCCGCCTCGCGCTGCGCTTGGGGGATGCCGGCCTGCTGGAGGCGTCCCTGCTGGGCACGCCGCCGTGCGACGTGGCCGCGTCCGCCCGAGCCCTGCCGCCCGAGTGCGCGGCGGGCGTGCTGGCGGCGCTGGCCTCCCTCCTGCCGCGGGTGCCGCACGCGGAGCATGGCCTGGCGTGGGCGCGGGCGCTGCTGTCGGTGCACGCGCGGGCGCTCCGGGCGGCGCCCCGGGCGGCGACCGCGCCCGCCCTGCGCGCCATTGCCGCCGCGGCGGCGTCCATGCAGGCCGACCTGGCCGTCGGGGCGGCGGCCAATGTGCACACGCTGGAATACTTGGCGTCTGCGCCGATGGAGGAACAGCGGGCTGTGGAAGTGTTGTGAAAAAGAAAAAGAAAAAAATGAAACAAGTGTGGCAACTAACAGACTCCTTCTGCTCTTAACTCTCTTCTCCTCACGCCGCGTACCCTCCTCCCCCGCCTCCCTCTGCCTGCTGCTGCTGTTGCGCCTCCAGCATGCGGGCCACGTGGAAACCCAGGTGCTGCCGCACGTCGGCCACGCCCTCCACGGCGGCCAGGACGGGGAGCAGGTCGAGGAGCTCCCGGTCGGCCGGGTCGTCGATGAACGTGCCGCAGGGGGCGGCGTTGTCGGGCTGGAAGACGTACGAGTGCGGGGAGTTGTCGACGATGATTGTGGAGGCCAGGGGCCGGCCCAGGCATTGCAGGTCCTTCACGTAGTTCCCCTCAAAGGGGACGCACGCCTCCCGGAACAGGCGCCAGCGCACGGTCCGGCCCGGGTCGAGCAGGTCGAGGAGCGGGTCGGCATACTTGGCCAGGGACGCCGTGAAGACGACGACCTCGAAGCGGGCGCCCACGGCGGCCATGAAGGCGTCCACGTGCGGGCGTTTGAGGACGTACACGTCGACGGGGCGGCCGTCGATGTCGACGGGGATGATGAAGTCCGCCCGGTCGACGGGCTTGAAGGAGGAATGGACGAGCGTCTCGTCCAGGTCGAGGACGAGGCACTTTCGCCCCGCATCGCTGGGGGAGGGCGGCCCGATAACGGGCGGGCCTGTGAAGGGTGGGGGGATGGGCGGGCAGGCCGGGCGAAAGGCGGCCGCGGCCGCGGCGGCGGCGGCGGCCGCGGCGGCGGCCGAGGCCGGCGGGTAGGGGTAGGGGGGGTAGGGTGAGGGCGGGGCGGCGGGGTCGCCACCCCCGCCCGCCCTCCCGCTGACCCCCGTGTACGGCAGGCAGCAAACCGCCGCCCGGGTCCGGGCCCAGAAGCGGGCCCAGGCAGAGGGGGGCGGTGCGGGGTAGTGGTGGTGGAGGGGCGGCGGGGCGGCGGCGGAGACTTCCAGGGCGGTGACCTGAGGTTTGGGATGTGTGAGGGGAGAGGAGAGGTTGAGAGCGCCGCCCCCCCCCGCCACCTTTGCGAGCAAGAGTGCGCGCACGCACAATTTCCGCGCCCCCTGCAGATAGGGCAACGCGATTCACACGTTTTTGAAGCGCTGGCCAGGCGCCCAGGCCAATCAAAAACCGAATCGCCCTCAATATTTGGGGGAGCCGAGGTCGGAAGGGCAGTGCCAGGGCGGGGGGCGAGTCGGCAGCGGCAGCGGCGCGCTCGTTACTCGCCAGCACGAGACGCAAACCAGCGGCGGGGGTGCGGCCCTCTCCACCACCCCTTTTCGACGCGCCGCGGACACAGACCACCTCTCCACACCCCACCATCAACGCACCTGGTGAATCACAGACTCTCCACCTCCATTGCGGGGCCCAGCCCTATCGGCGGCTCCCGCCAGCAAGGCCCGGGGCGGGTCCATTGCGAGGCAAAAGCGGAGCGGCGCGCGCTCGCTCTCGCTTTCTTCAGGCACACGGCGGGGTTCGAGGTCTGCAAGGGCACGGACTCTTGCCCGCGGGCGATGGGGCAGTGTGTATGTGAAGCCGCCTGGCGGGTCAGGGAGGCGAACAGCGGGGGCGTTTGCCCTCGGTTCGTCTTATTTTCGGGCTCAGCAAAAAGAGACAAGGGAAAAATGAGACCTCTCTCCAGCGACACACACAAGAACAGAGAGCAGAGAGAGACCCACCACTGCCGCGTGCCCACACACATCTCTACACACACACCTGCCTCACCTCCTCCGCCCACCCTTCCCCCCGAAATTCTTGGGGAACGCCCCACGCGGCGCGGGCGGGGACGCGCCGCCACCCCCACCCCCACAAAGTCCCAACGCCGCACGCCGCGCCGCCTCCGCCGCCTCCAGCGCGGCCAGCCGGTCGCCGCGCCCGATGTCGACCTCAACCACGCCTGTCATGTAGGCGTCGATGCGGGGGCCGGCCTCGGCGGCTTGGCCGCGCAAGGCGGCGGGAATGGCAAAGAAGCCTTCGGACGGGGTCGCGGCCTCGCCACCCTCCACGCCCCGTCCCTGGCCCGCCCGGGCCGCCAGTTCGGCCTCGATGAAGAGCTGGGCCTCGGCTTCCGCTTCCGCGGCGGCCAGGGCGGCCGCATCCGCGCCGCGCACGTACGTGCCGCCTAAAGCGGCCGTCCCATCCTCCACAGACGCCGTGAGTGCGCCGCCGGCCGCCCCGCCCGAGTGTGCGCCGGCCAGCAGGTCGGCCGCCGCGCCGGCGGCGGCACGGGCGGGGGCAGCCAGGAGGGAGTCCGCGGTGATGCCCTGGCGGGTGGTGGGGTGTGAGCGGGTGAGAGCGTGGAGGGCGATGAGCGAAGGAGAATGAGAAGAGAGGCAAGGTTGAGAGCGCCACCTGGGTGGTGTGGGGTGGGTGGGGAGGACGGGCGACTGTGTGCTCGCAGGCCCTGTCCGCCTTTCCATATCCAGGCATTCTCACCGTCCGCCTCCCGCGCTGCTTCTGCAGGAATTTCAGGTCGCCCAAGGTGGCGGCGGGCGGGAGGCTGGTGGCAGGCGCGTGGGTGGGGTCGGCCGCTTCGCCGCCGCTGCCACCCTCTTCAACATCCTCCGCCAGCGCCCGTTTCCGCAGATGCCGGCGCTTTGCAGGAGGTGGGGCAGGTCCAGGGCCGCCAGGCGTTTCGTCGCCCGCCATGGGCCGGGAGTGAGAGCCGCAAAGTGAAAATGAGGGAGTGTTTGACAAGCCAATCCGTCAATATCATTATCTCCGCGCCTGCCTTGTTTGTGCTCTCTCGTTCGGCCCCCCGCCCGCGTGGGCCGCGCCCCCCGCCCCGCCTCGCCCTATCCCAACCCCCACCAGCACGAAGCTAATACCCCCAATTCCCCCCGCCGGCACAACCTCCCCTATCCCTGAGCCCCCCTCCCCCTCCCAACTCAACTCGCCCCCCCTGGAAACAAATGGAGCCGCTCGCCGGCAACGAGAAGTATGAGCGAGTCCGCCACCTGAACGCGGGCGCGTTCGGCTTCGTCCAGCTGGCCCGCAACAAGCGGACGGGACGACACGTGGCCATTAAGTTCTTGCCGCGCGGGGAGCGGGTGGGCAAGGTGAGAGAGGAGGGACGATTGGTGGGGGGCGGGCTGCGGCGCGCTTCTCGCCGCTCTTGGCAAACGCACGTGCCGCGGCTGCCCCGGTCCACCAACGCGCTTTGCCGTGCCGCACGCGGACGAGGGGCGAGCGACCAGGGCGGCTGCGTGGGTGGTTGGCGCTGTTGGTGATTGCGGGCACGGGTGGGGGGTGGCGCGCGTGACACCTCCACCCCACCCCGCTCATTTTTCCGCCCCCTCGAACCCCATCCAACCCTCGTTTCGACTCCCCTCTCCATTCACCCCACCCCACCCACCCTCTCCGCCCCCGTCACTTTTCCCCCTTCAGTACGTTGAACGGGAGATCGTCAACCACTCCAACTTTGTGCACCCCCACGTCGTCCAGTTCAAGGAGGTCTTCCTCACGCCCACCCACCTGGCGATCGCCATGGAGTACGCGCCGGGCGGGGACCTCTTTTCGTACGTGTCCCAGCGGGGCGGCCTGTCCGAGGAGGACGCGCGCTGGTTTTTCCAGCAGCTGGTCATCGGGCTGGATTACTGCCACCGCCTGGGCGTCGTCAACCGGGATATCAAGCTGGAAAACACGCTGCTGGACGGCGCGCCCCGGCCCCTGCTCAAGATCTGCGATTTCGGCTACTCCAAGCACGAGGCCGACTCCCGGCCCAAGACCAAGGTCGGCACGCCCGGGTATACCGCCCCCGAAGTCGTCCGCGCCGCCGCCTCCCGCCGCTACGACGGCCGGGCCGCGGACGTCTGGTCCGCGGGCGTCATGCTGTACACCATGCTCTTCTGCCGGTACCCCTTTGAACGGCCGGGCGACGAGGAGGACAAGCAGCGCGGCTTCCAGCGCGTGCTCGAACGCATCCTGCGTGTCGAGTACGAGCTGCCCCCGACCCGCCCGGTCTCGCCCGACTGCGCCCACCTCATCTCCCGCATCCTGGTCGCCGACCCGCTGGCCCGGGCGACCGTGGGCGAGATCATGGCGCACACCTGGTTCCGGGCGGGGCTGCCTGACGACGCGGCCCGCATGAACGACGAGTGCCTGAAGCTGAGGCCGCACGACCACCCGGGCTACCAGACGGTCGACGCGATTCGGGCGATCGTGGTGCAGGCGGGCATGCCGCTGGGCGGGGTGGGGGGCGGGCTGGCGGGCGGGGCAGACGACGAGGCCATCATCGAGGACGTCATCAACGACCACCCTGGCAGCGAAAACGCCCTGGACCGCCGCCTGTCGAGCGGGGTGATGGATTGACTTTGTGCATGGGATGGGCGTGCGGTTTTTTTGACATTTTTTTCTTCTAGGCCTTCTTTGCTGAATCTGTAGTCGTGTCAGTGTGCGGGGGTGTCTTTGTGTGTGTGTGTGTGATCCGTCTCCTTGCCCGTGCGTGTTAGAGCAGAGAATGGGCCTGTGTTCATATGTGACCCTGCTTTGTGTTTTTGTGATGAGATGAGATCAAAACTGGGCCCGGCGTTTCGCTCTCTTCTCTCCTCTCTCTAATCTCAGCTTCCACCAGAGCGTGCGTGCGCACCATGTGAGGCTGGTGTGTAAAAGTTCAAGGTGTGCATGCGTATCGAATTTCACACCATCTCAACATCTCTCTCTTAACCCGCTCTCCATCCCGTCCCAACCTCTCTCCTCTCCCCTCTCTCCTCTCAGTCATCAAAGTCCTCCTCCAACGCCTCATCGATGTAGTCGTCAACGTCATCATCCGCGGCCGCCCGGGCCCCGATGGCCTGCATGACTACCCGCTGGATTTCGGCCTCGCTCTGCGCGCCCGCAGACTGCCCACGCAGCGCCAGGCACTGCTCGTTCATCGACGTCACGCCGGGGGGCAGGTCGGTCGTGTACCAGGGGTGCGCCTGGATTTGCTCGACCGTCAGGCGGGCCCCCACATCCGAGACCAGGATGCGGGAGATGAGGTCCTTGCAGGAGGCGGAGACGGGGATGCCGGGCGGGAAACGGTAATCCACGCGCTGGATGCGGTCAAGGACGCGCGCAAACTTGTTGACGCCCGCCGCCGCGTCACCCGCCCGTTCAAAGGGGTACTCACAGAACAGCATGACGTACAGCATGACGGCGGAGGACCAGACGTCCGCGGCCTGGCCGTCGTAGTGGCGGGCGTTCGAGACGACTTCGGGGGCGGTGTACCCGGGCGTGCCGACCTTGCTCTTGGGCAGGGAATCTTTCTCGTTCTTGGAGTACCCGAAATCGCAGATCTTGAGCAGGGGGCGGGCGCCGCCGTCCAGCAGCGTGTTCTCCAGTTTGATGTCCCGGTTGACGACGCCCATGCGGTGGCAGTAGTCCAACCCAATGACCATCTGCTGAAAAAACCAGCGCGCGTCCGCTTCATCCAGGCCGCCCCGCGCTTTCACGTACTGAAACATGTCGCCGCCCGCCGCAAACTCCATGACGATGGCTAAGTGGGAGTCAGTGAGGAAGACCTCCCGGAACTGGATGACGTGCGGGTGGAGGAGGCGGGAATGGTTGATCAGTTCGCGGCCGACGTACTGAAAGGGAGAGAGACGAGAGCAAAAAGGGATTTAGAGGGTTTGAGGATTGGCAAGGATGGGGATGGTGAGCGGAGAGCCCCAGAGCCCGCCTTCCCTCTCGCTTTCCAGCTGTCGCACCTTGGTGATCTTGTTGCCGCGCTCAAGGAACTTGATGGCCCAGTGCTCGCCGGTTTCGATCTCCTGGGCGAGGATGACAAAGCCAAAGGCGCCTGGTGAGAGAGTGGATGGATGAGGTCGAGGTCTCGAGGTCGCGGTTGAGGTTGAGGTTGAGCAGCGCTGCCCGCTCTCTCGCGGCCGCCTTATCCTCTATGGGCGCCATCCATCCGCGCGGGCACCAGGGTAAGCCGCTCCACCGGCGTGCCCGCAAGTCAGACCAGCGAGGCGGGGCGGGATGGTGGCACGCAGGACCCCCTCTTTCCAATTTTGTTTTCTCGGCGCATGCGCTGGCGCGAACCTGCCGCATCTCCTCTCTCTCGCTCTTCCTTGCATACCTGCATTCAGGTCCTTGACCTTGCGATACTTTGCGTGGCCGACCAGGGGGTCCGGTGGGGGGGGCATGCCGGTGCGGGGCTGAGGTTGGGGGGCGGGTGGCCGCGAGAGAGAGCTTGTGTGCGGGCCGCAGGGCGTGCCGGTGTGTTCTAGTTTGCTCTAGGAACGCCTTTTGCGCCCCAGGGCCGCACGGCTGACGCTGCCCTGGGATTGATCGGGCAGGGGAGGGCACACGCGTGCGTGTTGCGTACCGCGGGCTTAAGCGTGTGGAATGGGAGTGTGGGCAAAAAAAAGGAAAGAGACTTTCTTTTTGTCTTCATGTACCCTCCGGCACCCACCCGCCCTCGCCCCACCTCGGCACGGGGCACGCAAACGCCCACCCGGGCCCCACATACTGCGCCGCATGCAGCCAGAGGGGCAGGAGCTCGCAGGACCGCCACGGCCGGGCCAGGGACGGGCAAAAGGGGCAGGCGGCCAGGGCGGACGCGGCCGAGGGAGGAGCGCTGGTGGGTGGTTGAGGCACTGTTGCTGCTGCTGCTGGCGCGCCCGCCTCACCCCCACCCCCACCCACGCTCGCGGGCGCCCCGGTCCACTCGCACTGGGCCAGGGCCGCCAGGGCGCCCGCCACACCCGCGTCCGAGCCGTCATCAAAGCAAGCAGCGCCGCCGCCCCCGTGCCCCTCCGCCCCGGCCGTCCCCCCGCCCGGAGCGGCTGCCCCGCCGTGGGCCGGCAGGCGCGGGCGTTCGGGGCCCGGGTAGGGCCCGCCATACGTGGCATCGTTGGCGATGGGGTGGCCCAGGGCAGCCAGGTGGGCGCGGATCTGGTGGGACCGGCCCGTCAGGGGGCGGCACGAGACGATGGAGGTCGCCCCGTCCGGCGCGACGCCCAGGCGGGCAAACGAGGTCGCCGCGGGCTTGGCCCCGCCCGGCGCCGCCCACGCCGCCTGGTGGCGGGCGCCCGCGACCTCCGCCTCCAGGCGGGGGCCGCCAGGAGAGAGCGTGGCCGTGTGGGAGGCCGGATTCCAGCCCAGGGCCAGGTCGAGCGTGAAGGCGGACGCGTCCGTCGCGTCCCCAAACGGGTCGGCCGGCGAGAGGTGTGGCGCGAGGAGGGCCGCAGGGAGCGCATACTCCCCCCCCCACCTCCCGCCGCCTCTCGCCTCCTCCAACCCGCCCGGGAACACGCCGCACACCCGGGCGACGTACGTCTTGGCCACCTCCCGCCGGGCGATGGCGGCCGACGCCGCGTCCGCGGCGGCGGCGGAGCGGGCAAGGAGGAGGACGCCGGAAACGGGTTTGTCCAGGCGGTGGACGGGGCGGGGCGGGGAGGTTGGGTGGGCGCGGCCGCTGCCGCTGCCACCGCCGTCGCCGCCCCTCGCGGCCGCCGCCCGGTCCGCGGCCTCCAGCACGCCCACCACCGTATTCTTGCGGTACCCCCCCGCCGCGTGGACGGGCAGGCCGGGCGGCTTGCCGACGGCGAACAGGTCGCCCGCGGTGCCCAGCAGGGGGATGGGAAGGGCCAGGGCGGGGGGTTCGTGGCGGTGGAGCAGGTGGCGGACGACCGCGTTGTGGGGGAGGGGGATCGAGGAGGGGAGGGGGAAGCAGAGGGGCAGGGGCTGCCGAGGGGCTGGCGCTGCCTCGCCCTCGACCCCTGCTCCTCGTTTCCTCCGCGCCCCACGGGGGGGGCGGGCCGCCCCACCGCGGCCGGGCGCCTCGGCGCGCGCGCGGCCGGCCGCGACCGCTTCCTCATAGTAGCTCCGCGGCAAGGCCGGGAATTCAGAGGCCATGAAATCGACCAGGAGGGCCCCCTCACTGCGGGGTTTGACCGTACACCTGAAGTCAAAGAGGTAGGGGACGACCTGTGAGGGGCGGGGCCGGTGGAGATGAGAAAGGTGTGAGAGAGAAGAGAGGTCGGGTCCGCGAGAGGAAAAAAAAAACTAGCCCGGCGGCAACTCGCGTCTCTCCTTCTGTTACCTGTCTCAACCCGCCGCCCAGCACAAAATCGGCCTCCACGATGGGGGAGTCGCCCTGCTCGATGAGGGCGTCGCCAGGTGGTGGGGAGGTCCGGGTGGCGGCCTGGTCGGCGGTCGTCATTCTTTTGGAGCAAGCACGAATGCGGGGCAGGCAGCGTCTAGTAAAAATAATCACGCGTGTCTCTACTGCCGCCCGCAGATGCCGCGCTGGCCCAGGGAGCGGGGTGACGCCGCCTCTCGGCCACACCTAGGTACACAGAGCACACGCGCGTGTTCGAGGAAGTGAAGACGAAAAGAAAAAACTGAACGCTACACCTCATTTTTGCGCCGCTTCCACGCCTGTGCTGCCTCGAGCAAGCGCAGAGCCGCCGCCGAGCCGCCCCCCACACCGCCGCCACCGCCGCCCTCCTCCCCTTCATCAGGGAAAACGTAGTCGTAGTACTCCTCCATAGCGACGCCGGTACCTTCTGGGGCGGGGCGCTTGCGCTTCACCCGGCGCGGCAGCCTGGCGGCGACCGCGGCCGCGCGGCCGGCCTCGCCCGCGCCCGCTTCCGCACCACGCCATGCCTCCAGCAGGCCGGCCGCCTCCTCCTTCAGCCCAGGCGCGTCCTCCCGGAGGTACCGGTACGCCCGCTCATAGACGCCCCGGGCGGCCGCCGCCCGAGCAGTCAGGCTCTCGGCCGGGTCCGCCGCGTCCGCGGCGTCGGCCCGGGCTGCCGCGGCGGCGGGCGTGTCGGCTTCTTCCTCCTCCTCACCTTCCAGCGGCGGGGCGGGCAGGCGGCCCGCCTCGAACGCCGCAAACGCGAGCCACACCCGGACGTTGCGCGTCCGCTCCAGCAGGCGCTCATACAGGGCCCGCGCCCGGGGGCGGTCCCGGTTGCCGACCTCGAAGGCGATGTACGCCTTCCACGCCGCGTCGGGCGCGTCCAGGGCGGGCTGGGAGACGGCCAGCTCGAAAATGGCGCGCGCGCGGTCGGCCTCGCCGAGCCCGGCCTCCAGGTCGGCAAAGGCTGTCCAGGCTTCCGCGCTGTGCGGCGCCCACTCCGCCCACTTGGTGTGCAGGGTGCGCGCGCGGTCGACGGACCCCAGGGCCAGCTCCAGGGCGATGTACGCCCGGAACACCTTGGCCTTGGGGCACAGGCCGATCGCCTGGCCGAGCGCCCGGCGCGCTGCCGCGAGGTCGCGGCCTCGCACGGCCGCGTGCGCTGCCGCGACCCACAGCTTGCCGAACGTGAAGGCCGAGTGCGGGATGATGGAGAGGGCGGCCCGGTAGACGGCCCGGGCCCGGTCCAAGTCGCCCGCGCCCAGCTCCTCCCACACGGCGTAGCGCAGCCAGAGGTACACGTAGCGGGCCCACATGCGCTTGGCGGCGGGCGGGTCCAGGCCGGCCGCGGCGCCGTCCCCGCAGGGCGGCAGGTTGGCGACGGCGCGCTCGTACACCTCCCGCACCCGCCCCGCCGCGGCTGCCCAGTCCGGGTTGGCCGGGGACCGCCCCGCCGGCCCCGCCGACGCCGCCACCGCCGCCCCTTCCTCCAGGCGCCCGTACTCGAACCAGGTGTCGTAGTTCAGGGGGTTGGCCTTCAAGGCCGCCTCATACTCGAACCGGGCCTCGCCCGCCACCACCGTGTCCACGCCCGCCCGGTCGCCGTGCGCGCGCTCGAAGGCGGACAGGGCCTCAAAGATGGCGGGTGCGGACGCCTTGGGGACGTGGTCGAGGGCGTAACGGTAGATGGCGCGCGCGCGGTCGGGCTCCCGGGCGCCGCCCTCAAAGGCAGCAAACGCGAGGTACAGCTGGCCATCGTCCAGCTGGGATGGGTCCAACTCGCCGCCCACCGCCCGCTCGTACACGGCCCGCGCCGCGCCGGGCCGGCCCCGGCTGACCTCAAACCTGGCGTACCGGGTGTAGGCCAGGACGGAGGGGTGGCAAAGGATGTACCGTTCATACAGCGCGCGCGCGTGCTCCCAGGCCGCGTAACGCCCCTCAAACTTCAGGAACGCCGCCCACGCGTAGTGGTCCGGCTCGAACGCCATCCACCGCTCGAACACGCCGCGCGCCGCCTCGACATCGCCAAGGACCTCCTCCATGTGGACGTACTTGTACCAGAGCTGGTCCACCCGGGGCAGCATCGTGACCGCCCTGTCCCACACGTTGCGCGCGTGGGCGATGAACCGGCCGCGCATCTCCATCTCCGCGTACTTTACCCACAAGGCCGGGTCGGTGTGCGAGATCTCCAGGGCGCGCTCGTAAACAGACCGGGCGCGGCGGTAATCTTTTTGGTCCTCCTCCCATTTGGCGTACTAAGAGTAAATGGGAGAGAGATGGGGGTGGGATGGTATGGGTGTGGTGAGAGGTTGAGGGTTGTAAGAAGGAGGGGGCGCGTCACTTTGCCTCGCACGCGCGCCCCTGCGATCCCCCCATCCTCGACGAAGCGCGGGCAAGCAGTGGGCACGGTGGCGGCCGGGCAGCGGGCGTGCCGCCCACGCGGCCTTCAACTCCCCCCCCCCCCCTCAACCTCACCCCCGCCCCCCCCCCCGTCCCACCATCATGCCTCCTCACCTTGGCCCACGCCGCCTGGTTCCACCGCATGCGCCGCACATTGTCCTCGAAGCCTTTACGCTTGCGCAGCCGGTACTCTGCCAGTTCCGCCTCATCCTGGATCTTCTGTTCGGGCGGCTTGAACTGGGCGTCCTGGAGCTGGCGCGCTTCCAGTACAATTTGTTCAGCAGTGATCTGTTGTTGTGTGTGGGGTAGGGGAACAGGGAGGAGAACGTTGGCGAGCGCGTTCGGGGGCGTGCGTGTGGGCGAGTGTGCGGATGTGCTCATCGAGGAGCGGGGCGCGGGTTGGCGGGCCAGGGGCAGGGGAATCGGAGACGGCAGGCAGCAAGTTGCCGACGCCGGCGGCGCATTTCCAACGCGCCACCGTCGCAAATCGTGACCCCATCACCCCATCAATTCAACCCTCTCACCTGCTGATCAGCGGCCGCCTTGTTGCGGACCGGATTGGCCCGGGGCAGGCGGGCGCCCGTGTCGCCGCCGCTGAGGTCCATGGCAAAGAAAAGTTGTGGCGCAGAAAAAAAGGAAGAACGCGTGCGGGGCCTCGTGTGCGTGCGTGTGTGTATGCGTCGAGAGAGAGAAAGGGTGGGTGGGGGCCTCTGCGCCGGGGGCGAGAGAGAGCGGGCCCGTGGACAAATTCCGCGGAAGGAGACCGCGCGAGTGGAAAAAAACAGAGCGGCGGCCGGCAGCGAGTGCTGCGGGAGTGGAGCAACAACAACCCACCGCCCAGTCTCTCATCCCGCAATCACATCAGCAGATGCACCAGCTCCGTCCCCACGCGTCCATGCCTCAACCTCAACCTCAGTGAAGCGCCGTGTTCACCCGCATGCTCAACCCTTTGTCCAGGCGCGTCCGCCTCACCCCGTCCGCCAGTCGCTGCGCCTCCCCAGCCACCCCGCCCCCGCCCGCCCGGTCGGCCTCCGCCACGAACCGGACGGCCGTGTGCCCCGTATAGACCTGGCGCGGGCGGACGATGCGGGGGACCGCCCCCTCAGCCGCCATCTCCCGCCACTGCGCGCACCAGCCGACGCTGCGGGCGACGGCAAAGACGACGGTGAACATGTTTTTGGGGATGCCGGCCGCCCTCAGCACGATCCCGGAGTAAAAGTCCACGTTCGGGTACAGGCCCCGCTCCACAAAGTACGCGTCGTCCACCACCGCCGCCTCGAGCGCGCTCGCCGTCGCCAGCAGGGGGTCGCCCGTCTTGCCCAGTAGGGCCAGCAGGTCGTGGGCGACCGCCTTCATCACGCGCGCCCGCGGGTCCAGCGTCTTGTACACGCGGTGGCCGAAGCCCTGGAGCCGGAAGGGGTCGCCCTTGTCCTTTGCCCGGGCGATGGCGGCCGCGATCGCGCTGGGCGACCCGATCGCTGTCAGCATGTCCAGGACCGCCTCGTTCGCGCCGCCGTGGGCGGGGCCCCAGAGCGAGGATATGCCGGCAGCGATGCAGGCAAAGGGGTTGGCCTGGGAGGAGCCCGCCGTGCGGACGGTTGAGGTGGACGCGTTCTGCTCGTGGTCCAGGCTGATGCGGGATGGGGGATGGGATGGAGAGGGAGCGATCGAAAGGATGGGGGATGGGATGGAGGAAAAGGACCAGCGCGCGCGCACCGCACCCAACACCCCCTCCTCTCCTTTCAAGAATGCAACTCACTGCAAGATGATCAGCTTCTCCAGCGCCCGGGCAATCGCTGTCCGTGCCTCATCAAAGACGTAGGGCTCGGAGGGCATGGAGAAGAGCATGTACATGAACCGCTCCGTGAAGCCCAGCGCGTTTTTGGGGTAGACGATGGGCAGGCCGCGCGAGGTGCGGTGGGCCAGGGCTGCCAGCGTGGGAATTTTTGCGATCAGGCGCATGACCGAGCGCAGGCGTTGGGCAGGGTCGCGGATGTCTTCAGCGCTCTTGTAAAAGGAGCTCAGCGCGCCCGTCACGCCCGCCAGGATGGCCATCGGGTGCGCGTCCGGCCGGAAACCCCGGTAAAATTGGATGACCTGCTCGTTGACGAGCGTGTGGGTCGTGATGTCCCCGTCGAAGGCCGACTTCTGGGCGGACGTCGGGAGCGCACCGTGCAGCACCAGGAAGGCAGCGTCCACCCAGTCGCCCCGGTGCGCGAGCTCCTCCACGGGGATGCCCCGGTACAGGAGGACGCCCGCCCCGCCGTCGATGTAGGTGATGGACGAGGCGCAGGCGGCGGTGCTGGAGAAGCCGACGTCCAGGGTGCACACGCCCGACGACGGGTAGAGCTTGGAGATGTCGACAAAGAGCGCGCCCGCCGCGTCGGCCTGGACGGGCAGCGGGATGGCCCGCCCGTCGGGGAGGGTGAGGGTGGCAGTGCCGGCCGGAGTGGGCGGGTGCGGTGGGGGCTGGCCATCGGGTGGCGGGGCGGAGGGTGAAGCATCGGCGTCCGCAGTGGACGCTGCTGGTCCGTTAGCGGCGTCCATAGTGCGGCGCGGCGCCGGCGCAGGTGCGAGCCCTTGGCACAGCTGCCTGCACGCGTGCACGGGAGAGAGAGGAGAGAGCGGTGGCAAGGTGGGATGGTCAAAGAAAACTGGAGAGAGGTGAAAAAGAGGCGTTGAGTGCTCGTCGCCGCTGTTTTTTTTTAGTCCCCCGCCCACACAGACCCAGGCTTTATTCTGCTGAGGCGACATGTTGTGTGTGTCGGAGGGCGAGCCGTGTTTTTTTCGGACGGGCCGCGCATGCGCAGCGGCACCCGCCTGTCGTGTTCAAACCTCATCCTCTAGTGCCCCCCACGCTCTGGGAGTGGACGGGATGCGGGGGCAGGGGGCGGGCTGAGTACTTTTTTTGTGGAGCAGGAGGCACTCACCTGTTGAGCCCCTCCTGTGTCGCCCGTGCTCCTTTTTTTTCGTCTGAAAAAAGAGAGAAAAAGCGCCCTGGCTCTGTCCTTAGATAGTCACATGAGAGAGAAAAAAATAACGGGAAAAGCTCACCCTTTTTGCCTTTGCTCGCCCCACGCCTCCTGCCTTCAATTAGCCAGATCGGGCACGTGCACCCACCGCCAGGTATTTTTCTCTTAAAAATGAGGGACCCAATGGAGCGGGGTGGTCTGCCGCCGAGAAGGCTGGCCGGCACGGCGGGTCAACAGCGGCCTTGTGCTGTTGCATCAATGTGGGGCGGAGGGGCCCGGCCCTGCTCTCAAACCCAGTGCCTTCCAGGGCCTCGTCGCCCACGGACCACCCATGGATGGCATTAGTGGTCAGGCAGATGCAATTAAAGGCTGGCGGAATTGAGGCCCGGCCGGGCGCACAACGGGGGGTGAAGAGAGAGAAGAGTTTTACTTTTTCTTCTCTCGCTGCTCGGGGCCGTGGCCGCCGGCCGCCTCACCTCGCCCTCCTCCCCCTCACTCGCCCCCTCCCTCCTTGCTCTCTCACTCTCTCTCAGCTCTCGCCCGCGTCCAGGTGCGCCGTCCTCTCGTGGCCTGAGCGCTCTCCGACGCCCCCCCCATACAAAATAAGACATCGTCATGGAGTCGGACCCTTGCTACGCTTATTCGGGCGTGCCCGCCGCCCTCCCACCCCCACCCCTGGCCGCCCGCGTGCGTTCGGGCCTGGCCGCGCTGGCCGCCCGCACCAAACGGCGGCGGCAGGGCGAGGACGAGGCCGTGGCGCCCGTGCCCCAGGCCACCCCCGCCGAGGCGGAGGCGGCCCTTCTGGAATCCCTGAAACCGGCCCGCCTGGCCGCCCTGCGCGCCTACCTGGGCGTCTCCGGCAGCGCGAGCGTGGGCGGCGGCCTGTGCTCCAACGGCGGGTCCACCGACTCCGACGCGTCGGCCGCATCCACCGCGGCGGGCGATGGGGGCTGGGCCGGGGGCCCGCACGGCAAGGGCAAGGGCTCGGCGGCGGCGGCGGCGGCGGCGGCGGCGGCGGCGGCGGCGGCGCACACCCACCCGCTCCCCGTCTCCCCGACCTCCGTCCTGGGCCGCCTCTCGCCCGCCAGCGCTGGCGGCCACCGCCACATCCCCTCCCCGGGCGCCCCTCGCCTGCGCCTGTCCCTGGATAGCTCGCTCCGCCGCCACTCCCCGCCCCCCATACCGGCCTCCCAGTGGAGGGCTAGGCTGGCAGCCGCCCGGGCGGCGGCCTTAGACGAGCACGCGGCCCGCCTGGAGCAGCGGCGGCAGGGGGCTGGGAGCGGGCGCGCGTTCGCGTCCGCGCCCGCCGTGCTCGCCGAGGCCGACCGCCGGGGCAGCCTGGCGGGCGTGGGACCGGCGGCCCCGGTGTTGACCTGCTCCTTGGACGCGGCCTGGTTCTTTGGTGCAGCCGGAAGGCGCGAGTGAGAAACAAAAAAAAAATGACCCCCCTTCCCCCGCCCTGCCCCCTTTCATTTGTTGTGCGTGCGTCGTTTGTGTTTTTCCTTGCCCCGCGCGCGCGGGCGGTCGGGTGTTGAAATAGATAGCACCCGGCCTGCGTAGAGGGCACACGCACGCGCCCATGTCCCCCCATTGCCGAACTGATAACTTCCTCCCCTCCCCCCCCACCCCCCCACCCCCGTAAAAGCTGCCCCCTTTGATTCTTTTCTTCACTGC
>Ga0315283_10001980_pt1 | contig 16838 bp, 18 predicted proteins | sample YL17G09_0_MG_FD_204541 | JGI IMG/M metagenome (GOLD analysis project Ga0315283, IMG submission 204541) | Sediment microbial communities from Yellowstone Lake, YNP, Wyoming, USA - YL17G09_0 | ecosystem: Environmental > Aquatic > Freshwater > Lake > Sediment | place: USA: Wyoming | collected... | reverse complement strand
ATCGAGCAGGTGCGCTCGCGAGTCGAGCAGGGCAGCAGCCTCTCGCGCGCGATGACGGAGACCGGGGTCTTCCCCGAGATGCTCGTGCAGATGACCGCCACGGGCGAAGAGACCGGCCAGCTGGACAACATGCTCAAGCGCACCGCCGACTTCTACGAGTTGCGCGTGTCGGCGGCGGTGCAGGGACTCAGTTCGCTGGTGGAGCCGATCGCGATCGTCATCCTCGGGGCGATCGTGGGCATCATGCTGATCGCGCTCTACCTGCCCATCTTCACCCTCGGCCAGGCCATGCGTCAGGGTCTGCTGGGGCAATAGTCAGGTCCGGGATCGCAAGCAACCGGACCAGGTGCTGCGCGCCGCATGGAGCGGCACGCGGAGGTCGTATCATTCGCGGCACGGCGACCCGTTCGCGCGTGCGAGGTTGGACGGAGAGCCAGCAACCCTGAGGAGAGGTACCATGCACAGGAACGAGAAGGGCTTCACCCTGATGGAGTTGATGGTGGTCATCGTGATCGTGGCCATCCTGGCCGCGGTGGCAGTCCCGCTCTACATCAACTACGTGAAGGACGCACAGCGCACCGAGGCCCGGGCCGCGATCGGCGCGATCATCACGGCCGAGCAGACCTACTACCTCAAGAGCCCCGGCTTCACCCCGAGCGCAACGCCCTCCTACGCCCTCGTCACGGAGCTGATCGCCCGAGGGTTACTGGATGCGAACTTCTGCACGGATATCAGCAAGCGCTGGACGATTTCCGACACGGGTACGCCTGACGCCACCTCATACGGCGTGACCGCCACGAACGTGAGCGACGCGAGCGTCGTCGTCAGTTACACGTACTCGCAGGCTGGTGGAGGAACCTGGTCGGACGTCAAGTGAGCCAGTGGAGTTGTACGTGACAATCTCGCGTGCGGGGCGGGGTGAACGGGGCATGGGCCTGATGGAGGTGGTGGTCGCGACCATCATCGCAATCATCGCCGTCATCGCCCTGGCCTATTCCTTCGGCGCGGGCCGCGGGCTGGTCAATCAGTACGAGGTCGCGCGCATCGCGTTGGCCGCTGCGCAGCGCCGGATGGAGACGCTGAGCGCACTGCCGGACACCGCGGCAGAGCTGCAGCTCGGCTCGCACCCGTCAAGCGGGACCGATCCAGTCCAGGTGGACGGCCGGACCGTGGCCCGCGAATCCTGGACGGTCGTGGCCTACGACGACCCGGCGGACGGACTCCACGGAGACCTGGACCTCAAGCAGGTGACGGCGACCGTTTCCTGGGGCCAGGGTGGTCCCCGCGAGACCGTTGCCCTCACCCGGCTCATCCCCGTCGATTGACGATCATGGACCGTCACGCGGTGCGAGGGCTGACCCTGATGGAGGTCACGATCGTGATGGTCCTTTCCACCCTGGTGGTAATGGGGATGATCAGCTTCTACATCAGCTCCCAGTCCACCTGGATGGCCAGCTCCACCCAGGTGCTGGCCCAGCGCGACGCCACCCTGCTGATCGAGGCCATCTCGGATTCGGTGCGCGTGGCAGCCCAGGCGGAGGTCTGGCCCCCTCCCGACCCGACCGTGTCCCACCAGGACCTCATCCTGCGCGACCAGGACGGGAACGAGTTCTGGCGCTTCTGGTGGGCCGATTCGCTCGTCCATCAGGGTCGGGGGGTGGACGGGGTGGACGAGGACCGCGGCCCGGTCGTCGCCTCGCGGGTGACGCGCTTCCAGCTCGGGGTCTTCCCGGGCCTGGTGGAGATCCACCTGGTCGAGCTGCGCGCCGGCGACGGGCAACTCGTGCACATGAGCTCCGCCGCAGCGCTCTACAACCGCGGAGCCCCGGCGCCATGACCGCGCCCGACCGCAGTCCACGTCCTGGCGAGGCCGGCTTCGTCCTCATCGGGGTCGTCATCTTCGTGCTCGCGCTTACCATCATCGGCATCTCGCTCTTCAGCCTCTCGAGCTACGAAGCGCAGTTCTTCCAGCGTTCGCTCGACGGCGAGCAGGCGTTCCAGTCCGCGGCGGGCGGAATCGAGCGTGCGAAGTTCGCGCTGGCGCGGGACAGCCTGCTCTCGAGCGTGAAGGAGAACCTGCCGCTCGAGAACGTCACCGCCGCCACGGCCATCCAGATGCAGGGCGGCCTGCCCGATTCGACCGGGCCGGTGCAGTGGCAGGGCGAGGACGTGACGCTCCGCGTCACCGCGCGGGTGAATCAGGAACGGCGCACAGTCGAAGGCCGGTTTTGGCCGCACCTGACGCGCGAAGTCTACTCCCAGCTCATCGCGACCAGCGGCGGGATCCACGTGATGCCATTCGCCCCAGACGGGTCCGACCGGCGCTTCACGATCTACCTCACGGGTCCGATCTGGCAGGGCACCATGCCACCGGATCCGAGCGACTGGCTCTCCGTCCTCCACCACCCCCTGCCCTCGAACATCTCCACAGAACCCCTCGCGCTCCCGGCAGTGGCTCAGTACCTGTCGAGTCATTCCGGCTCCCCGTCCGGAGATCCGGAGGGCATCGGGCTCTGGTGGCGCTATCGTCTTGGCGCCGGCGCCGTGGACCTTTTCAGCACACCGTCAAGCATGACTGGGGACCCCGACTTCTCCCTGGACGACTCGCAGCACCTGTGCGTCAAGCTGGAGGTGACGGGTTGTGCGATCTGGCTCATGTCCCGGGGGATCCGTTTCGAGCAGAAGGTGACGGTCGTCGGGACATCTGGCCCCGGTTCCGACTGCCTGATCATCGTCGCCGGCAAGAGCGGGACGTTCCACGACGATCCCGACGCGGGAATCTTGTTCCTGGGCGGCCTCGAATCCGGTGTCCCGGTCATCCTCATCTCGGACGGCGGGGTCTACATCCAGGACATGACCGACCCCTCCGGGGGGCCCTCCAGCTCTGTCCAGGACCTCACGGTCTACGCCCGCGACGTCGTCCTCACAGGTCCCAGACTGGGCGCGGAACTCTCGCTCACCCATGTGCAGGGGGGATCCCTCGACACCTACTGGGTGCCGCTCCTCGCCGATGGCGGCTACCTTCCCAATGTCACCTCCACCAGCGGCCGTGAACTGACCCTCCGCCCCGGCACTTGGCACGCGAGCGACCGGTAGCTTATAACTTGTCCTCATGAGAGTCAGCCTGGTTTCCCGGCCGTGGGTCGGCCTCGACCTCGGAAGCTTCAGCGTCAAACTCTTCGCCCTGCAGCCGGGCGTGGGCATGATGCGCGTGCTGGCCGCCGAAGCCCCCTACGCCGTCCCGGCCACCCCCGACGGCGTACCCACGCCCGAGGCGGTCGCACAAGCCATCTCAGCCTGCGCCGCGCGCGCCGGCGTCTCGCTGCGCGCCATGCGCGGTATCACCGTGGGCATCTCGGGCTCGGACGTCATCGTCAAACAGATCCAACTGCCGCTCATGGACGACGTCGAGGTCGGCCAGGCCCTGCGCTTCGAAGTGCGCAAGCACCTGCCGTTCGACCCGCAGGCCATGGTCATCGACTACCAGGTGCTCGGCCGCTACCTCTCCGAGCGCCGCGTGGATGTGCTGATCGCCGCGGTCTCACGCGAGCATCTCGATCGCCACCTGGCGCCGCTCGCGCGGCTGGACCTGGTTGCCAACATCGTGGACGCGGCGCCACTCGCCCTGACGAACGCGGTGGTGCATGCGATCGGGGACGACCACGGGGCGTGGCTGCTGCTCGACATCGGGCATGCCACCTCGCACCTCACGTTCTTCCAGCGCGACGAGCCCTACTTCACGCGCCGGCTCGAGTTCGGCGGCCGCCACCTCACGCAGGCCATCGCCACGGCACTCCAGATCCCGTTCGAGGAGGCCGAGGAGTGGAAGCTGGCCGCGGGCTCGGGCGAACCGGACTTCCGGGTGGACTGGGCGGGCCGCGAGTTGCACGCGGCGCACAAGGCGCTCGAGAACCAACTGGTGGACGAGGTGCACCGCTCGCTCGCCTTCTACGGCACGCTCGGGCAGCTTCCCGACCCGCTGCGGATGCAGCTCTCAGGCGGAACGGCGCGCTTGCCCGGCATCGCCGGGCAGCTCGGCGACCTGCTGGATTTCCCGATCTCGGTCTTTGACCCATTCGCCAATCTGGGTGGGGCCGCTTACGCCCGCGTCGAGGGCGGGCCGCAGTTCGCCCAGGCCTTCGGCCTCGCGCTGAGGACATCATGAGCCCCGTCTTCACCGTCAACTTCAGGCGCGAGGCCTACCGGCTGGAGCTGGCGCGCACGCGCCGGCGCGCGGTGGCCCTGGGCATCTGGGTGGCCTACTTCGGCATACTGGCCATCGTGCTGGGGCTCTATGGCCTCAACTGCACCTCGCTCACCCGGCGCACACGCCTGCTCGAGACCCAGAACACGCGCATGCAGACCCGCCAGGATCCGGCCCTCGGCTGGCGGCCAGGACCGGCGGAACTCGGGCAGGTCGAGCGCATGCTCGCCAACCCCCGCCACTGGCAGGTCCGACTCGCGCGGCTTGCCACGGTGCTCCCCGGCAACGCGATACTGACCTCGGTGACCGTGAATCAGGATAATCTGTCCGGTGCCGCCGATCAGGAGCAGTTGCTCCTCGCCGGGGTGCTCCGGCCCACGCCGGGTCAGGACCGCATGCAGAGCATCATGGCCCTGGTCGCCGCCCTGCACTCCGACTCGCTGTTTTCCGCGCAGTACCGCACCATCCGGCTGGTGGAATCCCGCATCGGCGGTGGCGCGGACGCCCTGGCCGAGTTCCGCATCGAGTGCCGCTGATGAACCCCTACTGGATGAACCTCGCCCGCCGGAACTGGCAGGCCGTCGCCGCCCTGCTCGTCTTCCTGATGTTCGCCGCCGTGCACGCTGCCGCCTTCCAGCCCGTGCTGGCGCGCTACCGCCGGGACCTGGGGCAGGCGGTCGAGCGGGGCATGCCGCTCGACGTCACCAGCTCACAGCCGGCCGTCTCGCCACGGGCCGCGGCCCTGCTCGACGGCAACTCGCTCAACACCGCGGTCGCCGAGGCGCAGGGCACCTCGGGTACTCTCACCGCGACCCTGCTCGACGAGGTGACGCGACTCGTGGCGAAGTCCGGTCTCGAAGTCGTCGCCACCGAGCAGGGCCTGGTAACGCAGTTGCCCTCCAGCGTCCAGGTGCGCGCGCACTTGAGGCTGCGCGGCCGCTACACCGCCTTCGTGAACCTGCTCGACAGACTCTCGCGTTCCGGGACCCTCATCGCGGTGGACCGTTTCACCCTGCGGGCCGGCACGGGCAACGGCCAGGACATCGAGGTCTGGATGACCCAGCTCATCCTCAAGCGCACGCAGAGCACCCGATGAGATTCGACCTCGCACGCCTGCTCGGCCCGCTGGTCGCGGCTCTGGTGCTCGTACTCATCCTCCGGCAGACACTGGGCGCGCTGCGCGCCTCGGGAGTCTGGAACCATCGCCACATGGCCGGGGCGCCGGCGGCCAGCCCGTTCGCACGAATCGAGGGTCTGCTCGCCCCGGCCACGAACGGGCGGCGGGCCGCGTTGCGTGACCCGTTCGTCTTCGCCCGCGCGGCGGCCCACGTGGAGCCGCGTCGGCCAGAGGTGGCACAACCCGAACCCCCACCGGTCGCACCCGCGCAGCCGGTGCTCACCTCCATCGTCTGGCTGGAGAGCAATCCGAGCGCGACGCTGAGCTGGAACGGCCGTGACTATCCCGTGCAGACGAACACGCTGTTCGACGAGTTCCTGGTCCAGAGCATCACCCGGACCCAGGTGACTCTCGTGCGCGGGGGTGAGACCCTCGTGCTGCAGCTCCCCACGAAAGGAGATTAGGCGTGAATGGCTTTCTCCGCGTCTCCCGCAACGCATCCCTGGCCCTGGCCCTGGGACTCCTCTGCGCCATGGTCCGGCCCGCGCCCTGCGCAACGCCCGCCCCTGAACCCGGCGCGATCCGGCTCATCACCCTCGACGCCGAGGACGCGCCGCTGCCCAGCGTGCTCAAGATCCTCGCCGAGAAGGGTGACCTCAACATCATCACCGGCATCGGGGCCACGGCCACCGGGCGGCTCACCATCCACATGAAGGACGTGCCGCTCGACCAGGCGGTGAACCTGGTCGTGCGCGCGGCCGGCCTGGCTTACGAGCGCATCGGCAACTCCATCCTGGTCGCCGACCCGCGGGCCCTCAAGGAGGAGACCGGGCTTTCGTCGTACGTCGTGGATCTCAACTACGCCGACGCCGCTGACGTCAAGGAGGCGCTCAAGAGCATCGCCAGCGACATCCAGGTGGACAAGGGCGGCAACCGGCTGGTCGTGGTGACCAGCCCGCGGGTGATCTCGCAGATCGAGGAGATCGTGCGCGTCCTGGACGTGCCGGCGAGGCAGGTGCTGCTCGAGGCGCGCATCCTGGAGGTCTCGACTGGCGATGCGATGAAGCTCGGCATCGACTGGAACCGGCTCAACAGCCAGGGCTTCGTCATCGTCGAAGGCGGCTCCGGCTCGGCCAAGCCGGGCTCGTTGCCGGACTCGCTACCCTTCTACGGCATGAGCGGCAGATCCAATGGCCCGGGGTCCTCACGCCAGATGGCCCGGCAGGCCTTCAACTGGCAGACGGCCATCGACCTGCTGATCCACGAGGGCAAGGCGCGCATGCTCGCCAACCCCAAGATCGCCACCCTGAACGGGCGCGAGGCCTCGATCCTGATCGGCTCGCGCATCCCCTTCATCGTGACCGGGGCCGTGTTCGCGGGCGGCGGCGCCGCGCCGGTCCAGCGCGTCGAGAAGGAGGAGGTCGGCATCAAGCTGCGCATCACGCCGCTCATCAACGCCGACGGCTACATCACCACGCAGATCACGCCCGAAGTCTCCTCGGTGGTGGGTTTCAAGGGCAGCAACAACGACCTGCCCGTGATCGCCACGCGCCAGGCCTCGACCACCGTCCGCCTCAAGGACGGCAACTCGGTCATCATCGGCGGTCTGCTAAGCGAGGAGAAGACCACCGACATCACCAAGGTGCCGCTGCTCGGCGACATCCCAATACTCGGGTATCTTTTTCAGCACCACAGCATCTCGACCACGAAGCGCGACCTGGTGATCGAAGTGACGCCGCACATCATGCCCGACCAGCAATAGCGGCCCGGCGCAGAAGCCTCGCCCGGGGGCGTTGGACCTGATGCGGGTCCGCGCCCCCGGACCGCGAGTGAGGGGAATCTACAGTCGCGCGAACGTGGCGACGTGGACCACGCCGGCGATCCAGCCCAGCCACTGGCCCACCGCCAGGGTCAGCGCCACCAGCACCACGGCCATGCCGGCGGAGGCGATCACCGGGGAGTTCGCACGGAGGTGGTAAAGCCGGACGATCAGGAGCGGGACCAGGAGCCCCTTCACCAGCACGAAGAGCAGCCAGTTCTGATGCGCCAGAGTGGCGAGCAGCGGATTGCCTTCGCGATTCCCGAGCCAGTGGATCCCGAGGGTGGTCGCGACCAGGTCGAAACTGTTGGCCAGGATGGCCAGGAAGAAGACGACGCGCATGATTTCCTCTTTCCTTGACAGAACCGCGCGGTCCCTACGCTGCACTTCGATTGTCCCAGACCGCGCCGCGGTCCACAACTTCGCTCTCCCGTCGTGCTGAGCGTCGATCCCGCCCTCGGCGCAGGGGTCGCCGCCTTCGGCCTCATCATGGGCAGTGCGGTCACCGCCATCGCCTGGCGCGTGCCACGGGAGATCTCCTGGGTGCGCGGACGCTCGGCCTGCCCCGCGTGCGCGAACACGCTGGGGCTCGCCGACCTGGTGCCCCTGTTCTCGTTCCTCTTCGCGCGGGGCCGCTGCCGCCACTGCCAGGCACCCATCGCCTGGCGCTACCCGCTCACCGAACTCCTGTGCAGCGCGTGGGCGGTGCTGCTCTTCATCCAGGTGGGATTCGTCTGGGCCTTCCTGCCGCTCGCCCTCTGGGGCTTCCTGCTCGTCGCCCTGCTCTGGATCGATCTCGACTTCAAGCTGCTGCCCGACGTCCTCACCTTCCCGGGCGTGCTGCTCGGCCTGGCGGCGGCGCTGCTCCTTCACGGCTTCGGCCCCGGTGCGCGGCACGCGCTGCTGGGCCTGGTCACGGGCAGCGGGCTCCTCTGGCTGCTGGCCTGGGCGTGGATCGTCTTCCGCAAGATCGAGGGCATGGGCGGCGGTGACGTCAAGCTCGCCGCCATGTTCGGCGTGGTGCTGGGCTGGCAGCTCACGCTGCTGACCCTGTTCGTGGCCTCGCTCGCCGGCAGCCTGTGGGGGGGGGCGCTGATGCTGCGCGGCCGCGGGGGCATGAAGAGCGAGCTGCCCTTCGGCACGCTGCTCGCCCCGGCGGCGATGATCGTGTTCCTGTGGGGCGACGGCTGGATCGGGGCCTACGTCCGGCTCCTCTGCGGGCGCTGAGTCCGCCGCTTCTCCCTCCCCCCGCTCCGCCCTCTCCGGGCTTTGACCGCGCCGCGGCCCGATGGAACAATGCCATCCCGTGAGCCGGTGCGGGCACCTGCCCGGACCGGCTTTCCACCGGAGGGTCCATGTCCCGTTCGCGCATCACCGGCCTCGGCCTGCACCTGCCCGAGCGCGTGGTCACCAACGCCGAGCTCGAGCAGCTCATGGACACGAGCGATGCCTGGATCGTCGAGCGCACGGGCATCCGCGAGCGCCGCTACGCCGCGCCGGGCATTGGCACCACCGACCTGGCCGCCGAGGCTGCGCGCCAGGCGCTGGCCGACGCCGGACGGAGCCCCGCGGACGTGGACTTCATCGTCTTCGCGACCATCACGCGGGAGTACGCGTTCCCCGGCTGCGGCGCGCTCCTGCAGGAGCGCCTGGGTATCCCCGGAGCCGGGGCGCTGGACGTCCACAACGCCTGCTCGGGATTCATCTACGCGCTCGCCATGGCCGACGCGGTGGTGCGTGCCGGGCAGTACCGCTGCGTGCTGGTGGTGGGCGCCGAGGTGCTGAGCACCGGGCTGGACTTCTCGACCCGGGGCCGCGACCTGGCGGTGCTCTTCGGCGACGGCGCGGGTGCGGTGGTGGTCGAGCCCGGCGCGGATGACGGGCCCGGGGTGCTCGCCTGGGTGCTGCACTCCGACGGCGCGCACGCCGGGGACCTGATGTGCGAGGCGCCCAGCTCGCTGGTGCAGGGCCGGATCACGCCGGAGATGGTCACCGAGGGGCTGCACTATCCGCGGATGAACGGCCGGCAAGTCTTCAAGCACGCCACCACGCGCTTCCCCGAGGTCATCCACGAGGTGCTCGGCAAGTGCGGGCACACGCTCGATGAGGTGAAGCTCGTCGTGCCACACCAGGCCAACCAGCGCATCGGCGACACCGTGGCCGAGCGGCTCGGCGTGCCACCGCAGAAGGTGTTCCAGAACATCCAGCGCTGCGGCAACACCACTGCCGCGAGCATCCCCATCGCGCTCGCCGAGGCGCGCGATCTGGGCCTGGTCGGCCCCGGCGACCTGGTCGTGCTCGCCGCCTTCGGCAGCGGCTTCACCTGGGGCGCCGCCGCGCTGCGCTGGTGAAGCTCCCCCACCCATCATCCAGTGAGGACCCTTCCATGAAGCCCCCGAACCCCTCCGCTCCGAGCGGCGCGCACATGACTACCCGCCGTCATGCGGGCGCGCTCCTCGCCCTGCTGCTCGCCTGTGGCCTCACGGCCGGCGTGTCCCTCCCCGCCGCCCGCGCGGCCGTGCCGCCCGTCGGGCTCGTCGAGACGCGGCCCATCGAGACCGCGCTCGGCAATCCCGCGCTCCCGTCGACGCTCGGCACCTGGATCAAGCTCTTCGAGGGCGCGCAGCAGACCATCGACATCGAGCAGTTCTACCTCTCGACCTGGCCGCACGAGCCCATGGGCGACGTGGTCGACGCACTCGGCGCGGCGGCTCGACGCGGAGTGCGGGTCCGGCTGCTGCTCGACGCTTCGATGTACCGCACCTACCCGCGCGCCGCCGACTCGCTGGCGAAGCTGCGCGGCTTCGCGGTGCGGCTGGTGGACTTCCGGCGCATCGCAGGCGGCGTGCAGCACGCGAAGTTCTTCCTGGTGGATGGCGAGACCGCCTTCCTCGGCAGCCAGAACTTCGACTGGCGCGCGCTCAAGCACATCCACGAGCTGGGAGTGCGCATCCGTGACCGGCGCGTGACGGCCGACTTCCAGCAGGTCTTCGAGCTGGACTGGGCGATGGGCACGCCGATCGGCCAGGCCCCGGACACGACCCGCGTGGCGCGCGCCGCGCAGGTCCCGCACGCGCCCGGCACGCTGCCCTACCGCATCGTGCAGGCGCCCGGCGACACGGTGCTGCTCTGGCCCTCGTGGAGCCCCAAGCGCTTCATCCCCGACACCACCCTCTGGGACCAGGACATGATCGTGCGCACGCTCGACCGCGCGCAACACGAGATCGTGCTGCAGCTCCTCTCCTACTCGCTCGGGGACCGGCGCCTGCGCGACGAGTCGCTCGACCTGGCACTGCGCCGCGCCGCCGCCCGCGGAGCGAAGGTGCTGCTCATCCTCTCGGACTGGCAGACCGGCTCCTCCGGGCTCAAGGCGATGCAGGAACTCGCGCGTGTGCCTGGCATCGAGGTCAAACTCTCCACGGTGCCCGAGTGGAGCGGCGGCTACATCCCCTTCGGCCGCGTCGAGCACTGCAAGTACGTGGTGGTGGACACGCTCTGGACCTGGGTGGGGACGAGCAACTGGTCGCCCGATTACTTCCACTCCAGCCGCAATCTCGCGGTGACCATGATGAACCGTCCCCTGGCCCGCGAGGCGCGTGCCATCTTCGAGACCAGCTGGCGGGCGCCGGGTGCGGCCCCGCTCGCCCCCGACTCGACCTACACGCCCAAGGTCCGCGGCGAGGAGCCGCCGCCGGGGGTGAAGAAGTACGGGGGGTAGCCAAGGGCCCGGCCGGGAGACCGTTTTGGGGGGAATTAGTTCCTGCTGACTCCATCCGCCCCGATGTGTCAAGATGCAGGCCGAATGTCCGAACGTCGCTTTGGTCGCACATTCCGTTCGCTCGAAGGCATCTTCAAATTCGTGGCGGAGTTCCTGGAGTCCAGCGGACTCCCGGCCCCGGCCGCCTTCGAACTGGACCTGGTGATCGAGGAGTTATTCACCAACATGGTGAAGTACGCTCCCCATGGCGCTCCCGAGATCGAGATCGGGCTCACACGGCTCGGTCCGGATGTGGTCATCGTGCTCCGTGACTTCGACGTGGAACCCTTCGACCCGACCCGGGCGCCCCGGGCGGACGTCGGCCGACCGCTGGGTGAACGTCCGGCCGGCGGCCTCGGTCTTCACCTGGTCCGCCGGATCGCCCGCGACCTCCGCTACGACTATCGGGACCGGAGCAGCACCATCACCGTCACCGTCACCACGGCTCCGGGACTCTGATGTTCAAGGTCCGGCCAGGCCCTGGCGAAGTCCTCAAGCTGATCGGCCGTCTCGACGCCTCCGAAGCGGAGGGAGCCATGGATGTACTCCTCAAGGTCGATCATTCCCTGACCGCCGACTGCAGCGAGCTCGACTACATCTCGAGCGCCGGGCTGGGGGTCATCATGGAGACCTACAAACGGCTCCATGCCCGGGGCCTTGGGCTCCGGCTGGTGAACGTCTCGCCGCACATCCGGAACGTCTTCCGCTATGTCGGGCTGGACCGCGTGATCGAAATCGACCAGGCCGATCCGTCGCACCCGGACTCGTAGCCGCTAGCACCTTTTTCCTCCAACCTTTCCCCCCAGGTTGTGTCCTTATGACTGCAGAGGACGAGGAAGCCCTGGTAGTCCGGTCTCTGGCAGGTGACCAGAGGGCGTTCGGGGAACTGGTCAGCACCCATCAGCAGGTGCTGTTCAACGTCGCCCTGCGGATGCTCAACGACCGCGAAGACGCCCGGGACGTGACCCAGACGGCGTTCCTCAAGGCCTGGCAGAAGCTGCACGCGTACGACCGACGGAACAGGTTCTTCAGCTGGATCTACCGCATCCTGCTCAACGAGGCGCTCAACACGCTGCGGCGGAGGCGCCGGCTGGAACCCCTGGACGAGCGGCTGGCTTCCCCGGAGCGGTCCCCGGAGGAACGGGCCGAGGCGAACGAGATCGGCGGCATCGTGCAGGAAGGTCTGATGGAGCTCGGCACGGAGCATCGGCAAGTGATCATCCTGAGGCATTTCCTTCACCTGTCTCATCGCGAGATGGCCAACCTGATCAACCTGCCCGAGAAGACGGTGAAGTCACGGCTCTACACGGGACGGCAACTCCTCGGAGGGATCCTGCGGCGGCGCGGGGTCAGACCCACATGATCGACGACCGGGATGAACGGCTGCTGCAGGACGAACTCGACGGGGTTGCGTCCCCGGAGGGATCCAAGCGGTTGCGGGAGCGTCTCGCGCAGAGCGCCGAGGTCAGGGCACGGCGACAGGAGTTGCAGAGGGTGACCCGCGCGCTGGACCAGGTTCGGATGGAGGAAGCCCCGGCGGACTTCAAGGAAGGCGTGATGGCGGCGATCGCGGCGGCCGAACGTCCGAGCCCGGCCCGCGCGGGCTGGCTGGGGAACCCGGGCGGCGCATCCCGCAGACGTCCCGCCCTCGCGTGGGCCTACCCCTTCCTTGCCGGTGCGGTGTCCGGAGGCCTGCTGATCGCGCTGGTCACCGGGAACCTCGCCCCCCGCGCGCGGACCGACCTTCCGGTCAGCGGCGCGATGCTCCCGGGCTCCGACCGGGGCACCCTCGTCGACCACCGGGAACTGCGGCTGGGGACGGCGCGCGTCGCACTCGAGACGCGGCGGGCCGTGGACGGCGTGCGCGTCGGGTTCGATCTGGCGCAGGCGCCAGGGGCTGAACTGACGATGGAATTCGACATCGCCGCGCTGCAGCCGGTCGGGCTGTGGTGGGAGCGGCCAGGCAGGCAGCAGGCGGAGTTGGAGGCTGGCACCGTGCGGCTGAGGGCGATGGAGGACGGTCGGGGGACGGTCCTGCTGTCGGCCTTGCGCGCGGGAGACGCCCTCGTCCGGGTGAGGTTACATCACGCCGGAGACTCCCTGGAGGCAGTCCTACACACGGCCACCGTAGGCCCCGGGAGGTAACCGTATCGAGACAGGCCCCGAGATTCCCGCCAAGCTTTCGGATCCAGCACCGTCATTGGAACGAGTCCCTGGCGAACGGGTACGTCAGGACAAACCCTCGCGGAGGTCAAGATGAAGAGCAACCGAATCGCATTGATCGCGGGCGTGGTCGTCATCGCCGCCGTCGTCGGCTTCCTGGCCCTGCGCAACAACTGGCCTCCGACGAACGGCACGGAAGGCGCGATCGGAAGCGCCAACCGCTACACGGCGCAGCAGATGTCGGACCAGGACGTGGTCCTCAAGGATGAGAAGGTCCAGGCGTTCCTGCAGAGCGACACCTTCCATCAGCTCGCGACGAACGCGGAGTTCCGCAGGTGCGTCGAGAGCGCGGTGTTCCTCGAGGCCGCGCGCGGCCGGCAGGTCGTCCAGCTGCTGCAGCAGTCGGCGGCAGAGCTGGGCAAGTTCCAGCAGCTGTCCGGGAACGCCCTGGGGGCCATCGCGAGCCCGGAACTGGGCAAGTTCTCGGCCCCGCAGGTCGCGGCCCTGTTCAGCGTGGAGAGCGCGAGCCTGTTCGCCAACCCGGAGTTCGTGGAGATGGTCCGGTCCACCGAGTTCAAGAACGCCGTTCCCAACGGGGTGGCGGAAGCGGTGAATGTCAGGCAGGAGTACGCGCAGTTCGGAGCCAAGCTGACCGAACTCGCCCGCGTGTGCCCCGAGTACCTGAACATGCTGGTGGATCCGGCCTTCGCCGCCTGGACGGACAACCAGAACGGCGGCGTGCTGATGGCGGAGTACGGCAAGATCGCCTCGCCCGAGCTGTCGATGTTCATGGCGAACGACAACGCGCGCCACATGGCCGGCAACCGGGACTTCCAGGTGCTGGTGGACAACAAGATCTTCACCGAGGCGCTGAAGTCGAGCCCCGAGCTGGCGACGCTGCTCCAGAGCAACCTGGACTGGGGGAAGGTGCTGCAGAAGTCCGAGCAGCCCTGACCCATCGGCCACCGCGCCGAGCGGGCGGTGGCACGGGCTGAAACAGGCTGAGCGGAACGAGGAGGTCCCGGGGGGTGCCGCGGGATCTCCTCTCCGCGCATTCGACGACGGAGACCCATGACCGCCCGACCGATCCGGACGCGCGCCGGCTGGCTCGCCAGCCCGGCGCTTCTGTGCTGCCTGCTCGCCCTCCCCGGCACCGCGAGAGCGCAGTACAGCGCCCTCGAGACCCGGGACCTGCGCCTCGCCTGCTTCGGTCCGACCATGGGCTTCATCGCCCCCTACACCGCCCAGTGCTTCGAGAACTCGATGACCTTCTACCGCCGGGTGCTGGACTACACCCCGACGCAGCCGGTCAACGTGTTCCTCGAGGACACCGGGGACTATGGCAACGCGGGCGTCTGGGGGACGCCGCGCAGCAGCATGATGGTCCAGATCGCGCCCACCAACTTCGTGTACGAGACCTCACCGTCGAACGAGCGCATCAACTTCCTGATGAACCACGAGCTGGCGCACGTCATCACCCTGGACCAGGGCGCGGGTCGCGACCTGCTCTTCCGCCGGCTGTTCTTCGGCAAGGTGCGCGAGAGCGCCGAGCACCCGGAGACCATCCTCTACAACTACCTCACGCTTCCGCGTCGTTCCGCCCCGCGCTGGCAGCGCGAGGGCACCGCTGTCTTCTTCGAGACCTGGATGGCGGGCGGGTACGGACGCGCCCAGGGCCCCTACGACGAGATGGTGTTCCGCTCGATGGTGCGCGACAGCGCCCGGTTCTACGACCCGCTCGGGCTCGAGGCGGAGGGCGTGCGCGTGGACTTCCAGATCGGCGTCAACGCCTACCTCTACGGCACGCGCTTCATGACTTACCTGGCGTACCAGCACTCGCCCGAGAAACTGGTCGAGTGGATCGCGCGCCGCCCGGGCTCACGGGCCTACTTCGCCTCCCAGTTCCGCAAGGTCTACGGCGAGCCACTGGGCCAGGCCTGGCAAGAGTGGATCCGCTGGGAGCACGACTTCCAGCGGGCCAATCTCGACTCGGTCCACCGCTTCCCCACGACACCCTATCGCGACCTCTCGCGGAGCGCGCTGGGCTCCGTTTCGCGCGCCTGCCTCGATTCCGTTGGCCGCGTACTCTACGCTGGCGTCTACTATCCGGGGACCCTGCCCCACGTCGCCGCCATCCCGCTCGACGGCGGTCCGCTCCGCAACCTGTGCGAGGTCAAGGGGCCAGCGCTCTACTTCGTCACCTCGCTGGCCTGGGACCCCGACGGCCGGATGCTCTACTACACCACCGACAACAACGAGTGGCGCGACCTCTGCTCGCTCGACCCGGCCACCGGGAGAACCCGGAGACTCATGAAGGACGCCCGCGTCGGCGATCTGGCCTTCAACCGTCAGGACCGCTCGCTCTGGGGCGTGCGGCACTTCAACGGGATCTCCACGCTGGTGCGCTTCGCGCCCCCCTACCGCGACTACCAGCGGGTGTTCTCCTTCCCCTACGGCCGTGACGTCTACGACATCGACATCTCCCCCGACGGCACGCGGCTCGTCGCCTCCGTGCCCGAGATCAGCGGGCGCCAGTTCCTGCGCCTCATGAGCGTCCCGGAGTTGCTCAAGGGCGACACGACCTCGAAGGCCCTCTACGACTTCGGCAGTTCGGTCCCCGCGGGCTTCGTGTTCTCGGCGGACGGGCGCTACCTCTACGGCAGCTCGTACTACACCGGCGTCTCGAACATCTTCCGCTACGACCTGGTCGCCGACTCGATGGACGTGCTCAGCAACGCCGAGACCGGGTTCTTCCGGCCGCTCCCGCTGGGCCGGGACTCGCTGGTCGTCTTCCGCTACACCGGGAAGGGCTTCGTGCCGGCGATGATCGCGGACCGGATCGTGCGCGACGTGAGCGCGATCACCTTCCTCGGCCAGCAGCTGGTGGAGAAGTACCCGGTGCTGAAGACCTGGATGGTCCCCTCGCCGGCCCGGGTCCGGATCGACTCCCTGACGACCTACTCCGGCCCCTACCACCCCCTGCGGAACATCGGGCTCGCGACCGTGGTCCCGGTCGTGGAGGGCTACAAGTCGTACACCGCGATCGGGCTGCGGATGGACCTCTCGGACCCCTTCTCGTTCCACAACGCGGACCTGGCCGCGAGTTACACGCCCGACCCGGGCCTGCCGCACGACGAGCGCCTGCACGTCTCCGCCGGCTACCGGCACCGGGGCCTGAGCGCCCGCTTCCGCCACAACAACGCGTCGTTCTACGACCTCGCGGGTCCGACCCAGGTGAGCCGCAAGGGCTACGGGCTCGGCCTTGCCTACGACCGGCCGCTCGTGCGCGACCCGCCCCGAACCCTGGACCTCAAGATCGGAGTCAACGGCTACGCCGGTCTCGAGCGACTGCCCGACTACCAGAACGTCTCGACCTCGCCCGGCTTCGACAAGATGGTCTCGGCAAGCGCGGAACTCGCGTACCGGAACACGCGCTCGTCGCTGGGCTCGGTGGACACGGAGAAGGGTCAGTTGTGGCGGCTCGAGGCCTTCCTGAACACGGTCCGCTACGAGCGGCTCGGTCACGCTGCCTGGCGAGGGTTCCCCCTGTTCGCGGGCACGCTCGACCTGGGCCTGCCGCTCCCGGCCGGGCATTCATCGGTGTGGCTGCGAAACGCCGCCGGCTACTCGCCCGGCAACCCGAGAGAGCCCTTCGCCAACTTCTTCTTCGGCGGCTTCGGCAACAACTGGGTGGACTACCAGGACCCGAAGCGCTACCGCCAGTACGAGAGTTTCCCCGGCCTCGAGTTGAATGCGGCGGGCGGGACCAACTTCGGCA
>Ga0315283_10001975_pt1 | contig 16859 bp, 11 predicted proteins | sample YL17G09_0_MG_FD_204541 | JGI IMG/M metagenome (GOLD analysis project Ga0315283, IMG submission 204541) | Sediment microbial communities from Yellowstone Lake, YNP, Wyoming, USA - YL17G09_0 | ecosystem: Environmental > Aquatic > Freshwater > Lake > Sediment | place: USA: Wyoming | collected... | reverse complement strand
CAATATCATCCCGACAACCCAGGTGGCGCCAAGAAGTATGGCCGTGCCAAGTACGGCGAAATGGCTCCGCAAAAACTCCGTGGTGGCGACCCCAAGTACGCCGCCCGAACCCATCGGGAACCCGTAGATGCCGTGCTGCGTAAAACAATAAAACGTCGTCGAGGCGGCGGTTGTCACCAGGACAAGGCCCGCGCCTCGCAAGGCCGGCTGTTCTATCTCGACGTCAGCGACCTTGGCAACCGCAAAATAGAGACCGGAAATCAACACGACAAAAACGCCGGGGCCGATGTAATACAACAGGTAATACGCGAACAATGCCCCCGCCGGGCCGCACCAGTTGGCTGTCGGCGTGTTGTTTGGATAGACAAATTTGCTTGGCCAGTCGCCTATATTAAAACTAAGACAACCGCAAAACAACACCAACAGCCCCGCCACAAGAAGGCATTGCAGGGCCTTTATCTTCATTCTCTTGTCCTTCACCCGACTCATAATAAATAGCGTCCGATAAAAAATAACGTCCGTGAAAATAACCGCCGCCTCTACTGCAAAACAGCTATTGCTTTATCGGCAAGAACCGCGATTTTCTGTTGATAATTGACCATTGATTATTGATGATTATGGCCCCGGCGAGCAGGATGCGATACTGCCGTCTGGAAATAATCAATTATCAATCATCAATAAAAAAACCCCGCGGCAAATCCGTTCACCGCAGGGCATAAAGACGTGTTTGTATTCTCTACTTGTTTGGCTGAGACGCCGGCTTCGTGGTTTGTTTTATATCCTGCGCCGGCACCGCGGCCTCAGGAATCCGAACCGCCACTCCCAGCCGACCAAGCTCGCCGGCAACGTCCGGCTGGTCCGGATTAAGCTGGAAACTTCGAATAAAGAATTCTTTTGCCTTGTCCTTATTGTTCTTGGCAAGGTAATAGTAGCCGAACTGACGATTCACAAGCGGCGAGTCGGGCGCCGTTTTGAGGGCCTCCTGGTAACACTTCAAGGCATAATCATCAAGTCCCTGTTTCTCGAAGACCGCACCAAGCGACAGAAGCTGTTCCGGCATCGAGACCACCTGTGTCATATAACCGTTGGCAACCCAGTCGGCTTTCGACTTGTCGCCCTTGTCAAGCTGAAGCTTCACCATCGCGGCCTGAACCTCTCGGTAAGCGGGATTGAAGCCCAGGGCGATATTGTAGTAGTATTCGGCCTTGGAGTAATCGCCGGCGGCGTGATATAACTGGCCCAGCTCGAAATGAACGGGCGGATTCTCCCATTTCCTGTCCAGCTCCTTGAGCAGCTCGGCCTTGTGTATATCGGCAGCGGCCCTTACATTCTGGTCAACCCTAGCGGTGCTTGTATTCCGACAGCCGACAACAAGCAATGTGCAGAGCATAGTCCCCAAAATTATTACCCGCAGTTTAGCGTTCATTTTTCGCCTCCATGACTTTTGTCTCGATACCCGACGCTCGACACTCACAAATTGAGTGTTACGCATCAACCGTATTCTGTGCAACTGTGCGTTGCTTTGCAAGAGAAAATTTCCCTCGGAATGTTAAAATTTTTTCCCGTTACCGCAGAACAAAATTAAATGTCAAGGAACTGGACTTCAAGGGCGTGGTCGCGGATAAAATCGCGGCGCTGCTCGACGTCCTCGCCCATCAGTATGCTGAACAGCCGGTCCGCCTCGCCCGCGTCATCGAGCTTGACGTTCAGCAGCGTCCGGGTGGCCGGATTCATCGTCGTATCCCAAAGCTGGTCGGCGTTCATCTCGCCCAAACCCTTGAACCGCTTTATTTCGACCCCTTTGCCGCCGATTTTCCTCACGGACGAGCAAACTTCGCCCAGCGAAGCGACGTCGAAACTTTCCTCGACGTTTGCCAGGTGGAATTTGGTCGCCATCGCCTCGCCGCTGACCGCTCTTTCGGCCTTGAGGAGGAAATCCTTGAGGCTCAGGTCGAATTCCTGTTTTAATTTTTTCGCCTGCTCATTGATTCTGCTTACTTCGTGCAACTCTTCAGCCGCGAAGGTTTCATCTTCGTCCGCCTGTTCGTCTTTCTTTTTGCGGCCCTTCAGCTCGTCGACACGTTTAGTAAAGTCATCCTTGTCGTGGAAGACCTCATCCTGCCCTTCGCCGTGGATGCGATACATCGGCAGCCCCTTGCCGTTGCCGTATTTCTGGATAAATTCCTCGAATTTGATACCGCGCCTTGCGAGCACCGCTATACATCGCTCCATATCAACGAGAATCTTCACCAGCTCGGCCAGCCGGGTTTCGGTAACCTTCTGCTCTTTTGTGCCCTTTTTGCCGCCGTCTCTTATCGTAAGCTCGGTTCCCTGCAGGCCGCGGTCAACCAGCCGCTTGTGCATAATCGCCTCGGTCAGAATATATTCCGATTTCTTCTGACCCTTGGCGTGGACCTCATAAAGAGGCGGCTGTGCGATATAAATCATCAGCTTGTCGAACAACTGCGGCATCTGCCTGAAGAAAAACGTCAGCAGCAGCGTGCGAATATGCGCGCCGTCGATATCTGCATCGGTCATCAGGATAATCTTTTCATACCGGCATTTTTCGATGTCGAACTCGTCGGTTCCGATGCCCGTGCCCAGCGCGCTTATCAGTGTGCGTATTTCCTCGTGAGCGAGGACTTTTTCGAGCCGGGCCTTCTCGACGTTGAGAATTTTACCCTTCAGGGGCAGTATTGCCTGGATATTCTTGTCCCTGCCGCCTTTGGCGGAGCCGCCTGCGGAGTCGCCTTCGACTAAGAATATTTCAGTGCCCGTTCTTTCTTTATTGGCGCAATCCCAGAGCTTGCCGGGCAAACTCGAGCTGCCGAGCGCACCTTTGCGTCGAGTAAGTTCACGGGCCTTGCGGGCCGCCTCACGGGCCGCCGCCGCCTGGATTGCCTTACTCAGTATTCGCTTGGCTTCAGCCGGATGCTCTTCTATGTAATGACCTAACTGCTCGTTGACCACCATCTCGACAAAACTCCCTACTTCGGGATTGGTGAGCCGGACCTTGGTTTGCGCCTCGAAATGCGGGTCCGCGAGTTTCACCGATACAATCGCAGTAAGCCCTTCCCTGAAATCCTCACCAGTCGCGGCCTCGCCGTCCTTTATCAGGTTATTCGCTTTTGCGTAGTAATTCATTGTCCGCGTAAGGGCGGTTTTGAAACCCGAAAGATGTGTCCCGCCGTCGATGTTGCGAATATTGTTGGCGAAAACCAGCACGTTCTCCGCGTAACCTGTATTATATTGCAGGGCCACCTCGCAGCTCATCACCGCCTGCTTGTCTTCTTTGGCTAAGTAAATCACGTCCTTGTGCAGTACTTCCTTGCCCTCGTTGAGGTGCTTTACAAACGCTCGTATGCCTTCTTCAAATTTGAAGACCTCTTTTTTGCGGTTTCTCTCGTCTTTGAAAGCGATTTGTATGCCGGCGTTAAGATATGCGACTTCGCGGATACGTTTGACAAGCGTGTCATACTGGAACTCGATGTCACCGAAGATTTCCTCGTCAGGCATAAATGATACGCAGGTTCCCTGTTTTGTTGTTGGCCCGACCTCGCGGACGCTGCCCTTTGCGATACCTCTTCGGCATTCGAAACGATAATGTTTGCCGTCCCTGAAAACATCCACTTCGAGCCATTCACTAAGCGCATTGACAACGCTGACGCCTACGCCGTGAAGGCCGCCCGCGACCTTATAGCTGTCGTGGTCGAATTTTCCGCCCGCGTGCAGCGTGCAAAGGACGACCTCGAGCGCGCTTTTCTTGGCTTCCTTGTGCTCTTCGACGGGAATACCCCGGCCATTGTCCTCGACCGAGCAACTCCCGTCGGCGTTTATCTGGATGCTGATTTTGTCGCAGAAGCCGGCCAGCGCCTCGTCAATCGAATTATCCACCACCTCGTAAATAAGGTGATGCAGGCCGCCTACGCCGCGGTCGCCGATATACATATCAGGACGTTTGCGGACCGCTTCAAGCCCGCCTAAAATTTTAATTTTACTTGCGTCGTATTTGTGGTCTTGCATACCCTTATCACTTCTCCTCGCGTTTAACCTGCAAGCACGATTTTCATTGCCCTTAGCTTTGCCTCGGGGCATTCTCGCTGCAGGTGTTCGACAAGCTGATGACTGCTGATTCTTAATTCATACATATATGACGGCGAGTCAACCTCGACTGTAAGCTGGCCAGCCGACAGGTCAACCACCCGGCAATGCCGCACCATTTCGGGCGGCAGCAGTTGCGCCCAGGCCTCGCTGAGCTGACTGGCCGCCTCGTAACGCTGCGATATCCCCGTGCGGCGCGGCTCCATCATCCTTACCAGCGCGTCCGCCAGCGGGGTGGGCTCTGACCGGCGCCTAAATTGTGTTTTCGCATCCATTCGACAATCCTTTGTGACGGCCTACGAAAGATTTATCGGCATCAGCACGTGAAGAAAATTAGCCCCCGCCTTGATAAGCCCGGGCGTATCCGACTGGCCCAGTTCAAGCTCAAACTGCGGCTCGCGAATAACGCGGATGGCCTCGGCCAAAAACTGAGGGTTGAAGCCGATTTCTATCGGCTCGCCCTTGTACTCGACGACAACTTCCACTTCGGCGTCGCCCGTTTCCGGGGCTTTTCCGGAGAATACCAGCTTATCCTTGCTGACGGCTAATTTTATGCCCCTCGATTCCTCGCTGGTTAACAACGCTGCTCTTCTTACCGCACTGAGCGCAACATCGGTTTGCAGTGTGATTTTTTTCTGGTAGTCGGCGGGAATAATATCCTCGTACTTGGGGAAGTTGCCTTCGACGAGATTGGAACATACGACGACATTTCCGCAGGCAAACATAATCTGGTTGTCAACTAATTTGACGGCCACTTTGTCTTTTTCGCCGCCGGTAAGTTTTTCTAAAAGGGCCATTGTTTTACCCGGCACAATTGGTTTTGCGGCAATAGCTTTTTCGCTGGGGTTAGAGGCGAGGTTGACCCGGCTGCGCGCCAACCGACGACCATCGGTAGCGACTAATGTTAATTTCTTTCCCTTTATTTCCCACAGCACGCCGTTGATTGCGTAGCGGGTGCTTTCCTTCGCGGTCGCGAACAGGCACTGTGAGATGCCGACCCGCAAGCTGTCGATGGACACCTCAACGTCCGGCTCGCCCTTGAATACCGGCACCAGTGGATATTGCGATGGCTCCTGACCGTAAATCGAGAAGTGGCTGTCCGCGCCCCTGACCTCGCAAAGTCCCTCGGCCGCTTTGAGCATCAGCGTCTCATCGGTGCTTTCGCGCACCACGGCGGCAAGTCGGGCCGCAGGTACAACAACCTGTCCCGGCTCTTTGACATCGACCGCGGGCAGAAGGTAATTAATCCCCACCTCCATATCTGTGCCGTATATCCTTACGCCGTCTTTCGCCGCGTCTATCTTAACGCACCGCAGAATCGGCTTAGGTGTCCGGTCCGGGACTATCGTGGTTAGTAATGCGAGCGCCTGGCTCAATCCTTCCCTGTTAAATTGTACTTTCATTTGTGTGCCCCTCTTTTATTAATTATCCTTCGTTCTTTACAGTTGCCTCTCATCAGGCGTCTATCTTGAGTCAGAGCAGGATACAAAAAAACAGGCCACTTCTCAATAAGTTTCGCGTTTTATTTTGCCCATTTTTGGGCTTTGGACAAGATCTGAGTAGGGAGGCAGAGTTGTTATTTTAATTATAATAGGAGAGATCTTTTAGTATCAGAATTCGTAAAGCCGGTGAAGTTGTTAGCTTTATTATGCCGGGGAGCCATTACCCGTTATCGGCCCGATAGATACGCGCCGATGGGGCACGAAAGGCGACGGTGGATAAGTTGTTACTTTATGCCTGCCATCGCCCCGGATTCCACAAATCCCGGCGAGCGGGGATTTACTGCTTGGGGTCTGTGTTACTAATCTCAACCATTTTGCGTGTGATTTGGGCGACGTTTTTACACAGGGCTACCAGAAAAAAGATGCTGGGGGTAAGAAAATATGCCGGACACCTTTAATTCTCCCAATCAAGAGACCGCCTTGAGCGACTAAAACTCCGCACAGACAACAATTTTATCCGAACCCGGTGTTAAGTAGATGCATTCTTTTGCACAATCAAATTTCTGGTGCGGCCTCTCATTCACCAATACCCGTTTCAGCGGCTTGCCATCAGGGTGCCGCAGTCTGAGTACCAATTCATGTGGAACTTTTCGAGATGGCGGCTCTATCACCGCTTCAATATATCCGTTCTTTACATGGGAATTGATCTGATAAGAGACCTTGCCAAAACTTGTTGGCGCATTTTTAACCTCGATTGACATCCCGTTCTTGAGCCAGTTATTCGTAACAAACGGCGCAATCCAGAGATCGTCGCCTCGCTCGGTCACCAGCATTGTGCGCGTCTGGTACAAGAAGTATCCCGTCTCATGAGTTTTATTGTATCCGCCCGCGGCATTGAAATGTTCCCATATGGACAAGTTCTCTGTATTCAGCAAGGAAGCAAGCGAGTTGAAATAGCTTCTTACGAATGGTTTTACATCATCTTGCATCGCATATATTTCTGCATTGCGGCAATAATAGGGCTGCACTTTTGAAAAACCGCCCAGATTATACCAATCCATTTTCGATTTCTCGCCGGGGTAGTCGCCCAAGCCAGTACAAAGAAATTGTACATCCTCCATATGTTCCAGCATATCCCCTATCCCGCTTTCTGACGCTTCGATTACGCCTGCGGGTACAAGCTGATGTGCACCGAGCTCAACATCATAGCACCAGGACCTGTTGGAATCCTCCCCGGGAAAGAAACCGCTCACAGGCCCGCACAGATATGCCTGCGAAGGATAAGATATGATACTGGTACCGTTCTGAAGGCGACAGGCTGGGGCAAGCATCTGGGTTTTACGATATGAATTGAGAATATCACTTCTGAAGTCTGCGGCGGCTTTTTGAAATTCTGCCGCACCCTCATAGCCGATATTTGCGAGCGCATCCGCCGTAGCCTTAAGGCCGGCGTAATAATAAGCATTGAGGCAGTAATGATACGCAAATGTGTTCCAATCCGCGATAACCCCCGGCGGCATAAGCCCATATTCGAGCACTCTTTGGCCTGTACAATTTACCTTCTCGGTTTTAAGACGCTGTTTAATAATCCACTCACAAACCTTTGCCACCTCAGATTTATGGCTGCTGAGCCACTGTGAATCCTGCGTTAATGCAAAATATTCACCTAACGTCCAGAGATGCCAACCTGTACCCATCAGTGTATAGCCGGTGGTCAAAAATCCATTAGAATTGTAACGCTTAATAAAATAGTCCAGCGACTTGCGGGCAAAATTTTCGTTGCCTAAAAATTCCATGCCGCGGATCACCGAATGCGCCTCACTCTCCAGGGGGCCATAGACATCCGAAGCGATCCATGCCGCAATTCTTTTGCCATCATCTTCATTTCTTACGGCGAGCATACAATGCACCTGTGAAGCACGAATCACATTCCCGATCGGCTCGTCAGGTACTTCAATATCCATCGATTCCGCCAGCGCCTTTTCCCAATGTGCCCTTACCTGTTTGCGCAAACCGTCTTTTACAGCGACTGTCACAGCATCGGCAATATTTACATCCCATGACGGTATCGAAACATAACAATTTGCTTTGCCGTTCGGAGGCAGCTTCCAGCTAAGAGCTAACGAACTATTGTCTATATCCGCCCTCAACTGCCCCGATTCATTCACATCCACAAGCGCCAGCATGCGCCCTTTCTGATGCACAGCAAAACCGGGCTGAATTTTCGTAATTTCAAAGCTGTCGGGAATCTGCGTGTTGTCCTCAAATTTTAATGCTAAAAGCGCATCAGATTCCGAGCCGCCCGTATTCTCGATTGTGTATTCCGTCACGCAAATAGGTTTATCGCATATAAAAGGCCATGGCCTCCCATCACCGGATGAATCAAAAGGCGCAACATACGTTTGCTGCACATAGGAAATCGAGCCCGAAAAGGCTTTAACAACTGGAATCGGGAGCCAACCTTCCGCCAGGCAGCGTTTAGTTTCAACGTTCTTTTCGATGCCGAATTTGGGCTTTACTACTGCTAACGGCTTTCTGAAGAATTCCTTGGATGGTTTGATTGCGGGCGAACGATCGAAACCAATACTGCCGTCGCGGTTTGTGATGAATTTGTAATTGTCGCAAGCAAGTGAAATCATCATGGGACCGCTATCCTGAACAGGATTATGTGTTTTTGCAATCGCCTGTTCAAATGTTTGATCCGGCATCTCGCGCACTCGCTGTAAAACCGTTTTCTTGTCAGCAATCTGCTGCTTATACTCCTTCAAACCAGCGCCTTTACTCACAAAAACTCCCCTTTGCGGTACGTATACGCAGCCATTATCAAGCACATCATCAAGCGATATGGTCGTTATCTCGTCTGCTATTTGAACGCGCAAAAGTGCGCCGCTTGGGCCATCAGTTTGCGCCTGACCGATTCGCAGGTTTAGCCGGCCTCCTTGTGCTTCATTAAATACGCAACTCGTTTTTGATCCTGAATCAGTCTCAAATTCAGCATTGTACAACTCAAGCTCCGCCTTGCCGCCCGAACTTTCCCGCTCGAACTGCAACGACAGCTCGATCGGCACAAACTTCATCGGACACAAAGCCGATAAGCATTTGACTGAAACCGGCTCGGTAAGATCTGAAAAAATCCAGCGTATTTTCCTGGTCCCATGAGGCATAATACCAGGGCCGTTCGGTTCACATACCAACTGCGAGCCGTGCTGAACGATCTTGCAGTTTAAATCCCGCCATTTCCCCTGCCACCGTGATTCTCCCTCCCACATCTGCACCCGTGTGTACTTCGCGGAAGGGACACCGGAGTTTTCAGCAAATTCGACACTTAACTGCATAGGCCAGCGGTTTTCCAGCCACCTCAGGCCAATGCAGCCTGCCGCCCAACCCGAATTCCCTACCTTGTACGTTCCATCCTTCTCCAGACACACATCATTTTCAAGAAATACGTCCTCGGCGCGGAATTCCCGCACACGAGTACTAACGCAGCCGTTTACGCGGCAGGGATCCCCTGTGATTACACGAGCAAAAGGTGCAATGTCCATCCTCGTTTTCTCATTTTCGGGTTTAGACTTCACATTTGGATCCTTATTGTTCTGTGCCGCCGTGCTGATATTCACCGCAGCATACAGCATCGCCAAAATCACCCAAACGCTCATTTTCCGCTGCATAGCAATATCTCCTGCACAAAATTAACTCTAACGTTGCCGTTTACAAAAGAAGCAAATCATTGAATTCTTGTTTTGAGGACCGCACGGCACTAAGGAGTCAGCTTATAAACAGGCCCGAATTTTAATCTGAAGCGAAACGCCCAAGTTTGCTATAGAAGACCTCTGTCGGGGTCCGATAGTTTAAACATTTTCGTGGTCGACTATTCAATAATTTATTGCCTTGGGTCTGTGTTGCTAATCTCAACTATTCTGTGTGTGCTACCGGCTATTGTTTTGCGCAGTTCCGCTGGCGAGAGGATTTTGACCTGGTCGCCGTAGCCGAGTATCCACCAGGTTATCTCGCCGAGTCCGTCAACGCGGAAATCCACGGTCGCCGAGCCGTCGGGGTTACGGACAACCTTTTGGGTCTTGTGCCACTGTACCTCGGCGACGTTATTGGCGACCTTGGGCGCAAACCGCAGGCGGACGTTATACATTTTACCTTCGGGTATCATCGACCAGGCGCAGCCGAGATATTCCGCAAGGTCGAACCCCGGCTCGCCGTCGTTGTCAAACCGCTCTTCAAGCATTTCCGCATTGCGAATCCGGTTGAGCTTAAACGTGCGAATGGTCTTGTGGAGCGAAGAGTGGCCCACGACATACCAGGCCCGCTGATTATAGAGCAGGTGATATGGAGACAGTTCACAGTGGATTACCTTGCCGTCGAACAAGGAATTATAGTCAATATACACCTTTCTTCGCTGCGCAGCGGCTGATTGCAGCAGGGCGAATATATTGTCTAACCCCGGTGTTGTTGGCGCGGGCGCCTGCGCGCCGGCCTTGGCGGAGATTCGAGCCAGAGCGCTTTCGCAGTAACGCCTTACCTTAGGCGGCAGGCAGCTCTCGATTTTCATCGCCGCCAGCAGTGCCGAATGTTTGAATGGCATCTGAATCTGGCTTCGCATCTTGTGGACCAGCAAAAGCAATCCAAGCGCCTCCTGCAGGTTGAGATTTATGGGGGGCAGGAACTGTTCAGGGGGCAGCGCATAGCCGCGACGAGAAGACGAAAATAACGGCTGGATACCGATATCATGGATTTCCTTGAGGTCGCGGAACAAGGTGCGCCTGCTTACGCCGAACATCCGCGACAACTCGCCGGTGGTATAACCCTTTGCGCCGCCGGCCTTCGACAAGGTGGTCAAAAGCTGCACAACCCTGCTAACTCTGCTGGATTTCATAGCTCATCCCTCACGCCTCGATTTCCGGTACCAATCACTCGAGCACCGAACAGTAATATACCGCTTTGGCCCGATAATCGTCAAGGGCAAATGGGCAAGATACAGGGCTGTATGAGGCGGCGTATCTTACCTATTTTGCCATTGACAAGAGGGCCTGTTGAGTGGTATAATGAGGACTGTTCAGTAACGAATCCCGATTGTTCGCGACTGTGCGTCGGGCTTGCGGGGTAGCTACGGAGAATATATAATGAGAAATAAAGTTGCTGTGATACTGCTTCTTGTTATGCTGCTGTCGCTGGTAGTGTTGTCGACGGGCTGCGGCCTCTTTGGTCAGCCGGGCAAAACCCCTGCTGAGGTAAACAGAGACCATGCCCGGACGCTTCGTATTAATCAGCAGGAGATGATGAGAGATGTCGATCGGACACTTCATCTTGACCAGCCCAGCAAGTTAACGGACAAGCGGCTGCCGTAAAAACGCTTATACGCAGTGCGCAGGACATAAGGACGCAAGGATGCAGACCCTCATCGATTACTTCCGGCGAGTCGCCAATTACGACTGGTGGGTCGTCAGTGTCGAGTTGTTTCTCATCGGGATTGTTGTTTACTGGGCGGTAGATTTTCTCGAAGGCACACGCGGCGAGCGACTGTTTCGCGGCGTCACATATGTCCTTATCGCGGGCGTCCTCATCCTTAATCTCATTTCTGAACGCTACCGGTTCGAACGGCTTGAGTATCTCTATAAGGGCTTTTTGGTCGCCGTTCTCGTAATTGCCGTCGCGGCGTTTCAACCCGAGCTAAGACGCGCGCTGATGCGCCTGGGCCAGTCTGCGGGCGGTGGGTTCCTCATTGGCTCCTCGCGACAGGTAATCCGCACCGTAGAAGAAATCGTCAGCGCCGTAACCGAGCTGGCCGCGTCAAAAACAGGCGCAATAATCGTTATCGAAAGACGCGTCGCGCTGGGTGAGTTTATCGAAACGGGCGTCCGTCTCGACGCCAATATCACCGCCGAGCTGCTCAAAACCATTTTCTATCCCGGCACAATCCTGCACGATATGGCCGTCGTCATACGAGGCGACATAGCTGTTGCCGCAGGCGTACAATTGCCTTTAGCTGAGCCCGGCACAGTCGATGGTTTCGAGTTGGGGTCAAGGCATCGGGCCGCAATAGGCATAACCGCCGGCTCCGACGCCCTGTGCATAGTTGTAAGCGAAGAAACGGGAATTGTCTCTTTGGCCAGCGACGGCAAGCTCATCCGCAAACTTACCGCCGACGAGCTTCGCGACGCGCTGACCGGTGCGATTCGCTCACAGGCGACAAAAAGTAAATCCTGAACAAATGAGGTTTGTCTGACGAAACAATGATGAAACGGCGAAGGTTGAGAAAAATAGTAGCTACCCTGATTTTCACCACGCTGATATGGGTCTTTGCGGACCTGGCGCTCGATGAGGAGCTTACCGTCTCAAATCTCAAACTCAGTGTGGCCAAATCCATAAATCCGACGCTCTGGGTCACGTTCTCCGGCCAATCGGCTGTCCCGCTGGAAAAGATCGTCCTCAAGGGCTCCGCGCGTAAAGTCGCCGAGGCACGCCAGCGGATAAACGCCGGAAGATTTATCCGCGAGTTCTACTTCGACCCTGAACAGGAAAAAATGGCAACCCCCGGCGAACAGCCTCTGAAGGTGGCCGAATTCCTCAAGGGAGCAGACGGCATCCGGCAACTCGGTCTTACCGTAATCTCCGCTGACCCGAATATACTGACGGTCGGCGTTGTTGAATTGCAGAAAAAACAAGTCGTCGTCCGCTGTTTAGATGAGAACCAGAACCCGCTCAAAGTCGCAAGCATCGAGCCGGCCCAGGTCGAGGCCTTTGTGCCCGCCGAACGCGGAGGAGCGGCCCTTGAAGCAAAAGTATCGCTCAGCAGAAGAGAAGTCGAACAGGCACGTCTGGCTCCGGTAGAAAAAACGCCGATAGTCGAGCTTGCGCCAGGCCAAACCAGGGAGGCCGCCTCAAGCGTCAAAATCACCCTGCCTAAGGAACAGGACCGGCTCCAGGAATATCTCGTTACCAGCGTCCGCCTCAGTGTTTCACTCAGCGCCAATCTTCAGGGCAAATACAAAGTCGAGCTTGTTAATCCTGAGGCGGTGATGGGTTCGGTCGCCATAAGGGCGACACCCGAGGCCAAACGCGCGTATGAAAATGTCCGCTACCACGTCATCCTTGAAATCGACGACAGCGACAAGGACAGCCGGCCTGATAAATCGCCCGCGACCGCCGGTGCGGAAACACCAGTGGAACTTCGCAGAGACCTCGTTTACAATTTTCCACCGGAATTTCTCCGCAGGGATGAAATCGCCCTCAACCAGTCCCCGGTGCAGGCAAGATTCCGGCTGACGCCGATTGCCGCCGAAACAACCCCCGGTGCACCTGCGCCGATTACCCAACCCGCCCAGAACTGACGGAGAACGGATGACAGACGACAGAGGACAGAGAATAGAAAATATTGCTTCCGCCAATTGTGCTCCGAAGGGGTGGTATCGCTGGGGCATTTGTGCGCTTCTGTTTTTTGCCACTACCCTCAATTATATCGACAGGCAGGTTATCGGCATCCTGAAACCCGAACTGTCGAAGCAGCTCGGCTGGAATGAAATCGATTACAGCAATATCGTATTTGCCTTTCAGATTGCGTATGCTTTTGGTTATGCGGTTGCCGGCCGGCTTATAGACCGAATGGGCGTCAGATTAGGATACGCCATAGCGGTTTTATTATGGAGTTTGGCGGCGATGGCGCACGCCCTGAACTGGTACATACCTGTCGGAGCTAAATTTTTGATGATGTCGATGCCTGTCACCGTGCTTGGATTCAGCGCCGCGCGTTTAGCGCTGGGCCTGGCAGAAGGGGGGAATTTTCCGGCTGCAATCAAGTCGGTCAGCGAATGGTTCCCCAAAAAAGAACGTGCGCTGGCGACAGGAATCTTCAACGCAGGCAGTAACGTCGGCGCGCTGGTGGCTCCGCTGCTTGTACCGTGGCTGACTATAAAATTCGGATGGCCAATGGCGTTTCTCGTAACAGGCGCATTGGGTTTTGTCTGGCTTGTGGTCTGGCAAGTTTTTTACCACAGTCCGGAAAAACATCCACGTCTTTCTCCGGAAGAACTGGCGTACATCCGCAGCGACCCTCCAGACCCTGTCGTTAAAGTTTCCTGGCTGGCGCTGCTGAAATATCGCCAGGTGTGGGCCGTTGTCGTTGGAATGTTTCTCAGCGCGCCTATCTGGTGGTTTTATTTGTATTGGATTCCGGATTTTCTCCACAAACGCCACGGTTTGAACCTGATACAACTGGGTCCGCCGCTTGTGACTATTTACCTTATGACGGATATCGGCAGTATCGGCGGCGGCTGGCTGTCCTCATCGCTAATCAAACGCGGCTGGACGGTCAACGCCGCCCGCAAAACAGCGATGTTTGTTTGTGCCCTATGTGTTGTGCCTGTTTTCATGGCCTCAACTGTTTCCAATTTATGGGTCGCCACTCTTTTAATCGGCTTGGCGGCCTCGGCGCACCAGGGGTTCTCGGCAAATCTCTTTACCCTCGTTTCCGACACCGCGCCTCGCCATTTAGTCAGCTCGATAGTCGGAATAGGCGGCATGGCAGGGGCCATCGGCGGAATGTTTATCGCAAAACTCGCGGGATATATCCTCGAGTGGACGGGAGAGTATCGCATATTATTTATCATAGCTGCCAGCGTATATTTGGTGAATCTGCTTATCATCCATTTGATAAATCCGCGTCTGAAACCGATGGAGTTCGCTACCCCGCCGGCTGGGGCTGGTTAAATGAGTACCGTGTAACGGCTGGCCATATAAGGCCAAAACAATTTTAACTGGGCACCTTTTTTGGCGAGAGGAAGGTTCGTGCCGCTATAAATATCAGCGAGCCGCTCAAGCCCAGAAGAACGACGCCGCAGATACCCGAAATCATCGCATCCGGCTGGATATTGCCGCCCTTAAGAACATTCAACAAACCTGATATGAACGGCTTTATCTGAAGAATCAGGGCGACAAGCGTCATCACCATCATAAAAATCATAGGAATTACGACATAAAACACTTTCTTGCCGGTTTTTGCCAGCCAGGCCGTCAGGGCCAGTAGCGTCAAGCTTGCCAGCATCTGGTTGCTTGTCCCGAAGATAGGCCAGGCGACGAGATATGCCTTTTCCTGAGTCAGCGTAAGAAATACCAGCGGTATGGCCAAACTGATTAGAGTGGCCGCACAGCCCCCGGCAAAACTTTTCCAGCCCATCATTTCCTGGAATATGTAGCGGGCCAGACGCGTTGAAACGTCGAGGGTGTCGTAAACAAACGTCGAAAAAGCCAGCAATGCAAACGGGAACGCCACGTTGAAGCCGATGCCCAGCAAGCCAAGGTAGCTGGCAAGGCCGTTGGCATATATGAGATTTGGGTCGGCTGCGAGCTGTTGTGAACCTTTCGGCAGCATCATAACCGTAGCCAGTGCCAGAACAGCTACCAGTCCCTCCAGCAGCATAGCCCCATACCCGATACAATAGGCGTCTGATTCTTTGTTAAGTTGTTTCGACGTCGTGCCTGAACTAACGAGCGCGTGAAAGCCCGAACAGGCGCCGCAGGCAATTGTGATGAACAAAATGGGGAAAAGCAGTTTTCCGTTGGTTAAGCTATGCAGCCCCGACACATTGAAAGCCGGGTATTCGATTTTGAAGCCGCCAAACAACGCCCCGACAAGCCCGATGGCAATAGTCAGGTAAAGCAGCCAGCCGCCGAGATAACCCCTCGGCTGCAACAACAGCCACATCGGGATGATGGATGCGACAAAGCAATATGCCAGAAGAAAAACTCCCCACTGTTTTGCGGAAATGTCGCCTAAGAAGGCAAGCAGCGGCGCGGGCAGGTGCGGGCCAATCCACACGGCCAGCAGGACAAGCGGAAGGAACACAATCGTCAGCAGCCATAGTTTCATTTTGAAGCGATACAGAAGAATTCCCATCGCCAGCGCCAAAGCGAGATATATAATCGAGGAAGCCGCCACTGCGGGGCCAAACGCCGTATCGTGCGAGACCGCCCGGAACGTCTGCGCAGTAATATCCGTGAAGGCGATTATTACATACAGCAGGGCCAGCCAGACGAAAATCATAAAAAACACTCTTGTCCCCGGCGACATATATCGTCTGACAATTTCCCCAATCGAGGCGGCTTTGTGCCTGACCGAACCGAGAAGCGAGAGGTAATCGTGGACGCCTCCGATGAAGATTGAGCCGATAATTATCCACAATATCGCGGGCAGCCAGCCGAACCATATACCGGCCAGAATAGGCCCGACAATGGGACCAGCGGCGGCAATGGCCGAGAAATGCTGTCCTATGAGCAGGGACGCCTTGGCCGGCACATAGTCAACGCCGTCGTTGACCTCATGCGCCGGCGTTTTTGCGCCATCGTAAGGGCTGATTTGCCTTGTTATGAATCGACCGTAAAAAAGATAGCCGGCTCCAAGTATTGCCATCGAAGCAAGAACGACAATGCTAATCATAAATGCTCCTTATCCCTTTTTCGTCTTATCGCAACCACAGGCAATGTCGCAACCCACTATTATATCAGTGAATGTAACGACTGGGCAAGATTTTTTCGTCTTTGCCTTGCTTGACAGTGATGCTCGTGCTGGTGATAATCATCTTCTTCGAGGCGATGAGAAAAATCTGGTGGTTCTATAAAACCGGCTTACAAAACGCGATAGAAGCCCCGCCGACTGACACCGCGCCCACACTTCCCCTGGATATTCCGGATTAACCTTTACTCAGTTGTTTCTTCTTTGACTGTATATTCACGGCCGGCTATCTGGTCAGATACTTTAATTCCGGATTGGAACACAATATTAAAATCTTCTTTTTTTAGTCCTTTGTTGACAACAATTCTGCTGGTCGCTCGAAAGCCATAGGCCTTTGGGCTTTCCCCATCTTGAATAATCCCGCTGCTCGGAAACCACAGTCCATCCCCTACGGATTGTAAAGATTGAACTTCAACCGCGTGTGAAAGCTGAAATCCTTCCTTGGTGGGGTTGAAATATTCGTATCTTACCGGGGTATAATTGTGCTGTATTGAAAAATATAGTCGTCTGACCGGCACTTGTCTCGACTCCAATTGCAGAAGCACTTCAACGCAGATCGCATTGAAATCGCCGACTTTTTCTGTTGAATCGCTTATCCTGATCAAATTCTTGGACGCCTTTTGACGCAAAAGTGTTGACAGCAGAACCCTCTCTCCCTCAACTTCAAAACGCAATATCGAAAAACCAATGGGGCTTAGCAAAACGCTTCCCCGCGAATCTTCCCAGGACCTTTCGGAAATAAGCCCGCTTTTTATGGAAGTGGGCCATCCACCGACGGTAGATTTTTTGTAAATTTGTCC
>Ga0315283_10001968_pt1 | contig 16885 bp, 10 predicted proteins | sample YL17G09_0_MG_FD_204541 | JGI IMG/M metagenome (GOLD analysis project Ga0315283, IMG submission 204541) | Sediment microbial communities from Yellowstone Lake, YNP, Wyoming, USA - YL17G09_0 | ecosystem: Environmental > Aquatic > Freshwater > Lake > Sediment | place: USA: Wyoming | collected... | reverse complement strand
CCCGCCCCCGCCCGCCCCCCCCCCCGCCCGCCCCCCCCCCCCCCGGGCCCCCCCCCCCCCACTCCTTCCACAGCCACAGGCCCTTCTCCCCGCCGCGACCACCACCCCCCGCGCTCTCTCTGTTTTTTTTTTTAGGGCAGGGCAGGCACATGCAAGGACGGAAACTTAAGAAAAATGCATTGGTTTTGTTGTTGTTGGGTGGGGGCGGAGCGCGCGGGAGGAAAAAACCAAACCAGAGCCTCCTCGCGACGTGCGCGCGCGCTCTCTCCCCCACATCCCCCACTCAGCGTTCCCTCTCCCACCCCCGCCTCACACCCGCCGCCGCACCTTGCGCGCCGGCTCGCTCATCGGCTGGCTGTCCCCGCTCGCCGCCGGCACCTGCTCGGCCGTCGGCACGGGGGCGCCCGCGCCGTCGGCGTCCGGCTCCTCGCCCTCCTCCTCGCCCTCCTCGCTCTCCGAGGCGGCCAGGTCGCCCCCCCGCCCGGCACGCGCGGGCGGCCGCGGGGCCGCCAGGGGCCGGCCCCGCTGGGTGGCGGGCACGGGCAGCGCAGCACCGCCGCCGCCGGGCGAGCCGTCGTCGCCGGAGATGGCGTCCGCCTCCACCTCCGCCTCCTCCTCCTCCTCGTCCTCCCCCTCGTCCACAGCTGCCGGTTGGAGGGAGATGAAGGAGATGCGGCGGGCGCCGGCGCCCGGGGCGGCCGCGGCCGCGCCGCGCGCGAGCGCGGAGCGCGGGGGGGCGATGATGCCGCCCACGCGACCGCCGCCACCCCCACCACCACCACCACCACCCCCGGCCCCGCGCGCGGCAAACCGGTCGGCCAGGGCGTGCAGGGCTTCGGCCGCGCCGGCGGCCGCGTCCGCGTCCCGGCCCCGCCCACGGTCAGCCAGGCGGTCCGCGGCGGCCCGGACGGCCGCGGCCACGCCCGCCGCGGCCGGGGCGGGCACGCGCGGGGCCAGCATGCCCAGCGCGCGCAGGGATGCCGCCCGGGCAAAGGGGGGCGCCCCGCGGGCCGCCTCCTCCGCCGCCCCGACGACGGCGCCCGCCAGCTGGGTGGACGCGTCGGCGGCGGAGCCGGCCGGGGCGGAGGCGATGGCCCGGGCCAGGGCCGCCAGGGCGGCCTCCCCCCGCCCGGCCGCGGCCAGCAGGGCGGCCGCCCACACGTCGGCGGGGGGCGCCGCCCCGCCACCCGCCCGCCGCAGCGCGCGGGCCCCGTCCCGGGCGATGGCCGCCGCCCGCGCGTCCGGGGCGGCCAGGTGGGACAGGAGCAGCCAGGCGGGCTCGGAGTCGGGGGGCAGGGCGCCAAAGGCGAGCAGGCGGGCGAGGGCGAGGGCGGCCGCTTCCGCCCGGGCTTCAGTCGGGGCGGCCGCCCCGCACGCGGTCGGTGGGGCGACGCCGCCGCCGCCGCCCTCGCCCTCGCCGCCCTCCTCGCCGCCGCCCACGCGGGCGGACAGGGCCGCATCGCAGTGCGCCATGAGCGCGTTCACGATGGCGTCGGGAGGGCGGTACGCGGCGGCGGCCCGGGCGGCGGCGGCGGCCAGGGAGACGGCGCCCGGGGGTGGGGGCGGGGCTGCCGCCCCCGCCCCCGCCCCCGCCCCCGCCCCCGCCCCCGCCCCGCCCTCCGCGCTCGTCACCCCGTGCACGCCCGCCTCCAGCGCGGCGGGGCTGAAAGCCAGGATGAGGTCGGCCAGGGCGGCGGCCGCGCCGGCGCGGGAGGCCGGGTCGGCCGCGCCGGACGTGGCCTCGGCCAGGGCGGCCGCCAGGGCAGCGACGTCGCCGGCCAGGGCGGCCGCGGCCGCGAGGGCCGGGGCGGGCGGGGCGGTCGAGGACGCGCGCCTGCCGCGCCCGCGCCCACCCCCGCGCGCGCGGGCAGGCGCGGCCGACGCCGACGCCGCCTCGCCGCCCTCCTCGCTCGCCGCCGCCTCCACGGCGTGTAAGCGCCACAGGCAGCCGGCCAGGGCGGAGGTGGCGGCGCAGCAGACGACGCCCGGCGGCACGCGGGCGCCCGCCCCGGCCTCCGTGAGGAGGTGGACGGCGGTGGGGGCGGCCGCGTCGGCGGCCGTCGCGTCGGCGCCCACCCCACCGCCCGCCGGCGGCGGCGGCGCCACCAGGCGCAGACAGGCCAGCCGGGTCCAGGCCGCGTCGGCGGCGGCGGCAGCGGTGGCGGCGGCGGTGGAGCGGCCGCCGCGGCCGCCGCCGCCCTCCCCACCGCCCTCCAGCAACGCCGCCCCGGTCTCGGCGGCCGCGGCAGCCGCCGCCCGGGCCGCGTCGTCCAGCACCGCCCGGGCCGCCTCCCGGGCGGCGCCCGGCCCGTCCGGCCCCGCGCACCGGGCCAGCGCCCGGGCGCACGCGCGCAGGGTGGGCGGCGCCGTGTGGCGGGCCAGCATGCCGGCCACCCGGCGGAGGAGGGCCTCCAGCCCGGCCTCGTCCCGCCCGGCCCCGTACACGGCCAGGTCCACCCACCGCAGGCAGGCCGCCAGGGCCGCGACGGCGGCCGGGTCGGCCTGGAAGCGGGCCAGCAGGCCGGGCAGGGCGGGCCCGACGACCGCCGTCGCGTCCGCCAGCGCCTTCTTGGCCACGGCTGCAGCCTTCAGGCGGGCGGCGGGCGGGACGGGGCCGGCGTGGGCCGGCGCGCCGCCGCCACCCTTGCCGGCCGCGCCGGCCGCGGCGCAGCGCAGGGCGGACGCGAGCAGGGACGCCACGTTGGTCGTGGCGGCCTCGCCCCGGGCCTCGCACGCACCGTCGTCCGCCAGGGCGGCCGTCAGGGCGGCCCAGTCGGTGAGGAGCTTCAGCCTGGGGCGGGACGAGCCGGGGGGGCCGGCCTTGAGGGAGGCGAGCGCGTCGACGACCACGTCGACCGCGTCGGCGGCGAGCGGGAGCGGGGGAGGAGCCGCGCCGCCGCCCTCGCCGTCGCCCTCCTCCGCCTCCTCGCCCGCGCCGCTGGCAAAGGCGGCGGGGCGGGCCAGGCCGGCCAGGATGTCCAGCAGGCCGCCCAGCTGGGCGGTGGAGGACCAGGAGGGGATGGTGGTGGGCGAGGGGGTGGACACGGCAGCAGCACCGCCGGCCCGGCCGCGCGAGGTGCGGCGGCCGCCCCGGCCAGCTGCAGCAGGCAGAGCGGCCGCCGCCTCGCCCTCCGCCGCCGCCTCGTCGCCCTCCTCCCCGCCCGGCTGCAACAGGCTGACCACCAGCTGGGCGGCGGCCTCCCGCACGGCCGGCGAGGCGTCCGTCAGCAGGCGGAAGGCGTCGCCGACCTGGTCCGCCCCCATCTCGCCCGACGCCACCAGCGCCGCGACCAGCCCCACCCCGCGCGCGGCGACGCCGTCGTCCACGTCGTGCACCAGCTCCGCGAAGCGCGGGGCGAAGCGCTCCGTGAACGGGCGCAGGGGCGACCGGGAGGCCGGGATGGCGTACAGGGCCGCCAGGGCGTCTAGGGCCGCCCCCCGCACGCGCGCGTCCCGGTCGGACAGCGCCCAGGCCAGGTACTTGAGCATGGCGTCGCCCATGTGGGCCGCCGGGTCGCCCGCCACCCAGGCCCCGATGGCGGCGATGACGGTCGCCCGCACGTCCGGGCACACGTCCCGGAAGCGGGAGGCGGCGACGCCCTGGAAGATGGCCAGCAGGGCGGCCTTGGCGTCGCCGGCCTGGCGGTGCAGTTCCTCCGCCTGGCGCCGGAAGGCGGCCGCCCGGCTGGACGGCTCGCCGCCGCCGCCGCCGCCGCCGCCCTCCGCCTCGGCCGCCTCCCGCTGCAGTTCTGCCCGCTCCCGGGCCGCACCCAGGGAGGTGCCCGCCTCCACCAGGGCCGTCCCCACCCGGGCGGCCGTCTCGGTGGCGACGATGCGGAAGGGGCGCACGACCGAGGCGGACAGGCCGAGGAGGACGGACGTCGCCTTGTCGACCGCGTGGCCGTCGCCCAGGCGGGCCCGGGCCGCCAGTTCGGCGATGGTGGAACCCCACAGGGCCAGGTAGGCGGCGTGCGCGGCCCGCCCGGCCTTGCGGCTGCCCCCGCGGAAAGGGTCGGCCAGGCCGGCCCGGGTCGCCGCGTCCACCAGGCCCCGCACCAGCGCGTCCACGTCCCCGTCCTCCACGTCCGCCGCCGACACGGGTTGGCCGACCACGCCGCAGGCCTCGACGAGCAGGGTAAGCAGCTCGGCGGTGGCGGCGGCGCGGTGGGCCTGGTACCGGTCGGCCCACTCCTGGGTGAGAGAGATGAGGGAAGGGGGAGAGGGTGTGGGGCGTGCGTTGGGGTTATTTTTTCTCCCCCTCTGTGCGCCATCCATTTTCTTTTACCTTGGCGACCATGGTGATGGCCTCCGCCGTGACGCCGGGCGCCAGGACGTTGTCTGAGAGTGGGTAAGGGAGAGAGGGAGGTGAGGGCATGAGAGCCATTTTTGTCGCATCACGTTTCCTTGAAGCGGGCAGCGCTCGTCTTTCCGCGCCCACGCGCGCCCTGGCCTTCCCTCGGGGCGGCCAGCTTACACCGCGGGCGACGTCCCACACACCCCACTGTATCCGGCGGCCCGACCTAGGGCGAGCCCGGGGCCTCCAGCCTGCCGCATCCGTCCACCCCCATCTTCTCAAACCGTCTCGTCGCGCCCCCGCCTCGCCTCCTCTCACCACACCAATAAAAACTCACCCATCAGCGAGGTCGCCCCGCCCGCGGGCAGGCCGCGTTGGCCGTGCAGGACGGGCATGGGGGGCTGGGGCTGTGGAGGAGAGGTGAGTGTGTGTGTGGGGGGGTGAGAGTGAAACGCGCCGCGGCGTCGGGCCCTCATTCAAGCGCGCCAAAACGCTCATCTCTCTCGCATCCTTACCTCCTGCTGCTGGCGGGCCCGCTTGGCCGCCGGGGCCTGGGCCCGGGCCGGAGACCGTGCCGCGGGAACCTCCTCCGTCTCCGTGTCGGATGCGGTCGGCGGCTCGTCCGGGGTGGCGGCCCGCTTGGCGAGGCTGCGTGAAGGCAGAGAGAGCGTGAGCAAAACTGATGTCGGAAAGCGAGCGCGCGCTTCTCTCCCCTCACACAAACTCACCGGGCCTCGTTGTACGTCTTGCCGCCCGCCGCCGCCCGGGTGGGGCGGCTGGGGGGCATTGTGGTGTGTGGGGAAAGGGTGTGTGTGTGTGTGTGTGTGTGTGTGTGTGTGTGTGTGTGTGTGTGTGAGTGTGTGTGTGCGAGGAGGGTGGCGTTTGCGCGCTGAGAGAGCGCGCCGCACACAGAGGATCAAGAGAGTGGGCGTCCCTACACACACCCCGACTTCACGCCTCCCCCTCCCCTCCCGCCTCCCCCGCTCCCGTCACCCCCCTCCCTCTCCCTCTCCCGCACCCCCTCATCAATCGCCCGGAACTGGGCGCTCCACTCCCGGGAATACAGGAAGGGCCGCTGGTCGAACCGGTTGTCATCCGGCGAGTAGGCCTCGGCATGGTAGGCGGGCGTCAGCGTGGTCGCCTTGTGCCGGTTGGCGCCGTGCGCGGTCCAGAACCGCTTGACGGTCGCCGCGACGGACGCCGGGGGGCGGTCGGCCCAGGCGCCGGACGCCAGGGACGCAAACATGGAGGCCGGCCCGCACCGGGCCAGCGTGCGGGACGCGCCCAGGGCGGACAGGTCGGCGTAGGTGAGGCCCATGTCGGCCTCGTCCGTCTGCTGCCCTCCCTCATCATCCCCCTCCCCGCCGGGTGGTGACGGCGACAGGCCGCCGCTGCCGCCGCCGGCTGCGCCGCCCCTTTTGATGACGGGTTCTAGCTCGGCGGAGGGCGGGGCGGCGGCGACGGCGGCGAGGGAGGGGAAGCCCAGCCCGGCCGGCGTGGCCGCCCACTCCAGGAAGGCGCGCAGGTCGGCCTTACCCACCCCGCCGATCGGGTTGAGGTCGCCCGCCGAACAGTCGTACTTGGTCAGGTACCCGAACAGGGCTTCATCCACGTTGGAGGCGGCCAGGACCAGGCGGAAGCCGTGGGGGTTGCGGGCGGCGCCCAGGAGGGGGGGGGAGGGAGGGGAGGGGGGGGCAGCGCCTGCCAGGGCCCACGGCCCGAGCTGGGCGAGCAGGAAGGTGAGCACCATGCGCGACCGGGCCTGCAGGTTTTGGAGGGCCAGGAATTCGGTGGGGGTGCCGCCCTCGCCCCGGCACCGGGGCGTGGGGATGGGCGGGGCGGCGGCGGCGGAGGCAGAGGCGGCGGCGGCGGCGGAGGCAGAGGCGGCGGCGGAGGCGGGCGGCGGCGCGCCCACCGCCGCCCCCAGCCCAGCGCCCAGCGCGCCCAGCGCGGCCCCGACCAGCCCATCGATCGCGACCTCCACGTGCGTCGACCCGACCTCGCCCGCCACGGCCGCCGCCCGGGCCCGGCTGGACGGGCTGGACGCTGTGGAGGAGGGCAGGTAGGCGGTCAGGAAGATGCGGGCCGTGAAGGACGCGGGGGTGGGGCCCCCGGGGAACGCCTCGGCCCGCCCGTACCCGCCCACCCGGCGCGCGTCGGCCTCCACGTCGCGCTCCCCGGCCGCCACCGCCTCGCACACCAGGCGGGCCATCGCCCCGACGATGGCCGCCACGGCCGCCGAGTCGGCCCCGCCCGACAGGGGCAGCACAAAGCCGGACGCGCCCGACCGCCGCAGGTAGTCCCACAGCCAGCAGGCCGGGCCGAGCGCGATCTCCTCGGGCGGGCTGTGGAGGGCCGGCGCGATGATGGGCGGGGTGGGCGGGCGGGTGCCGGTGCCCCCACCGCCGTCGCAGAGGCGAAAGCCGGGCGCCGCGACTTCGGGCATGGACCAGGCCGCGGCCGCGACCGCGCCCGGCGCGCCCGCCCCGCCCGCGGCCTGGGCCTGAAAGGAGGCCCGGGCGCCGCGGTAGGAGGCGATGGCGTCCAGGTCGACGGCCGCGGTCACGACCTCGACCTCGCCCAACCCGAACTGGGCGCCCAGGGCGACCAGGGCCCCGTTGACGGTGACCGCCGCGCCGCCGTCATAGTACAGGCGCCCCCCGTCACACCCGCGCTGGTTGGCGTACAGGTACGCCCCACCGCACGCCGCGGTGGCGGCCGTCAGGGCGGCCAGGCGGGTGGTTAGCTTGCGCAGCTGGTGGTGGGAGCCCGACCCGTTGCCGAAAATGTCGGCGCCCGCCAGGGCCGCCAGGGCGTGGGGCGGGAGCGGCGTGAACAGTTCCTCGCAGCATTCGTGGGCGATGGCCGGGCCGTCGGCGCACCGGATGAGGGCGTGGCCAAAGGGGACGGTGGGCGGGGTGGTGGCGGGCGGGCCGCCAGCGCGGGCGGCGACCGCGGCGGCGGTCGAGGGCGGAAGGCGGAAGGCTTCCAGGCCCCGGTCGGGGCGCCAGGCCTGGAACCAGCGGGATTCGCTGTGGTGGTGGTGGTGGCAGACGCGTTGTTGTGTGTGTGTGAGAGCGGGAGAGAGGGAGGGCGGGCACCAGGTCGTGTGCGCACAAAAATGTGTGCCCAGTCATGTGGCAGCACTCCCATTTTTCGCCGCCTCTCTCTCTCCACCCTCACTCCCCTCACTCACCGGTAGTTCCCGTCATCCGCCAGGGCGGCTTTGGGCCGGACCAGCAGGACCTGGCCGTCCAGGCAGAAAGCCCGGCAGTTGTAGCGGACGCCCCGGTGGGTGGCGGGCAGGCCGACGTCGACGAGGATGCTGTGTGCGTTGTGTGCATGATGATGGTGGAGGAGGAGGGAGGGGGGGGGTGAGAGAGAGGGGGGCGGAGGCAGGTCGGCGCTCTCTCTCTTTTCATCAACCCCCCCCTGCCATTCCCTCTTACCCGTCCGTGTGCCCGCCCGCCAGTAGCCCCGCCAACGCGTCCCAGGCGTGGGCTTCCGTGTCGGGCTCCAAGAAATGGTCCTCACAGCCGTAGCCGGCGAGCTCCAGTTCGGGGCCGACCTGTCACGAAATGATGAAAAAGGTTTTGCGTGAGGAGCGAGAGCGGCCAGGTTGCGAAGCCCACGCATGCACACACTCTCCCTGCCGGGCCCGCCTCGCTCCGGGCCCGCGGAACTACAGGCCCCTGGTGATAAAGACCCTCCCTCAACCAAAACCCCTCTCCAAAGAACGCTCACCCTGTACCGGGCCCCGGCCGCCCGGGCGGCGGCAATCGAGGCGGCGACGCGGGCCGCGTTGCCATCAAAGTCCAGGGCCCACTGGTCCAGGGAGCAGGTGGCGACGACCGCGATGCGGCGGCGAGGAGGGGGCATTGGTGTATGATGGGGAGCGTGGTTTGGCCTGGCGGCGTTGGCGTGCGCGGGGGTCGCCCGACGCGCGCGAGCGGACGGACCAACAAAAAGTGACGGCTTGGGAGATAAACGAAGCGGACTTTTTTCAACCCACACACGCGCCCTCTCTCAGGCACGGACGGGACACGCGCTCTCTCTCTCTCTCCCCTCCTTTTACGGCGCGGGCGCAGGCTGTCACTCACATGCTCTCACATCCCCTCCCTCCCCCTCTTTCTCATATTTCTCATTCCCTCACTCACTCCACCCGCAGCCGCGCCGGCCGCCCCGTCCCCTGGGGCACCCCACCAGCCGGCGGCCGCGCCGCCCGTGCAGCCGAGACGGCGCACCAGGCGGCCAGGGCGGCCGTCAACCCAGGCGGCGCCCGACCGACCGCCCCGACCAACCACCGGGCGGTCGCGGCCACGGCCACCAGGAATGCGGCCAGGATGGCGGGCGACACCAGGGCCTGCACCCGGGCCAGGTCGGGCGGGTAGACGTGGGCGTCCAGGGGACGGCGCGGGAGGGGCGCCGCGCCGGCCACCGCGCCCGGCGCGTGCGCCCGGGCCCAGGCCTCGGTGAAGGTGGTCGTGAAGGCGGCCAGGAAGGCCTTGAAGTCGGGGTGGTCGGCCGGCAGCAGGGCGGGGCCGTACGCGATCAGCACGGTCCGCCCCCACCTGGCGGTCCCGCGCTTCTCAGCCATCACGCCCTCCTTGCCCGCGGACACGACGGCCTGGACGGGCAGCCCCTCCGCGTGGGCGAAGCGCAGCATGCCGTGCTTGAAGGGCAGGGGGTCCGGCCGGGTGGAGCGGTGGCCTGGGTGGAGGAGGTGGAGAGAGGGGGTGAGGACAGAAACACCATTCCCACCGTGCCCGCTCGCTCGCTCTGCATGTTTCTCTCCCTCTCCCTCTCCCTCTCTCTCCCGCCCGTGTTACCTTCCGGGTACACGATCAGCCCGACCATGGGGCTGCGCCCCATCTTGGCCCGCACGGACGCGTTGAAGGCCGCATGGTCGGACGCCGCCCCCTTGCCCCGGTTGAACAGGACGACCGCCCGCACCGCCATGACAGCGGGCATCATGAGCGGGAACGCGACCGCGACCGCCAGGCGGGACAGCATCTGGGCGCGGCCGCCCGTGGCGACGACGTCCAAGTAAAAGTCGGTCCAGGACCGGTGGTTGGCCTTGGTATGAAAATAAATGATGCGAGAGTGAGAGAGGAGAGGAGAACAGGGCGTCTTTCCCGACGCACAAACCCCGCTCCGCTTTTTTTTTTCTTCCCTCCCGCTCACCAGGTACACCGCGGGCCCGTCCGTGTACAGCTTGGGGCCCGGCAGGGTCATCATGCGGACACCCATGAGGCGTTGGAGGGTGACGGCCCTGGGTGCACAAGTAGAACGAAGAGAGAGAGAGAGGGGGGCGTGTGAGGGGGGGAGGGGTGTGCGCCAACCCCAAACCCCAAACCCACCGCGCGCGCGCTTCTTTCTCCCTCTCACACAAAAAAAACGCACCACCCCAGCGCGTCGTCCCGCCGCTTCTTCCCGGCCCACGGCCGGATGTAGCCCATCAGCACGCCCAGGGCGACCGACCAGTACAGGAAGGAGGAGGCCAGCACAAAGGCGGGCAGGTCCAGGAGGCGGGTGAGCAGGGAGACGGGGGGCAGGGGGGCAGGGCCAGAAGAGAGTGGTGTAGGGACGAACGTGCGGGCTTGGGGCGGGGCAGGGGTGTCATGGCGGGCGCCACCGTTCTCGGCGGCGGGCGCGCCCGGGCCGACGTTGGCCGACGTCATGGCCTTCCTTTGACTGTGATCAAGTGCGCAGGCACGCACGCACAGTGCCTGTCCCCCGTTGCGGGGTGTGGAAGCAAGAGGGAGGCCGATTGAGCGGCGAGAACGAGCGAGACGAGAGGAGGGAGCGAGAGAGAGCGCGCAGCGCGTGTTCTCACGCAGCTCCTCACACGCCCTTGCGTCACTAACGCACACACACACGCGCGCAGGGGGATGTGTGCGCGCCGACTCTGCGTCCGTGCTCGCGCAGGGGCGAGGGCGGACGCGGGCGAGAGAGGGAGAGAGAATTCGGGTATGCGGCTAGCGGGCAGAACGTTTTTTTCCTTCACACGGCTTGTCGCTGACAAACAAGAGGGGGAGGACACACACACACACACACCGCCCCTCTTCAATGCCCATCCTCTCCCGCTCCAGCGGCGCCCTCTTCGACCCGTCTACCGTCCCGGAGCCGGCCGCCCAGCTGGAGGCCGACTTCCAGGGCGCGTGGACCCGGAATGAGGCTGCGTTGAGGGGCGGGCCAGGAGGCGAGCCCGCCTGGCCGCCCCCGGGCGCCGCCCTGGGCGGGGCGGCCACCGAACTGGCGGCGGCCCTGGTGTTTGGGGCGGTGTCCGGGGTCGGCCGGGCCGCGGGCGTGGCGGACGGGTGAGTCGATGAGGGCGGAGGGCGGAGAGCGGGGCCCTTCCTCAAATGCGCTCCCAACCATCTCTCTCAACTCTCCTTTTTCCTCCATCCCCATCCATTCCCCTCTCTCTCTCTCCCTCCAGTTGCGCCCGCGTCCTCACCTCCTCCGCCCCGCCAGAAGCCCGGGCCGCCGCGGCAGGCGCCCACTTGGTCGCCCTGGCCGGCCCGCACTACGCCCTGCTGACGCCGGACGCCCGGGCCGCGGTCGCCCGCCTGGCGGCGGCCCTGGTCGGGGTGCGTGCGCCCGGGGCGGCCGCCCTGGCGGGCGCGCTCGTCCGGCACGTCCGGTCCGGCTGTCCCGCCCCAGAAAACCTGGCCCTGGCGACCTGCCTGGCGGCGTGCTTGGCGGACGCGCTGGACTGGCTTGTGGGCTGTGATGGCGGGGATGGAGGAGGCACGACGGGCGCGCCGCCGCCGCGGCAGGGCCTCGCCCAGGCGGCCCTGTTGATGGTCGCCCGCCTGCTCCCGGCCGTCGCGGGCGGGAGCGCGCACGGTAACGGCGGCGGCGGCGGCGGCGGCGGCGCGGCGGCGCCTGCTGCCGCGGCCGCGGCGGCCTCCTTTCGCCGGGCGGCGGCGGCGCTGGCCACCCCGCTGCTGACCGAGCACTGGGCCCTGGTCGCGCCCGGCGGGCGGGACCTGGCGGCGGCGCTGGGCGAGTGCGCGGGCGTGGGCGAGGTGGCCGGGGTGCTGGCCACGCTGGGGGCGGCGGCGGGCGGCGCGGCCGGCGGCGCTCCCCCCCCGGCCTTCAGCCCGGGGACGCCCCTGGCACGGGCCGCCCCCCGCCGCCCCCCCCCCGCCCGGGGGGGCGCCCCCAACGCGCCCGCCGCCGGGGCCTGCCGCCCATTCATGGTCTCCGCCCGGCGCCGGGGCAACCAGGGGCGCTACCAGGCCTGGTTTGCCAGCCGCTACCTGGTGTCACCACCCTCCCCGCCCGCTCCTGCAAGCGTGGCCTCCACCACCACCGCCGCCGTCGTCGACACCATACGCTTCATCGTGGCCGTGTACCGGCCGCCAGGGGCGGTGCTGGCGTCGGAGGTGCTGCCCCGGTGGGCGCTGGTGGGGTGGCTGGTGAGCCTGCCCCGGTCGCCCGCGGGCGTGGCGGCCGCGGCGGCCGCGGCCGTCGCGGACTGGGCGTCCTTTGACCCGGCCTCCGATTCCTTCATGGCGGCGGAGCCCGCGGCCCTGCTGATGCTGCAGTCCCTGCCCCGCTACGCGCACGTGACTGCCTCCATCTTGGAGGCCCTGTTTTCCTCCAATGGCGGCGGCAACACCAACAGTGACAATGATGCCGCGCTCGCCGCGGGCGCGGACGCCCTGGTCGCCCGGGGCGTGCTCCGCTCCTTTGACCGGCTGGCGACCGCGCCGGAGGTGCCTGCGCCGTTGCGTGCCCGGGTGCGGGCCGCCTTTGCCAAGCACCTGACGAGCAGCGGTGGGGAGGGGGTGGAGGGAGGGGAGGCGGCGGGCCCGGCCGCCCCGGAGGCTCCCCCCGCGCCTCCTCCTCTCCCACCCGCCTCGGCGCCCGGGTCGGCGTCGACGGCGACCGTGGCGGACGCGGGCTTGGACACCGCTGCTGCTGCTGAAGAGGTGACAGCTCCTTCTCCTGCCGGGCCCAAGCGGCGGCGGGCGGGGACGCCGGTGGAGGATGAGGGGGAGGGGGTGGGAGATAAGGAGGAGGCGGGGGCGGGTCTCTGGTTTTTTTTTTTGGGGTTTGGGTTGTTTAAATACCGCTGGGGGGGGGGGCCAAAACCCCCCCCCCCCCCACCCCCCCCCCCCCCCTCCCGCCGCCCTGAAGGTCGGCAGCTCCGATGCGGGCCTGGCTGCCGCCCTGATAGCCTTGAAGGACGCGGTGGATGAGTGTGGGGACGCGGAGGAGGGCGCCCTGACCGCCGCGGCGGCCGCTGTGGTGGGCGCCTTGGCGGGCGCGGCGGGGTGCGGTGTGAAGGGAGCGGCGCCGGCCTCGCCCGCTGCCGCTCCCGCCAAGCGCCGCCGGTGGGGGGGGGGCGCCACCGCGCCCGCGCCGATGGGCGGGGAGGCAGCTGCTGGAGCAGCGGCAGCACCCCGCCCTCCACCACCCGTGCTGGTCACGGACGCGGCAGACGCGGTGGCGGGCCTGGCGGCGGCGGGCGGCGCCTCCTGGTGTGGGGAAGGGGCGGCCGAAGAGGGGGGGGCGCCCCCTCCCCTGCCGCCGCCTCCCGCCTCCCCGTCCTCCCTGGCCGCCCACGCCCCGCCCCGGGCGTCCCTCTGCGGGGCTGTCCTGGCCGCCTGCCTGGCCGCCACCCCTGGAACCTTGCCCGCCGCCGCCGCCCTCGTCGCCGCCCTCCAGGCCCGCCCGCCGACGTGCGACGCCCGGTGGCGCCTGCTCGCGGTCGCCGTGGCGGCGGAGGAAGGGGGAGGGAGTGGCGGGGCGTGGGGTGGCGCCGCCGTCGGCCCGTCCGCGCCCGCCACCACCACCACCACCGCCAAGGCCACCAAGGCTGGCAAGGCAAGAAGCAAGGCCGAGGCCGAGGAGGAGGAGGACGACGGCGATGACCCGTGCGTCGGGCCGGCCGCCGCGGCCGCCTTTCGGGCGCACCACCAGGCGGTGGCGGCGAATGGTGGGGATGGAGGAGGGGCGGACGCTGCCACGCTCGCCGACCTGGGGGCCGCCCTGGCCACGGCCGGGCCTGCCGCGCTCTCCCTATCCACGCCAGCCCTCTTGCGCGGCCTGTCCGTGGACTGGGGCGCGGCCATCGCGGCGGGCGGGCCGGCCGGCTTCAACCCGTCCACCCAGCCTGTGCGCGGCGTGCCCGGCCCCGCGCTGCGCCTGCTGTGCACCCTGGCGGGCGCGGCCGGGGATGGGCCGGTGCTGGCTGCGGCCGCCGATGCCGCGGCTGGGCGGGCATCTGCTGTCGTCGTCGGGGGAGGAGGCGGGCCGGCCGCGCCCCCCGCCGACCCGGCCGCCCGGTACCGCGACACCGTGTTTGCGGGCGCGGTCGCCCGCCTGGCTTCCACGTCCGTGGCCGCTGCCTGGCCCGCGCCCGCGGTGCGCACGCTGTGGTGCCTGGTCCGGGCGGAAGCGTTGGGCCACCACCGGGGCCGGGACACGGGCGCCGCGGTGGCGGGCGCCGTGCTGGCCGCTGCAGCAGCGGCAGAAGGCGCCGGCCGCACCTCCACCACCACCACCACCACCACCCACCTCGCGTCCTCCCCGGCCACCCTGGCCGGCCTGGTCCCGCTGCTGGCCGCCCTGGCGCCGTCTTTGGGCCTGGTCAAAGCCGTGCTGGCCCTGCCGCCCTGTGCTGCCGGGGCGGCAGAGGTGGCGCTGGCGGCGTGGGCAGCGCCAGACGCGGGCGGGGCGGCCGGCGCGCGCGAGGCCGCCGCCGCCGCTCTTGAGAAATCGGGGGCCGTGGTTGTTGGGGGTGGTGGAAGCGGATGGAAGGCGCCGGCGGGCCGGAGGAGCGGAGGGGCTCGCGGTGCCGGTGCTCCTGATCCTGGGGCGGCGGCGTCGGTGCGGGCGCTGTGGGGCGTGGGTGAATGAAAGAAAAAGAAAATCCCGCGGCCCTTTTTCTGTTACACGTTGAGGCCACCACCACGCGTTGGCCGTTCTTCACTTGAGCAGCGGAAACAGTTTGGACGACACGCACTTGTCGATGCAGGCCCACATGTCAAAGAATTGGCCCGTGCAGTGGGCGTCGGCCTTGCCCTCGATCCGCTTGGCGCAGGCCTGAGAAGGAGAGGGGTGAGAGGTGAGGGTGAGGGCGCCAAGGTGTGCTCTTTCGGCTGCCCTTTTCTCAGCGACAGGTAGGGAGGCCTGGCCCTCCCGAGAGAGTGTAGGACACAGCCCAATTCTCCCAGGCATGCTATGGAAACATTATGTGCGGTGAACGCCTCCAGGCGGCGGGGAGGGCAAGTTTTTGTTCCGCGGTGGTGGCGAGCGCCGAATCGCGCCGCCATCGGCGGAGGTTGCAGAAAGACAACACAGCGCGCGCGCCCGCACACAGTTTTTCTCCTGGATCGTCCTTTCACCGGCGGAGTGAGAGCAGGACCCATCCAAGCCACACCCTGTCTGACCCAACAGATCAGAGGGCTGCGCGCGTGGCGCGTCGCACAGCGGCGCACTTTTTTTTCTTCCTTTTTTTCCCCACACACAACAGACCTCGTACGCGACCAGGTATTTGACGCAGTTCTTCTTGCACGCCTCCTCCAGGGCGGGTTTGGGGCATGTCTCGTCGTCCGACATTGGAGGTGGAGGGGCGGGATGGGAGACGAGGAAGTGGTCGTTGTTTGAGGCGCGGCGAGAGACCGCGCGTGAGGGGAGACCAGCGAAGAGTGGAGGTGCTGTGCGTTGTGCAACCTGTGCTTTTAGATCGTTTTCTTTATTGCATTCAAACGTCGCCGGCGCCGGGGCTAGCCAGCACGCACGCACGCACACCCACCCACCCACCGTTGACCCTCTTCCTCTCTCTCTCTCGCCTGATTAGAAGGAAAGGAGAATTCAAATGCGGATGCTCTCTCTCTCTCTCGCTCAATCCATCAATCCATCCCCCCCCCCTTTCTTGATCAGTGCCCCTTTTTTGATGCGTCCCCCTTTGCCCAGGGCCCGCACTCCTCGCACAAGGCCAACCCCGCCTCTTTACCCTGCCCGCCCTCGCACACCGCCTTCTTCAGGGCCGGGCGCAGCGTGATGTTCAGCAGGGCGTGGATGGCGTTGTCGATCGGGTGGACGATGAAGGGGATGGCTGGCGCGGAGGGGGGGGGGGGGGGGGGGAGGGTAAAAGTGGTGTGGGAAAAAAATAAAGGGACAAGGGGACGCCCCGCGGGCCCCCAAACAAGGGGACCCCCCCCACACCCCCCCCAACAACACCACACGACTCACCGGCCAACCCCGCCACGGTGGGCAGGGACTTGTCCGCGACGGCCAGCAGGGCAGCCCCCGAGGCGGCCCCGACCAGGGACGCCAGGCCCGAGGCCGCGTCCTGGACGGCCGGCAGCGCCTCCAGCGGGCCCAGCCCGGCGTGCACGGCGGCGACGACGGTGTGGATGGTGTAGCCGGGGACGAAGACGGAGGCCAGCAGCTGCCAGACAATGGTGTCCACCGTCCGCTCGGCGGCCAGGAGCAGGGCCAGGCGGCCCGTGTCGACGTCCGCCCGGACGGGGACCGCCCCGCCCTCCAACTCCTCCCGCGCCCGGGCGTACGCTTTCAACCCCTTGTCCACCGTGTCCACCAGGACGTACCCGATGGCGACCGCGTACGAGAGCGGCACGCCGAGAGGGGGCAGCCAGGCGGCGAAGGCCTCACTGTGAATGGGGAGCGCGTGCGCGTGTGAGAGGGAGAGGAGAGAGGAGGAGGTGCGCCGACGGCCGCACGTGTTTTTTTTTTTTTGGGCGGGGGGCGGCGCGAGGGCGAGCGCCCGAGCGCGCGTGTTTTTTTTTGTCAACCGGGGGGGTGCATGTGCCGCTCGGGCCGTGCTCCAGCGATCCGCTGGCAGCTACAATCAGGAGTCTGAATGGATCCAGGCAGGCCTGGCGGCAGCGCGCGCGCGCGCGCGCGCGAGTGCACGTGCGCCAGCGCGCACCGTCTTGCCGGCCGACCTTCGCGGCCGCGCCGATTACCACGCCCCTATGCTGTGTCTCTCCGTGCCTCGGACGGGTCTCCCACCCCAGCACGCGATCGCAAACAGGGCGCCCCTGCCTGCGTTCACACACACCCAGCATCGGGCGGGCACCCAGCACATGCGCAGCACATCTCCTCCTCCTCATCTCTTTTTCAAGTTTTTTTTTTCTCTTACCCGCACTCGTTGGAATAGCCCAGGTACCGGGCGGGCCCGTCGCGCAACGGGTCGAAGGCGGCCTCAACACCCGCCGGGGCAGGAGGCGCACCCGTGTCCGCGCCCTCCACCAGTTCCACGGACAGCCGGTTCCAGGCGGCGACCAGGGTGGGCGAGGGAAAGGAGCCCGGCTCGCGGCGGGGCAGCAAGCCCGTGTCCGAGGCCGACGTCTCGGCGCCCGGGTAGCCGGACTTGGTGGGCGGGGCCGCGCTGGAGGAGGTGTCTCGGGGTGGCGGCGGGGCGGCGGCAGCCCGGACGGACCGGGCGGAGGCGGCAGGCCGGGGCCGGGCGAGCGCACCGGATGCGGGCGAGCGAGGGGCGGGAGCAGCGCGCATTTTTTGGATGCGAAGGAGCAGGGGGGAGGGCGTGCGCGCGGGCTGTATGTATGTGGAGCTGAAGGGGTGTCTGTGTGCAGGGGGGGCAAG
>Ga0315283_10001966_pt1 | contig 16888 bp, 15 predicted proteins | sample YL17G09_0_MG_FD_204541 | JGI IMG/M metagenome (GOLD analysis project Ga0315283, IMG submission 204541) | Sediment microbial communities from Yellowstone Lake, YNP, Wyoming, USA - YL17G09_0 | ecosystem: Environmental > Aquatic > Freshwater > Lake > Sediment | place: USA: Wyoming | collected... | reverse complement strand
CGCAGTCCCCGCATTCCTCACACAGCTTCACGCTTTCCATCATCACCCGTGAGAAGTCAACGGCGACAGCCGGCGACATCCTGGAGGCAACGACCTTGTAAGCCATAGCCGGTGTAATCATTACACCGTGGGGACAGGGCTGGCAATATTCACATCTGTGGCAAAACTGCTTGCCAAGTTCAACGCGATATTTATCCATGAGCTCCCGGTCTTTTTTGGTTACCCTGTTCGCGCGCTCGTAAAAGGAGACGACTTCGTCCACAGACGCAACTGAATCGAAGCCCACAAGGGGGATGACGTCATGATGCTGGCGCAGGAATTTAATGGCGATTTTGGCATTGTCAATCACGCCGCCGGCAAACGGTTTCATGGCCAGAATGCCCATGCCTCGCTTGCGCGCCGCCCTGTGAAGCTCATCCTTCGCCTCATCCTCAATGAAGTTAAACGGAAACTGAACGGTGGCGAAAAGGCCTGTCTTAACCAGTTTCACGGCCATGGCAAGGTTATGCGAAGTGACGCCGATAAACCGCACCTTTCCCTGTTCGCGGGCCTTAACTACGGCTTCCAAGGCTCCCTTGGGCGCGGTGATGGCAAGCAGGTCCTTCTCCTGGGCTACCTGGTGGAGCTGGTACAGGTCGATATGATCCGTCTTCAGCATGCGTAAACTATTTTCGAGTTGCTTCATCGCTTTGTCGGCGTCTCTCTGAAATGTTTTGGTTGCCAGTACAATTTTTTTCCGCATACCGTCAAAAGCGCGTCCGATCTTTTCTTCACTGTCACGATAAAGATTGGCCGTATCGTAAAAGGTGATCCCTCGCTCGTAGGCGCGGCGAAGCACCGTTACCGCTGTGTCAATGTCCAGGCGGATAATGGGGATTCCGCCAAATCCCACCTCCGAAATTTTCAAACCTGTCTTTCCCAACTTTACGTAACGCATGACCTCTCACCCGTATCGCTTTTTAATCTTTATTTCTACCAACAATTTTTTGATTATCTTCCACACGCAACTTTGAGCAGCTATCTTTGCTTATCGACGATTTTCTTAAACAGGTCTTTGAAGACCGCAATCTGCTGCGCCCCGACAACTTTCGTCCTCCCGTTGATGATAAAAGTCGGGACTCCTGTCAGATTGATCTTTTCCGCTTCCTTCCTCGATTCATCGAGCCGATGGGCGTAGCGCCGCTCCTTCAGGGCTTGCAGGAGCTCATCTGCATCGAGCCCGCAGACGCGGGCGCTATCTGTCAGCACTTCCAGGCTGCCGATGTCTTTCGATTCTGTGAAGTACGTATAAAACATCCGTTCATGAAAAAGCTCATACTTCCCAATATCGCGGGCGTATTCGCTTGCTTCGAGAGACATGCGGGAATTGGAGAGCAGCAGCCGGGGGCCGAATTTGATGCCGAATTCGTCACCCCTTTTCCTGATGTTATCGTACATCTTTTCGACATCGGCGCCGGGGAACCTTTTCGCATAGGGTATCCCTTCAGGCGGCGTCTCAGGATGCAGTTCAAAACTCAGCCAGTCATCCCTGATATCAAACTCTTTTTTTAATGAATCGACAATGCCCTTGCCAATGTAGCAGAAGGGTCAGATATAGTCGGACAATATCCGCATCTCAATAGTCATGTTCACGTTCCTTGGTATTGTCATTTATTCTCGCCCCCTTTGACAAAGGGGGCAGTGGGGGATTTGTTCCACCATGTAAAAATCCCCCTGTGTCTCCCCCTTTAAAAAAGGGGGAAAGGAGCGCGGTAAACTTACCCGTTTATCGTCCCGGAGACAGCGAGATATCTTTTTATTTCTTTCCCGAAACCTTCGCGGGAATACGGGACTCGCAAGGCACTTTTGTCTGACATAGGCCGCAGGAATCGACTTCAAAACCATAAAGGGACTTTATGTGCTTCGATGAAGTGCCGTGTGTATGGCTGTGGCACTTCACCTTGTCATGGCCGGCCTCGCTTAGCGCTCCTACAGGGCAGCGGGAGACGCATCTCTTGCAGGCGCCCTGAGTATAGAAGAGGCAGTATGCGTGGTGATCGTCATAAGGTCGGGCGGTTGCGGGGATCCGGATTTGCGCTACTACGGAGCCAACGCGCACGGCCTTTCCGCGCGGCGTAATCAGACCGTCGCAAAGGCCGAATGTGCCCAAACCCGCTGCATAGGCCGCATGCCTTTCGGACCAGTTGGAGGCAAAACCGTACAAATCGGACATCTGCCGCGACCATTGAGGTGACAGCAGCGGCGCAACTGCCCTGTATCCTTTGCCCTGAAGGCCAGCAACAACATGCCTGCGAAGTTTGGTATTGACCTCTTCGCCATAGAAGCGGGCCCTTGCCCATCGCTCCGGCGGTAATTCCTCTTCTTTCCGGGTATCCGCCTTCGTCGCCTCCGTCTGCGGAAGTATCCAGCTTATAACGGTAAGGTCTTCCGGGGTCACCCTGGCCTCCGGGAAGGTTTGTGTAAAGATCTCTAACGGCGTCCAGTGAAACGGCCCTACATGTTTCTTGTAGTCTTCGTATAGAGGATCATCTCCTCGTGAGAATCCCACGAGGGGGTCATTCCATGCCTTTTCATTAGCCTCGTTCTGAAGGGTATTCTCCGGGGAGCGGTTTATAAATTCGCGGATGATACCCTCAACCCAATTTGCCAAGTCCGACGGCTGCTCCATGGAAATTCTTTGCTCCCTTGTTATGTCCGCTTCTCTTTCCTGGTGTTGCTGCTGTTCCCCGCCAGGCAAGGTTTTGCTAAAGGCCAAAATCCTGGTTAATCAGAATGACCTTCACCCTTCCTTTGGGAGCTGATTTCTCGGTGATCGCCCAGGTATTACAGATACGCTCCGTGCTCTTGCACTCCTCACAGTATGACGTCTTGACGCAGGGGGTCTTTCTGTTCAAGCGTATGGCGTTGACCGGCGCCGCGTAATTCTTAATGCGTCTCATAGCCTCGTCCAAATCGGCAACGACTTTATTCCGGCTTGCAAGGACAATTACGTTTTTGGGGCCGAATGTTAAACCTGCGACGCGGTTTCCCGTACCGTCCAGGTTCACAAGCTCGCCGTTCTCCGTTATGGCGTTCGTCCCTGTAATGAATAAATCAGCCAGGAGCGACTGTCTGCGCCGCTCAACGTTTTCATCCCAGGAGATGGTCTTGTCTGACGTTTCTATTGTCTTAAATGCTGTGCTGGCCTTGAGAGCGGCGTGAAGGCCCGTCTCCATGGACGTCATGGACGTTCCCCAGGAAACGACCGCAGGCTTCACCGCGGGTATGATTTCTTCGAAAACAATCTTCTTCACCTCATCCGCATTGTTCGCCAGGAAGACCTCGAAGTTGTTTGCTTCCAGCGCCTTTTTGAGATCAGCCAATCTGATCTGCCAGTACTGTTCAATTGCTGTGCTCATATTTACCTCCCAGTCCTTGTTCATTAAGTTTCCATTTGACACCCGTCAAAATTGCTTGTTCACGGGATTTAATACACGATATATAGGCGCCCTAGCCTTGTCAAGAACATATGCCCGCATCTTTTTTGGATCGGACTTCGGGACTTCGTGTTGATGGGGTCAAGTCTTTGCTTGGCTCATTAGCGATGTCAGATACCACAATTCGAATGGTAATCTTCAATTTATTATTCAAGTAGCATGTGTGGCCTTGTAGATACCAATAACCGGTGCATTTCATTTTTTCTTTGAGAACTCCTGCGCACTTACGGAAGGAAAGCTGCTACACAAACCATCAACCGCAAGTCGAGACTTCAATAAATAATCAATCGTTGAGGACAATCCGTGTCGAGGCTTGCAGGTGCACCCGCCCTTGCCGTAATCTTGCTTCTCCAACGCCGCCAATTATGACAAGATTCTAAATTGAAACATCTCCAAAGGCCAAGTCTCGCAAAGATATTTAAAGAGCTAAAGACGAAGACGCAAAGGAATGAGAATATCTACCATGCTCATATCGCTCATGGGTACCTGCTGAAAGAGATTGCGGCTTACCTGAAGATTCACTATACTGCCATCAGCAAGGCGATTGCGAGGGAGACAGAAGGCAGAAAATGATATTTCAAGACCTGACCCCAACTTTTTCTTCTACACCGCACCGCTCTTCTTTAGAAGGGCTGCGATCGACTCGGCCAGCCTGCGGTATCCTGCGGCATTTGGATGAATATAATCAGACTTGAGGGCGCCATCGGACAGCACCATGGTCAAGGCATTCTCTTCTAAAGGAATCTTCATTTCCGCGGCTGTCTCCCGGTAAAGGGGCGGGGGTGAAAGAGCAATCCCCGGAGACGGCACCGCGATGATAACAACAGCTATCCCCCGCGCCCGCGCTAAACGAATCATTGCCCGTAAATTGTTGGCGGTTTGTTTCTGATCCAAACGACGGAGAAGGTCATTACCTCCGTGACAAAGGATCAGGAGTGCAGGCTTCTCTCTCTCAAGCACCTCTGGTAGACGAGACAACCCTTCACCTGTTACCTCTCCCGGAACCCCGGAATTAACCACCTGCCGACCGACCAGACTTTCCAGGATCGCCGGGTAGCTTTCTGTAAGAGTGGCCCCGGTTCCGAAGGTCAGGCTGTCACCAAATGCGAGGATGACTGCATCACTGGCAAGGCGGGGTAACTTGTCGCCGGAAGAGCAAGCTATCAGTACCGCCATTGCCATGACGGTCAGGAGACCGAAAACCAGCAACTTTTTTCTTTTCGTGATCATGGCATTGTCACCATAAGGTGAATAAACCGCGGCTTCATGCCGCGGCACTTAAGCACAATATCATCATTTCAGAAGTTTTGCGATTGGGAACTGCCAAAGAAAGCTATACCCGAGTACTTTAGATCTGAAAATCTTTATTGAGCATCACTGAATGCTTCCTGCAAGCTGCACGTTCCCGTCGTCACAAAACATCCAGGATAGCAAGTGGGTAATACATACCCTGTCTTTCACTATTCATTGACACACATTACCGTCCATCTTATACTCCAACCTCGCAGAATCAATTTCTTATCGATAATTTACGGGGAGGAAGAGATTTATGGTTACCGCAAAGGAAATCAGAAATGCCCTGGCCAAGTGGTATGAGGCCTGGAATGCTCATGATCTCGACAGGGTGATGGACCTTTTTCACGAGGACGCTGTCTTCGAGAACTGGACGGGCGGCAAAGCACAGGGCAAGAAGGCCATCCACCAGGCCTGGGATCCCTGGTTCAGAAATCATGGCGGTTTCCGCTTCACCGAGGAAGACACCTTCATCGATGAGGGCAATCAAAAAGTTCTTTTCCAGTGGACATTGGACTGGCCTTCAGGTGAAAAAGGATACCGGGGAAAGCCTGAGCGAAGGCGTGGCGTCGACGTGATGCATTTCAAGGATGGCAAGATAATCCGTAAATATACCTTTTCCAAGACCACTCTTGAGATTGACGGGAAGAGGATCAAGCTGTCAGCGGAACCTGCTTAATCACACCATGGTTCGGCCAGCCTGTCGTCGTGATAAATCTGAGATACTGAAAAGCAAGTAGCTGAAATCGGCCCGGGAAATCGGGCGATCTTGAAAAATCGGCAATCGGATTTTTTGTTTACATTTGACACAAAGGATCACTCTTCGTATACTCCCACCGTCAAGAGCAATGCTTTATCAATTCCATACCGTGACGGGTACTTTATCAAGGAGGGCTGTTACATCTTTCAAGTGTGCATCAGACAAAAGACCACCATGCCGACAAAGGGGGTTTTTATGAAAACTAGAATATCATTGTGCCTATTCTTTCTATTCTGTATGTCTTCCTTTGTCAGTGCTGACGAATACAGTGGCGGCGTTCAGGCACGGGTTATCCTCAAAACAAAAAACATGAGCAACGGTCAACCCATCGCCTACTTAAAAATCGACAACCCTGAGGTGACGGTCATGATAGTGGAACTTGCACCTGGAGCTGAAACGGGATGGCACACCCACCCTGTCCCTGTTTATGCCTACGTATTATCAGGGTCATTGACTGTTGAGGTGGAAGGTAAAAACAAATCAATTTTTCAAGCTGGAGATGCGATCATCGAGGTAGTCAATACCAGACACTGCGGCAAAAATACCGGAACTGTTCCCGTCAGACTGGTTGTTTTCTACACAGGTGCAGAAAATTTGTCCAATGTAACAAGAACAGTCGCACCCTGAAAATAAAAGGGCTTCTGGGGTCAGGTCTTGACCTGACCCCGACTTTCCGTAGCCACGCTGGGGATATTTCTGATTACAAAGTAGAGAGAACTTAATAACCGGAGTGAAGGATTGTGCAAACTTGCGTGCCGCCTGACCTTTATAAGGAGCTGCAGCGGACGCCGCACACAGCTTGGAAATACTATGGTGACTTTTTATCCGGTTTATCCTTGAATAACTGGCACTCTATTCCGGAATGAATGTACATCACTTTTGCAGGCAGCAGGCGGGATTTGAAATCCACGGCGCGGCATCCGTAGGGAAAGTCCGGGTCATAGGTAATGAAGAAATGCGCGCAGGAAAAACAGTTGACTTCTGTTGCCTGTTCTTTTTGGTCTTTTTTGGAAGGAGGTTTGCTGTTCATATTTGTTTTTAAGTCCACCCACCCTCAATTCCTCTGTACAGACCGGGGACATAGGTAACGGGTCTTCGGGGACATAGGTAACACATTTTAAGGACCATTTAAATTTATTTAAGCAACTTTCTGATGGCAGAAAATAACGTCCATAATACCATCCTCCATGGTATGTCTCAAGGCAACAGCAGTGCTTCTGCGGTCATTGCTTCTGGGGTCAGGTCTTGAAATATAAGCAATTCCAATACCGCCAATCCTGACAAGATTTCAAATTGAAATAAATGGAAAAGCTATCCTGCGGTACGGGAGAGCTCTCCACAGTGAAAACATGATAACTCGTGAAATCGGCTATCGGGCAAGGTGGCAGACCGGCAGAAATTTTTTATGACATAACTCCCGTTGCAAGATACCCTATGATCAGACAAGAGAGCGTAAGTGCGTGCACTTTTATTGTGGCAAGGTTCGCGGGGGCCATTTTTATTTTATCCATGTAATTCTTATTCAGTATGCAAAATGAATTGTATGCAACGGGTAATGTGAGAAGTCCGAGGAGAACACCGAATGAGGTGACTCCAAAGGAAGCCGACAGGAACACGATAGCGTAAGCGCAAACGAGTCCCGCCACATATAATATGACCCCCGCCCTTTTCCCCAGACGGGCAACGAGGTTGAGCTTGCCTGCCTCGCGATCCTCCTCATAATCTGGTATCTCGTTTATTACAATCATGGACCACATGAGGAATCCGGGAACAAGTGAAATGATGAAAGGTTCCCAGGCAATCGATCGTGTCTGCACGTAGAATGCACCGAGGCAGATAACGGGACCGAAATTGATGAGCAGGCTCAATTCGCCGAAGCCCCGGTAGCCGTACCTTATGGGCGGCATGGTGTAGAAAACAGAGGAAAAAACACCAAATGCAGCGAATAAGAGCACAGGCCAGCCGACAAGGATGGTCAGGCAAATAGCGATGGCGATCCCTATGAGATAACAGACAATCGCTGCCGCCAGCACGTAGTCGGCGGGAAGGAGTCCGCCAGTCAGAACCCCGCTCCCCCCTGTATAGGGATTCTTCTCTTCACCGTGTGAACGATCCACAGCGTGGAGATAATCAAAGACATCATCAATCATGTTGAGGCCTATGTGGTGCACTGTCACGCCAATGATGACTATGACAAAATAGAATAAATTGAATTTCCCTAATGCCGCCCACGCGATGACACTTCCCAGGAGGGCAGGGAAGATGCTTGTGGGCACGTAATGCAGGCGGAATGCCTGAATCCATATGCCGACGCTGCCCAGCGGCTTCCCGTCTTTCCGTACCAATTTCATCTTGAGCGGCATTGCAGGCACCTCAACTGTCTGGTAGATCGTTTTACAATTTCCATGTCAGATATCTCACTTCGGAGGCCGTGCATTGACATGAGGAAATGTCATTTCCGAACGCCCTCCGGTGTCATTTCGAACGCAGTGAGAAATCCTTGTCCCTAGCGAAGAGAGAGATCTGTTTCAATGCCAGCACAGATTTCTCAGTCGCGCTGCTCCTTCGAAATGACAAATAAGGGTGTGCACCAACATAAAGAAATGTCATTCCGAACGCATGTGAGGAATCTTTTAGAGCCTCTCCTTATAATTAATGTTAAAGCAATCTCGTACTTTTTCAATACATATTTTACGAAAACATGAATTAAAACATTATGCGGGGATAAATCAGCTATTTCCCGATTGAATGATTTCTCTATTTTTAATAAAAAATATTTGCTACATAATAACGAGAGACCTTTGCAAAATTGTATAGAACCAGCATTTATGTCATTCCGGCCCTCGATGAAGACGTTCGAGGGCAGGCTCCAGCCGGAATCCAGAGTTACTGTCATTTCTTCTTGCCCCCTTTGACAAAGGGGGCTACAGGGGATTTCTGATAGTGGAATAAAATCCCCCCGACCCCCTTTCATAAAGGGGGTGAGAAGGAGAAAAGATTTCTCCTTTCAGTCGAAATGACAACGAGGACTCGAAATGACAAAAAAGAGAATTACGACACAGTCTCCAAGCCCGGAATGACGAATAGAGGAGTTATGCAAAGGTATTAACGAGCTTTATCAATGCTCTTGGAAATTCTCAAACCGGGATAGCATCTAATTGTGAGGATAACTCTACCTGGAGGAAAACGGCGATGGCTAAGAAAAAAACACCGGCTGCAAAAACCTTGACGAGACGCCCGGCATGGAAGGCTCTCGCGGAGCATTACAAAATGATCGGCAATGTGCATCTGCGATCGCTATTCGCCGATGATCCCCGCCGCGGCAGGCGCCTCGCGGTTGAAGGCGCCAGCCTTTACCTCGACTACTCGAAGAACCGTATCACCGATGAGACGATAAAGCTCCTCGTAAATCTTGCCCAGGAGTGCGACCTCCGTGAATGCATAGAGTCCATGTTCCAGGGCGGGAAGATCAACGTCACGGAGAACCGGGCAGTTCTTCACATTGCCTTAAGGGCGCCTAAGAGCGAGCAGATTGTGGTCGACGGCGTCGATGTCGTGCCGCAGGTGCACGCGGTTCTTGACAAGATGGCTGTCTTTTCAGAGCGGGTGAGAAGCGGCGAGTGGATGGGATACACCGGGAAACCTGTCCACTGTATCGTCAACATCGGGATTGGAGGCTCCGATCTCGGCCCTGTCATGGCCTACGAGGCGCTGAAGCATTACAGCAAAAGGGCATTGACATTCCGTTTCGTCTCCAACGTGGATGGCACGGACTTTGAGGAGGCCACCCGCGATCTCGACCCGGAAGAGACGCTCTTTATCATTTGTTCAAAGACTTTCACGACCCTGGAAACGATGGCCAATGCGCACACGGCCCGCGCATGGGCGCTGAAAGCCCTGCATCACGAAAGGGCTGTGGCCCGCCACTTCGTGGCTGTCTCGACCAACGCCGATGAGGTGGCGAAGTTCGGCATCGACACGGCAAACATGTTCGGGTTCTGGGACTGGGTGGGCGGCCGCTACTCCATGGACTCGGCCATCGGCCTTTCGACTATGATAGCCATCGGCCCGGAAAACTTCAGGGCCATGCTCTCCGGCTTCCGCGCGATGGACGAACACTTCCGCACCGCGCCGTTTGAGAAGAACCTGCCGGTCCTCATGGCGCTCCTCTCTGTCTGGTACAATAATTTCTTCGGCGCGGAGACCGTTGCCGTCCTGCCTTACGACCAGTACCTGAAACGCTTTCCCGCCTACCTCCAGCAGTTGATTATGGAGAGCAACGGCAAGCGCGTCACGCTAAACGGCGCCGCAGTCAACTACCAGACGGGGCCCATCTACTGGGGCGAGCCGGGCACGAACGGCCAGCATTCGTTCTACCAGCTTATCCATCAGGGAACAAAACTGATCCCGTGCGATTTCATCGGATTCTGCACGTCGTTGAACCCCATCGGCCGGCATCACGAAGTGCTCATGGCGAACCTGTTTGCCCAGACCGAAGCGCTGGCCTTCGGAAAGACGGAGGACGAGGTCAGGGCGGAAGGCAAGCCGGAGGGGCTGGCGGCGCATCGCGTCTTTCCCGGCAACCGCCCGACCAATACCATTCTCGCAGAAAGCCTTACTCCGGAGACCCTTGGCAAGCTTATTGCTCTCTATGAACACAGCGTCTTCGTCCAGGGCGCAATCTGGAATATCGATTCCTTCGATCAATGGGGTGTCGAACTCGGCAAGGTCCTGGCAACGCGGATCATCCCAGAGCTGGAAAGCGTTAAGGACCCGCAACTCAAGCATGACAGCTCGACAAACAATCTCATCCGTCGCTACCGCAGGCTCAAAGGAAGGCGATCATGACGGCGAAAGCGAATCCAAGGGCGGGAAAACCCGCAGAGCTTTCCATGCTCGTCAATGTGACCAAGCTCATTACTGCCTATTATAAGGAGACGCCCGACCCATCTATCCCCGGGCAGCGGATCGCCTTCGGCACATCGGGGCATCGCGGCAACCCTTTTGAAAATTCCTTCAACGAAGCGCATATCCTCGCCGTTACACAGGCCATCTGCCTGTACCGCAAACAGCACAAGATCAATGGCCCACTATTTATCGGTATAGACACCCACGCGATCTCTGTGCCCGCGTTTCAGACTGCCCTGGAGGTGCTTGCGGCAAACCCGGTAGACGTCATGATTGCCGAGGGAAATGAATACACACCAACTCCGGCTATTTCCCATGCGATTCTCACGTACAACCGTGGGCGGAAGAATGGCCTCGCCGACGGCATTGTAATCACGCCATCGCATAATCCGCCTGAGGACGGCGGCTTCAAATACAATCCCCCGGAAGGTGGGCCGGCGGAGCCCGCTGTCACGGGCTGGATAGAGACAAAGGCAAACGAGTTTCTCGGAAACAGCCTCTCGGGTGTCAGACGTATTCCCTTTGAGAAAGCCTTTCGCGCTTCCTCGACACACCGTCACGATTATATCCGGGCCTATGTCGATGATCTATGCAATGTTATCGATATGGACGCCATTCGCGACGCTAAAATCAGCCTGGGCGTAGACCCCCTCGGCGGCGCCGGGGTCAATTACTGGCAGCCGATTGCGGAACGCTACGGCCTGAACCTTACTATCGTAAATGACGCAGTTGATCCGACCTTCCGCTTTATGACGCTTGATTGGGACGGCCGCATCCGCATGGACCCGTCGTCTCATTACGCTATGCAGCGCTTGATTGGTTTGAAGGATCGCTTCGACGTAGCTTTCGCGTGTGATACGGATCATGACCGGCACGGGGTTGTTACGCGTAGCGCGGGATTGCTTCCGGCCAATCACTATCTTTCGGTAATGGTTCACTACCTCTTTCAGCATCGGCCCGGATGGCGGGTGGATGCGGCGGTGGGCAAAACCCTGGTGAGCAGCGAGATGATTGATCGCGTTACCGCGATGCTGGGGAGGAAGCTTTACGAGACGCCAGTCGGCTTCAAGTGGTTTGTGGACGGGCTGCTCGCAGGTTCCCTCGGCTTCGGGGGTGAGGAAAGCGCGGGCGCGTCATTTCTCAGACGTGACGGCACGGTATGGGCTACGGACAAAGACGGGATCATCTCGGTCCTTCTTGCGGCGGAGATCACCGCCCGGATGGGACGTGACCCCGGCGAGATCTATGGCAACCTCACGCGCGAGCTGGGCGATCCTGTCTACGACCGGGTTGATGCCCCTGCCACGCCAGAGCAGAAGAAGGCGCTGGGAAAACTCTCGGCCGATCAGGTCCCATTCACAGATCTGGCCGGCGAAAAAATCCAGAACATCATTACCCATGCGCCAGGTAATGGCGCTCCTATCGGCGGCGTAAAGGTGATTGCCAAAAGCGGCTGGTTTGCCGCGCGTCCATCAGGAACAGAAGACATCTACAAGATCTACGTCGAGAGCTTCCGTGGAAAGGAGCATCTGAGGCTGATCCTGGAGGAAGCGCAGACGATAGTCAATGCCGCGTTAGAGGCTGCGGCATCAAGATAACCTTAATTATCGTCCTGGAGGGTTTTTACGTGATCAATGTCTGAGAAACTGTGCCATAATAGGCATAGATGTCATTCCGAACCCATCGGTTTACTCAGGGTAAACTCCGTGAGGAATTTTTAAGATCCCTCCCTTTGCTCGGGACAAGGATTTCTCGCTGCCCCTTCGCTGCTCAGGGCTTCGGCTCACCGAAATGACAAGAGAAGGAATAATGACAAAGCCTCTAAAAAAGAAGGAGGAGTGCAGGAGTGGGAACTAATGCCGCAAAACTGAAAGAGCAGGCGGCGCGCCGGGCCGTCGGGTTTGTGCAATCGGGCATGATCGTGGGCTTAGGCCATGGCAGCACGGCTTTTTTTGCCATAAAGCGAATTGCGGAGCTGATTCGTTCAGGCAAGCTGCAAAACATACGCGGTGTACCCTGTTCCCGGAAGGTGTACGACGATGCGCGGAGATTGGGGATTCCCCTTACTACTCTGAACAGGCACTCCGTCATCGATCTTACCATCGACGGAGCGGATGAAGTGGACGGACATCTCAACCTCATAAAAGGCGGAGGCGGAGCCCTGTTGAGAGAGAATATCGTCGCCCAGGCGAGCCTATGTGAGATCATCATCGTAGATGAATCGAAAATGTCACCAGTCCTCGGCACGCGGTGCGCCGTCCCCATTGAAGTGGCCCCCTTCGGATGGCAGTCCCACATTTTTTTCCTGGAAAAACTTGGGGCTGAAGTGAAGCCAAGAAGGAAAAGCGATGGAAAACTTTTCAAAACCGACCAGGGTAACATCATTCTCGACGCCAATTTTGGTCCCATAAGCGATCCCGCTAAACTGGCTGCCGATTTGAAGGCGCGTGCGGGGGTTCTCGAACACGGGCTGTTTATACGTATCGCCACGGATGTCATTGTTGCAGGGAAAGGCGGTTTGCGCCATCTCGAGCGCGACTGATCGGGCAAAGCAGAGAAGGAGATTTTATAATACGATGAATGACAATAAATGGATCGATGTTTCCCTCACCTTGAAATCCAATATGGTCCACTGGCCGGGCGACCCTCCTTTTTCCATTGAGCGTGTGCGCGAGATGGATAAAGGCGATACGGTCAATCTTTCAAAGATAACGATGGGCGCTCATTCCGGCACCCATGTAGATGCCCCGGTGCATTTTATCAAAGGCGCAAAGGGTGTTGACCAGATATTGCTCGATTCGCTCATAGGCCCTGCGAGGATCATCGAGATTGCAGACGCGGATAGCATCAAAGAAAAGGAACTTGCCGGACACGGAATTAAGAAAGGTGAGAGGATCCTTTTGAGAACACGAAACTCGATAAACAAAATACTTTATAGAGATACTTTTAGCGAAGACTTCGTTTACATAGAAAAGGGTGCGGCAGAATTCCTTGTCTCCCGCGGCATCAAGACTCTTGGCGTAGATTATCTTTCCGTCGGCGGATACAAAAAAAATGGCCCGGATGTTCACAGAACTTTACTGAGCGCAGGGATTCTCGTTATTGAGGGGCTTGATCTCACCCAGACCCTGGCCGGCCATTACGACATGATATGTCTTCCCATGAAGATTCTGGATTCTGACGGCGCGCCGGCGCGGGTGATCTTGAAGAAAACTAAGATCTCTAGCAAAAGCAGGTGAAGGGTTCCCTTGGCTTCTCAGGCAAGGAGAAAGTTGCAAGGGGGAATGCGGGACAGGCTCTATCTGGCCGTCCTGCCGTGGCCTACCACTATTCAATGTTCCAAGGTGCCCCTGATCACTTCGCGGATGATCCTTAATGCTGGATGACTATTCCTGAAAAACATGCCACTCAAAATTGATGCACTCCGATCATCTTTAATTCCAGATAGAATCTTAATTTAAGAATTTCTACAGACTTGTTCCATTTCGTTCATCCGTATGATTTTCAACCGGAGACGCATGAAAGCCTTACCTGATAAGGATCTTCGGGGATGCTTGCTGTGGATCCTTGCAGAGCCTGCCTTGGCCGCATCATCGCTCTGAAAGCGGCGTGAATTCTCTACAGGCAGAAACGTAGCGCGGCTTTCCTCTGCAGGCGGTCATTACGGGAGAGGCCATTGCTGGAAACAAGCAATGACGCACCATCGGAGAGCGCCCGCAACAGGGATGAACAAACTTGTTGATAAGATTGTTGATGACCATGTTGATGAATCATAAAAACCACCAATTATTGATGCTTTTAAGCTCTTTGCATTAATCTTAGGCAAAGGAATTCATGAATAATTTAAATAATATAAGAAAGGCAGCCTGGACGTTGATATTTCAAGGAAGATTATCTGAAACATATCAACCCAATGCGAAAGGCATACCATTTCCGGCTTCCTGATCCATATAAATTCTCTGTCACCCGGTATAGTAAGTGGGGAATTCAGAAATTAGAAGAAAAGGGAATTTCCAGGCGCATGCACTTATGGCATGTCAACCGCTATGGCTCTTGCGGATCAGTATGCGTTTTTCATTCTTCTCAAAAGGAACTGCATATATGTGCGTATTAAGCACATGGCGTGCTATATATACACAGAAGATAGAACACCAGCTGTTCCTGCATTCGCCAACTGTAGTGGTTTATGTCCGTGCATAAATCGCACTATTTGTCGGATGCCCGCGCCGGTATCTTATTATCTTGCAGCCATATCGATGGAAGAATTACCATTTGGAATATTGGTAATCCATTGTATTTAAAAGATAATTTTATGTAGTGCAAATTTCCTCTCCAGTCAATCTCAAGTTTGGCACTTATCTTGCTCAAGTATAAACTAACGAGACCCCAATAGGCAGGAAGACACCTTTGAGATTTTAATCTGATGAAATAATTCATGAAAGGCATTGCTCAGGGGTCTCGCTGGACTCATAGTATATGAATAAAACGGTGAATGAAAAAGGAGGAGAAAAAACAGGGTTCACAGAGCGCCGATCAGGAAGAGACGCTGTCACATTCAGAATTTGGCTTTGTATATGAGTTTTTCATATCGGAAGAAAAAAGCGGCGGCATAGATAAAACGACAGCGAGAGAACAACCCCCGGAAAAAAGAGAAGCCGAGTTAAGGTTTGGTGACCAAAGCGTAACATTTTTTCTTCCTGATTTTTTTACCGACGTGACTTAGTTCTACCTGTAATTTTTTGAGATCGATGGATGGGTTTCCATCCCTCCTTTGCCATCCATCGACCCCCTTTCCAGAGATTCTGAGAGGGGCGTCAGCATTCTTGATCCCTTTCAGTATATATAGCGAGCGGGTGGATGGTTCCTTTTTCCCTCCTTTTACTACCATCCACCCTTTTTTTGTCTCAATGGCTCAATTTCGGCGCCGCCATTTCAGATTCAAGATGATAATGAATCTCCGGTTCGCATTCTTCTTAGAGTAATCTTCGTTCGTACATTTCAGCCAGTCGCAGATGCGCCTGTGTCGAAACTTGCCACGAGAAACTCTTTGACATGCACGGTCATTTTCCTTATTCTTCCCCCGGGAAAAAGCACGGCGACATAAGAAGAATATCAGGAAGAGCCTTATTAATCGTCATAGAATGAAGAGAGAGGAGATGAATTTTCAATGAAATACTCACAGGCAAAACAGGGCCGCATATTTGTTATCAGGCTTGAGGATGGAGACGTAGTGCATGAGGCCATCGAAATTTTCGCCGCGCAACAGTCCATAAGCGCGGCCGCCTTGATTGTCCTCGGCTGCGCAGACAAGGGCAGCACGCTTGTCGTCGGTCCCAGGGAGGGTCGAACACTGCCGATAGAACCCATGACGCACATTTTGCAGAACGTCCATGAAGTAGCGGGTGTGGGAACGGTATTTCCCAATGATGAGGGCAAGCCGATTCTTCACATGCACATGGCCTGCGGCAGGAGGGCGGAAACAACCACCGGTTGCGTTCGCGAGGGTGTCAGGGTATGGCATGTGATGGAAATCATCCTTTTTGAACTTGTGGACAGCACCGGCCTTCGTCTGTTGGAGCCGGCATCGGGATTTAAACTCCTGAATCCGTGACACCAACTTCAGAAACCGTGCCGACTGAAGGCGCAGGGTGAAAAAGATGTGCATATCGCTTAAGAGGAAAGCAACTGTCTCATGAGAGAAAGAGAGGGCATATTCTGGGGCTGGTATGTGGTCGTGGGGGCGTTTCTGATCTCGAGCATCAGTTACGGGGCCCGCTACTCTTTCGGTGTTTTTGTGAAGCCCATGTCCATTGATTATGGCTGGTCCCGAACCGTCGTATCCCTCGGCGCCTCAATCAACATGATAGTCTATTCCTTCTGCGCCATTTTTTTGGGTAGAATGCTCGATAAAGTGGCGCCAAGGTGGATCATCACAGCAGGGGCCATCGTTGCCTCAGGGGGCTGCATCCTGACAGGTCTTGCCAGAACGCCCCTTCATTTCTATCTTGTCTATGGCGTCCTCTGCGGCGCCGGTACTGCGTGCATGGGGCTACTCGTGGTCAATTCTTCCGTTGGGAAGTGGTTCATAAGAAAAAGGGGCATTGCCATAGGAATATCCACCATGGGTGTCAGTTTCGGGACTATGGCCCTGACTCCTCTGGCCGGCTACATCGTGAAGAATTACGACTGGCACTATGGATTTATCTTTCTCGGGATCCTATTCGTTCTCATGGGAGTCTCACTCTCCCAGTTGTTTATGGGACGCGCGAATCCTGAGAGTTATGGGCTCTTCCCTGACGGGGAAAGAAAGACCGCTCAGGCGCTAGAGGCCGATCATGCCGAAAGGCACCCGGCGCATCTTTCCTCTAAAGTCATTTTTAGAAATTCTCGTTTCTGGATCCTTGTGGCCAGCTTCTCCCTGGCCGTCATGACCCTTATGGCCGTCTTCGTC
>Ga0315283_10001963_pt1 | contig 16899 bp, 17 predicted proteins | sample YL17G09_0_MG_FD_204541 | JGI IMG/M metagenome (GOLD analysis project Ga0315283, IMG submission 204541) | Sediment microbial communities from Yellowstone Lake, YNP, Wyoming, USA - YL17G09_0 | ecosystem: Environmental > Aquatic > Freshwater > Lake > Sediment | place: USA: Wyoming | collected... | reverse complement strand
CGGCGACGCCCCGCGCCAATTCCTCGTCGCCGAGGATGACCGCGTACCGGGCTCCGCTGCGGTCCGCGCGCTTCAGCTGCGACTTGAAGCTGCCCGCGCCGCAATTCATCTCGATCCGCGTACCGGGCAGCGCGTCTCGCAGGCTCTCCGCGATGCGCAGTCCCGCCGCCTCGGCGGGCTCGCTGCCGAGCACGACGTACACGTCTGCAGCCGCTTCACCACCCGCGAGCCGCTGCAGGCGCAGCAACTCGACGATGCGTTCCTCGCCCAGTGCCCAGCCTATGGCCGGGACCTCGTCGCCGCCGAGCTGGGAGACCAGGCCATCGTAGCGGCCTCCCGAACAGACGGCATCCTGCGAGCCGAGGTCGCTGGTTACCCACTCGAAGACGGTGCGCGAATAGTAATCGAGACCGCGCACCAGCCGCGGGTTCACGACGTAGGCGATGCCCGCCGCCTCGAGGTCCGAGCGCAGCCGCGAAAAATGCGCGGCCGATTCAGAGTCTAGGTGATCCGTGACCAGCGGGGCAGCCGAGTTGACGTCCCGCATCGCCGGATTCTTGCTGTCCAGGATCCTGAGCGGGTTGCCGTCGAGACGCCGCCGGCTGTCATCGTCGAGCTGCGCGGCATGGCCGCGGAAATACTCGACGAGCTTCTCGCGGTAGACCCGCCGGGACTGCGGCGTGCCGAGCGAGTTCAGGTTGAGCGTGAGGCCGCCGAGGCCGAGCTTCCGCCAGATGCGCGCGGACATCATGATCAGCTCCGCGTCCACGTCCGGGCCCGGGAAGCCGAGCGCCTCGACGTCGATCTGGTGGAACTGACGGTAGCGCCCCTTCTGCGGACGTTCGTAACGGAACATCGGACCTGCGCACCATACTTTCTGCCGCTGGTTGTGCAGCAGTCCGTTCGTCATGCAGGCACGGACGATTCCCGCCGTCGCCTCGGGCCGCAGCGTCACGGATTCGCCGCCGCGGTCCTCGAACGTGTACATCTCCTTCTCGACGATGTCCGTCATCTCGCCGATCGAGCGCTTGAAGAGCTCGGTGCGCTCGAGCAGCGGCAGCCTTATCTCGCGGTAACCGTACTCCGCAAAGGTCTCCCGGGCGACGGATTCGAGCAGCTGCCATGCGCCCGAGTCGCCGGGCAGCACGTCGTTCATGCCGCGAATGGATTGGATGGTGCCGCTCATGGTGGATTGGCCTGCGCTCAGCGCAGCGCCCCGTCCGGGCCGATGCTGTAGCGTCCGACGGTCTGGCCGGCAGGCGGCGCGGGCAGCGTGATGCCGCGACCATTGACCTGCATGGTGACCGCAGGGGCATTGCCGATGGTCACGCTGAGTGGCGCGGTGCCCGTGGCGACGCGCTCGGTGCCGGCCTTGCCGAGGTCGTACAGCACTGCCTTGCCCGAGCCGTCGTAGATCTCGACCCACGAGTCGGCGGAGAAACGCAATTGCAGCGCCACCTGCCCGGCAGGCACGGCGCCCGACGTGGGGCCCGACTCCACTGCGCTGGTCGCGGCTGCGCCGGGCACAGTCGGTCCGGCAGCGGCCGGCGATGTCGATTGCGGGGCGGCGGACACGGACACAGGCGTCCCGGCGCCAGTCGCCGACCACTTCGGCAGCCGCACGCCATACTCACTGACGTAGGCCGCGATGGCCGCCGCGAGCAGCACGAGCAGCACGCCCCCGAACAGCCACGGCCACTTCGGACGTCCGCGATCGGGCATCATTTCCGCACGCGATTTCGGAACCAGCGTCGGTTGCGAGAGGTGCGCCCTCGATCGCTCGTAGGCTCCCAGGATCACGTTCTCGTCGAGGCCGAGCAGCGCCGCGTAGCGCTTGAGGTGGCCGCGCACGAACACCGGCGCACCCAGGGCCGAATAGTCGTCCCGTTCAAGCGCCGTCACCGCCGCCGCGTCGAGGTTGAGTTGCTCGGCAACCTGCTGCTCGGTGAGCCCCGCGAGTTCACGCTGCCTTTCGAGCCGGGAGCCGGGGTCGGTCGGCAGCTCGGCAACCTCCGCTTCGGGCCGCGTCACTTCTGGGCCCGTTCAGCTTCGAGCAGCAGGCCCATCTCGGGCGACATTGCGAAATCGCGCTTCAGCTTCGCCGAACTCATGCGCGCCTGGTCGTCGTCGCCAAGCGCCCGCTCGATGCGGTAGGAGAGCCAGAGCGACGTCGCAGAAACCGGCGCCGACGCCGCGTAACGATCGAGAAACGCGCGGGCCTGCAGGTAATTGCCCGCTTCGAATGCGAGCGTCGCCATCTCGAAGAGCGAATCGAGCTGGTCCTGCCTGAGGGAGAGCGCCTGCCGGAAATACTGCTCTGCCTCCTTCGGCCGACCGTCGGCGCGTGCGCAACGACCTGCGTTCGCGTAGGCGACCTCCGGGGTGCGGTAGAGCGGGTTCTTTGCGGCCTGCAGGAAGTAAGCCTCGCCGGTCTTCTTGTCGCCCTTGCGACAGAGGAACGCCGCGTAGTTGTTCATGACCACCGGATCGTTCTTGCCGAGCTTCATCGCACGCTCGAAGCTCGACTTGGCCTTTTCGTCCTCGCCGAGGCGGTCGTAGAGGAACCCGGCGGCCATCTGTGTCGTCGCGGTATCCGGATCCTGTGCGAGCGCCTTCTCGAGCTTGGCGCGTGCCGTGGCCAGGTCGCCTTCGCGCATGTACGCCAGCGCGAGCTGCGTGTTGACGAGCGCGGCCTCCTCACGCTGCTTCTTCGTCAGCTTGACGTCCTCGGAGGCGTGCACGGCGCCAGCCACTGCGAGGAACCCGATTGCAAATACGATGCCGGGACGCTTCATGCTCGCGCCACCGATACCGGGATGAGGTTGCGGTCGCCGAGTCGCACCGTCGTGCGATTGTTGACGCGGCCGACGAGCTGCCCGCACGCGGCATCGATGTCGTCGCCACGGGTCCGCCGGATCGTCGCGATCACGCCGCCCTTGATCAGCAGGTCGCGGAAGCGCTCGATCGCTTCCTCGCTCGAGCGCCGGTACTGTGTATTCGGGAACGGGTTGAACGGGATGAGGTTCACCTTCGCGGGATGCCCGCGTAGCAGCGCCGCGAGCTGGCGCGCGTGCTCCGGGCGGTCGTTGACGCCGTCGAGCATCACGTACTCGAAGGTCACGTTGCGTGCGTTCTGCTTCTCGACGTAATGCCAGCAGGCCTCGAGCAGGCTCGCGATCGGGTGGCGGCGGTTGATCGGCATGAGCTCGCTGCGCAGTTGGTCGTTCGGCGCGTGCAGCGATACCGCAAGCGCAACGTTCGTCTCGTCGGCGATGCGCATCATCTGCGGGACCAGCCCCGACGTGCTGATCGTCACCCGCCGCCGCGAGAGATCGAGGCCGAGGTCGTCCATCATCACCTCGGCCGCGGGCACCACGTTACGGTAATTCATTAGCGGTTCGCCCATGCCCATGAACACGACGTTGGTGATCACGCGGTCGCCGTCCGGCGAGTAGCCGAGTTCGCGATTGGCGAGCCAGACCTGGCCGACAATCTCGGCGGTGTCGAGGTTGCGGTTGAAGCCCTGCTGCCCCGTGGAGCAGAAAGTGCAGTCCATGGTGCAGCCGATCTGGCTCGAGATGCAGAGCGTGCCCCGACCCGGTTCCGGGATGAACACCATCTCGATCGCCTGCCCGCTCTCGAGCCGCAGCAGCCACTTACGGGTGCCATCTGCCGACGACTGCGAGACGATGATCTCCGGCGTCCGGATCTCGGCGATCTCCTCGAGACGGCGGCGGAAATCCTTGCCGAGGTCCGTCATCGACTCGAAGTCGCCGACGGCGCGCCGGTAGATCCACTTCATGAGCTGGCGCGCCCGGAACGGCTTCTCGCCCATGCCGAGGACGAACTCCTCCATCCCGACCCTCGTCAGGCCGAGCAGGTTCGTCTTGGCGGCGGCGACCTCACCCATGTTGGACTTGGACAGTGGCTGTGCGCAGGGTTCCCGGGCTCAGCGCGCGCAGAGCTCGGTCTCGGCGAAGAAGTACGCGATCTCGCGTGCGGCGTTCTCGAGGCTGTCCGAGCCGTGCACGACGTTCTGCTCGATGCTCTCGGCGAGGTCGGCGCGGATGGTGCCGGGGGCGGCCTTCTTCGGGTCCGTCGCGCCCATGATGTCGCGGTGTTTCGCCACGGCGTTGTCGCCTTCGAGCACCTGCACGATCACGGGGCCGGAAATCATGTACGCAACGAGATCCTTGAAGAACGGCCGCTCGCGGTGGACGGCGTAGAAGCCCTCGGCCTCGGATTGCGACAGGCGCCGCATGCGCGCCGCGACGATGCGCAGCCCCGCGGTCTCGAAACGGCGGTACACCTCGCCAATGACGTTCTTCCGGACTCCATCGGGCTTGACGATGGACAGCGTGCGTTCGACGGCCATGCTATTCCTCTAGTCGGGGCACCAGGCCCCTGCGGTGGCGAAACGGGGGCCCGAGACGCGCGGCCCCGCGCTCACGCGGGCCCGGGTGGGGCCTGACTCGAAATTCGAACCAGGAAGTATACCCGCGGGGCACCCACGAGCCAAGAAAATTCAGCTGTGACGGGCAGTTAGACGCTAAAACTCTCGCCGCAGCCGCACTCGCCGCGCACGTTGGGATTGCGGAACCGGAACGCCTCGTTGAGCCCGTCCCGCACGAAGTCGATCTCCGTGCCGTCGACGAAGTGCAGGCTGTCCGCGTCCACGATGACCTTGACCCCCGCAGCCTCGAACACGACGTCGCCGGTGCCGACTTCGTCTGCATAGTTGACGACGTAGGCATAGCCCGAGCAGCCAGTCTTCTTGACGCCAAGCCGCAATCCGACGCCGCGTCCGCGCACATCCAGGAATGTCCGTACACGGTCGGCAGCGGCGGCAGTCAGAGAAACCGGCATGGTCATGTCCCCGTCCAGGTTCGATCGATTCTACACGGTAGACTGCGTCGCACCGGGCCAGTTCCGTGCCGCTTCGCGAACCGCGTCCTGCAACGTGAGCAAGCGCCCGAATTTCGCCGGCGGGACCTCCAGCGCCTCAGCGGCCTCGCGCCAGTCCCAAGTCTCGAGATCCGCGCGCCCTGCCCCGCGCAACCTGTCGGTGAGCCATGAGGCGGAGGCGACGAAGTGCGGACAACCGAAGGCGCGAAATCGTGCTTCCAGCACCCTGCCGCCTTCGACCCGGAACTCGAAACGCACACGCACACCCTGCTCCGCGTCCCCCGCGAGTGCGCAGACAACCCCCGGGCCCGCGGGCAGGTCGCCAGCCCCAGCCAGCGTACGCATGCGGCGACGGACTTCAGTGCCGTAGCGGGGATCGTCGCTCAACGCTCCCCCGCACCCACGCCGGGCGGCGCGATGGCGCGCAACCTCGCAACCTCTTCACGAACTCTCCGTGCGGCGTACTCGACGTGCTCGCCAGTCGTGAATCGCCCGAGACTGAGCCGCAGCGTGCTCTGGGCCAGGCGGTCGCTGTGCCCGAGCGCGCGAAGCACGTAGGACGGCTCGGCATTCGTGCTGGCGCACGCGGACCCCGAGGCGATCGCGAGGTCCGGGAGCGACTGCAGCAGGCTCTCGCCCTCCACGCCGTCGACCGTCACGCTCAGGATGCCGGGTACGCGGCGCACCGGATGCCCGTTCAAAGTCAGGCCCGGCAGCGTCGCGAGCGCGGCCCACAGCCGCTCCCGAAGCGCGCCGATTCGCGCCGCCTCCGCGCCCATGTGCTCCGCGGCGATGGCGAAGGCACGGCCCATGCCCGCCACCTGGTGGGTCGGCACGGTACCGGAGCGCAGTCCGCGCTCCTGGCCGCCGCCGTACAGCAAAGGCACCAGGCCGAGGCGCGGCTCGCGACGCACGCACAGCGCCCCAACCCCTTTGGGTCCATGCACCTTGTGCGCCGTGAGCGCGAGCAGGTCCACGCAGTCGCGCTCGACATCGATCGCGAGCTTGCCGACGCTCTGCGCCGCATCGACGTGGAGCAGCACGCCGCGCGCGCGGCAGGCGCGCCCGACCGCGCCTATGTCCTGCACTACCCCGATCTCGTTGTTCACGTGCATGAGCGACACCAGGATCGTGTCGTCGCGAAGCTCCGCCGCCACCTGCTCGGGAGCCACGATCCCGTCCGCTCCCGGCTTCAGGTAGGTAACCTCGAATCCCTCGCGCTCAAGCTGCCGGCACGGGTCCAGCACGGCCGGGTGCTCGGTCCGGGACGTTACGATGTGGCGCCCGCGCGAACGATGGAATCGCGCCGCGCCGAATATCGCGAGGTTGTCCGCTTCGGTGGCACCGGATGTCCAGACTATCTGCTCGGGCATCGCGCCCACGAGCCGGGCGACCTGCGCGCGTGCCTGCTCGACCCGACCCCTGGCGCGGCGGCCGGGCTCGTGGCCGACGGCCGATGGATTGGCGAAATCGCCGTCGGGCCCGCAGCACTCGAGCATGACCTCGATCACCCGCGGATCAACCGGCGTGGTCGCCGCGTTGTCGAGGTAGACGACCGTGCTCACGACTGTCCGTCCGCCCGTGGGGGATGCGGCTCGCCCGCGCGGCGCCGCTTGCCCTGCACGGAGGTCAGTATCCCGCGCAGGATGTTGACCTCGTTCTGATCGAGCAGCGTGCGGTTGAAGAGCCGCCTGATCCGCGCCATCAGGTGCCCCTCGCCGTTACGGTCGCGGAAATCAACCTCGTCGAGGACCTGTTCGAGATGCCCGTAGAAGCGCTCCATGTCCGTGGCGCTCGCAAGGGCAGTGCCGCGCGCAGCCGCAGCAGCCTCCTCACCGCGGGTCGCGAGCAGCACCTCGTAGGTCACGATCTGCACGGCCATCGCCACGTTGAGCGACGTATAGACAGTGCCCGTCGGGATGCCGAGCAGCAGCTGACAGTGCTCGATGTCCTCGTTCGAGAGTCCTGTGCGCTCGGCACCGAACAGGATCGCAACTTCGCTGGCCGCCGAAGCAGCGGCAATCTCACGCGCCGCCTCGCGCGGCTCGACCACCCGCCACGGCAGGTGACGCGCCCTCGAGGTCGTCCCCACCAGCAACCCGCAGTCGGCGACGGCGCTGCGCACGTCCGGATAAACCCGCGCTTTCTGCAGCACGTCGTCCGCTCCCGCGGCCATGACCGTGGCCTCGGTCGCCGGGAAGCGCTCGGGGGCGACCAGGCGCAAGCGATCGAGCCCCATGGTCTTCATCGCCCGGGCCGCGGAGCCGATGTTGCCGGGGTGCGAGATGCCGACGAGGACGATGCTGACAGACATGCTCTGCTATTCTAGCCGCCCGCATGCAGCCACTACTCAACATTGCCATCAGGGCCGCGCGCCGCGCAGGCGACCTGATCGTCCGCAACGTCGACCGGGTACCGTCGCTCGGCGTCCGCTCGAAGAGCCGCAACGACTTCGTGACCGAGATCGACCAGGCCGCCGAGCGCGACATCATCGAGACGATCCGGCGCTCGCACCCGGACCACGGCTTCCTCGGCGAGGAAAGCGGCCGCAGCGGCGGGGACGAGTTCCTCTGGATCATCGACCCGCTCGACGGCACCACGAACTTCCTGCATGGTTTCCCCACCTTCGCCGTGTCACTCGCCTGCCAGTACCGTGGACGGCTCGAGCATGGCGTCGTCTACGACCCCATGAGGCAGGAACTCTTCACGACCTCGCGCGGCGACGGCGCGCAGCTCGACGGCAAGCGCATCCGCGTCAGCAAGCAGACGGAACTCGAGGGCGCGCTCATCGGCACGGGCTTTCCGTATCGCGCCAACGCACGCTGGATCGACGAGTACCTGGCGATGCTCAAGGCCGTGATGCAGCAGACTGCCGGCATCCGCCGCCCCGGAGCGGCCTCGCTCGACCTCGCCTACGTGGCCGCCGGCCGCATCGACGGTTTCTGGGAAATCGGTCTCAATGCCTGGGACACCGCGGCCGGGACGCTGCTGATCACCGAGGCCGGCGGACACATCGGCACGCTGAGCGGCGGCGAGTATCGTCAGGGCGGCAACGTGATCGCTGGAACGCCCAAGGTCTACGAGGCGCTGGTTGAAGCCTTGAGGCCGTTCGTGCCGGAAGAACTGCGAGAGGGGTGACCGATGCCGAAGCGCCTGTTTTCGACCAAGCCGATCGGCGAGCTGCACGAGGCCGACGACGCGAACGAACTCAAGCGCACGCTCGACGCCCGGGCCCTGGTGATGCTGGGCATCGGCGCGATTATCGGCACCGGCATCTTCGTGCTGACTGGCACGGCTGCCGCAAACCACGCCGGCCCGGCGCTGGTCGTGTCGTTCCTGATCGCCGGCCTCGGCTGCGCATTCGCGGGACTCTGCTACGCGGAGTTCGCCTCGATGATCCCGGTCGCGGGCAGCGCCTACTCCTATTCCTACGCGACTCTCGGCGAGGGCGTGGCCTGGTTCATCGGCTGGAACCTGATCCTCGAGTACCTGTTCGCGGCAGCCACCGTCGCGGTCGGCTGGTCAGGCTATGTCGTGAGCCTGGTCGAGCAACTCGGCTTCATGCTGCCTGACGCGCTGACCAATGCGCCGTTCACCAAGGGCGCGGGCCACTTCGAGATCGTGCGCACCGGCGCGGTAGTCAACCTGCCGGCGGTGCTCGTCATCGCCGCGATCACCGCCCTCTGCTACGTCGGTATCCACCAGTCCGCCCGCTTCAACTCGATCGTCGTTGCGATCAAGGTCACCGTGATCGTGCTGTTCGTCGGCTTCGGCATGTGGGTGGTGGACGGCGCCAACTGGACGCCCTTCATCCCGGAGAACGCTGGCGAGTTCGGACGGTTCGGCTGGAGTGGCGTCGTGCAGGCCGCAGGGATCATCTTCTTCGCCTACATCGGCTTCGACGCGGTATCGACTGCGGCGCAGGAAGCGAAGAACCCCCAGCGCGACATGCCGATCGGCATCCTCGCGAGCCTCGCAGTCTGCACGGTGCTCTACGTAGCCGTTGCAGCGGTGCTGACGGGGATGGTGCATTACTCGCTGCTGAACAGTCCTGCGCCGATCGCGGTCGCACTCGACCTGCACCCGGAACTCGCGTGGCTCGCCGGCTGGATCAAGCTCGGCGCGATCGCGGGCATGACCTCGGTGATCCTGGTGATGATGCTCGGGCAGCCGCGCATCTTCTACGCGATGTCCCGCGACGGCCTCCTGCCGCCCCTCTTCCGCAAGGTGCACCCGAAGCACCGGACCCCATACGTGGGCACGCTGATCACGGGGACGCTGGCGGCGCTGATCGCCGGCCTGTTCCCGGTGACGATCCTGGGCGAACTCGTGTCGATCGGCACGCTGCTGGCCTTCACGACCGTCTGCCTCGGCGTGCTGAGGCTGCGCTATTCGCGACCGGACCTGCCGCGCCCGTTCAAGGTCCCGGCGGTGTGGTTCGTCTGCATCGCCGGCGCGCTGATCTGCGCCGGCATGATGGCTTCGCTCCCGCACGACACCTGGCTGCGCCTGCTGGTCTGGACCATCATCGGGTTCCTGATCTACGTGTTTTACGGCTTCCGCCACAGCGCGCTGCGCCGCACGGGCCACTGAGAGGGCGGCCGACCGCGTTAGAGCTCTTTCGCGGCGCGCTCGATGCGGGTCGCGAGCAGCGAAGCGACGATGCCGCCCCCCAGCGTGCCGACGATGATGCCGAGCGACACCATGTTCGGCACGTGGTACCTGCCCACCAGCAGCATCTTCACGCCCACGAAGGCGAGGATCAGGACGAGGCTGTAGCGCAGGTAGCGGAACATGGACATCAGGCCCGCCACGGCGAAATACAGCGACCGCAACCCCAGGATCGCAAACGCGTTCGACGTGAACACCAGGAACGGGTCGCGAGTGACCGCCAGGATCGCCGGGATGCTGTCGACGGCGAACACGACGTCGGTGAGTTCCACCATGATCAGCGCGACGAACAGTGGCGTAGCGTAGAGCCGCCCGTCACGGCGCACCAGGAAGCGCGCGCGGTCGAGTTGATCGGTCACCGGGATGAAGCGCCGGACGAGCCGCGCCGGAAAACTCGAGTCGAAGTCGCGGTCGACGTCGTCGTTGCGCAGCATCCTCAGCGCCGAGACGAGCAGCACCGCGCCGAACACGTAGAACATCCAGTCGAACTGGGCGAGCAGAGCGGTACCGGCGGCGATCATCATTCCCCGCAGCACGATCGCGCCCACGATGCCCCAGAACAGTACCCGGTACTGGTAGAGCGTCGGGATCTTCAGGTACGCGAAGATCAGCGCGATGACGAAGATGTTGTCTACCGAGAGCGACCACTCGAGCAGGTAGCCGGTGACGAACTGCACGACGGCGTCCCAGCCGTTGGTCGCGCCCATCCACGGCTCGAAGTCGAACCAGCGGTACTCGTAGAGCCCGTAGATGACGAACGTGAACGAGAAGGCGACGCTGACCCAGACCGCCGTCCACGCAAGCGCCTGGCGGACCGACAGCTCGGCCGCCTCCCGGTGCAGTACGCTCAGGTCGAGGAACAGCAGCGAGAGGAACAGCGCGAGGAATCCTATCCAGACCAGCTCGGTCAAGGCAAAGACTCCTCAGACTTCAGGCCCGGACGGGACGCGCGCCGTCAGGGCATCTCGTCTACGGCGTCCTTCTCGCGCTGCACCGGCATCAGGTCAGTCGCGGACAGCTTGAAGTCGAGCGCCAGCGCACTCGCGATGTAGATCGATGAGTACGTTCCGACCACGATGCCGATCGTGAGCGCGGTCGAGAATCCGCGCAGGATCTCGCCGCCGAAGAACAGCAACGCCAGCACCGTGAGCATCGTCGTGAAGCTGGTCATGATGGTTCGCGAGAGCGTCTCGTTGATCGCCGCGTCGATCACCTGCTCGGGCGTTCCCTTGCGTATCGACAGGAATCGCTCGCGCAGCCGGTCGAACACCACGACCGTGTCGTTCAGCGAGTAGCCGATCACCGCCAGGATGGCCGCCAGGGCCGGCAGGTCGAACACCATGCCCGTGACCGAGAAGAACCCGAGGATGATGATCGGGTCGTGCAGCGCAGCCACGATTGCGCCGACGCCAAGCTTCCACTGGAAGCGGATGGCCACGTACGCGAGGATCAGCAGGAACGTGAAGAGCACCGCGAGCGCGCCTTTCTCGGCAAGTTCCTGGCCGACCTGCGGGCCGACCACCTCCGTACGGCGCAATTCGACACCCGGGTCGTGCGCATGGACGGCCGCCAGCACGCTCTGGCCGATACTGGTGACGTCCTGCTTGCCCTCCGGCAGCAGCCGCACCAGCACGTCGTTCGCCGTGCCGAAGCTCTGGACCGCAGCGTCGCCGAATCCGGCCGCCTCGAGATCGGCGCGAACCTTCTCCAGGTCCGCGGCCTTGGGGAACGCGAACTCCATGACGACGCCGCCGGTGAAGTCGATGCCGAAGTTCAGACCGTGGAACGCCAGCGAGATCAGCGAGCCCAGGATCAGTGCTGCCGACACCGTGTACCACCGCTTGCGGGTGGCCATGAACGGGTAGCTGGTCTTCTTGTGGAAGAATTCCATGGCGGGATCCTCAGATGGAGAGCGATTCCAGCTTGCGCTGGCGCCCCCAGATCAGGTGGATGAGCGTGCGGCTGCCGACCAGTGCCGTGAACATCGAGGTCAGGATGCCGAGCGACAGCACGACCGCAAAGCCGCGCACTGGGCCCGTGCCGAACGTAAACAGCACGATGCCGGCGATCAGCGTCGTGATGTTCGAGTCGGCGATCGACGAGAAGGCCTTCTCGAAACCGGCGCCGATCGACGCGTGCGGGCTCATGCCGTTCCTGAGTTCCTCACGGATGCGCTCGAAGATCAGGATGTTCGCATCCACGGCCATGCCGACCGTGAGCACGATGCCCGCGATGCCGGGCAGCGACAGCGACGCCTGCAGCATGGACAGCAGAGCCGCGAGCAGCACTACGTTCGACAGCAGCACGACGTTCGCGATCATGCCGAACTTCTTGTAGTACACGGCCATGAAGACGAACGTCGCCAGCAGGCCGATGATGAGTGCGCGCACACCGCGGTCGATGTTGTCCTGGCCGAGGCTCGGGCCCACCGTGCGCTGTTCGACGATGTAGAGCGGCGCAGCGAGTGATCCAGCGCGCAGCAGCAGCGCGAGTTCGCGCGCCTCGCCGACGAGCAGGCCCGTGATCTGGAAGTTGCTGCTGAAGACGCCGCGAATGGTCGCCACGCTGATGACCTGTTCCTCGGTGCATTCGGTACCGGCGCGCACGCCGGCGCACGGCTCGTCTTCCTTGATGCGCTTTTTTTCGATGAACACGACCGACATCGGCCGGCCGAGGTTCTCGCGCGTCGTCTGCAGCATCTCGGAAGCGCCACGGGCGTCGAGCTTCACGTAGACGGCGGGCTGCCCCTCCTGGAAGCCGGAGCTGGCATCCACCAGCTGCTCGCCCGACACGATGAGCTCGCGCTTGAGCAGGACCGGCTGGTTCTCGCGCGTGTGATAGAGCTTGGAGCCGAGGGGCGCCCGCTTGCTGCGCTCGGCCTCGGCCGCGTCGTGCTGGTCGTCCACCAGCCTGAACTCGAGCGTCGCCGTCGCGCCAAGCACTCGCAGCGCCTCGTTCGGATCCTGCACGCCAGGCAGCTGCACGACGATCCGGTCGATGCCCTGCCGGGCGACGATCGGCTCGGTGACGCCGAGTTCGTCCACGCGGTTGCGCAGGGTCGTGATGTTCTGCTGGATCGCGAAGTCCTGCCGCTCCTTGATGCGGGCCGGCGTGAGCGCGACGGTCACGGCCCCACCTTCGCCAAGCGTGTCGGTCTGCACCAGGAGATTCGGGTCCTGCTTGCGCAGCAGCACGGCGACGCGGTCGGCGTCGGCGCCGGTGCGCAGCTGGATCGTCACCAAGTCCCTGCCGTTCGATTGCACCCCGGTGAACGGGATGCGCTCGTTGCGCAGCAGCGTCCGGTAGTCCCGCTCCATGCTCTGCAGCAGTTGCTTGACCGCGCCCTGCACATCCACTTCGTAGAGGAAGTACACGCCGCCGCGCAGGTCGAGGCCGAGACTCATCGGCTTCAAGCCGAGTGCGCGCATCCAGCCCGGCGTGCGTGGCGACTGCGACAGCGCGATCAGGTAGTCGCGCGGGGCCGCGGCGCGGATCGCATCGCGCGCCTTCAACTGCTCCTCGACGGTGTCGAAGCGCAGCACCAGGCGGTCGCCCTCGCGGTACTCGGCCGCGACCGGGATGGCCTTGCCGGACAGGATGCCGGTGACGACTGCCTGGGTCTGGTCGGTGAATGCCGTGCGGTCGTTGCGGGACAGCTGCAGCGCAGGCCCCTCACCGAAGACGTTCGGCAGGGCCAGCACCAGGGCCGCCAGCAAGACGATGGCGACCAGCCAGATTTTCCAGGCCGGGTAAGTGTGCATTTTCGGGCTCCGTTCCGGCTCAGGCGCTCTTCATCGTGCCCTTGGGCAGGACGCTGGACACTGTGTGGCGCTGGACCTTGACCCGTACGCCGTCGGCCACTTCGACGGTCAGGAACTGCTCGCCCGCCTCCGTCACCTTGCCGAGGATGCCGCCGCTTGTGACGACCTCGTCGCCCACCGCGAGCGCCGCCACCATCCCCTTGTGCTCCTTCGCGCGCTTCGCCTGCGGACGGATCAGCAGGAAGTAGAACACTACGAAAATCAGGATGAGGGGCAACAGCTGCATGATCGGGTTCGGCTGCGCACCGCCAGCGGCCTGCGCCAAGGCGCTCGAGATCAACCAGTCCATCAGGAAACTCCTGTACCGGCCCCGGCACGGGGCCATCAAAAAAGGTTGCGGATTATACCCGAGCGCCGGCCAGGCCGTCGGCCAGGACGATGCGCCCTTCCGGCCCGGCCAGGAAACCGGCGGAAAACCGCCCGAACTCCCCCAGCTCGATCGCGCCCCGGATCCGGGCCATCAGCGCCAGGTAGTAATGCAGGTTGTGGATCGTGTTGAGCCGCGCACCCAGGATCTCGTTGCACCGGTGGAGGTGTCGAAGGTAGGCGCGTGAGTAGTTGCGGCAGGTGTAGCAGCCGCAGGCAGGGTCGAGCGGCCGGGTGTCGTGCTGGTGGGCGGCATTGCGGATCTTGACCACGCCCTGGCTCGTGAAAAGGTGCCCGTTGCGCGCGTTGCGGGTCGGCATGACGCAGTCGAACATGTCGATCCCCCGCCCGACTGCCTCGACGATGTCCGACGGCGTTCCGACCCCCATCAGGTAGCGGGGCCGGTCGGCGGGCAGGTGCGGCTCCAGCGCCTCGAGCACCGAGTTGCGCTCGTCCGCCGGCTCGCCCACCGCGAGGCCCCCGACGGCATAACCGTCGAAGCCGATCTCGCGGAGGGACTCGACGGACTCGAGGCGCAGCGGCAGGTGGGTCCCGCCCTGCACGATGCCGAAAAGCGCGTTCGGGTTGCCAAGATCGCGGAAGGCGTCGCGGCTCCTGCGCGCCCAGCGCATCGAGAGTTCCATAGACTGCCGGGCCTGCGCCGCGCTAGACGGGTACGGCGGGCACTCGTCGAAGACCATGACCACGTCCGAATCGAGTGCGGTCTGCACCTGCATGGAGATCTCCGGGCTCAGGAATACCGCATCTCCGTTCACGGGCGACCGGAAGCGGACACCGTCCTCCGAGAGATTGCGCAACTCCGCCAGGCTGAACACCTGGAACCCGCCGGAATCCGTGAGGATCGGGCCCGGCCAGTGCATGAAGCCGTGCAGTCCGCCATGCGCGCGGATCACCTCGGTTCCGGGACGCAGCATCAGGTGAAACGTGTTGCTGAGCACTATCGACGCGCCCAGCCCCGTCAGTTCCTCCGGCGTCATCGCCTTGACCGTGCCGTACGTGCCGACCGGCATGAACACTGGCGTCCCCACTGTGCCGCGGCGCAGGGCCAGCCGACCGCGGCGCGCCAGGCCGCTCGTTGCGGTGACCTCGAACATCACGCAATCCCTCTCGGCGCCAGTGCCCCGGGCGAGGGCTCGACGAACATCGCGTCTCCGTAGCTGAAGAAGCGGTAGTGCTGCTGCACTGCGTGACGATACGCACCGAGCACGTGCTCGCGGCCTGCCATGGCCGACACAAGCATCAGCAGCGTAGATTCAGGGAGGTGGAAGTTGGTTACCAGAGCATCCACGACGCGGAACTGAAATCCCGGGGTGATGAAGAGCCGTGTATCCCCGGAGTATGCATCGAGACGGCCTGTCGCGGCCGCTGACTCGAGCGCACGCACGGCGGTGGTCCCGACCGCCACCACGCGGCCGCCACGCTCCCGGCATGCGCGCACGGCGTCGCAGGCCTCGGCCGGGACACTGGCGCGTTCAGCATGCATGCGATGCCCGCTGATGTCGTCCACCCGGACCGGCTGGAACGTACCGGCGCCGACGTGCAGCGTGACGTGCGCGCTGGCGAGCCCGGCATCCTGGCAAGCGGCCAGCAGGACTTCGTCGAAATGCAGACCTGCAGTCGGCGCGGCCACCGCGCCCGGCTCGCGCGCATAGACAGTCTGGTAGCGCTCACGGTCGAAGTCTTCCGCGGCGCGCTTCATGTACGGCGGCAGCGGTATCTCGCCGCAGCGCTCGAACAACGCACCCGGAGCCTCGGCGAAATCGAGCACCCAGAATTCTTCGTCACGACCCGCGACGGTGGCGGTCGAGCCGCCGGCAAACCGGATCCTCGAGCCCACGGCCGGAGGCTTGCTCGCGCGCAACTGCACCAGCGCGCGGCCTCCGTCGAGCACCCGCTCGAGCATCAGCTCGACGCGCCCGCCCGTTTCCTTGATGCCGAACAGTCGGGCCGGTACGACGCGCGTGTCGTTGAACACCAGCAGGTCGCCACGGCGCAGCAGCTGCGGCAGGTCGGCGATCTGCCGGTCGGCGATGGCCCCACTCGTCCCGTCGAGGTGCAGCAACCGGCTGTCCCTGCGTCGCGCCGTCGGATACCTCGCGATCAGGTCGTCAGGCAGCTCGTAATGGAAGTCGGCGCGCAGCATGGGGCGCGCATGCTAGCAGAGGGGTCGCGCGTGCCGGCCTGCGGGCCGCAGCGCGCTCGATCAGCCGCGCGGGGCGGGCCGCGGCGCGTTAGCCGCGACCCTGGACTGGGATCCGGTTCCGCAGGTCAGGAGCGGCGACTCTTTCAGCCACTTGCTGTCGGGATAGTAGGCGAACAACAGCGCCCCGCCCTTCAGCGCGTCGATTACGACTCGCGCCACTTCCTGCCGCACGGCCGGACAACCCCAGCTGCGCCCGAGCCGGCCGAGCCGTGCCGCAATCGCTTCGCTCACGTACGGCGCCCCATGCATCACGATGGCGCGCGACAAGGCATTGTCGTTGAACCCGGCATCGAGCCCGCGCAGGCGGAGCGAGTAACCGTTGTTGCCGTAGTACGTGTCGGTCGCCTGGAAGAGCCCCAGGCTCGACATCTTGCTGCCCTCGACGTTCGAGAAGTGCTCGGCGACCTTCTCGCCCGTGTTGCGACCGTGCGCAACCAGTTCCTGGAACAGCAGGCGGCCACGGTCGACGTCGAACACCCACAGGCGCGGCTCGGTCGAGGGCAGCGAGTAGTCGATGACGGCGAGGTGGTGGAAACCGTCGAGCAGACCCTGGCGACGGGCGCAATCCGCAGCGCGTGCGGCGAGGGACAGTACTCTTGGATTGGCCGAAGGTGCGGCCGCGACCAGCTCAGATGCCAGGGACTCATCGGCGCCAGCGGGCGCCGCGAGCGCAATGAGCAACAAGGCCATTGGCCATGAACGTCGTCGCATGCGAGCACTCTCCGTGCAATGAACGCGTGCCGCCCGCAGGCGACGTGGTCCGCACTCAGACCGGGCGCAGTTTACTTGGTTCCGCCGGCCGGCACCGGAACTCGCCGACAATACTCGCCGGCCGGTCACTTGGCATCGGAATCACCTGCGATATATCCTGTAACCGACGGAAAATAAACATTGTTAGTTTTTTTGGATCGA
>Ga0315283_10001962_pt1 | contig 16899 bp, 17 predicted proteins | sample YL17G09_0_MG_FD_204541 | JGI IMG/M metagenome (GOLD analysis project Ga0315283, IMG submission 204541) | Sediment microbial communities from Yellowstone Lake, YNP, Wyoming, USA - YL17G09_0 | ecosystem: Environmental > Aquatic > Freshwater > Lake > Sediment | place: USA: Wyoming | collected... | reverse complement strand
CATTATTCACGGGACAAATGCCGGCTGTGCCGCTGAAACCCAGCACAACGGCTCAACTCTCTGCTTCGCCTGCATAGGTATATAATACAATGGAAATTATAAGGCGAATATCCCAGCTGTTCGGATTTATTATATCCCATTCGTACTTGAAATTCCTGGATACAAAACAGGTGTATCAGGGGCCATTCAAGGCGAACTGCGTGCCCTTCTTCAGCTGTCACGCCTGTCCAGCGGCTGTTTTTTCCTGTCCCATAGGCACCCTTCAGCATTACGCGGTTATCCGCATGGCGCCGTGGGCCGAACTCGGCTCTCTCGGTTTGATATTGATTGCAGTCGGAAGAATGGTCTGCGGCTGGCTTTGCCCCTTCGGCCTGCTTCAGGATTTGCTGTATAAGATAAAAAGCATCAAGGTGAAGATCCCGAAATGGACGCATAATTTCAGGTATTTTATATTCATTTTCATGGTATTGCTTATTCCATACCTTCACGGAGAATTGACCTTCTGCCATTTCTGCCCGGTAGGAACACTCGAAGCCGCAATACCCTGGGTTGTCTGGGATCCCATAAGCCGAGAATACGGGCTGCCGGTTATAGATCCTACGACAATCGGGTTTCAGTTTTGCATGAAAATCTTTATATTTGTGGTTTTGATTGTTTTTATGGTAATTTCCAAAAGGCCGTTTTGCAGGGTTCTCTGCCCGTTAAGCGTTATTTTATCCGTGTTTAACCGCTTCAGCCTGGTAAGAATGACCGTGGAAAAACGTCATTTATGCAGAAAGTCCTGTACTCTTTGCCTGAATGGATGCCCCATGGAACTGAAGGTATCCGACGACCCGAATTCAGGCGAATGCATACGGTGCCTTAAATGCACGAAATGCAAAAAAGTGAAAATAGGCATAGGCTATTTAAAAGACCCGGTAATTCAGTATGCCATGAAAACTGCCGGGAATATTGCCTCGGAATCACCGGATAAATCAATGCCCCCCGGCGCGCCCTCTCCGCAGGACAGGGAGGATTAAAGGCAATGTGCGTCTATTTATGAGAAATTATCCGAACACTATAAAATTCTCGGTTATTTTCGCTTTTATCGCTGTTCTGGTTGTTGCCGCCGCTCTGTTTGACAATAACCTGGCGCAAAAGAAACATACTGCTCCGGCCGCGGCCTGGCTGGGCGTTCAGGTTCTGCCTATTGATAGAACGGTCGAGGAGAACTTCAATCTCGTTTACAAGCGGGGTTTACTCGTACAAAATGTTATTCCCGGATCGCCGGCGGGTGAAGCAGGGATAATTGAGGGTGACATTATCAGAAGGACCGGGAGCATGCAACTTTTAAATACCGGCCAATTGAAAACATATATCAGGAATAAGTTGCCGGGACAAAAGATAAGGATAGTCTACATACGCGGCGAAATCACCATGACCACCTATGCGACGCTGGAATTATCGCCTATAAGCGGGCCTGACACAAACCTTGTTCATGGAATATATCCTTTTCCTTGAACTGCTACCGGAATACTATGACGGCATATAACATTGCCGCGGAAACCATGAAAGACATTCCCGACATTATCAAGTATTCGATTGTTTTCGTTTTTATTGTTCTGCTGGTTGTTGTTGCCGCCAGGATTCACGGTAACCTGGAGCAAAACATGCCGCCTCCCTCAGCCCCGGTGTGGCTGGGTGTCCGGGTTATTCCCCTTGACAAAACGGTTTCGGAAAACTTTAATCTTGCTTACAAGAGGGGTTTACTCGTACGGAATGTCGTTCCCGGTTCGCCTGCAGATGAAGCGGGAATAATTGAGGGCGATATTATCAGGAGGATTGAAGACATACAGCTTATAAATACCGGCCAGTTGAAAACATATATCAGGACAAAATCGCCCGGGCAAAAAGCAAGAATAGTCTATATACGTGGCATAACCACGATAACTACCTGCGCGACGCTGGAATTATCGCAGATAATCGACCCTAACTCAAGGCTTGTTTACGGGGCATATCCCGTTTCCGCGCCTCCCACGAACAAACCATATCCTTATTTTTATTTCGGCGATGAGAATAAGCCGGATGAACGGGACTCTGATCCCTAAAACTCCTTTTTCATTTCGCTATAAAACACCATCACCGGCGCCCCGCCCATTGCTACCGCTAACCATGCAATTTCATCAAGTTCCCCCGGCGTAATTCCCAGGGTGACGGCTTTTTTGTAATGCGCTTTGACGCAAGGCCCACACCTGGATAACACGGCTAAAGCATAGGTGACGAGTTCTTTCTGCCTGGAATCAACAACCCCTGAACCAGACGCGGCATTTATGAATTCATGGAATTTCATTTGGGTTTCTTGGCCGCTATTTTCCGTCCGGTCCTTTTTATCCGAAGCGCAACAGGTACCGTGGTTTTCTTCATTTTCGTTATTGTGTTCCATGTCCTTTCTCCTTTGCGGGTCGATTATGCTTTTCTCAGCACCTCGTTTTGTCAATAATATTTTTCCTTCCGAATGTTCCAGAACTTCACCTATTACGGCAGCTTGTATTTTGTTTTCTTCGAAAAGTTCTATGAGGTTTACAATCTGTTGTTTTTTCACGGCAATTAAAAGGCCGCCTGAAGTCTGCGCATCGAACCCCAAATCCACGACAGCCGGGTCCACGCCTTCACTGACCGATATATCTTCAGCCACATACTCACGGTTTCGTTCAATTGAACCGGGAATAACTTCTTCCCGTACAAGAGAAAGAGCCTCGTGAAACACAGGTATTTCTTCGCTAAAGATATTGACTGTAACCCGGCTGTGCCGGGCCATTTTTATAAGATGCCCGAATAGGCCAAAACCGGTGATATCGGTACAGGCGCTTACTCCTACTTTTTGCATGATCTCTGATGCCTGCTTGTTCAGTTGGGTCATAGACCGTCTTACCTGTCCCATTGCTTCTTTTGACGCCCGGCCTATCTGCCCTGCAAACGCGATTACCCCTGTACCGATCGGCTTGGTCAATACCAGGCAATCGCCGGTTTGAAGATTCTTAATCTCGCTTATACTGCTTTGAGCAATGGTCCCGGTGACCGCAAAACCAAATTTTACTTCATTATCCTTGATACTATGCCCGCCTATTACAACAACACCTGCTTCGCTGAGTTTATCCATTCCACCCTTTAAAATCTGATACATCGCTTCCTCAGGCAATATATCCGTAGGAAAACATAATATTGAAAGCGCGGTAAGCGGTTGCCCGCCCATCGCATAAATATCGCTTACTGAATTACAGGCGGCAATCTGGCCGAAGGTATACGGGTCATCCACGCAGGGCGTGAAAACATCCACTGTCTGCACTATTGTCGTTTCTTCGCTTATTTTGAATATTCCGGCGTCATCGCCGGAAGCTATACCGGATATTATCCTGGGATCGTTTTGAACGGGCAACCGGGCAAGAGTTCTCTCCAGTTCTTTTGCGCTGATTTTTGACGCGCACCCCGCGTTATGAACATGATGCATCAGGCGGACATCCCGTATATCGGTTGTTTCAGCTTTTTCTCCGGCGCACGGGCAGATATTCTTTTTCTTTAGGATATCGCAGGGGCAGGTTTTCTTCGGGTCGCAAACGCAATGCCCCAGTTTGCGGGACCTGTCCATGATTTTCCGGCGCTTTATCATATCAACAGGCATATTGTTATTCCTTCATATCAGATCAGCATAACTTCTATATATTTATTCTGTAATTCCTGCGGTTCCGTTTGTACCTGAGAGAAGATACCCCCTGGGCTGCGCCATCCCCGATGGCGCGAAGATTCGTTGTTCACCGGCCGTTTATTTGATTAATTACATCTCCGGTACGGAGACCTGCAGCTTCCGCCCGCGAACCGGGGTCAACGGACAACACGGTGCCTTTCCCCCCCAGAGTAACACCTATTGCAAGTTTAATGGTATTTTGGGCGACAACCTGGCCGGAAGGATCCGCCGCAGTTCCGGTTACCGGCTGCTGGATGACCGGATAATTTCTTGGAAGCATGCTCTGCACGCTGTTGCCATTTTGCCCGCCGGCCGCCACTCTGCTTTGCCTGCCGAAATACAGCACGCCCACAAAAAACAGCGCGACAATTCCGGATATGACCGCAATACCTTTGTTTTTTTCAAGGTAGCCAAACAATTTCCCCATAAAATGTCTCCTTATAATAATTTGTATATACCTTCCCTGCAGCTTACCGGCCAGCCGTAACGGCCAGGACGCTGTTTATCGGCGCGGCAAAACCAATGCCTTTAAAATCACCCTGAGGATCAGAGATAGCGGTAACCATCCCTATGACCTCTCCTTTGATATTGACCAACGGGCCGCCGCTTGCGCCCGGATAAACCCGTCCTTCTATTTGAATCATGTTTTTATAACTCATCCCGTTAACCGTAAAATACTTATTATCGCTGCACACAACCCCCTGCGCAAACGCATTGCCCAAACCGAAGGAATTGCCCATGGAAAAGACGATATCGCCGGTGTTAACGCTGTCAGAGTCGCCCAAAACTGATGACTTCAGGGTTTTATCTGTGGAAACCTGCAAAACAGCGATATCACTCTGCCGGTCTGACAGGACAATGCTCGCCCTATACACTTCTATTGCCGGTAAATATAACTTAACCGTGATATCCGTCATATTCTCCACTACATGGTAATTTGTCAGGACTTGCTGATTAGGCATTATAATACCGGAGCCTAAAAGCTGAGGGTTTGCTCCCCCGTAAATACTCACGGTTATCCGGTCCAGCATATCCGCAATCTTATTGTAGGAACTCTCCATTGCCCCGGCAGCAAGGCTGGATAAACCCCGGACTTCCCTTACATGGTTTAAATGCTTAAAATACATTACCACGCAGATGATCGTTGCTGCCGCGAACACCCCGAACCAAACCGCATATTTATACTGCGCCTTATTTTCCATAATTTCATGTCCCTTCTGCGGCCAGAATTGCCGCTCCCAGCGCGCCTGTGAACTGGGGCTGCCGGGAGACTCTTATTTTTATGCCGCTTTTTTTTTCGAACCTGGCTGCCATCCCCTCAACAAGCGCAACTCCGCCGGTAAAAACTGCCGGCGTTTCCAAATTACGGCCGGCAAGCCCCATTACTCTTGAAACGATGGAGTTTTGAACTCCGGCTATTATTTCGCTTCTCGGCGTTTTTTTCGAGAGCAGCCCTATTATCTCTGATTCCGCAAAAACCACGCAGGTACTGTTTATCTTTGCGGGATTCTTGGAGCGGGAAGCGGCTTTTCCCATGGCCCGGATATCAACATCAAGCAGTTTTGCCACGACTTCAAGGAAACGTCCCGTACCTGCCGCGCAGCGGTCATTCATGGCAAAATCCCTTATTTTGCCTTCGGCAGAAAGCTTGGTTACCTTGCTGTCCTGTCCCCCTATCTCAATGATGGTCCTGGCTCCGGGCATGAAATGCAGGACTCCGCGGGCATGGCAGGTTATCTCGGTAACCGTTTCATCCACGAGAGAGACGCTTTCCCTCCCGTAACCGGTGCCGACTACTTTTTGTATGTCTTTTCTCACGCAGCCGGCAGTTTTCAGCGCCCGGTCAAGTAATTTTTCCACCTGGTTTCCACGGTCGAGCTGTGAATCCATTATCTCCCGGGCAACCATCTTTTGTTTTACGCTGTCATAGAGGGCAAGCTTGGTGGTCCTTGAACCGATATCAATCCCGCATCCCATCATAGTTTCTTCCTAAATCCCGCGCTATCATTTGTTTTTTGCAATTTCCAGCAATGCCTGTATCCTTACTTTAAGCCGGGCTGAATCTGAAGGAGAATAATCAGTTTCCAGTTTAAGATACGGGAGTTTATGCTTTTTCTCTATATGCGCCTGCACCAGGAATGCTTCTATATTATAGGTATGGCATGCCTGCCATATTAACTCCACGACTACCTCCGGAGCATATTTCCCTATCAGTCTGTCGAGCAGATCAAAACGCCTTTTGTTCGGGGTCATGCAGGAACACGGCAGATGAAAATATTTTTCGGCAATCGCGGTAACCGGGTCTCCTTTTTCAGAAACCCCCTCTTCCAGAGGCTTCAGCCCCGTGCAGGACTCCTGGGCTACCACGACACCACCTGAGTTTTCTATGATTTTCATTACTTTCTCCGCCTCGTGCGGCAGGGGAACGCCGGTCAAAAGAACCCTTATGAGGCCGTTAAACTTTTCCCCGTTCTGTTTCGCCTGTTTTTTAACAGCGCCTGTCAATCTCTCATACATTTCAAAATCTTTTGGAATACCCGATATCAGGCTTTTTGCCAGCAGGACATTGCAGCCCGAAATCAACGGAGGTTTTTCCGCGGCAAGTTCGGCAATCCCCTTGCGCAATTTCCTCTCCCTGTTCATGGTCCTTATGGCCTGCCTCAATTTGTCAGCGGTTATAGACACTTTGAATTTCTTTTCGAGAAACTTTTTCAACTTTACGATTTCTTCTTTCCAATGGTTAAACGATTCCCTGTCATCTGATTTCTGCGTCATCTCAAGCACGTAGATTTCCTTGCTCTTGCTCAATAACTCGTACATTTTTTTCTTGCCGTCGCAGGTGGTCTCGGCGATCAGCAGGTCGGCCATTTCCAGGAACGGGTTCCATTTCAGTTTGGCAAACCCGTATGAGCTTTTGATTAACGGACAGAGATTCGAGGGCAGGTCCTCTTCCGCGGCGGAGATTGTTTCTTCGCTGCCGCCGCACATGCATACCGGCACCGCGCCCGCGGCCATTATCAATTCCCGGGGTGTATATTCGCAGAATATTCCCACGACTGGTTTTCCGTCTTTTTTTGCCTTCTTTGCGTATCCCAGGCAATTAGTTACCATTTTCTCAAAATACGGCAAAGGGGATTTTCCGCGGGATTTATTTTCTGCCATAAGAACCTTTTTTACCAAAACCGCTTCGGATGTAATGGATTCAACCGTGACGGACAATTAAAAAATGGCGGGAGCGGATGGGAATCGAACCCACCTGGGACTTTATCAGGCCCCACGCTGGAGTTGAAGTCCAGGAGATCCACCAGGAATCCTGTCGCTCCCGTTTACATGCCCTATTCTTTCGGGCTCTCTGGTTCATTGCCGGTTTTTTTACATTTGCCCGCAAGACAGACAACGCCTAAAACACCAATTGCCGCGACAGCAATCACACAAATAAAACATCCCATTTTACTCCTCCTGTTCATGAAGATTTACGGCGTTATTTTAAGTTTCCGTATATTTTTAGTACGAACGGTTAAACCCTGTTCATCGAAATAGTCCAGTAAAGCAAGGGCGTATTTCCGCGTGGATTTTATCATGCTTTTGAAAAACGCAGAGTCTAGTTCACCTTTGCCCCGGATACTTCCTATTATGATTTCTTTCGCTTCGCCGACACGGTTTTTATGCATAATTACATCCTGGGGCAGCCTGACCAATGTCCCCTCGTCGAAAAGCAGGTTCACCAGTTTGTTTACTTTATTTTCCGGGGCAGAAAGTTTCGCGGGCAGCTCATCCTGGCGCGGGGTGGAGAACCCTGCATTCAAATACAGTTCGGCCAGCCGCCCCTTCAATTGGTTTTCTTCGTTATTCAGGTTCACCCGGTGTTCTTTCAATCTTAATTTATGTTTTTCGTCTACGATTGTATTTTCATTCAATAAAACCGACAACACCTCATTGAAGAGGTCCGTGTCAAATTGAAGCAGCCGCATTGTTTCTATCCGGGTTATCCCTGTCTCAAGAGGATTGTCAAGATGATATTGCGTCAGAAAATCCAGCAGCTTCTGTCTGCCGGAGGCGAAATTCAGCTGATGGGCAAATTTATTACCCCGGGCAAAAGAGACCGCCTTGCCTTCCCTGAGCAGGATATCCATGACTTCCCCGATCTTCTTCAGCGGCAGTTTGGTTTTTTTTAACAGGTCGGAGTGTGCCAGCCAGGGCTGCAGGGTTGTTTCCAAGGCGTATTCCACGAAATCCCGCGGATTACCGGTGGCTTTTTCTTCTTTTAATATATTTTCAATAATCCATGGTTTAAGGCGTTTCAACCTGGCTCTCAGCTCGCCTATAATCATCCCGCCGCCAATGGTAACGGATGGAGAAAAGGACCTGACAATATATTTATCCCGGGGCCCCGCGACGATCGGTTTATCCAGCTGGAACTGAACCAAACCTTCCTCCCCAGGCTCCAGTATCTTTTTATCCAATAAAATTACCATGCCGGGCGCTTCCGATGTTCCGGTGTAGAAACTGATCCTTGTCCTGTTTTTTAGCGGCTGCGGGCAATTTTTCAGCAGGCAGAGCCTTGCCTTAATTAAATTTGCCGGTTCAAAGCATCCGTGTTCAACCAGCGCGTTGCCTCTCTCTATTTCCCCGTGTTCAATGCCTGTAATATTCAATGCGACACATTCTCCTGCTATTCCCTCATTACAACCGCGGCCAAAGACCTGAATCCCGCGCACGCGTATTTTTATCTTTTGGGGAAGAAGCTCGAGATATTGTCCGGAAGATACCTTTCCCGAAACAGGAATACCCGTTACTACCGTACCGATCCCTTTAACCGAAAATTTTCTTTCTACGGGCAGCCTGAATATACCGTCGCTTTCCTTCCGCCGGGCCTCCGTCACTACTTTATTTAAGGCAGCGTAAAATATATCGAATCCTTCGCCGGTAATTGATGATACGGGGATGATAGGGCTGCCCTCCAGTATTGTCCCTGCTAATAATTCCTTGATCTCTGACATGACTTTTTCGATTCTGCTCTTATCTGTTAAATCTATCTTGCTGACTGCTACCAACCCTTTGTTTATTCCCAGTATATTTATAATGTCCAGGTGTTCCCGTGTCTGGGGCATTATGCCGTCATCGGCAGCTATTACCAGTAAAACAGCGTCTATCCCGGTAACCCCGGCAACCATGTTCCTGATAAATTTTTCATGCCCGGGAACATCAACAATCCCCACCCATGTATTATCGCCGATTTTACAGGGGGCAAAACCGAGGTCAATAGATATCCCCCTCTCCTTCTCTTCCTTAAGCCGGTCGGTATCACAGCCTGTAAGCAGTTTGACCAGTTGTGTCTTGCCGTGGTCTATATGCCCGGCAGTACCAAGCATTACATTAACAAATTGAGGCAACGGTTCATTATTGGTTTTCATCGGCAAAGATAGCCTTTAAAACTTCCACGATTTCATCTTCTTCCCCGTCCAGGACGGTCCTTAAGTCCATAAGCACCCTGTCTTCTTTTATTCTGGTAAAGACGGGCGGCTCCCCCTGCCTCAACTTTTTGGCAAATTCATCCGCGGACATTTTATCCGCCTTGAGGGCCAGGACTTTCGTCGGTATATTTTCATTGGGCAGCGACCCGCTGCCCATCTGGGAAAATTCATCTTTTATTTCCATGTCCAGCCCGGCTTTCCCTGCGGCCATTTTGATTTTACCAGCCATATTACCGGCTAACAATTCCAGGGATTCCACGCTTTTGGTCAGCATCCTATAAACCGGAATCGAATCCGCCAGGCGTTCTTCGTCCAAAAACAGCTGCAGTGTCGCCTCCAGGGCGGCGAGCGTAAGTTTGCCCGTACGTAAAGCCCTTGACATGGGGTTCTTCCTTATTCTTTCTATGAATACCTTCTTGCCTAAAATTATGCCTCCCTGGGGGCCGCCAATCAGTTTGTCCGCGCTGAAGGTCACAACATCGGAGCCCGCGCCGAGGCTTTCCTGGACCGTCGGTTCTTCCCGGGGCGTAAATGATTTACCGCCTGTTTTCAGGCAGAGAGGGAGCAGTTTTATCAAAGCGCCCGAACCGATGTCGTCAACCACCGGCAGGTGATATTTGCTCCCGAGTTCAACTAATTTCCCTATCGGCACCTGGGCGGTAAAACCTTTAATCTGATAATTACTGGTATGGACATGAAGAATCAACCCTGTTTTCTCCGAGATGGCCCGCTCATAATCCGCCAGGTGGGTGCGGTTGGTCGTGCCTACTTCTTTCAGGACGGCCCCGCTTGCCTCCATGACATCGGGCAGGCGGAACGAACCGCCGATTTCAATCAGGTGGCCGCGGGAAACGATGGCTTCCTTTCCTTTGGCCAGTGTATTTAAAATAAGCATTGTAGCGGCTGCATTATTATTGACCACGGCCGCCGTTTCTGCCCCTGTGATTTCGCGGAGCAATTTTTCTATATGCAGTTCCCGCAGGCTCCTTTTGCCTGTTTCCAGGTCCGCCTGGAGGTTGCAGTATCCGGTTAACGCGGAGAGCGCCGTTATTGCTTCTTTTGCAAGCACCGCTCTTCCCAGTCCCGTGTGCAGGATAATGCCGGTGGCATTGATAACTTTTTTTAAACCCAATTTTGTTTTTTGCATAACTTTTTTCTCTATCTCATGTTCTAATTCAGATATTGCCGGAAAGTTTACCGGTCCTTCCGGCGAATCCTTGAAATATTCATTTATTCTCTGCCTGAGTTCACCGGTTACTTCGCGGATACCATTGACCACCAGCGTTCTCGGGTAACATTTCAGCAGCGACCGGACATGCGGGTACCCCAGCATTTCATCCACGGACGGTATTTGTTTTAAGTATTCTTCCTGTTTCATGATTCAAATTCAGCCGGGATTTTCATCAACCGGCTTCGGCTTGGAAGGCGATTCGAATATATTGCCTATACCCACTTTTACTTTTCTGCATTTCATGCATTTAAGGCATCGGATGCATTCGCCTGAATTCGGGTCATCCGCTATTCTTATCTCCATCGGGCATACTTCCAAGCACAGGTTGCATTTATGGCCGCATTTTTCCGGATTTAATACTTCTATCTGAAGCAGGCTGATCCGGTTGAAGACAGAAAAGATAACGCCCAGAGGGCAGGCAATCCGGCAGAAGGGACGTTTTGAAAAAACAAATAAAGTAAGGAAAACAACCAATATTAAAAATTTGACGACAAATAGCAGCCCGACAACATTGGTGTCTATGGCAGGGACATGAGTATGCGGATTAACGGGATTCCATAATACCCAGGGAAGGCCCGCTTCCAGCATTCCATAAGGGCATAAGCGGGAAAACCAGGTGACTCCGGTAAAATAGGGTATGATCATGGCCAGCCCGAAAAGGCTGAAATATTTAATATTGAATAAAACCGGGTAAAGTTTGATCTTTACGGTGTTGATCGTATAGAGCAGGTCCTGTATCAGTCCTAACGGACACAACCAGCCGCACGCCATTCGTCCGACAGCCAAGGCGACAATTCCGACATGCGCGAAGTCAAGATAAGGTATCTGCCGGATAACCATATAATGCTGGAGAGCCCCTATGGGACAGGAAAATACGGCTAACGGACAGCTATAGCAGGTAAGGAAAGGAATGCAGGTGGCTTTGAGAGGTCCCTGGTAAATTTCCTTGGTGACAAAAATAGATTTAAAATAACAATGTGAAATAACATAACCGAATATCTGTGTGCATCTTCTTATCAGTTGCATGTTGCCAGCTCCGGCTAGTGACCAGGGATTGAATTGGACCGGGTCATCCGCCGATCCCAATACAATTCATTCAAAGGGTTGCCGCATTATGCTGGGTTTCAGGCACATTCCCCGTGTTCATTCCGTATATGGCCGAAAAAATAATAACAGCCAAAAATATTAATATTGTTTTCCATCTTGCCATTGTGTGAATCCTCCTGTCCTGTGCTGACATAGGGCTGCTGCTTTATTGTTTTGAGAGAAGGCGCCTTGCCTTCTCATGGCGGCGGAGCCAGTCAAGTGAGCTGCGCCGGGTTGCCGGCGCCGCCTCCCTGGGCGAGTCCCGGGGATTGTGTTACGGGCAAGCTTGAAATTCTTGCCTGCATCGGCACCTTGCACGTAGGACAATTTGGGATTCCCACCCGCTGGCAGGGCGTGCATCTAAAAGCCCCCCGGGCTTGATCCCATTGCATCACGCGGCCGCAATAGAAACACTTGGGGACAACCGATATTCCGCAATTTGGGCAGACGCAGGCAATTGTCTGGTCAACCGGCGCGTTTGCCTTGGCCGGGACTGTTGAATTTGCTTTGGCAATTGTTGCATTTGCTTTAGCAACGGACAAATACGTTTGTGCAACTGATAAATTTGCCGTTCCAATCTCCACTAATTCATTTGACTTCTTGAGTGTCACAACCGACATTATAATAAGAAAAATCAGGCATGCGGCGATTCCTGCGCCCACCGGAATTAAAGTCTTAAAATTAAAAGTTTCGGTTTTGTTTGTTTCCTGCATCATATCCCTCCTGCCCATTCTTGACGGCTAATCGCTTTATAAATCATATTTTATATTTAATATTATACTACTTTGAGAGAATACTGTCAATCATCCACCACAGCTATCGACGCTATCAAAAGCCGGTTTAAAGCTGCTGAAATCATTTACTGCCATCCTGCTACCATGGCGCAAACCAGCGTATCCTGGTTCGGCCAAATCCCTTGTTCACATTGGGACTTGCGGCAGGCTCCATCTGTCCGTTCTGGTAGTCAGAAAGGATATCCCTGACAGTTCCCAGCCTGCCGATGTAGTACATTTTTACGCCGGCTAACCGGAGATCATTGAACATTTCAGTGCCTATATTCTGCGCAAGAACGACGCCGACGTTGTTCTCCTTGACGAGAGCGAGAATATCGTTGCTCACATCGGTTTTAAGATAGCGGCTGGTGTTTAATACAGCTTTAGCGGTGTTGTTTTTTGTGTTGATGATTATAAAGTATTGCGCTCTGCCGAGAACCGTGTCCACCTGGCTTTCAAGCTGTGTTCCCCTGGAGGGCACGAGCACGATAGCCCTGCGGTTTAAGGTTCCCGCCAAGTCGCTCGCGTAGAACCCGACAATACAGCAGGACAGAAGGCCTGCCGTGTACATTGCAGCCCGCTTTATTGATGACCCGGAAGGTCCTTTTTTGTCGGAAGCGTGGCCCAGTATCTCAAGTGATTCTTTAAACATAATGCACCCTATGACGACGCCTCCCAACGGGTCAAAAAACAAATAACCGCACTCCGCGAGCAGTATGCCGGCAGTTGTTATGCATGAAGCGATAAAATCGCTTCTGTTCAGTATCATGCATAAGAAGACATTATGATCATCCAGGTCGCTTTCATTCGCGCAAACTGTTATCCTGTAGAAGTACCAGTTTGTCACAGAGGATAACATTGATATAAATAACGCCAAAATGCCCGGGTGAAACAGGGCGCCGGAAATAAGGAGCGCCCCGTTGGATGCAAAAACCCACATCCCCGAGAGAAACATGATAACCGCTATGATAACGCTCAGCCTGAAAGGATCCGCTTTGCTGTTGCGGGAACCGGCATAATTGATACCTATGTTTATGCCGTCGATGAACGAACTCACGGCGTTGGCCATAAGGGCGCGGCTGCCGCAGATGACGCCCGCTATGCCCTTGGTAACCGTACTGATGACAATTGTGAGGAAAGACCAGGACAGAATTCTTGTTCGGCACCTGGGACAGTCAGAAGTTCTGTCACATTTCTTTTCGAACATAATATTTTATTGATGAAGCTGCCGTCCCTATCCGCCGGGCGGGGTTTCATTCAACCTTCATTATTTTAACCTTCGTTAATTCAAAAGCCAATTCCAGCCCGCCCTGTAATGCGGGACGCGTAACAATAAGAGAAAAATCAGTCCCGGATTTTACTAAAGTCCTGGCATTACTCGGTTTAATCCCCGTAAAAATGCAGGTGCAGCCCAGAAGATGCGCCGATTGCGCTGTTTTTATCATATGCCCGGCAAATGAGGCGTCCGCATCAGACACTCCTGTTATATCAATAATTGCCACTTTTGAATGCATTACGGATATTTTCTCAAGCAGGTTGTCAATCATTTGCGTCGCCCTGTCTTCATCAAGAATTCCGATGAGCGGAAGAATTATTATTTTATCCCATACCGGAATAACCGGGGTCGAGAGTTCAAGGATAGCCGCTTTTTGTTTTTCAATTGTCTGGACGTATTCCTTGAACTGCCTGTCGGCAAAATCAAGCGTCTTCCAGAATTCTTTTTCTTCGGCAATCACATTCTGCTTGAAAACCTCGCATTTCAGGCAGATTTCAATTTTATTAAGGAACATACCCTGGATTTCATCCCTGCAGTGCGTACCAGAAACCAGCCAGCAGCGCTCGTCTTGCTTTTCGTAAACAGGGCATTCCGTCTTGCCGCATTTTTCCAGTTCCCAGCATTTTACGCTCATATTTAACCCCTTGATTGTGATTCTGCTTTGTAGTGTCTCAAAACAGGATCAACGGAGCAGAGCAAGCTCTGCCACTACGTACTGCTATGTGTGCACATAACCTATTTAGTAGCAACTTTCATGCCAAAATATGCCTTGAATCTCCCGTCACCGGTATAAAAGTTACTAATACGTGGTCTATCCGCTATCTTGCTGTTTCTGGCAGCCTGACCGTAAAAGTCGTTCCAATGCCCGGTTTGCTTTCTACTAATATTTCACCTTTATGGTTCTTGATTATGTTCTGGCTGACGGATAATCCCAAGCCTGTTCCTTTGCCGGGTTCTTTTGTTGTAAAGAACGGGTCAAATATCTTATTCAGGTCTTCCTGAGAAATACCATAACCGGTATCAGAAAAGGAAATTTCAATAATTCCGCTTTTGTCATCCTGAGGCACAGCCGAAGGATCCCGGGATTCTTCTCCCGCCGTGGCGGGATCAGAATGACATCTGGTTTTAATCGTCAATGTCCCGCCGACCGGCAGCATGGCGTCGTGCGCGTTGTTTATAAGATTAAGAAAGACTTGCCCTATCTGGTTCTCATTTACAGTTACGTCCGGCAAATCCGTACCGAGTTCTTTTACTATATGTATATTGTCCAGCCCCAATTGATTTTCAGCAATGCTTAGGGTGGCATTGAGTATGTTATTCATATTTACTTGTGTTAATTCTTTTTCACCTCTGCTTTTACGGGACAGCATTAACAGTGACTTGACAATCCCTGATGTCTTGTTTGTTTCCCCTTCTATAACATTTATTTTTTTCATTGCTTGCTCATATACCGGCGCGGATAAAACATGTTCTCTTGACTGCCTGTGCACGATGTCAGCCAGCAATGCTATATTCATGCTGATAGCGGTCAGCGGGTTGTTAATTTCGTGGGCAACCCCCCCTACGAGAGTGCCTATGGCTTCCATTTTCTGCGCCTGCAGAAGCTGGTTTTGCATTTTCTCGTTTTCTTTTTCCATCTCCTTGCGCTCTGTAATGTCCTTGACTATATGCGCAAAAGCTTTGAGCTCATTATTTTCATCAAGTATGGGCCAGGCTGTCAATTCATAAACCCTTCCTCTTTCAGAATATTCCGATACTTCTATTTTCTTGCTTCCAACCATCCTGGTGCACGGGCATTCTTTTATGGGAAATTCCTGGTTGTGCACCAGCCTGTAACACTTTTTTCCAATAATATCTTTACGGTTTGACTGTAAAGCCTGTATCCCTGCTTCATTAATTTCCAGTATTTCATGTTCGGGGCTCAAAAGCATTACATAGTCTTTTATTGCGTCAAAGGTAACCTGCCAGTTCCTGTAAGCCTGTTTTAATGCCTTTTCCGCCTGCCGGCGGCTGTCTACCTGTTTTATCAGGGAAAGGACGCCTTCTATGTCAACAGGCTTGGTCTCGTATGCTATTATGTTCTTCTCTTTTACAGCCCGGACGGCGCTTTCAATAGAGGCGTACCCTGTAATTATTATGTATTCCGTAAGCGGGGATACTTTTGTTATTTCTTCAACCAGTTCCAGCCCTTTGATATCCGGCAGCTTGATATCTACCAGCGCCAGGTCATAAATCTTGCTGCTGAATAATGATAAAGCGTCTTTTCCGCTTGCGGCGACATCCGTGCTGCAACCCTTTAATTCCAGGATATCCTTCAAATTTTCAGCCAGGCCGGTGTCATCGTCAACGACAAGTATTGAAAACCTGTTTTCCATTATCTATCCCGTCTGCTACACCTAGTTCTTTTTTTGTTCCTTTATCTGCTCAATAAGCGCAATAAGCTCGTCTATTTTTACGGGTTTTTCAAGGCAGGCATAGGCGCCTTTTTTCATTGCCTGTTCAACAATTTCGTTTAGTTCCCGGAAATAACCGGTTATTACAACAGCCGTTATATGAGGCCTGAGTTCGCGTATTGAAATATATGTCTCAAGGCCGTTTAACGGCGGCAGTTTTATGTCAAGAAGCATTATTTCGAAATTGAATTTAACTGTCTTATCCAGAGCTGTGCTTCCGTCCAAAGCCGTGCAGGTCCTGTACCCTTTGGTATCAAGGATATCCTTGAGGTTCGCGCAGAGGTTTGCATCATCATCCGCGACAAGTATCATTGTTTTGTTGGAAATCGCGTTATCTATGATTATAAACAACTCGTCAAAATCCAGCGGTTTCCTCAGCGACGCGAACACTCCTTCCCTAAGCGCTTCTTTTTTCAGGTCCTCCAGTGCGTATGCGGTCATCAGTATAATAACGGTTGACGGCGATATTTTCCTGATTTCCCTGAAAACTTCCACACCGTTCATTCCCGGCATCTTGATATCCATTATCACGAGGTCATAGCTGTTCTTTTTCACCGAATCAATGGCCTGTGTCCCGTCAAAGACGGTCGTGACCTCATAACCCTTGAGCTCTATGATATCCGCCACGTTCTGGCAGAAATCCCTATTGTCGTCAACAGCCAATATCTTACCTGTCATTGTTGTTCCCCCCTTTTAATCTTTGCTGGCCGGGATTTGAATAATAATGGACGCGCCGTTCCCGGGCTTGGATTCAGCCCTGATTGTTCCGCCGTGTTTTTCCACTACCATCTTGCTGATGGACAAACCGAACCCTATTCCGCTTGTCTTGGTGGTAAACAATGGCTGAAATACCTTCTCCAGGTTCTCCTGCGCGATCCCCGGCCC
>Ga0315283_10001960_pt1 | contig 16909 bp, 14 predicted proteins | sample YL17G09_0_MG_FD_204541 | JGI IMG/M metagenome (GOLD analysis project Ga0315283, IMG submission 204541) | Sediment microbial communities from Yellowstone Lake, YNP, Wyoming, USA - YL17G09_0 | ecosystem: Environmental > Aquatic > Freshwater > Lake > Sediment | place: USA: Wyoming | collected... | reverse complement strand
GGAACTAATATTAAGGGATTTAACTCTGTTGCTTCGGAAAACCCAGAAAATAATATTTTTGACGATTTGGAAGCAGGAGTGATAGATGCAGCAATCAGAGGGCAGATTAGCGCAGAACCCTTTCGTGAACGGTTCATCAGCTTCTACGACCAACACTTCAACCCTATCGATGATATGATAACGGTTATAGAGCTTCCAAAAGACAGACCTATGCTGATAAGCCCGGTTAGTAACTTAACAAAAGATACAGTCTCAGAAAGAGAAAAGCTCCTTGATGCATCTATCCGCTTGTGTCAATTAATATCTCTGCCTGTAAAAATCGGATTGCTGTCGCGTTGCCGCTTTGAGAGTCTTATTGAGGTAGCTGGCACCCCGACTGAACAGCACTACATAGATACTGAGTATTTAGTCAGCAAATACAAGGACAGGTTTGATATTAAAAACTATGAAGTTGATTTTGAAAAAGCTTATCAGGATGGAGTTACTATTCTCATCGAACCAAATGGAACAACCGGCAATCAAGTGATTCGAACCCTGTATTTTCTGGATGCAATACGCTTTTATGGTGCAGCATACATGAATTCATCCCATATTGTCCTGGAAACATTTAAGAACGGCAAAGATTATCCGGATGTAATGCTTCTGGCTGCTGCATTGGCAAATTATAATTTAACAATGATAAAAAATTCCACATTGTGAAAATGATAAAATTTTTAACCCGCAATTATTCATATTTAAGTGCTTCTCTTATGACTGAGATGTGGCAGAAAATGGATAAATGCCAAGCCATAACAGGAATAGCAGATGGCGTAATTGATATTGAATATGCCCGCCATATCTGGCGATTGGATGAAACGTGGATTGATACCGTTTCCAAAAAACATCTTGGTTCCACACCTAAAGTTTTTTGGGATTTCATTAAAAGAGGGCAAAAAACCGGCAATGAACTCTGTATCTTATCGCGCGAACTTTTCGAAACAATTGAACAGGACCAAACTTTGATTTCAGGAAAAAATTTGCAGGATTTTCTGACCTGGGTTGAGTGTTTTCAGTCAAATGCCGCCTTCATTCTGGTAACTCACCCCCTGGCTAAATCAGTAGAAATGAAATTGCTGAATATTTTAAAAAAGTACGGTGTGTTATCAGAAAATCAGGATCAGGCATTGCTGGATCTTTCTATAACCAGAAAATCTAATGCAGCGGAAGAGGAGAATTTCGACCTGTTCATTATGCAGAAAGAGATGGAACAACCGGATTTTGATATAGTGGAAGCTCTGAAGGAACATTCAAGAAAGCACGCCTATCTTAAATACAGAGACCCTTTCTCCGGGGGATACTCAACAGATGATTTCAGAGAAAGGCTGAATAGCAAACTCGAATTACCTGACTATTTCCTGCCCTACGCTGATATAATCGGTCAATTCGACGATGAGGAAAAAGATTGGATTGAACTTCAGGAAGAGTTCGTATTTTACCGGACATTCAGAACCGAACGTTCTTATGAATCACTTTATTATTTGGAACGTTTTCTTGCAGGACTGGAAGAATCTTTAAAATTAGAAGAGCATGAATTGTCTTATTATAAAAAAGATGATCTTGTTATTTTTCTTCAAACAGGTAAAAGGATAGATCCATCACTACTTGCTGAACGCAGGCAGGAATATGCAATGTCCCTGCATAGCGGCGTTCTTACCCTTAAGGAAGGCAACGAAGCTAAACAATGGATAGAAGCAAATTATAAGGAAATAGTTACGAGGGTGAATGAGGTTAGAGGTTTGGCAGCTTACCGTGGAAAAGTTACAGGAAAAGCTCGCATTGTGCTGAAAATCCAGGATCAGAATAATGTGGTGGAAGGAGATATTTTAATAGTGCCGATGACTACACCCGATTATTTGCCCAGTATGCAAAAGGCCGCCGCTTTCGTCACCGATGAAGGTGGGGTGATATGTCACGCTGCTATTATAGCCCGGGAACTAAAGAAACCCTGCGTTATTGGTACAAAAAAAGCAACTTCTGTGTTCCTTAATGACGATATAGTCGAAGTAGATGGTTTCTCAGGATTTGTTCGTCTTGTCGCTCCTTTATGAAAAATAAAATGACATGATAGTAAGTCTGCAAGTATTTGAAACAGTTTTTGCATTTACAATCGTAGTATTGTTTTGTTTGGTGCTTCGTAAATTTTCTATTATTAAGGAAGAAGATGGAAACGTTTTTGCCAAATTGCTTACTCATGCAGTGCTTCCGGCTGTTATTTTCCTTCAATTATCGGCAACTCCCATAAAAGGTAATCAGTTTTTATTGGTACTTTCCATATTTGTTGCAGGTGTTTTGTCGATGCTTTTAGCATGGCTTGCCGGACGTTTACTCGGATTGTCTAAAGCAAAAACAGGAGCATTAATGCTTACTTCATCGTTTGGTTCCTCGGCACTTCTTGGTTATCCTTTTATTGCTTTTACCTTTCCAAATAACCCTGAGGCGATTGCGGATGCTGTGCTGTTAAGCGAGATAGGGGTTGGCTTACCAATGTTTATTCTGGGTCCGGCAATTGCTATTTTTTTTGGCGACAAAACGGAGATTTTCAATATGAAAAAAACTTTCTTTTTGTCATATTTCCGCTCTCCTGTTTTTATTTCGGTTCTTTTGGGTATTTCAGTTTCGTTTCTTCCTGTTAACCGGGGAAACAGCTTTATTTCTCCTTTTTTTGAAGCACTTCATATGATTAATGGTGCATTGACCATATTAGCATGTCTCATTTTATCCCTGACCTTGAAGTTTAAGGCTTTAAAAGGCATTGTGCCATTATTTATTATTTCAGCATTAATCCAAATGTGGTTTCAACCATTTGTAGCTCATACACAAGCTACATTGTATCATTTATCAATCATACAAACTCAGGTTTTAGTTTTGATCAGCGCAATGCCTTCTGCCGTGCTCGGCCCTGTTTTTGCCAGCCGTTACAACTGCGCTCCTGAAACAACTTCTGCTCTGGTTATCGCAAATATTGTTTTGAGTATCGCAATGATACCTGCGGTTTTTTATTTTATGGGGTAAAACACCTCGCATGGTGAATAACAGATTTTGAAGGACTGGCTTTTGAACGAGCTGATGTTGGTGGCATTTAACCAGTGTTTGTAAGAAAACTCGAAGATTCAAATAAAAAATGATTTAAGAACAAGGATTACTCACTTCGTTCGTGAGGTCGCTTCGCTAGGTTAACGATTTTAGAATGTTGAAGTTCAATTACTTCTAAAATCAGAAATCGTTAATCATCATTCGTATTTAAAGAAATAGGAAGTTTTCTTAGAAGCACTAACTAGCAAGAGTCTGGAAATTTAGGATCAGGACAAAACAAATTAAAATTAATGAATAGCAATCTTTTTTTAATGATTTTTCTGTAACAATATATTTTATTCCTGTTTATTATGATATTCCGGACTGAATCAAACAACCGCCTCTCTCCCTGGGTCATCGTCATTGCCATCTTGAACGTCCTGTTCCACCTGGCCTTTTATAATACGCTCGGATTTCATCGTGATGAATTGCTCTACTTCTCTCTCGGCCAGCATCTCTCGGCAGGATATGCTTCGGTGCCACCGTTTACTGGTTTTATGGCATGGCTGATGATTCACACCCTGGGTTATTCACTTTTTGCTGCCAGGATAATTCCTATGATGCTGAGCGGAATGCTCATCCTAGTTGGAGCGGCCATCACACGTGAACTTAAAGGTAAAAACTACGCCCAGATCATTATGGCAATTGCCTTCACTGTCAGCCCTTTTAACCTACGCTGCTTTTCCCTTTTTCAGCCTGTATGTTTTGATGTCTTTTTCTGGAGCCTGATCTTCTTGCTCACCCTTAAATGGATCAATACCAAGGCTGATAAATACCTCCTGCTTCTTGGACTGGTTGCCGGATTGGGCCTGCTTAACAAATATCTGATTGCATTGGAAATATTTGGTTTGCTCCTGGCATTCCTCTTTTCATCATATCGTAAAATCTTCCAAAAAAAAGCATTTTATCTTGCCATTCTCATCGCGATTATTGTCTTTCTTCCAAACATCATCTGGCAGATAAAATATCATTTACCCGTTCTAATTCATATGCGGGCGTTGCATGACAGCCAGCTGGTGCATGTAAACAGGCTTGATTTCCTCACAGACCAGATCTTCATAAGTTCCATGGCAATCCTACTGGTCATCCCCGGAATTATTGTCATGTGTTTCGGCAAAAGAATGAAACGCTATCGTCCACTAATATTTGCTGGTCTTATCGTTTTGCTTTTGCTCGTAATCCTTAGAGGAAAAAGCTACTACACAGGGGGTTTGTTCTCGCTCTGGATTGCAGCCGGGGGTGTCTATTGGGAATATAAGATAAAAAGAACCTTCACAAAGATCCTGATTCCGGCACTCATGGTGCTGATCACCCTTCCTTTTCTACCAATGGGAATACCCGTTTTCAAAGCAGAAAAGCTTGCACAATACTTTGCTTATGCGAAAGATAAATTTGGTTTCGACATGGTCCTACGCTGGGAAACCGGCCGTATCCATAGCCTCCCGCAGGATTATGCGGATATGTTGGGATGGGATGAACTGGCTGCAATTACAGCAAAAGCATATGAACAGGTTCAGGATAAGCAATCAACCATGATCTATGCTGAAAACTACGGGGAAGCCGGCGCTGTCATGGTCTTAGGAAAAAAATACAATTTACCCGATGCTGTCTGCTTTTCAGAAAGTTTCTTCTATTGGTTCCCCAGGAATCCCGAACATGAGATCACGAATCTTATTTATATCAATGATAATCTTGGGGATGACGTACATAAACTGTTTGCCGACTGCCGGGAAATAGGACAGATAAAGAATCCGCTTGCCCGGGAATCCGGCACAGGAGTTTGGCTTTGTACCAGACCCCGTTATAGTTTCAATGAATTCTGGAGGCAAAGGGTCCCTTATGTCACCAATCCTTTTCATTATTGATCTGCTACTTAAATTTGTTTCCATTGATGGTTCACGTTCATTAACATTCTGCCCGTAATAATTGATCTGTTGCATCTGTCTATGTGCAATAAGCTTGCCTTTCATGCGTTTATTACCATGTATTGTCTGTTCTATTTATACTGAAAACGGGATAAATTGTCGCATTATTAAAGTCTCAGATTCCAAACTCCAGGCCCAAAATCCCAGGATGGATTGTAGTGAAGGTTTTGGTTCTTGATCCCGCTTGTGGCGGGAGGGACTTGGGGCTTGGTTCTTTTATAGAATGTGATAATATGTCCCACGCTAAGTATAATATATGTCATAATCCTTTACTGGCTGCAGTATTCATAAGATTACTTCATGTAAAACATCCCCGCTCATGAAAGATAAAATAAAAGAAAACATAAATCAGCCTGAAGAGCTCGAACGGTTATACCGTTCAGATAGAAATCAGTTCGAATCGGGTTTTGAAGAAATCTACCCTGCGATTGAAAATAATGACCTGGCTAATTTTTGGAAAATCAGGTTAGAATACCACAAGGCCAATGGAAAAACAAAATCATTTCGGTTCTCAGATATTGCCTTCGTGATTGCAGCCTGTTTAATAACAAGTATCTTAATAAAGTTTCCAGCAATCTTTAACATTGATTTAAACGACATTGTTTATTACGAGAAAAATGCCGGGATAATTGTACTGTTCGGTCTTTCCATGTTCGCGGTTTGGATTAATAAAATTTTCAGTCCAAAAAAAATAGCGCTCATCGCAATCGCGTTTTTGGTTCCTGCGCTTTATATCAATTTATTGCCTTTAAATCCGGAGAGCCAATCGCTGAATCTGGCGTATATTCATTTGCCATTATTCATGTGGTGCATTTATGGCATGATATATATCGGCCTCGATTTGAAGGATAAGCGCAAACGTATTGATTACATTAAGTATAATGGTGATGTGGCGGTTTTGGGGGCTTTAATCCTGATTGCCGGAGGAATCCTCGCAGGGACCACGATAGGTTTATTTTCCGCGATTGATATCAACATCGAACATTTGTACATGGAGTATGTGGCTATTTGTGGATTAGTTTCTGCCCCCATTGTTGCAACATACATAATTCAGAACTATCCAACATTCACCAACAAGATTGCACCAATTATAGCAAACATCTTCAGCCCCCTGGTATTGATTACCCTGGTAATTTACCTGATAACCATACTTGTTTCTGGAAAAAGCCCCTATACCAACAGGGACATGTTAATCATTTTTAATCTTATGTTGCTTGGTGTGATGGGCATAATAGTCTTCTCGGTATCGGAAACTTCGCTAAATAAAAAACAGCGCTTTAATGAAATAATCTTATTTATTCTTTCTATTGTAACGCTTATCATAGATATGGTTGCTTTATCAGCGATATTTTACCGGCTGAATGCTTATGGAATTACACCGAACCGGTTGGCCGTTCTTGGTTCAAACCTCCTGATATTCGTAAATCTTGTGTTGATAATGATTGATCTTTATAATGTAAATTTCAGGAAGGCAGATATCGGGAAAGTTGAACTTACCATTTCAAAATACTTACCTTTCTATGCGATTTTTACATTCATCATCGTCTTTTTATTCCCTCTTATTTTCGGTATGAAATGAATGGTCTTCTCAGAGGAGGCTTAACTGCTTTTCTGCAACCATAAATCAGCAAGTGCAATAGCTGTTACAGCTTCGAGAATTGGAGGAACCCTTAAAGCAATGCAAAGATCATGACGCCCTTCAACCTTGAATTCTTCAACTCTTTTTGTCCCGAAATTGTATGTGCTTTGAACAGCCGGAGTGCTTGATGCTGGCTTTACTGCAATGCGGAAAACCAAATCATTTCCATTGGAAATTCCTCCGTTAATCCCGCCGGCATGATTGGTAGCTGTGGTGCCATCGGCAGCTATTATCGGGTCGTTGTGCACCGACCCGGACATTTTTGCTGCATTGAAACCACTGCCAAATTCAATAGCTTTTACTGCCGGTATTGAAAAAACCAGGTGACTGATGAGCGATTCGATAGAGTTGAAAAATGGTTCACCCAAACCGATGGGAATAGTAGTAGCACGACATTCCAGGATACCTCCGATGGAATCGTTACTGGCAATTGCCCTGGCTATTGATGCTTCTATATCCATGTCACCGCCAACTTCGAGTATCCGCGCTGTAATGTCAACTGGATGAATGATTTGTTTGGCAATTACCCCTGCGGCAACCAACCCAAGCGTTAATCTGCCTGAAAAATGACCGCCGCCCCTATTGTCGTTATTGCCACTCCACTTATTTAATGCAACAAAATCTGCATGTCCCGGTCGTGGAATTGTCTTAAAACGATTATAATCAGAAGATTTAGTATTGGAATTTTCAAAGAATAATGCGATTGGAGCGCCAGTGGTTTTATCATTATAAATTCCGCTCATGATCGCAATCTGATCCTTTTCCGTCCGGGGAGTTGTCCCTGCTGCTCCGGAACGACGACGTGATAAGTCCATCTCAAAATCAGAAGCACTGATCGGGATGCCCGACGGACAACCGTCAACAATTATTCCAACTCCATTGCCATGCGACTCACCAAAAATTGATAATCTAAATTGGGTTCCAAACTGATTCATTTTTCTTTTATGTTGTGTGATGTTATTTAAATTTTTAAAAAACTGAAGATACGACTTTTTGATGATAATGCACATGTCCTAAGACCTACAAAATATAGGCCGATAAATATTTTCACAGATGATATCTGCAATTTCAATTTGACTTAGGTTTTCTGTACAAATACTGCAATGAGCCACTTCGAGGTATAACGCTTCGCGCACCCGATATAAATTCATCGCTTTTTCGTCCGGGTCTGATCCATCTAAAAGTGGTCGACTTGCTACCTTGATCCTGGATAATGAAGTCTCCAGTGTATTATAAAGCCAACAATTAACCGCATTCTTTTTTAGCATTTGCCGGTTTACCTCCTTAGTCACAACACCTCCTCCACATGAAATAACCTGATGCTCATGGGAGAAAATTTCTTTTAAAATATCTTCTTCCAAATCACGAAAATACGATTCTCCATACCTGTTAAATATTGAAGGTATATCCATGGCAGCCTTGTTTGTAATACATTCGTCAACATCCACAAAAGTGAGTCCGCATTTTGTGGATAATATTTTACCGACAGTTGTTTTCCCTGTTCCCATAAATCCAACAATTGCGATATTATTCTTCGGCAAGTCTATAATATTCTCCGGATATAGCTGCAAATAAGGTTGCTGTTCAGTTGACTTCATGGGCTGATATTTATGCTTCGGCAGGAGTTATGTTTGTGAGTAAATCTGATAGCTCCGTTAAACTAATCGTTAAAATGGCTGCTTCACCTAATCGTTTAATTATGATATAATCAATTGAGGATTGATTTCTTTTTTTGTCGATAGACAGGCTGTCGATCAGCTCCGGAAATACTTTCTTATCAATCGATATCGGGAGATGATATTGCTGTAAAAGAGCACAAATTCTGTCTATATCAACATTGGAAATAGTGCCATTTATTTGAGAAATTCTCATCGCAATAACCATCCCTATACTTATTGCTTCCCCATGGTTATAGTCGGAAGATATTTTTTCGATAGCGTGACCAATCGTATGCCCGAAGTTTAAGATTTTGCGACGACCCTTTTCATTCACATCTTCATTTACGACATTCGCTTTAATCGATACACATTTGGCAATCAATTTTGTGAACGCCTCTAAATCGCAGTTCATGTATTGGCCGTAGTTCATCTCAACGTCATCAATTATTGATTTATCGCTGATTAAGCCATATTTGATTATTTCCGCGAACCCTGCATTTAATTCCCGTTGAGGAAGAGTCTTTAAAAAGCGAACATCGCACAACACAAATTCCGGTTGATTGAATGTTCCGATTATATTCTTGCAGCGTTGAAAATTTACACCGTTCTTTCCACCGATTGCAGCGTCAACCTGGGCTACCAAGGTGGTAGCTACAAAACCAAAACGGATACCCCTCATATATGTCGAGGCCACAAACCCTGCAATGTCGCAAACAATACCGCCACCAACACCCAGAATAAAAGTATGTCTGTCTGCTTCAAATTCAATAAACCTGGCATAAACATCGGCTACTGTCTTTAATGTTTTTTCGGGCTCACCGGACCGAATGGTGATCAGCTTATATTGGCTAAAAATGTCGCCATATAGGTTGTTCACTTCTTCATCGATTATAATTACCACATTCGATGCCGGTAACAGAGCGCTTAACCTTTCAAGGGAATTATCGATAAAAATATCAGATGATAGTCCGTTGCTTTTGATCTCTATTGCGTTCATCTTCCTATTTTGGATTGTTCATAATTGCATTCTGGTTGTTAATCGATTCAATATGAATTGCATTAAAAACAATATCGATAAACTCTTTGCTTAAACTATATTGTGCGGCCTGTTGTTCGGCCTTATTCAGAATCTCTTCCCAACGATTTTTTTGAAGGATGGTAATGTTATTTTCCTTTTTGTAACGGCCAATTTCTTTTGCAATAGCCATTCTCTGTCCAAGCAATTCTATAAGATTTTCATCATAACCATCAACTTTTGCCCTCAATTCTTCGAGTATATGAATAAAATTGACGTCGGTTGAATTCTGATCCCGGTAAATAAGTTGCGACAGCAGATCAGCAAGCTGCGCAGGGTTAATCTGTTGTTTAGCATCGCTCAAAGCCAAATCAGGAGTAGGGTGCACTTCTATCATTAAGCCGTCGTAATCCAGGTCTAATGCTTTTTGTGAGATCTCCAGGAGGTATTCGCGCGTACCTGAGATATGACTTGGGTCGCATATCATCGGAATATTAGGCAAACGGCGTTTCATTTCGATAGGGAGTTGCCACAATGGTTGATTTTTATAGCGAAGTTTTTCGTAACTGGTAAATCCACGATGTATCAACCCGATATTCTGAATGCCGGCTTTTTGAATTCGTTCAAAGGCACCATGCCATAGTTCAACATCGGGGTTTACAGGATTTTTTATGAGCACTGTTACATCAATCCCCGACATAGCATTGGCAATTTCCTGCATCGAAAATGGATTTCCTGATGTTCGTGCGCCTATCCACATGATGTCGATCCCATATTTCAGGGCTTCGTATACATGTTTTTCGGTGGCAACTTCAGTGGCTGTTTTCAATCCGGTTTCTTGTTTCACTTGTTTGAGCCATTTCAGCCCTTCGCTTCCGATTCCTTCGTACGAACCCGGTCGTGTGCGTGGTTTCCAGATACCGGCCCTATACGCATTCACCTTTCCCGATTTTGCCAAAGCTTTAGCACAGCTCATCACCTGTTCTTCCGATTCTGCACTGCATGGCCCGGCTATTAGAAATGGTTTTTCTAATTTAACTCCACTATCTGCGATTGGTAATTTACTCAGGTTTCTCATAAATTTAATTATTTAATATTTCTTTAATTCTATTTGACTTTATAATAACATTATGCATTTCACTAATTCTTTGTTCCTTTATATATATCTTTAATTCCTGCAATTTGTCGATATAATTATTTAATGCTGTTAAAACATTTTTACTGTTTTGCATAAATATTGGCGCCCACATATCTGCTGAGCTTTTTGCAAGTCTCACAGTCGATTCAAAACCTCCACTTGCCAGGTTAAAAATGTTTTTTTCATCTTCCTCTATATCCATCACGGTTAGGGCTAATGCAAATGAACTTATATGCGAAATATGTGAAACATAGGCCACATGCACATCATGACTGGTTCCTGACATTTCAACAACATTCATTTTTAAAACATCATACATTTTTCTAACAATGCTAACTGCTTCTTCGCTGCTTTCTTCCACATCACAAAGTATTGTTGTTTTATTTTCGAATAAACCGGAAAGTGCTGCTGAAGGTCCTGAGAATTCCGTCCCTGCCATTGGGTGCGAAGCAACAAAGTTTTTTCTCTTTTGATGAAATTTGACGCTTTCTAATATCTGTTCTTTGGTAGAGCCCATATCTGTTACTGTTTGTGCTTTAACATTATCCAGAATTTCCGGGAGAATTGAGATTGTTGCATCAACAGGTGTAGCAATTATGATTAATTCTGAATTATTAATTCCTTGCTCAAGCGTTACAATTTCATCAACAATCTTAAGTTGCAAAGCCATCTTTGCATTTTCAGTATTTATGTCAACTCCATAAATATGATTTGCAAATTTTCGCTCTCTTAAGTCTTTTGCTACAGAGCCCCCAATTAATCCTAATCCGATTATTGCTATATTCATCAATTATTTTTGTTAAAAAGATTAATAATTCTATGTTTACCTTCTATGAGCTGACTTTCTTCTGTACATAATGATACTCTTATATAAGCGTTTCCTTGTGTACCAAAAATAAATCCGGGAGTGAGAAACACAAATGCTTCCTTTAAAACATAATCAGATAACATCTCTCCGCTTTCAAATTCATTTGGAATATTAGCCCATACAAACATTCCTGTCTGGTGCTTCTCATATTTACATTGCAGTACATCAAGAATTTCAAATACAATTTCCCGGCGTTTGGCATAAATTAAATTTATTCCCGTATACCACGTTGCAGAATTTCCTAAAGCCTCAACAGCAGCTAATTGCAATGACAGGAACATGCCAGAATCCATGTTACTTTTAACTTTTAAGATAGTACTTATATATTCTTCACTTCCTGCAACCATGCCGATTCGCCAACCGGCCATATTGTGTGACTTACTCAGTGAATTAAGTTCCAATGCAATTTCCTTTGCTCCATCAACCTCAAGAATGCTTAATTGTTCATCATTTAAAATAAAACTATACGGATTATCATTACATATTAAAATGTTATGCTTTAAACCAAAGCCGACCAGGTTCTGAAATAATGCTTTCGTTGCCCGGGTTCCTGTTGGCATATTCGGATAATTAACCCACATTAATTTAACATTCTCCAGATTTTCTTTTTCAAGTGCATTTAAATCAGGCAACCAATTATTATCCTTATCAAGATTGTAGTATTTTATTTTAGCTCCGACTAAGTTTGAAACAGATTCATATGTTGGATATCCCGGATTTGGAATTAATACTTCATCTCCCTCATTTACAAATGCCATTGATATATGCATAATCCCTTCCTTCGAACCCATTAATGGCAATATCTCATTCTGAGGATTCAATGTAACATTAAAATATTTTTTATACCAACTGGCAAAACTATTCCGCAATTCAGGAATACCAATATAACTCTGGTATCCATGATTTTTAGGATTTCCGGAAGATTCAATAAGTTTTTCAATTGTGTTTCCGGAAGGCGCCATATCAGGGCTCCCAATACCAAGGTTAATTATATTATTTCCTTTTGCTCTCATCTCCGCAATTTCCTTCAGTTTCATTGAGAAATAATATTCCTGAACTGACTCTGTTCTGTTTGCTGGTTTAATTCTCATTTATCTTAATCTTTATTCCTGAATATTTCTTTTACTTTATCATATGAATGATACTCACCAAGTATCTCAATATTACCAGTTAAAGGCTCAATAGCATTTAACGCTTGTCTATATCTTTTATAATTATCAAAAACAAGATCTATATGAAAAAAATATTCCCATTCTTTGCCAATAATTGGCATTGATTGAATCTTTGTCAAATTCAGATTATAAAATGCAAGGACAGATAATACCTTCGAAAGACTGCCAAATTCATGGGTTAACGAAAAGCATATGGATGATTTATCAATTTTATCAGAAATAGCAGATGTTTGATAGGTATGTCTTTCCTCGACTATCAAAAACCTTGTGTAATTTCTCTTATTGGTTTCAATGCTCTCGGCAATTATATCGAGTCCATAAATTGATGCAGCTAATTTACTGGCTATAGCACCTCTGCCAGTTATTCCATCTTCCTTAATTTTTTTTGCACTTAAGGCAGTATCAATAGATTCAATTATTTTTATATTCGGATGTAGTTCAAAGAATTCCTCGCATTGCTGAATAGCCATTGGATGGGAATAAACCTCGGTTAAATCTTCAATCTTCTGACCAGAAAGAGCCAGCAAATTTTGTTGAACCGGAATAAATATTTCGCCGGTGATATTTAAATTTGATTCCTGGATAATCTTGTAATTTTGCAATATGCTTCCTGCAATTGAATTCTCAATTGCAATAATGCCAAATTCAGATATTCCACTTTTTACGGTATTCACAACACCTTTAAAGGTATCACATTCTACTATTGCAATTTTTTCATTCTCAAAATACGCCCTGGCAGCTATTTCATGAAAGGCACCTTTAATACCTTGAATCGATATCGTTTTTATTTTTTCCTTTTTCATCTATTTCAAATTTATTTATAAAAAAAAATCCCGACTTTCCAGTGTCGGGATTTAAAATTTGTTATTCAATATTTATCTATCCAAACATCCGGTTTATATATAGTAATAAAAAAAATAAAAACTAAAAGCAAATATTGGGAAATATGCTATAACAAACTGTTTGGTATTTCTAATATTGTTCATGCTGCTTGTTAACTTTTAAAACAGTTAAATCCCGAAATTCCCAGACTTTCGAAATAAACACATATTCAAATTACCCGTCTATGTACGGTTCAAAGTGACGGTATATATTTGTATCTTCCCTAAGTCATTTATTTGAACATGCAAAGATAGTTAAAATTTATCAGTTTAGATTATTTTCTGAGATATTTTCTGAGATAGCTTTCACTCAACCGCCCGGGCTAAGAAATTGTCAATAAATAATGTTTGCAAATTCGGTGAAATTATTAATTCCATTCATCATGAAAATCATTCCTTGCAATATTTAGCTGCTCCTTCTGTTGTTCTGTTACCTTTACACCTGTTAAGAGCCAAAGAAGGATCATTTATCAAGCATCGCCTGCAGTTTCTCTATCGGAAAATGGGCTTCCATTACTTTACTGTAATATTCTCCCTGTGCGCCACCAAGAAGCGGAAAATTACTTTCCCAACTCCAGTACAGGACTATGAATTGGGGTACATACTTAGGCAGGTCTTTCCGGATATAAGCCGGGTTTTCTGTTACCAGCATACCACCATCTTCGGCCCCGGTGGCGAAAATGGGGACATCCGGATACATGTTATCCAATAATCTCACAATGGCCGCGGAGTCAAGCAGGTTGGCATCCCTGTTTTGTTCCAGTTCTTTTTCGTAATTTTGAATTGTTTCCTTTTTCATTTTGATAACCTTTTCAACCGTTTCATCTATTTGTTCTTTGGTAGAGAAGGGCATTTCTTTTGAAGATTTTAACATATCATCAAACATTTTATTGAACCTTTTTATGCAATAGTCAAGATATTGTTTTCGGGTAATGGGGATATAGGGCAACATGCCTTCGCGGTGAAGCAACAGGGTGCGGCTATTCTGGCTATTTTGATAGCATAATTCATACCCCTTCCATATTTCTTTTACAGGAGCCAGCATTTGAAACGGCACTCCATTAATCAACATACTGCTATCTTTCGACATATTGCCAACCATTTCTCCCCAGTCATTTACAAATACCTTACACCAGCTGGGTGCGTCAATAACTCTGATTTCCTTTGGTTGGTCGCGTGAGCAACCGTAGGGTTCAAATGCACAGCGATAAGAATAACTGCAAAGGGGGATGCCTGTTGTTAACTCAACATTATGCAAAAATAAATGAGATCCAGTATTCCAATGCCAGTAGCCTTCATTGCCTGTTGGCTGATAGGTCTCCTTCAGCAGATTATGGACTTGTTCCATTCTGCGAATGACCTCCGATTGCTGCCCTGATACAAGAACGTCAGAAATTTCTGTGGATGTCGATTCCTTATCCTGCCAGTATTTTCCTTTTATAGTCAGGAGCATGGAATCACTGCATTCACCGGAAGTAAGTGTAAATGGTTTCTGGCAATAGGATTGCAGGTGAATGCTGAGGAGGAATAGTATGATGAATTGTTTTTTCATTGTCATTGTTTCGGTTTTGCCGGAAGTAAAACGATCTGGAGTCTTGTGGCATTTGATAGATCCTTACCTTCTGCAGGATCTACTAAACTTTCTCTTGCTATGACATTTTTGTACAACCTCCTTTCGAAGCCCAGTGCTTTCGCTTCAATGAAGTATTTGCCTGGTTTTAATTTTCTGAATGAATAAAAACCATTTTCACCTGTTAGTACTGAGTCAATAATATTCTTTGTAGTATCCATCGCAATAACTACAGCTTTTGAAATACGTTTATTATCGTTGCTTCTTACATCTCCTTCGATCTGAGATAATGCATTTAGTGAAAGCAATAACAATACAATAAGTGTAATAGAATTTTTTTTCATGAGACTTAAGTTTAATTTTTCAATTGTATTTGGCCTAAACAATTTCCTTTTGCAGCCTTGCCAAAATACAACTTTGTAGCATTAACGCCAGTGGCGTCCGGGGATTTACAAAATTTTCTACCTAAAGGTAATAATGGTTCTTGATTAAAGATATTAACGCCATTTGCCCCGATTGTATTTCCCCAACTAAAATAGGGATAGTAATTAAGCATACAAGAGAGGTCACCTCCTTCAACAGTGCCGGCACTATCTCCAATATTTCTTAATGTGTCGGGGTGAGGGGTCATTAGATTACCATTACGATAAATGATGCGATCATCAGGGTTAATAGACATCTTTTTAGGATTATCACTTCCATGATGCCGAATATTGACCGCATGTCCTAGTTCATGAGCTACGGTTTGAGCAAGGTATTCTCTTAAGGTGAACTTCAATGTTTCTGGCCTTATTCTGCTTACCTGTCCCTGATAGGATGTTTTAATATAATCCCAGTCCACAACTACACTAATTACATTTGCTGGTATAGTTGGTCTCATTCTGGAATAAGTTATGCCTAGAGTTCCATCCCGACCAAGCCCACCATTCAAAAGATATATCGCATATTGGTCGAAATCATGAGAAGTTTTTACGTTCATATTTAATTTCCCGTCTGGGCCTATCTCATCTTTATCAAAATCAAAACGAACAGGTTTCAGATCACTGGCATTTTTAAACCAACTTATCCCTTCAGTAAAAAGGGAAAAGTCTAATTGGGATGCCAAAATTCCAACCTCCTTTTTTTTGGGATCTAAACGTTGGAAACTACCTTCAGAGATAACTCCGCGGTATTCCTCATAAGCTGTCAATCCATCTCCGTCATTGGTATTACCTGCCGACTTTTGAATCGGCGATGTTTCATCGTCATCCATATCGCCGGGATTTCCATTTGCCTGAAGCCAGGCAGTTGCTATTTGTGATCCAACATCTCTTTTGGGGATGCGAATTTCTTGATCACCTCCGGATATCAGCAGGCTTCCTTTAATGGGCGTGCCGTCTTCAAGTATAGCAAAGGCAGTTAGTGTGGTCCATCCACCTCCGTCAAACGCAGCAATTTTAGCACTACTGGTTAAACATGGGCTTTGGCAGGGGATACTTATAAATTGTCCTTCTTCTGAAGTATCTGCTCCCGCTTGCATCATGAAACGAAGGTCTGGTTGAGGGTCGGAAGGGTTAAGTGGAAAATTTATTGTAATACCCGGCTCCCTGGAAGTATTAGAAAGACGAAGTTCAAAAGCCTTTGCTTTCTGTAATAATGGTCTTCCGTTTTTGCCCTGAAGCTTCAGCATAACATTCATAACCGGGCCGTGAGTTGCTTCATCTATACCGGGTACAGGCAACCAGTTATCATAATTCTGAGGCGTAACAATTAATTCAACATCAATTTGCCTTACCAAATTCCAGGTAATAGTGGTAGTTGATTTCCCGTTAGCATCAAGCTTATTGACTTTTGTTTCAGATCCTGCCAAAACATTAGGGCCACTATTAAGGGGCCTTTCATAAACTATGATATCCAATTCTCCCCAGTCAGTTGTTGGTTTATCACAATTTG
>Ga0315283_10001959_pt1 | contig 16912 bp, 13 predicted proteins | sample YL17G09_0_MG_FD_204541 | JGI IMG/M metagenome (GOLD analysis project Ga0315283, IMG submission 204541) | Sediment microbial communities from Yellowstone Lake, YNP, Wyoming, USA - YL17G09_0 | ecosystem: Environmental > Aquatic > Freshwater > Lake > Sediment | place: USA: Wyoming | collected... | reverse complement strand
ACAATCCCTAAACTGATAAAATTAACCCTCCTTCAGATCAAAATGGCGGAGATGCCCTCCCTGCCCCCGACGTTCGCCCCCTCTGCCTCGGCCCCGGCCGAGCTCTCCCTCGCCCGCGAGGCCCTCGAGACCGCCCTCGTCCTCGACGCCGCACTCGGCGACGACGCTGCCTTTGACCGCGACGCCGCGCAGCTCTCCCCTTACTACGCCGACGCGCGAGGGCTCTGCCCGGACAGCGCGAGCGAGCCGCTCTGCGCGTCGCTGAGCCTGCTGCGGTCGCTCGTCGCGGGGAGGCTCGCCGCGTTCCACGCCGCCGCCGCCGGGCTGCCCGCGGCCGTCGCCGGCAGCCCCGAGGTCGCGAGGGCCGTGGCGCTGGAGGCGTGGCTGGCGGAGGGGGCCTACAACAAGGCGCTCGAGGAGGGGAGCAGGGCGGCGGCGGCGGGTGGCGGCGAGGGCTCGGCCGACCCGGCCGCGGCGGCGACGGCGCACTTTCTGGGCCAGCTCCTCGCGACCGTCCGCTCCGAGGTCGCCACCTGCTGCGAGGCCGCGTACGCGTCGCTGGCAGTGGGCGACGCCGCCAGGCTGCTCAGGCTCGAAGGCGCGGCGGCGGCGGAGGAGCTGGCGGCGATCGCGGAGCGGCGCGGCTGGAGGGTGCGCGGCGGGCGGGTGTTCTTTCCTCGCGACGGCGAGGGAGAGGGAGACGAGGCTCCTTCCTCGTCCTCCTCCTGCGCCGCGGCGGCGGCGGTGGCTGCCCCGGGGCCCGAGCTGATCGCGCAGGCGCTGGCTTACGCGCGGGAGCTGGAGAGGATCGTTTGATGAGAAATCGAGGGAGAGAGAAAGAGGGAGAGAGAGAGGGAGAGAGAGAGCGAGGAAAAGAGCGCGCAAGAGGAAGATGGTTCCTCTCTCTTTTCTCTATTTCCCTGTTTTTTTTCTCGCCTTTCTCTTTTTTCTGTGTGTAAATCCGTTCCTTCCTTCAGCTGCCTCCTTCCTTTCAAGTTTCCATGGTTTGGTTTTGCTTTGTTTCTCAAAAAAAAAAGTATTTTTCTTTAATCTCTCTTTCTGTTTCTCAGGCTCTCTCGCCCTCCGTCTTCTCTCTCTTTCCCCTCTCCCCTCCTCTCTCTCTTTCTCATCCCTTGAACACCCCGACCTGCGCCGGCCTCACAACGCGCCCGTTCAGCTTGTACCCCTTTTTGGTGACGATGGCGACGTGCCCGGGCGAGGGCTCCCCTTCCTCGCTCCCCGAACCCGCTGCAGCAGCCGCAGAGACCGGCACCTCGAACATGGCCTCCATCTCGTTGGGGTCGAAGGCCTCCCCTCTCGGCTCGAAGGGCTCCACTCCCGCCGAGCGGAACGCCGAGAGCAGCACCTTCTCGGTCAGCTCGACGCCCTGGACCAGCGATGCGAGGCGCTCTGGCGCGGAGGACGAAGAGCCGTCCTCCTCCCTCCCGCCCCCGCTGCCGCCCCCGCCGCCGCCCCCGCCGCCGCCGCCCCCGCCGCTCGCCGCCTCCCTTGCCCTCGACAGATTGTCGGCGACGTCCAGCAGGTCCCTGACCAGGGACTGCACCGCGAAGGCCCTCGCCTGCTCGGCCTGCCGCGCGGTCCGGGCGCGGAGGTTCTCCATGTCCGCTGCGGAGCGCGCGAGCCGGTCGCGCAGCTCGGAGGCCGAGGCCTCCGAGGCGGCGAGCAGCGCCGCGGTCTCGTCGAGGGCGGCGCGCAGGGCCTCTGGGGCCTCGGCCTCGCCGCCCTCTTCGCCCGGGGGCGCTTCGGGCGCAGCGTGATCCTCGGGGGTGCTCGCCTCGGGGGCCGCCTCTCCCGCGGCGGAGGTCGGGTTGGAGGAAGAGCTCGAAGTAGAGGAAGAAGAAGAAGAAAAATAAGAAGAAGAAGAAGAAGGGGAGGAGGAGCTCTGCCTCCGCAGCTGCTGCTGCAGCTGCTGCTGCTGCTGCAGAGCGCAGCTGAACGCGGTTTCGCGACGACTCCCCCTCGTCAGCGTTGCTGTCAAGCGGGCAACAGAAGAGGAGAAAGGGAGAGACAGCGCAGTGCTGCTGCTGCTGCTGGCGTGCCTCCGGAGGAGGGTGTTGAAGAGGAGCAGCGGAGGCGAAGAGGTCGGCGCCGGAGACGGCGATGTCGAGGAGGTTGCTTGCTGTGCCGATGGAGCGATCGACGCGAGCTCTCGGCCGCAACGCCTTCCTTCTCCCTGCAGAACATCTCTTCCTGCTGCCACTCCGCGGGAGAGTAGCATCGACTGGAGCGTTCGCGCGGCGGGTCCGCTCATCGCGCGCGGTTGACGAGTGGAGCGACGCGGGCGGCTTGATGTAAGAGAAAGATTGCGGCGTCGGTGTCTTTTTGTTTTTCTCTTTTTTTCTTCCGGTGTGTTGGCTTGTTTTGCATTCATTTTTCAACATAACTCTTTCCTCCTTCCACAAGCACCATGCCTCCGCCTCACCCAGAGGCGGTCGCGGCTGCCGCCAGCGGTCCTGCGGGGTCGTCTCTTGCACATTTTCCGTCATCGGCGCAGGAAGAGGAGCCCCCAAAGGCGGCTAGCGGCGCGGATGATGGAGCTTCGATCGGAGAAGAGGCGAAACACCTTCACCACCACCTCCAGCTCGCCCCGCCCTTCTCTCCCTTCCTCCTCCCTTACCGCAACGTAAAGGTCCTGACGCTTGTCAGGCATGCCCAGGGCTACCACAACGCCGCCGGAGAGCGCGAACGCGAGAGCTACAAGCTGGAGCTGTACAGGGACGCTCACCTGACGAGCAGGGGCTGGAAGCAGGCCCTGGCGGCGGGCAGGCACTGGCGCTCTGTGTACTCGAGACAGAGCGGGTCCAGCGGGGCCGCATTCTTGCCGCGCCCGGAGCTCGTGGTGGTCTCTCCGCTGACCAGGACGCTCGAGACCGCGAGCGCGATCTTCGGACTGGAGGCCGAGGGGAAAGGAGGCGGCGGCGGCGGCGGCGGCGGCCGGCGGCCGGTCATGGCAGCGCGCGCGGCGGTGCCCGGCCGCGTCGCGCCGGCGCCGGCGTTCTTCTCCGACCTGCCCTTCGTGGCGCACGAGCTCTGCCGAGAGGAGAGCGGCCTCCACCCCTGCGATGGCCGCATATCCACCTCTGAGAAGCGAGCGGCCTTTCCCGCGGTTGACTTCTCGCTGATCGACAGCGAGCTCGACCCGCTTTACGACGCCGCCCCGCCGGGCCAACGCGAGCCAAAAGAATCGGTGAAAGCCAGGGCGCTGGAGTTTGCGAGATGGCTGCTGACGAGGCCGGAGAGGCACATCGCGGTGGTCAGTCACGCCGGTTTCCTCCACTTTTTCGCGCAGGCAGTCGGCGCTCCTCGGTTTGGCGGCGGAGAACTTCGTCACCGGCAGCAGCAGCACGGCGAGGCGCTCACGGCGCCGCTGACCAAATGGTTTGAGAACGCCGAGGCGAGGGTTGTCGTCCTGGCGGACGCGGGCGGCGGCAGCGACGAAGCTCAAGCGCGCGGGGCCGAGGACCTACTGGCGTATGCCGGCGGGGGCTTCGAGGACGCCGAGGAGGAGGACGAGGAGAAAAGATGATTGTTGAGAGTAAAGCCCTTGTCATTCTTTCTCTTTCTCTTTCTTTTTTGCTCTGTGTATTTTTTTCCATTTATCTTGCATTTACATATCGCTTTCTCCCTCTCTCCCTCTCTCTCTTTCTCTCTCTCTGGCTTACTTTAAGACAATACCGGGGGTACAGCGGTATTCCAGCTCGAATGGATCAGAAAAACAGGAAGACGAAGAAGAAAAGAGGCCATTGTTTTTTTTCCTCTCTCTTCTCTCTCCTCTCCCTATCTCTCTTCTCTCTTTTCTCAACGCCCCCGCCGTTTAAAAACCGTCAAACGCCCCCTGCCCACCCCAGCAGCGCGTCCGCTGCCTCCCGCCAGCGCGCATCGAGCATGCAGTCGTGTGCAAGCCCTTCGACCATGACCAGCTGCCGACTACGACTAGCTTTTTCGCTTTCAGTATTTGCTTTTTCGCTTTCGGTACTATCGGCTGAAATTCCTAGCCACTCTGCCGACTCGAGGCAGGCCCGCTCGTCGACGATGGCGTCGTCCCTGCCGCCCAGCACGAACGCAGGCCAAGGAGCGGCAGACGAAAGAGAAGAAGAAGGAGATGATGATGAAGAAGAAGACGGATTCGAGATCAGGGCCGGGAGCGGGACCTGCTTCGGGAGCTCCCTCACGTCGAGCACTGGCGTCTCGCCGTCGTTCTCGCGCAGCAGCCTCACAAACCTCTCGACCTCGGATTCTGCTAGTTCGTCCGAGAAGAACATCAGGCGGCACAACGCCGGGTCCTTCGCGTACGCCCTTGTGATGAAGCCGTATGTCAGCTTGGCGGAGACCCAGCTGTCTTTTTTTTGGCGTTCTTTTAAAGTGAGTTTTTCAATTCAACAGTTTTTACTCTCGCCTGACCTTTCTCCCTCTCTATTCAAAAGAAAACATTAAAAAAAAGAAACGGCGACTCACAGCCCGCGATCTTTGGCGATCCTCCCGATCATCGCGGCGTTCCCAGAGGGGGGCACGGAGTTCAGCAGAGCAATCCCGGAGAGAAGAGAAGAAGCAGAGCTAGAAGCGGAGTGAAGAGAAGAAGCGGAACCAGAGCCAGAGGCGGGAGCGGAAGGAGAACCGGCGGCGCTCGTCGTCTCCTTCTCCCTCTTTTCTTTCTCCCTCTCCTCCCTCTCCCTCTCCCTCAGAGCGAGCTTCTCGACCACCATCCCTCCGAAACTGTGGCCCACAACGATCGGAGGCCTCATCCCTTCGCCCACGAGCATCTCCGCGACCGCGGCGACGTCTTCGGCGTGCGACTCCAGCGTGCCGCCGGCCTTGGCGCCCGGCGGCGGGGCCCCGCTCTTCCCCCGGCCTCGCAGAGACAGAGCGACGCTGTCGAACCCCCTCGAAGAAGCATATGGCATAAAGTGCTCGGCCCAGCACCAGGCCGCGTGGCCGGAGCCGTGCACGAATAGCAGGGGGGGCTTGTTCGACAAGGAGGGAGATGAGGGAGAGGAGGGGGAAGCCTTGGATTCGAGGACCTCGAGGTCGCAATTGTCCGACGTTTCCACGAATCGACGCGTTACCGCATTGGCGATCGTTGAGCTCCGTCGCCGCCTGTGCCGGAGACGGGGTCTCACGGGAAGGCCTCGTGCGACTTTCAAAGGAGCCAGCATCGCCGATTGTTCGGAAATAAAATAGAAGTGCAAAATCTCCGCGGCTAGAAAACTTTACTTTTTTCACCTTCTTTCTCTGAAGCGCTGCAGCGTGTTTGCCGTCGCGCCTGAGCTCTCTCATTTCTTGCTCTTTCCTACTACGGAACACGCTTGCTCTATACACTCCGAGATACGAATCTGCGCTTCCCACCCCCCCCCCCCCCGCCATACAAATGACCACTGCGGCCGCGTCATCGGCCGCAGCCGTCATCGCCGGTGGTGTCGTCCCGAATGGCGTCGCCTCTGCTGCTCCTTTTCCAGCAGCCGCCGTCCAAGTGATCGAAGACTCCGATGACGACGACGACGGAGTCGCGCAGCCGCCGAAGCTGTACCCGGTGAGTAGTTTGGCGGTGAAAGAAAGCAAAAGATAAGCTCGATTTTGATGCCACTGCCGCTCACTTCTCTCTCTCCCTTTCAACCTCCTCCCTCCTCAAAATGAAATAAAAATAAAGGACATCGACCTCCCCCCCCCGGCGCCCATTACAAAGGAACAAGATGCCCTGCTCAAGCTCTGGAACAGGCTCGAGACAAGCTGGAAGGAGTCGCCGTGCCACCTCAAGTCGTGCGTCTCCGGTGCCGAAGGCGCGACGGCGGCGGCGGTGGCGACGGCGGCGGCAGCCGCAGGGGGGGCAGCGACGACGGCGCCGTCGGCCGGGCCGCCGCCGCCGCCGCTGCCCCCGCCCCGATCCAGCAGGAGCAGCGACCCACGATCAATCTGGGCAAGATGGTCCTCCTGTCGCAGCTCAGGCAGCAGAAGGAGGCGGAGCTCGCAGCCGCAGCCGCAGCCGCAGCCGCAGCCGCAGCCGCGACAGCAGCCGCGGCAGCAGCAGCAGCGGCGGCGGCAGCAGCGGCCTCGGCAGCTCCGGTCTCCGCCTCCTCCCGGAAGCGGGTCAGGCCAGGTCCGCCGCCGCCCCCGCCCTCAACTCCGCTGCAGCGAGCCGCGCTGACCCAGCTCCTCACCCTCCATCCCGCGCTGTTCCCCGAGGAGCTGTTCTCGAGGGCCGAGGCGGCCGCCTCCGCGAGGGCAGCCGCGGCGCTCGTGCGAGGACGGAGCGGGGCCGGCGGCGGCGGCGGCGGAGGAAGAGGAGGCGGCGGAGGCGGAGGCGCGCGAGGCGGCGGAGGAGGGAGCGAGGCCGCCGCAGCAGGCACGGGCTACTGGAGCGCGGCGGCGGCGAGGGCCTCTGCCGCCGCCGGGGGCAGCGTGGAGGCGGTCCAGGCTGCGGCGGCGAGGGCCGCGGCTGCAGCCCGCGCGGCGGCCGTCGCGGCCGCGGCCGCTGCTGCAGGCGGAGGCTCGGTGGCGGCGCTGCCCCCGAGGCCTCCCGCGAGGTCGACGGCGCGACGCGTCGGAGGAGGCGCGGCAGCTCTTCCGTCGTCGTCGGCGGTGGCGGCGGGTGCTCTGATGCCGCGGCGCAGCGGGAGGCAGGCTGCCGCGGCGGCGGCTGCCGCGACGACGGCTGGGAACGCCTCTTCGGGAGAGGACGACGACGACGACGACGGAGACGACGAGGAAGACGACGAAGAGGACGGCGACGACGAAGACGGAGGGGCAGCCGGGGGCGGGAGGAGGCGGAGAGGCGGCGCGGCCGGCGGAAGCGCCGCCGCCGGCAACGCCAACGCGAACCACGGCGGCGGCGGCGGCTACCACGACGAGGACGAGGACGGCTTCGTCGACGACGACGACTACCTTCAGGGCCCGGCCTTCGACGACGACGAGGAGTACGGAGACGGGGACGACGGCGATGCGGGGGACGGGGAGCCGACGTTTTAAAAAACAGGAGAGCGTCGAGAGGAGGGGGAAAAAGAGTCTGCTTGCTTGTTTCTTCTTTTTCCCCTTCCGTGCGTCGTTCATTCCCTTCCGCCTTCTCTCTTTTACCCCACTCGCGTATTCATTCGCACGCAGAAACTGTAATATAGAATTGCATAAAAATGGCAGGAGGGAGAAGCACCAGTTGAAAGCATTCTAAACAAAAAAATCTCTTCCTCTCATCCTTTCCCTCGCCCGCGGCCGGCGCCTCCGGCGGCTTTCTTCTTCTTCGCCGCTCCGCCCCCGCCACGCCCCTTGGGCGACGCGCGCTTCTTCTTCGCCTTTGCGGCTGGCCTCTTCTTCGTCGCAGCTCCTCCTCCCAGCGCGGCGAGAGAAGGAGCCCATCCGCCAAACTGACCTCCGTCGTCGTCGTCGTCGAAATAGAACCCGGGCCCCCCGCGTCCGTTCTCATCGGGTCCGTCGAAGTCTCCGCCTTCTCCTCCCTGTCTTTCGGCGCGAAAGAAGGACGAAAACGCGGCGTCGACCTTTGCGACGGCGCCGGAGGGAGGATGAGCGAAGGCAGCGGCAGCGGAGGTCCCTCCGCCCGCCGCGGCTGTCTTTGCCGTCTTGGCCGCAGCCGCTTCGGCGCTCGGCGGGGGAGGTACCGTCACGAGCAGCAGCGTCGACGCGCAGGGCACCTTTTCCAGGTCGTAGAACTGCCCCAAAAGGTCCAAAGAAGCGACATTGGAAGAAGAAGAAGCAGAGGCAGAAGCCGTGGATTCCGGCGCTTTTGCCTTTGACGACGCGGCGAGGCACCTGCCGACGACGCCCGACGCGCCGGCAACGTCGAAGGCCCTCGAGGCGATCTCGACTAAGAAAGTGTCCTCTTTTGCGCTGACTGCGCGAGGGGTGACGTGCAGCGGGAGCGCGCCCTGGAGGAGGCCGCTGGGGCAAAAAAAAAGAGGCGACGATGCGGTGTTCTTTGCTTTAGGCTTTTTCACGGCGGTCGGTGTTTTGTCGTCGCCGCCTTCGTCGTTGCCTTCGTCCTCGTTCGCTGTCGCCTTCGTTGCCGGTGGCGGATGCAGAACGAGCTGCCTTTTCCCGCCCAGATGGGTCAAAACCTGCTCTGTTTCGCCTCGCGAAGCCTCGTGAGCATCTTTCGGAAACGCCAAAGGCTTCGAAGGCGTCTTGCGAGCAGCGGCGGTACCGGCGGCGGGAGCGGAAGCTTTCGTCTCCGTCGTCGTCGCCGCTTCTCGCTGCTGCCTCGCTTCTTCTCTTCCTCCTTCCTCTTCCTCGTCGTCCTCCTCGTCTCCGGGCAGGCCCCACTTCCATGGCGAGATCGGCTGTGGGCTCTTGGCAGCAGCAGGGATGAACGAGCGCAGAGGGTGCTCGTTCTCCTCGTCGTCGGAGCTCGACGCGGCGGTGAACAAGTTCATATTTGCTGCCTTTTTTTTGAGAGTGAAAAAAAAAAGGTGAAGAGAAAGGAAAACGAAGCGCCTTTTTTTCTCTTCCGTCTCTCTTCTTGTGCAACCTTGCTTCTGACCTTTCCCTCCCTCCCTCTCTCTCGTGATGATCATTGGAATTGTCTATATTTACTGATGAAAAAGTAACTCCACCCTCCCTCTCTCTCTTAATCGATCCTCGAATCTCTGTCTTTGTTTCACTCTCTCTCTACTCTTAAAACTCTTTTTTGTTTTTCCCTGAAAAAAAAAACACGAAGACTTTTTTAATTTCCCCTCCTTTTCATCCATCTCTCTCTCTCTCTCTCTCTCTCCCCGTTCCCTCCACCAAACCTTCGAGTCTAGTCCTTCTTGATGAACGGGTCGAGCGGCTTCCCGATTCCGTACACGATGAACCCGATCTCCCTCAGCCTCGCGTGGTCGAGCACGTTGCGCCCGTCGAACACGAAGGCGGGCTTGACCATCGACGCGTAGATCTTCTCAAAGTCCAGCCCCTTGAACTCGTCCCACTCGGTCATGACGCACAGCGCGTGCGCGCCCCTGCAGGCCTCGAGGGCCGAGCCGACGACCTCAACGTCACGCGCGCGCGGCGTTGAGGGGCTGGCGTCGGGGCCCGAGGCCCCGGCCCCGCCGCGCGGGTGGTCCCACGCGAACTTCTCGAGGTGCAGGTCCTCGTGGATCTGCGCCTCGGTGACCTTGGGGTCGAACACGGCCAGCAGCGCCCTGTCCGCCAGCAGGCCCTTGCAGACGTCGATCGCGGGGGTCTCGCGCGTGTCTCCCGTGTCCTTCTTGAACGCGAAGCCGAGGACGGCGATGCGCTTCCCGGCGATGGTGTTGAACATCGCCTCGATCACGCGGCTGACGAACCGCTGTTTCTGGTAGTCGTTGATGGCGACGACCGAGTGCCAGTACTCTGCGACCTGCGTCAGCCCCACTGAGGAGTGGGTGAACGAAGAGGAAAAGAGAGAGAGAGAGAGAGAGAGAGAGAGAAACAGAGAGAGAACGGGGGTAAAGAGTGAGTTGTTTTTTTTGTTTCTCTATCTCGCGCACGCGCGCACGCACGCGCGCAAGAGGAAGAAAAAGCCCGGAGCCGAAATGGAAAAAAACCGAAACCTTACCGGACTCGCAGATGTAGACCAGGTTCAAAATGTCCTTCTGGAAGCACGACCCCCCAAAGCCCACGGAAGAGGACAGGAACTTGGGCCCGATGCGCGAGTCCGTGCCCACACACTTGCTGACCTGCTCGACGTCGGCGCCCGTCGCCTCGCACAGAGCAGAGATGGCGTTCATCGACGAGACGCGCTGCGCCAGCATCGCGTTGGCCGTCAGCTTCGACAGCTCTGCCGACCAGAGATTGGCGCGCAACACGCGCTCGGTCGGGATCCAGCGCTCGTAGACCGAGGCCAGCCTCTCGACGGCGGCGCGGCCGTGCTCGTCGTCGCGCCCGCCGATCAGGACCCTGTCAGGCTTGGCCAGGTCCTCCATCGCCGTGCCCTCCGCGAGGAACTCCGGGTTGGACAGGATGTCGAAGCGCACGCCCGGGTGGCTGTTGTTGCGCGTGAGCACCTTCTCGATGGCCTCGGCGGTGCGCACGGGCACGGTCGACTTCTCGACGACGATCTTGGAGGTCTTCGAGACGGCCGCGATCATGCGCGCGGCGCCCTCCCAGTACGTCAGGTCGGCCGCCCTGCCGGCGCCCACGCCGCGCGTCTTCGTGGGCGTGTTGACCGACACGAACACGATGTCTGCCTCGCCCACGTGCTTGTGCGTGTCGGTCGAGAAGAACAGGTTGCGGCCGCGGCAGGCCTGCACTACCTCCTCGAGCCCCGGCTCGTAGATCGGGAGCGCGTCCGAGTTCCAGGCGTCGATGCGGGCCTGGTTGATGTCAACGACGACGACAGTGACGTCGGGGCACTTGAAGGCGATCATGGCCATCGTGGGGCCTTGGGTGTTTGTTTTTGGTGTCGAGGCGAGTTGGAGTGGAAGATGGAGTGAGTGAGGAGGACGAGACGAGGTCGAGAGAGCGTTCGTTTTCGTGGCGCGCGAAGTTGGTGCGAAAGAAAAAAAAACAGAATGATTTCTATGGCTCTTTTCTGCCCTGCTCAGACTCTCTGTTCGCCCGTGACCACCCGCGAGGCGTTCGAGACCGCCGCCGAGATCACACGAAAAAATAAACGAGGAGAGTTCGGAGAACAGAGTCGCCACGGCGGGGGCGAAACCATTCAAAAAGGATTTCGGTTCGATGGACGAGAGGCGTTGATTGGCTCTCGAGAGTTCGTGCTCTTTCCTTCATCTCTGACGCTTCTCTGAGCCGTCTCAGCCCAGCACAGGAAGGGAAAATTCAGCCTCGTCACGTGGAGCGAGAAGAGGGCGAGGGCAACTCACGAAAGCGTCGCCGACGCCGAGGGGGGAAACGCTTCGCCCTTCCTCGAGAGCCCAGCAATTGGCCATCGATCGAACCGATCGATGGCGGCAGGGCAAGGCAGAGGCGACGCCTTTCAGCGGGGCCAAGCCGCGCCGCGGAAAGGTGCTTATCTCGGCCTCGGCGGGAGGGAGACGACACGCCCTACGCCCCGAGAGAGTGGAATCGGTGTCGACAGCGGCTCCTCCGGTGGGAAAAAACGGGCTCGCCAAGGCTGCTGCCGACGAGCGACAACGCGAGAGCAGAAGCATCGATTGAAACAAAGACTCGATAAAACGTTTTTTCTCTCACCTCCGACGTAGCCAGCGCCGATGCAGCAAATCTTGATGCCCGACGCAGCATCGCTCTTTGCCATGACTGCTCTGTGCAAAGGAGAAGGGGGAAAAGCGAAACAGAGGGTGCTCGACTGGAAAAAGGAAAAAACGCAAAACTCTGAAAGCTTCTGCGGAAGGCGAGGCACAAAACAAAAAAAACCCTTTTTTTTTTTAAGGGAACGGTTTTTTTTCTCTCGCTAGTTTTCTCTCTATTTTTCTCTTCCTTTTTCTATTTTGGATCTCGAGCACCTGTGCTCGCTCGCTCGATAGACCATGCGTGCCTTTACCTTCTATGGAATCATTCTAATGCTCGTGGCGGCCTCCCTTCTGTCCGTCCCCGGAGTTTCAAACTCCGGGTGCGGCAGGAAAGGCGCGAAAAATGCCATCAAGAATGGCGTTTTTGACACGTCGGCGGCGACGTCATCGTCTAGCCTCCTCCTGAAGAAGAAAAGGCACCACGGCCACCGCCTCAAGCACCACCGCCACGACAACCACAAGCCGAGTTCTCCCCCCTGGTTCTGTCACGACCTCCAGTGCCCGCGCTACAGGCTCCTCAACGAGAGCGCCGGCTACGAGACGCGGCGGCTCGAGGCCACGCGCTGGGTGACGACGGACGTCGAGGCGTTCTCGCTCGCGCTCGGGACGGCGACGGGCTTCCAGCGGCTGTTCGCCTACATCTCGGGCGCCAACGAGCAGCAGCGCAAGATCGAGATGACCGCGCCCGTGCTGACGCACGTCGTGCCCGGGGCGGGACCCTTCTGCAAGAGCAAGTACTCGGTTTCGTTCTTCGTGGGCGAGGCAGGGACCGAGACCCCGAAGCCAACCTCGGACGACGTCTACGTCCGCGACGCCTCGGCGGTGACGGTCTTCGTCGCCTCCAAGGCCGGGTTCGTCGTCGACGACTTCTCCATCGCGGCGCTGGCCAGCGGGCTGAGGGAGGCACTCGAGCGCGACGGCGTGGAGCCGCACCCGAGGCACCGCAGCGAGGAGGGTTTTTTTGTCGCCGGGTACGACCCGCCGTTCCGCCTCTCGGGCCGCCACACCGAGGTGTGGATGGCCGCGAGCGAAGAGGACGACGGTGGGGAGGATGCCGATGGCGATGCTGGCGATGCTGGGGTGCGTGGCGGAAGCGCTTACACGAGCTAGAGGTTTTCAGACGGGGGGAGGAAAGCAGGGTAACGAAATAAAAAGCTGGGAAGAGCACACACGATGAAAAATAAAAAGAACGAGCTTTTTCGTGCTCGCTTGTTTTTCCACGTCAAATCCTGTTTCACTTTTCCCCTCCTCCCGCTTGTGCGTCTGTAAATAAGCAACATTTTAGAAAGAGAGAGAACGAGAAACAGAGAGAGATAAACGGGAAAAAAACAACAGACTCTCAAGCCAGCGCTAGTTCGGCGACCCCCTTGTCGACGCCAGCGCCCGACGACTTCTCGAGCGCCGCGACCATCTCGGCCTTGCTGTCCTCGGCCCTCGCGACCTCCTCAAAGAGGCCGCGCGCGACGGCCTTGGCGTCCACATCCTGGCTCTGCTTCATCGCCGCGACGAGGGCGGCCGGGGCCCCTGGGGCAGAGACGAGGGCCGCGCGGGCGCGGGCCCCCGGGGGGGGCGAAGGAGAAGGAGCCGACGGGGACGAGGACGAGGAGGACGAGGCGGCCGCTTCCTTCTCCTTCTTCGCCTTCCTCTCGTCCAGCCTCAGCTCGGCTGAGAGAGTCATCGCGAGAGCCATGAGGTTGCGGATGCGCACCTCTGCGAAGTCGGAAGAGGAAGGAGAAATCGACCCCAGAAGCCTCGCGAGAGCGGCGACGACGGGAGCACCGCCGCCGCTGCCGCATCCGCTTCCGCTGCTGCTCTTCGTCGCACCTTCCTCCTCTCCTTCCCTCCCCCAGCGAGCGAGCTTCTCGCCCGAGCCGGCCGAGGAGCTCGTGACCGCGCACGCGAGATCGACGGAGAGCAGCTGAATGCTCTCCTGCTTCTGCTTCTCGCAGACCGCTGCAGCGTCGAGGATGGAGGTCAGGGCCTGCGGCGAGACGACGACGAGCTCGCTCCTGTCGTCGTCCTCTCTCTCTTCGTCCTTCGCTGCCGCTTCGAGCTCCTCGCCCTCCTCCGCGACTCTGTTGCCGTAAAAGCCCTCGAGCAGCGCGGCGGCGAAGGAGGCGGCGTTGTTGAGCGCGCCTTTGGAGGTCCACGGGTTTTTGCTTGCGCCGTCTTTCCGTCCGCCGTCCTTGCCGCCGCCCCTCTTCGAGAGCTCGAGGGCGATTTTCTGCAAGAGCCGCCGAGAGAGCGCGGCGAGCGGCTCTAGGGCCTCGAAGCGGGAGGGGGCCCCGCCACCTTCCTCGCCGCCGCCGACGCCGCCGCCGCTCTCCTTCTCCTCCTCGGCGCTATCGTTCATGACAAAATGCAGGGCCGAGAGGCACCCCGCGGAGATGCTCGCGGCCTCCACGGCGGCGCGGAGGGCGTCGTCGTTGGGGGGGATCCCGCCGTCGGCGCTCGCCTCGTGCTCGGCGGCGCGCTCGAGCGCCGCTGTCAAGACTTCGGCCGCCGCCGGGACGGCCGCCGCCGCGGCACTCGATGGAACGTGCGCCCCGGAGCCTGCGCCTCCCATCGAAGGGTTCGCGACGGCCATGCTCAGCGTCAGCATCGCGACCGACGCGCCGTTGAGGTCGCCCTTGGCCAGGGCCTGCCTCGCGCCGGCCGCCGCCGACGCGGCGACGGCGCCGAGGTCGGCCGACGTGATTGGCTTTTTTGCCTTCGGCGCCATTGCGTTTTTTCGCTTTGTTTTGAGATTCTTTGGGAGATGGAGCACTTGCTGGAGAGGCCACGCAATGGTCTCGGATCGAAGAATCTCTCTCGGACTGACGTGACCCGGCAGAGGCGCGAGTGCGCGAGGGCGATTGGAGTTTTGAGTTTGATAAAAAAATAAGTGATCGACAAAGAGAAAGAAACACTCTGTCGAGGCCGATTCCTCATTTGGCCTTCTGAAACTCAATCTTCTCCTGTTCGTTCTTCCTCGCCCTCTCGAACTCGCTTCGCGGACTCGTCTCTTTTTCGACACATGGGTGACGTCGTCGTCCCTCCTCCGGGAACGGCGCTCGTGGTGCGTTCTTTTTGATGGAGAAGAGGTAACGTTTCAAACACAGGGGTGGGCTGGAAAACACCACTGCCGTCGCCGGATGCGATCGGCCCTTCCTCTTTCTTCAACCCCGACTCTGAGATAACCCCACCCCTCCCTCCCACCCCGCTTCCAACCATCCAACTCTCTCTCTCTCTCCTCTCTCTCTCTCTCTCTCTCTCTCTCTCTCTCTCTCTCTCTCTCTCGCTCGCTCGCTCTCTCTCGCTCTCTCGCTCTCTCTCGCTCTCTCTCTTTTCTCTCTCTCTCTCTCTCATCGTATCGCAGGAGGAGCTCGACCGGCGGCTGCTCGTCCAGCTCCGCGACGGCCGCAAGCTCCTCGGCACGCTCCGCTCGTTCGACCAGTTCGCGAACTTGGTCCTCGAGCGCACGCTCGAGCGCGTCGTCGCCGTCTCGTCGAAGCTCTACGCCGACGTTCCCCTGGGGCTTTACGTGGTCCGAGGGGAGAACGTGGTGCTGCTGGGAAGGTTGGGCGACGGGATCGACAGGGGAGGCGAGGACGAGGCGCCGCCGGGGCTGGCGAGGGCCGAGAGCGCCGAGGCGGCGCGGGCGGCGGCCAGGGCGGAGAGGGAGGCCGAGAAGCTGAAAAAGGGGATCAGGGCGCGTATGGATTTCCTGGATCTCGATTTGTAAACGCGGAGGTGGTTTTATTTGGCCGATTGAGAGGAAAATTAGTAAAGAGAGCGACAGCTGCAAACAAACCTGCTTCGGGAACCCTGCTTTTTTGGTCCAAAAGAGGAAGGAGAACGATTTTGTTTTTGTCCGTTTCGTTTCGTTCGCAAGTTACAAAGCCCCCCTCCTTCCCTTCTGTCTCCAAAACGCGCCTCACTATACCTTTCTCTCGTTTCAAAAGAAGAGCATCGACCCCGCCAGGGGCATCACCACGGGTTCCAGCGCGAACCTCGCCCCGGCGGTGCAAAGAGCTCCCAGAGCGATCGAGATCGGCAAGGCGGGCAGCGCGCTCCTGCGGACGGCGAGCAGCAGCAGCGTCGCGCCCAGGCCCGCGAGCACCGCGAGTGCCGCCGAGATGGCGGAAATGCCGTCGTACATCGACGCGCGGCCCACCAGTACGGAGTAGAAGATGAAGTCGCCGAGTCCCAGTTTGATGCCGTCGGGGAGGCCGGCGTGCGCAAAGTCGGAGTCTGAGTCGTCTCCGGAGGCGTTTCCGTCGTTGTTTTCCCTCCTCTGCTGCTGCTGCTGCTGCTGTTCTCGAGAAGCAGCAGCAGCAGGAGGAGCCGCCCTCGGCCCCACGAGCAGAGGCTCCTCGGGCCCTCCGTCCGTGGGGGCAGGCTCCGACGAAGAGGCAGCAGCGGCCTCCCCTTCTCCGCCGCTTCCGCTCCCCCCGCCTCCTCTGCCGCCGCCGCCCCTGCCCCGTCTCGCCATCGTCCCGGTCAGGGCCGACAGCGACGAGAAGAAGAACGTCCCCCCGGCGACGACGCCCAGCGGGATCCCGGCGGGGCCGCCTCGGCTCCCGTCCCTCCCTCCCCGCTGCCGCTCCCGCAGGGCGACGCCGCCTCGGGCGGCCGCCGCCGCCCTCCTGCTGTTCGGCCTCGCCTCGTACACCAGCGCCGGGATCTCCTCCCCTCGCTCGCTCGCGGCGTCCAGCAGCAGCTTCAGGGGCCCCGTGGGCGACAGCACCGCCCAGAGGTCGTACGCCGCCATCCCTCCGAGCAGCGCCCAGGTGCTCCACTCGGGCACCCCCGCAAAGACAAACGCGGTAGCGACGCCGATGGCGACGAGGAAGACCTGCTGCAGGGTCAGGGGGGCCCTGCAGACGAAGAGGGCGCAGGTGCCGACCGCGGCGAAGTTCCACAGCGATATTGCGTACGTGTACGCGTCGACGGGCAGGCGCAGCGTCGCGATCGTCTGGACGGAGATGAGCCCGCAGAGCACGGCGAAGATCGAGAAGCCCGACAGCGCCATGTAGGCGTTAATGAATTTCGAAAATCCGTTCTTGAAGGCGATCACCAGCAGGAAAGTGACGGCAGAGATATAGGCGACGAAGACGGCGGCGTTCTCGAAGGCGCCCAGGGCCTTGGTGGAGTCTGAGTCGCCCGACTGGGTTGTTGATGGAGGGAATGGTTTTGTGGTGTTTCGAGGTCGAGAGGTTGAGCAAAAGGTCGAGAGCACGAGATCGATCTGAAGAAAAGGATAAGCAAAAACTCTTCTTCTTCTTAACCTTTTCCTTGTACGCTGCGCTCGCCCACGAAATACCCGCGGCGCCACTCGCCCCGCTCGGATTCAGGACCTGGACGAGGGCAGAGGTGATCGCGATGCACGCCGCGACGGGCACGACGACGTTAAAGACCTCAGCGCCGATGGCATCAATGATCGTCTCGGATTCGCTCTCGTCGTCTTCTCCTCTTCCAACTCCGGCGAGCAGCGAAAAGTCGTCCCTCGGCGGGGAGCGGTTAAGCGGGGTGTCGCTCATGATGGCGAAGAGAGCGACACGGGGACGAGCGGGGACTTGTTCAGAAGCGAGCAAGAGAGAAGAAGGAAACCATTAAATTGTGATGCCCGTTTCATTTTCCTTCAGTCCGTGCTCTTCTCCCTCTGTTCTCTCTCTCTCTCTCTCTCTCTCTCTCTCTCTCTCTCTCTCTCTCTCTCTCTATGTCTCTCTCTCACTCTCTCT
>Ga0315283_10001958_pt1 | contig 16914 bp, 19 predicted proteins | sample YL17G09_0_MG_FD_204541 | JGI IMG/M metagenome (GOLD analysis project Ga0315283, IMG submission 204541) | Sediment microbial communities from Yellowstone Lake, YNP, Wyoming, USA - YL17G09_0 | ecosystem: Environmental > Aquatic > Freshwater > Lake > Sediment | place: USA: Wyoming | collected... | reverse complement strand
GCACGTCGGGCGGCACGCCCGCCAGCACCGCGCCCAGGTACCCGGTGGGCTCCGCGCCGACCAGCAGCAGGCGAAGGTCGGGCTGCGGCGGCGTCAGCCGCGCGAAAGCCCGCAGCAGAGTCGGCAGGTCCTTGTGCGGCTTCGTGTTGCCCATCGACAGCAGGTACGGAGGCGAAGCCAGGTGGGCCAGCATGCCGGTGAGCGGCCCTCTCGGGCCGGAGGCGAAATCGTCCGCGGCCTCCGCCGTCACCGCGAGGTTGCCGCGCGCCGCTGGGAAGAACCGGTCCACGTCCGCCGCAGTGGACCGCGACGGCACGACGACGCGGTCGGCCAGACGCGCGGCACGCGCGTTCCAGGCGCGGTACGCGGCGCGCCTCACCGCCGACGGCATGACGCCGGGCGCGACAAGTGGCGTGAGGTCGTGCAGCGTCACGACGAGCGGGCCGCGCACCGGCGCCGGCGTGGGAAAGTGCGGGCAGTGCACGAGATCGGGCTTCGCCTTGCGGGCGAGGTGCCCGAGCTCCAGTGCTCCGCGCACGCTGAAGGGATGCACGGATGCAGCCACGACCTCTGCGCCCGGGCCGGGCGTCACAGGCGGAAGCTCCCCCGCGGCGCAGACCTGCACGAGCTCGACATCGCCGCGCACGGCGAGGGCGCGGGCCAGCCCCGTCGTGTAGCGACCGACGCCCGACCAGCCTGCCATGCGGCAATCGAGAAGGACGCGCATCAAGCGCGACCCCCCACGAGGCGTCGCGAGGCGATGGCCAGGCGGGCGACCGTTTTCAGCGCCCACAGACCGTACAGATCACAGTAGCGGAGAAACGAGGCACGATACGCCTTCTCGACCGCTCCCCCGGGCGCCGCGGAGCCGCCGAGCCGGTGGGCGACACGGGCCCGCGGCTCAACCACGACCTCCCAGCCGGCATCTCGCATGCGATGGCACCACTCAACATCCTCGTAGTACAAGAAGAAGCCCTCGTCGAGCCCTCCGACGGCATTGATGGCCGCTCTGCGTACAAGCATGGCGGCGCCGGTCACCCAGTCGGCCGCCACGGTCCCACGAGGCGCTGCCGGGGAGAAGGCCCGGTTCCCGAGGATGCGCTGAAGCACCCTCCACGACCGAAGGGCGACAGCGGCGCGAAGAGTCGGAAACCGGCCGAAGGAGTTCGCCTGCACGGTCCCGTCGAAGTTGAGCACCAACGGCGCGACGACCGCCGCCGACGGACGCTCCGTAGCCGTCTCGAGCAGCAACTCAAGCGCGCCGGGGAGCAGCACGGCGTCCGGGTTGAGCAGCAGGACGAACGCAGACCGGGTGGCGCCGATGCCGCGATTGTTGCCCGCCGCAAAGCCGTCGTTGGCGCCGCGCAAAATATGCGTCCCCGGAACGCGCCGCTCGAGCGCCTCGATGCTACGGTCCGAGCTGCCGGCGTCCACCACCCAGACAGCATCGGCGCCGGCCTGATCTGCGGCGGAGGCCACCGCCTCGACGAGGAAGTCGCCGGAATCGTGCGCCACGATCACGACTTCGACGTCGGGGGGTGAAGGCGCCGCGTCAGCCGCGGCCTCCGGGCTCTGCACGAAACGCACGTCGTCTCCCATCCACTCCGGCAACAGACGGCAAGGTCGGCCAGTGCGCCTCGGCCCGACGGGCTGGGGGCACGCGGCGGGCACCACTGCGACAAGCTTAGCGCATGCGAGCGCCGCAGCCGCGGGCCGCGACGTCGGTGATCACGCGCTCTAGTTCCGCCATCGACGCGTCCAGGGAGTATTCCGCTTCGACCAGGCGCCGAGCGCGCCTGCCGACGGACGCTCTCAGCTCGGCGTCGTCGAGCACGCGTCCGACGGCGTCGGCGAGAGCCTGAGCGTTCTCGGAGGGTGCGATCAGCCCAGCATCGATGCGCCCCAGGAGGCCGGGCATGGCGCCCACGGCCGTGGAGACAACGGGCACGCCGCGCGACATCGCCTCGAGAGCGACGAGCGGCCCCGTTTCGTTGCGCGAGGCTATGACGATAACCTCCGCCTCCTCGTAAGTGGACGCGAAGGAGGCCGTCTCCATGAAGACGATCCTGGCGGCTACCCCGAGATTGCCCGCGAGCGCGCGCACCTCGCGCCGGAACCGGCGCGAGGCGGCAGCCCCCTGCCCCACGCCGTAGTAGTGGAAGCGCGCCTGCGGATGATCAGCCGCGAGCCTTGCCACCGCGCGAACGAAGACGTCCCCCCCTTTGTTGCGGTCGTAGCCCCCATAGAAGGAGACGCACGGCCGGCAGGTGGACATCTCCACCGGCGCCCGCGGAGGGGGCATCTCGACACCGTCGTGAATGACCGTCGCGGGACGCCCCGTCGTCGCGGAGAACTCCGCGGCCAGCGATTCGTTCACGGCCACCACCCAGCGTGCGCCGCGGGCGATGAACCGCCACAGCAGCCCACGCACCCACGCGGGGGCGATCCGCTCGCGCACGACCACGACCGGCGGCACATCGCACTCGTTCGCGGCGCGCAATGGCGCGGTCAGGACGCTGCTGAACAGGACGGCGGCGTCGTACCCGCCGCTCCTCAGCTCGCGCTTCAGCGAATGGCGGCTCGACAACCCTCGCACGAGCCACCCGAGGTACCCTTTTGGTCTGAAAGTGGGGGGCAGGGAGCCCTGATACGGAATCCGCGCACAGAGGCGTTCCCAATCCACCGCGAGGAGCCCAGGAGGGTAGGCCGCGACGATCTCGATGCCGGTGCGCCCGGCGAAGTAGCGAAGGGCGTACCCGAAGCAGGCCTCTGCGCCGCCGAGGTTGCTGCTGTGAGAGACGAAGAGGAGCTTCACAGCTCGCGGCGCGGTCGCGGGTTGGCGAGCGATTCGCCCGCTCGCGGGCGTCTGCCGCCCCGCCGAGAAGCGCTCGGGTGACGTCGCGATCGATCGGAGCGGGTCTGTGCGAGCATGGAGTCGATCGGCTCGGCGATCGTCGCCGAAGCACTGTTGGCCGGCTTCGTGATCGAGAAGAGCGACGTCATCATGCCCTCAGGGACGACCGCCGCCGCCGACTGCGGCGGGGACGCCGCCACCCAGCAGGATGCGCCTGAACCTCACGAACTCCTCGCTTCCCATCGCCTCGCGTGCCGCGGCGACGAGCTCCGCGTCCTGAGCGCCCGTCAAGAGGCCGTCTCGATCGAGACGGCCCCGCAGCCAGCCGAGCACCACCCGGGCCGCCAAGCCGCAGTCGCTCGCCGAGCCCGCCGCTACCAGCTGTCTGCTGACGGCGGGCCAGAGTCGGTATCCGCCGCGCAGGAGTGGCAGGAGCACGGGCCACGAGCGCCTGAGAACCCTTCCGAGGCGCCCACTCTCTTCGAGAGCGAGCAGGATTCGCAGCCGATTCACGGTGCAGCCTCGATCGACGCTGTCGGTCAGATTCGTGGTCTGCCCGGGATGGATACGGTAGAACACGGCCTCTGTCTCGACGCAGCGAAACCTCATCCCGAGGGCGCTGTAACGCATCCAGAGGTCCCCATCCTGATCGATGCTACCGACCGCCGGGTCAAACGTGCCGACCTCATCGATCGCAAACCGCGGGATCATGACCGATGAGCCGCTGATCGCATTCCTGGACAGGAGCATGAGCAGACGCCAGCTCGGCCAGGCCTCAAAAAGGCGATCCGCGAAGGGCACCTTGGGCAACCAGTGGCGCGCTTCGTGGCGAACGTCTTCGGGCGTCGGACCGAGGGTCAATCCTCGGCAGTAGCTGAGACCACCACCAGCCGCGAGGGCCCGTACCTGTGAGTCGGTCTTGCCTGGGTCGATGAACGCGTCGTCGGCGCTGAGCCAACAGACGAAATCGCCGCGCGACTGCGCGAAACCGCGCCTGAGCGCCGCCGCCCCGCCCATGTTGACCGGTTGGCGCAGGACGCGGACCAGGAATCGCGGCGCGCTCAATTCGGCGGCAAGCTCCTCGGCGATCGCGGCGGTCCTGTCGGGGGAGGCGTCCTCCACAACGACCACTTCCATCGGACGGTGCGCCTGTGCCACGATCGAGCGGATCGCCGTCTCGATAAAGGGCTCGGCCCGATAGGCCGGTATGACCACTGAGACAAGCGGCCGCTCGGGATCCGGAGTCGACACCCGGCCTACCTCACGGGCGCCGAAGGGCCGCGTGGCGCGCGCAGCCAGCGATGCCCGCCCAGTCGCGCACATCGCCGCTCTGAACGCGGAACGCGTCCCTAGAGTTGTGGAAGATAGTCTCGTCGGTCGTGGGCTCCACATTCAGGTGGCTCGGCCGCATGTAGTGCTGCTTCGCCTCGTGGCGGGAGAGATGACGACGACTTCGGCGGGCATCGCTTGATCGATGCACAGCAGTCAATGCACCGGCACCTGACCGAGCGACCCGGTGCCGCCGCTCACGAGAATCCCGTCGCCCCCTGCATATGCCGGCCACTGCTACATCTGCTCCATTCTACCGGTGGACCCAAGCCATGGAAGCCTGGGCAGCGTGCGCTCCGACTTCACGCCAAGCTCCGAAGCTTGGGCGCGTTGCCCAAGGTGGCACGCCCCGGGTTCCGCGTCAGCTGAGTTACTTGGGAACCAAGTTTCCTGAGGCCTGTTGATTGTACTGCTCGAGCACCTGCAGCGGCGCTTGCCGCCGCGTCTGCCCGTTGCTCTTTCGCTTGAGCGAGCGGTGCCGGCGACGCGCGTTGTGCCAGCCGATGTAGGTCACGAGCGCGAGCTCGAGGTCGAGGCGCGTCGGCCAGCGGCAACGGCTGACGAGCTCGCGCTTGAGCGTCGAGATCACGCTCTCGGCCATGGCGTTGTCGAGCGCCGTGCCGGTGCGCCCGCGGCTCGGGGCGATGCCGGCGCGCACGAGGCGCTCGGTGTATTCGTAGGAGGTGTACTGGCCGGGTTCAAGGGGTCGTCGCAACACTGCCTTCCTGAACAGAGCGTAGCAGTTCGTCGAACGCTTCTGCCGGTGTTCTCCAGCTGAGGGTCTTGCGCGGTCGAGTGTTGAGCGCGGTGGCCACCGCGGCGAGCTCTCGTGCACTGTGCCTGCTCAGGTCTGTGCCCTTCGGGAAGTACTGGCGCACGAGGTCGGGCGCCGCCACCGGGGCGAGGCCCGGCAGGGTCGTCTTCTTGGTCTTGAGCGGCCCCACGCCGACGATGCCGTTCCTACGCATCAGACGCTCCACGGTGCAGCGCGCGACGCAGGTGCCCTCGTCGTTCAGCTCGTCCCAGACCTTGAGTTGTCCGTAGACGCCGTTGCTGCCCTCGTGCACGCGGCGTATCTCCCCGAGCAGGAAGGCGTCACGCAGCGAGCGGGACGACGGTGGCCTTCTGCGCCGGGCGCGGTAGGCGCTGGCTGAGACCTCTATCTCCCGACAGATCGGCTCGACCCCGAGGCGCTCGCGATTGGCATCGATGAAGGCGCTCACCTCGGACGGGGCTGGTCGAGCTCGCGGGCGAAAAACACGCTCGCCGCCTTGAGGATCTCGTTGGCGCGGCGCAGCTCGCGGTTCTCCCGGCGGAGGCTGGTCAGCTCCTCGCGCTCGGCGCTCGCCAGCCGGTCGGCGCGGCTGCCGTCGTTCGCCTCGTCCTGACGGACCCAGAGGCGCAGGGTCTCGGGATGCATGCCGAGGTCACGGGCGACCTGGCTGATCGAGCTCTGCGACTCACGCGCCAGGCGCACGGCACGCTCACGGAACTCCGGTGAGTACTTCGATGGTCTGGACATCTGCGATGTTCTCCCTTCCTTGAAGATACGATCCTCCAAGAAGCAGAGCCTCCGTCAAACCCGGGGCGTGCCAGTCCATGCCAAGGAGACGCGCCCGTAGGCCAGCAGATCCCTCCACGCCGATTGGCGCCCATGGGCCGGAGGCCGTCGATCCCAGCGGGCGAGCACCCTCGGCTGCCACTGTTTGTGATCGTCATTCCTTGGGACTCAGGCCGAGAAGGATCTTGATTCTCCTTCTCGCGCGCGGAGGTACAGAAAGGACGGCCATATGCACATATGGCCTCGGATTGAGTGGCCACGAGACGGCTGACAGGAGGAGATACTTGTAGAAGAGACCTGTGCGACCCTCCATCCTGTGGCGTTCAGACAAGTCGTAGTAGGCATTCGACCTGTCAATCCTACGTTTGACAGACCACGCACCACGGCCAACGACAGGGTAGGTGAAGAAGGACATAAGTAGGTACTTGTGACGAAGCGCACGCCTGTTCTGGTCTCTGCAGACTTGCGAGAGCTCGAAGTACAAGCCCGACAGTACCCGCCTCTTTGAGAAATACCCCAGGGACTGGTCGGTCTTCACTCCAAGATCGATGATGGACTTCAGTCCGGTAACCTGTGCATCGCCATCGTATGCGGCATTCCTTCCGTGCATCCTGACGAGAGTCAGAGGCAAGGGGATACCCAGGAAGTCAGTGGAACGGGCTATCTGGATCCACAGGACGGTATCTTCCGCGACTCTGAGAGTCTCATCAAATCTCACGACGTCAAAGACCTCGCGCCTGACCATGACGCTTGGCGTGGCGACCGGGCACCCGGTCAGAATCTTGGGATACACACATCCGGAGAAGTCACCGGAAGGAACGACATCGATAGACGAACCATCGGCGTTCATGCGCCGATACGACGTGTGCGAAAGCGCGACGCTCGGTCTCTCCCTCATCAGCTGGATTTGGATCGCGAGCTTGTTCCGCACGAAGAGGTCGTCGGCGTCGAGAAACGCTATGAAGCGCCCTCTGGCCAGCGTGATTCCATGGTTCCGCGCTGCGGCAGGGCCTCTGTTCTCCTGGCGCACATAGACGATGCGCTCGTCCAGACTCCGAAACCTGGGCTCATGATTCTCGAGTGAGCCATCGTCAACCAAGATGATCTCAAAGTCGCGAAACGTCTGACAGAGGACACTCTCCACGGCCTCGACGGCCCAATCCACGCGATCCCTGAACGGGATCACGATGCTAACTTCGGGCACCCCCCAACCCTCCCCAGGACTGCTTCCAAGAGCCCGCCCAGACACATCACCAAGCCAATGAGCCCTTTCGCCAGGCGCCGCCGCTGCACGAAGATCGGGATGACCTCTATCGTTCGCTTACGGTATTCGAGGAGGTACTTCCCGGGACTCAGAGCAACGGCCTTTCCGAAGTACCTCGCTCGCCTGGACAATGTCGAGCTCTGGCACACACAGCCGGCGATGTAGTGTGCACTGCTGTACGACTCGCGCTTGACTCGGAGTGCTTCCTCTGTAAGGCCGGGGAGCGCGAAGATCTTGTTAACGAGCACGATGTGCTCGTCGGCCATGTCCTCATTTGTCTGGGACGAGGACGCCGAGCCAGGGTGCATCCGGAACGTGGCCAAGGTCGAGGGCACCCGCGCAAAGTCCGTGATGAGACCGGCGCGAAGCCAGAAATCGAAGTCGCTCACATAGCGGAAGCGGGGGTCACGGCCGTTCAGCCTGGTCACGACATCACGCCTGAAGAAGGTGCCGGGACCCGGCACACAGTGATGCCACCGAAGCATATCGACGTAGCTGTAGTCGAACGTGCGGACGTGTTGCACGAGCTTGCCTTCGGCATCGATCATGTTCCAGTCGGGGTAGACGACGCCCTTTTCCGGATTGTCGCGCATGAACTGGACTATGGCGGCAATCGCCCCAGGCAGCAGAGGGTCGTCCGAATTGACGACGCCGATGATGTCTCCATGCGCCATCTCGAAGCCCCTGTTGACCGTACGTACTTCGCCCATGTTCGGGTGACTCTCGCTGCGGATCCGACCGGCGTACCGTTCAAGGATCTCTCTCGAATCGTCGGTCGAACCATCGTCAAGCACGATGTACTCGAGGGTCAGGGGCGCCACCTCGGCGATGTCTTGTGACAAGACGCTCTCGATCGTCTCCACGAGGTAGTCGCCGCGGTTGTACGTCGGCGTAATGACCGTGACCACTCGGATATCACTCACACGCCCTCCGCTGGTTGAATGCCAGAGTGCTTGGTGCCAGTGGCAACTTGGCGGCCACGCGGCCGTCGCGTCTCGATGGCTGAATCGCAGAGCGGTACGAGGACCTTCGATGCCTTGGAGCCGACAGAACCAGCCTCCGACCCATCCCAATCTAGCACACTGGGGTCGCAGGCGCCGCGCCCCATCTGGCTCGGGACTGCCGACCCCGGACGGCAGGTCTCGAGGCACCAACACATGACGGTCGGTCCTCGGGTCGCCTGCTATCCCTCAAGGCACGAGAGGCGTCCCCATAGCCGGGGTGAGCCCCGCGCAGCGCCGCCGCGCGAAGATGACCGCAGTCGGCGACGCACTGACCTGGTGCGCAACGCCCGGCGCGTCTACTGTCATCGAGCAGGCTCCTGCAGACGACCTCATGTGTGTACTCCGGAGTACCGCACGCAAACGTCGCGGCGGCTTTCCCCCTGGGCCGTCACGCGCCCCTCAAACGCCGTAGTCTCCGGCCGACCCTCACGACCAGGAGACCGCCATACCGCGCCTCACTCGCAGCAAGAGCCTCTTCCCGCGCAGCAAGAGACGCGTCCCTCGCGCCAAGAGCCTCGTCACTCGCAGCAAGCTTCGCTTCTCGGCTCATGACCAGCGTTTCTCTCGCGTCAAGCGCGCGAGAGCGTGCTTCCAGGGAATCCGCCCTCTCCATCGCCTGCAGCCCAAGATCCTGCAGATACTCGGGCTGCCACGCCGCAAACGGGAACTGGAGAAGACGCGCCGCGCTGGGCATCTGCGGCTGACTCGCGATGCATATGATCGAGTTCGGCGGGCTGGCTTCGGACCTCGCGTCAGTCGTTACACCGTCAAGGCCCTCGTAGAAGAACTCACGGTTCGGATACGCGTCAAAATGCCCCTCGCGAATCCGATGGACTCTGTGATAGACGTTGCCCTCGCTCTCGTCAAACGGGACATTGACCATCAAGCGTCGACGATACCGGGCTCGAAGTGCCATGCCAATGCCACCCTCCGCGTGCTCAAGGGCGTGTCTGGAGACAACGTAGTCGAAGTCCGGCGCCGACGAGAGGAATTGCTCGGTATCGACTTTCAGGAAGGTCAGATTGTCCGCATGGTAGTGCTTCTGAGCGTATGCGATAGCTTCCTCGCTGGGATCGATTCCGATGACCTCGCTGTGAAGGATCTCGGCGAGCATCCTCGACCCGTGCCCCACGCCGCAGCCGATGTCGAGAATCCTGAGGCGAGAGGCCAGGGATCCAGGGTCATCAACCAAGTCCCGCTCGACTATCCTCCGGAAGAAGAGGTAGCTGCTCTTGTGGCGAACCGTCTCATCCCGATCGTTGCGCACTCCCGGAACAAGCCGTTCACCGCCGTTGTACAGAGCCTCTAGAGAATCGCTCATCGACATCTGTTCTCCTCGCATACTTGGAGTCCGGTCGCGGGAACGAGGGGGGAACCCGGAGCCGGCAGATCAGCGGTCGACTTGTGACTCAGAAAGCATCTGGGCCATTCGCCGACTCCGCCCACCTGCATCCGCACGTGCGTGAAGCGTCGTGCGCCCGAAGCGCGCAAACGAGTCCGGCCTGGGTCCCCATCTGGCCCCCTTCCCCGGTGCAGCGAGTCGACCTTCTGGACCCGCAACAATCTGCTGACGCTCTAGCGGCACAGGGCTCGCACGCGGCCCGCGCCGCTATTCACGCGCTGGAGCCCGACAAGACTATCTTGACCACCGTTGCCGACACATCACGGTCAAGGTACCCCGCAGGCGGCTCCCAGGTCGGATCTGACGACAGAACCACGGCGATGGCGCGCAAGATGTCGTCGGCGCGCACACCGGCAAGCATGTTGGAGCCGGCTTCGATGGTCTCTGGTCGTTCGGTGACGTCGCGCACCGTGACACTCGGGATCCCGAAGATCGAGCATTCTTCCTGAACCGTCCCGCTGTCCGTGAGCACGCAACGCGCGGCCTTCTCGAGGGCGACGAAGTCGAACAGGCCGAGCGGCTCGAGGCAACGCACGCCCTCGAGACGCTCGGGGTCCAACCCGAGGCTCTTGAGCCGCTTGCGCGTGTGTGGATGCACGCTCCATAAGATCGGCTGGCCGTACTTCAAGTGGATAGCCCGCAAAGCTTGGACGACAGATGCAAGTCTGGCATCCTCGTCGACGGTCTCGGCGCGATGGATCGTCGCGAGGAAGTACTCCCTTGCCGCGACCCCTAGCCTGGTGTGCGCACTGCTGGCTGTGATCTCTCGATCGAAGTGCGTGAGCACCTCGTAGATCGGGTTACCGGTGACGTAGATCCTGTCCGCGGCGATTCCTTCGCGGAGCAGGTTTTGCTTGCTCCGTTCCGTGTAGGGAAGCAAGATCGTGCTCGAATGGTCGATGATCCGTCGATTGACCTCCTCCGGCACGCGGTCGTCGTAGCCACGGTTGCCGGCTTCCATATGGTAGACCGGGATACCGAGCCGCTTGGCCATGATCGCCGCGAGGCTGCTGTTCGTGTCGCCCAGCACCAGGAAGCGGTCCGGCATCTCGGCTCGCAGGACACGCTCCGCGCCCGCCAGGATCGTGCCGATCTGCTCACCAAAGCTGCCTCGAGCGCCGAGCTCGTGGTCGGGAGCTCGCACGCCGAGCTCCGCGAAGAAGACGTCGCTCAGGTTCGCATCGTAGTTCTGACCGGTGTTGACGATCACCTGCTCGCACAAGTCATCCAACCGCTTGATGATGAGGCAGAGGCGGATGATCTCGGGGCGAGTGCCCAGGATCGTCATGACCTTCACGGCGCCAGCCCAGATAGACGCGGCGCGTGCCTGGCCGCCTCGGTGACCATCTCGGCGACCGACGGGGGAGCGCTGTAGCCTGCCGCTGCCCAAAGCATGGCGTTCGTGTCGGCCGACTCGGTGCGCAGGGTGCGATCGACCGGGTAGGGTGCCTTGGCCGGGACGACGGTGATGTCGTCCCTTCCGTAGGCCTCCGCGATCATCACCAGGAGGTCGGCCTTCGTGACGTCGCCGTCGGGGACCACATGCTGCAGGCGAGGCGCAGTCGCGCGGCCGCTCACGATGCCAAGGCAGAGACGCGCGAAGGAGCAGGTCGTGACACCGTTCCAAAGATGATCGACAAAGCCGTTGACCGTGGTCCCCGGCGACTGTCGGCGCAGCCACTCCAGTAGAAAGGCCGGAGACTTGGGCTCAGGGCCGATGATCGAACACCGCAGAAGATGCATGTTCGGCAGCGCAGCCTCGCCAAGGCTCTTGGTCTTGCCATAGACGTCCAACGGATCGTGCGCCAAGCTCTCCACATAGGCTCCGACAGACCCGGAGTACACGCAGTCAGTTGCGATCTGCACCACCTGAGCGCCGATGGCCGCGGAGGCCCGCGCAAGCGCAAATGGAAAAGCCGCATTCACCTGGATCGCCCGCTCGACCTCGGCAGGGTCGTCGTCATTGACGTAGGGCTTCGTCAGGCCGATGCCGTTGATGACCCAGTCGGCTCCGTCCAGCGCGGCCGCCAGCGAAGGCCCATCCCCAGCGGCGTCGTACTCGCGCCACTCCACCTGCGGAAGCCTCTCGCGACACGCTCCGGCGAGAGCCGGCGTCCGCACGGTGCCGGCCACCTGCAGCCTGCCGTCGCCGGCAAGTACGTCGGTGACCATGGACCCGAGCATGCCGCTCGCTCCCAAGACGACGACGCCGGTCATCCACAGGCCCCCTGGATGAGCATCGGCCTCATCGCTCCTCCACCGTCCACGCGTCCCAGTGGCGCGCGTCGAAGCGGACGTCGTCGTCGCGACTCTCTTCGAGCGTCGAGGTCGAGAAGAACATGAGCGTCGCGTCTTCCGTGAGCGACATGAAGCCGTTGGCGTGGCCCGGGGGGATGAAGAGCACGGAGGGTTTGGCGGCGGTGAGCACGAAACGGTGGACCTCCACCTCCCGCGAAGGCCGCTCCCAGTCGTCGATCCGGACGGCGGCCACGACTGCCGCGCCGGTCACGACCGTGACGTACTTGGCCTCGCGGCGATGCGCGTGCCAGGCGCGGACAAAGCCCTGCTCATGATTGGCGACCACGTAGAAACGCTTGACCCCCTCGAAGTCGAAGGCGTTGACGAAGGCGACTGAGCCGCGGTCGTCCACGGCCAGCCCGCCCTCGAGCAGGCGCGGGGCTTCGACCGCGTCCGGAGGGCTCATCTGTCCGCCCCGCCAGCGTAGTGCAAATGCGTGTTGAACGTCGTGAGGAAGGCCTGGTTCGTGTAGCGCGGGTTGTCGACGTCGCGGATCCGGGAGGCGTCGAGGAGCTCTTTGACCTCCTCGATGCCTTGGTCGATGCTCCGCTCCGCCTTGAACCGGAGCTCCTCCTGGGCTTTGTCGCTGCTGACCCGGTAGTTGCGCGAGTCCTCAAATGCCACATCGCTTCTCTCGATCGCCATGTCGGGGAAGTGGTTGCGGACCTGGTAGGCGAGATCGATGATGCGCACGTTCTGACGGTGCAGGTTGAACACCCCGGTGTTCGACACCTCAAGGCTCTCCAGTACCGCCTGAGCCGCATCCGACACGTGGAGCAGCGGGCGGAACTGATCGCCGCCGAAGATGCTGATGTGGCCCTCCCGATGGGCACGCACCGTCAGCGTGTTGACCACGAGGTCAAGGCGGATGCGCGAGTAGTGGTCGCCGACGCCGAACAGCGTGCCGAGACGGAAGACGATCGCGTTCTTTCCTTCCAAGTACTTCTCGGCCGCCAGCTTCGTGACCGCATACGCTGAGAGGGGCCCGATGGACGATGTCTCATCGAGGGTCGCATCCTGAGCCCCATAGACGGAACAGGTCGACATGAAGACGACGCGTCCGTCGAAGACCTCTGCGAGCCACTTGACGCTCTCCTGATTGATGTCGACGGTGACCTCGGGGTTGAGCGCACAGGCGCCGTCTCCGACGAGGGCCGCCAGCCAGACGACCGCGTCGGCCCATCGCAGGTGGGGCAGGAGGCGCGCGGCATCGCGCACGTCCCCGTACACGAAGTCGACGGGCTTGCGGTACGACTCTTCGTACAAGAGCGCGTCGTAGACCCTCACGGAGTGCCCCGTCTGTGAGAGCATGTCTACCAGAGAGCCTCCGACGTATCCGGCTCCGCCGACTACCAAGACGTTCATACAGGTTAGTCTCCCAAGTCGTGGGGTACGAAGCAAATCCGGTGGTCGCATTGGCACGAGGTACCCAATGCAGCGTGCATCACGTGCCGGCAAGTGTCGACGGAAAGCGCGAGCAGACCTTCTCTTGCCGAGGCGGCGGTCTCAGCCAGGGTGAACGCCAGCTGCTCCGGCGCAACGACAGCGACACCGGCGCCAGCGGCCCTCTTCTGGTAGATTATGATTCTTGGCGGTCCACCGAAAGGCCTGCAATACGTAGGCCTCATTTGGGGGACGCCACTCCTCAAGCTCCACGAGATCTGGGACAAGCCCCGTCAAGACGGTCCAGGAGTGTCTGAGACACAGCCGCTGACACTCCCATGTGCATGCTGGCTCTGCGCCAGCGTTAGACGACGAGACAGAAGAGAAGGAGAATCACCCCGATGAGTCTGTTTCATAGAGCATTCGATCTAGCCCATTTTGTCTTTCCCAATGGCGGCACCTGTCTCGAATTCGGCGTGTACACGGGTGGCACGTATTCGTACCAAGCTCAGCAGATTCTCACGAAGTACCGCGATTCCTCGATTGTTGGCTTCGATTCCTGGAAGGGCCTGCCAGAGGAATCAGATGGTGTGTGGGCACCCGAACGTCATGACCCTTGTGAGCTCGCGGCGCCGAAGACCGCGGTCCTGGAAAAGCTCGCGTGCCTGGGCGTTGAGCCGACTGATGGGCGGTTCCGCCTGGTAGACGGCTACTTTTCGGACACCCTCACGGACGAATTGCGGCGTGAGATCCACGATGTGATCTTCATCAATGTGGACGTTGACATCCACCGCTCGACGATCGAACTCCTGGATTTCGTGCGACCATTACTCCGACCCGGCGTTGTGCTGTATTGGGATGACTGGAAAGACCCGAAGGACGAAAGCGCTGAAGCCTGGGGCGAGCATCTGGCATGGTCTCAGTGGTACCCGAAACAAGACCGATTCCAAGTGGAAACGATCGAAGTCAACCCGGTGAACCAACGAAGCATGCTCGCAACGCGCGACGGTGACCGAGGTCTTTCGGCCCCGCTCCCTTCGATCTCGGATATTCGCTACCACGCCTACGGACTCGGAGAGATGGAAGGATCTCGTGAGCACGACTCCTCACCCGAGTCCGACCCTGACTACGAGAGCTTCCTCAGAATGAAGAACCGCTTGAGAGGTGTTCCCCTTCTGAAGCCCCTGGTTCGGGCCGTTCGAGCAGCCAAGAGGTGACCTGCCCCGAATCCATCAATCGGTGGATTCGGGCTAGGCTATACTTCGGCTCGTCCATCCTTTGAACTCGGCATCGGGACTTGACAGACATCCTCTCGCGCATCCGCATCCGCTATCGGTATCCCCTCATCCTCCTGCGCGCGATGGTGGGCACCGACTTCAAACTGCGCTACCAGGCGTCGCTCCTGGGGTATCTGTGGACATTGCTGAGGCCCCTCGCGATATTCTCGATCCTCTACATCGTGTTCGTGAAGTTCCTCAGGCTGGGAGCGTCCACCCCCTACTACCCGGTCTACCTGCTGTTCGGCATCGTGCTCTGGGGGTTCTTTGTTGAGGCGACGAGCCAAGGGTTGTCCTCCCTCGTCGCCCGCGGCGATCTGCTGCGCAAGATCAGCTTCCCGCGATACGTCGTGGTCCTCTCGGTGGGCGCATCCGTGCTCATCAGTTTCGCTCTCAACATGCTGGTCATCGTCCTCTTCATGGGGCTGCTGCGCGTGCCCGTACGCCTCGACATTCTCTGGCTACCGCTGCTGTTCCTGGAGCTGGTCGCCCTCTCCATCTCCCTGGCGTTCTTCCTGAGCGCTCTCTACGTGCGCTTCCGCGATCTCAACTACATCTGGGAAGTGTGCATGCAGGCGGCCTTCTACGCCGTCCCGATCCTCTACCCGTTGACCCTCATCCCGGCCAGGTATGCCCGCCTCCTGATCCTCAATCCGGTGGCCCAGATCATCCAGGACGCGCGCTACGTGATGGTCACCGACCAGACCGAGACGATCTCGCAGCTCTACAGCACGCCCTGGGTACGCGTGATCCCCGTGGGCATCACGCTCATCCTGGTGGTCGCCTCAGTGGTCTACTTTCGCCGCCAGTCGCGGTTCTTCGCCGAGGAGGCCTAGGTGGCCGAGCCCATGATCCGGGTGACGAACGTCTCGAAGGACTTCATGCTGCCCCATCTGCGCCAGACGACGCTGAAAGGGAAAGTCCTCAACATGTTCCGCAAGTCGCGGACCATCGAGGTCCAGCAGGCTCTTCGCGAGATCAGCTTCGACGTGAGGCGAGGTGAGTTCCTCGGAGTCGTGGGGCGCAATGGTTCAGGCAAGAGCACCCTCTTGAAGATCCTTGCAGGCATCTACATGCCGACGCGTGGAGGCGTGGCCGTGGGCGGCAAGCTGGTGCCGTTCATCGAGCTCGGCGTGGGATTCAACCCCGAGCTCACGGGACGCGAGAACGTCTACCTCAACGGCGCTTTGCTGGGCTTCTCCAAGAGCGAAGTGGCGGCGATGTACGACGACATCGTCGAGTTCGCTGAGCTCGAGGAATCCATGGACCAGAAGCTCAAGAACTACTCGTCGGGCATGCAGGTGCGCATCGCCTTCTCGGTGGCTACCCGCGCCAGGGCCGACGTCCTGCTCATCGACGAGGTGCTGGCCGTCGGCGACGCCGCCTTTCAGCGGAAGTGCTACGAGCACTTCCGCGCCCTCAAGAAGAGCGCCACGACCATCGTCTTCGTCACCCACAACATGGACGCCGTGCGGGAGTTCTGCGACCGAGCCATCCTGATAGAGAACTGCCGCATTGTCGCGCAGGGCAGCGCCGAGGACGTCGCGGCGGAGTACACGGAGCTCTTCAATCCGCAGCCCACAGCGGCGCCGCCAGTCCAGGGAAAGCGCAGGGGCAGCGGCGCCATCCGATACTCCGAGGTCGCCGTACCCGGCCTGCTCGGCGACGAGAGCGGCCTTACGCTTGGGCTCGAAGCCGTGGCGGAGCAGGATGTTGAGGAACCCGTCTACAGCTTCTTCATCAAGAACTCGAGCGGCGCCCCGGTGCTCGGCACCAACTCGATCCTCAAGAAGCAGGCAACGGGCAGCTTGAGGAAGGGCGAGCGGGTCCGCGTCACATGGTCGGTGCCCAACGTGTTCAGCGACGGGCTCCACCACGTGGACTTGGGCATCACCGACCGGCAGGGCCTCGCGGTCTACGACCACTGGGAAGAGGCGGCGTCCTTCACGGTGGTCAAGGAAGAGAAGTCCCCGTACATCGTGACGCCCGACACGTCGCTGGTCATCGTCAAGGCAGGCGCCACGGAGGCGTAGGTAAGCGCCCTCCGCAATGAGGGCCCCTCTGGTGCTGCCACGGCCTCGCCCCGTGTAAATACGTCACCCGCTTGCGCCCAGCTTAGTAATCGCGGCCGGCAGCCCAGGGCGCAGACATGGCCCCGGCCGCGCCGTACAGTCTGCACACGGCCAGGATGCACACAGACGCTTCAGCGCCCCCGCTATCGAATAGCAATGTGATAAGGCTTACTCCCTTACTGCAGAGGACCGTCGATGACGACCCGTGCCATGAGCAAGCTCACAAGCAAGTACCAGACCACCGTACCGGCGGCGGTGCGCACTGCCCTCGGTCTGCAGAAGGGAGACGCCATGGTGTTCGAGATCGACAAGGATGGTCGCGTCACCATGTGCAAGGCCGTCGTCCTCGACCTGCCGTTCGCGACGGCCCTCGAGCCGCTGCTTTCGGAGTGGGACTCCGCCGACGACGACGAAGCCTACAGTGGGCTTTGAGCGGTGGGCCGTGGTGGTGGTGCCGTTTCCGTTCACGG
>Ga0315283_10001956_pt1 | contig 16923 bp, 22 predicted proteins | sample YL17G09_0_MG_FD_204541 | JGI IMG/M metagenome (GOLD analysis project Ga0315283, IMG submission 204541) | Sediment microbial communities from Yellowstone Lake, YNP, Wyoming, USA - YL17G09_0 | ecosystem: Environmental > Aquatic > Freshwater > Lake > Sediment | place: USA: Wyoming | collected... | reverse complement strand
TCACGCGACATCTCGATCTTCACCACCGCACGCAAGACGTGGCTGGCGGCCCACGGCTACCTCTGATCAACGCCGGTGGTCGGTTCGTCGACCGCTCCTGAGGACGGCTCGTCGGATGCGATCTCCGAGTGGTCATCGGGCCAAGGTTCCGAATGCCAGATGATCCGATCCCGGGTTGCGAGCTTCGTCGGCTCTCGTGGGCCCGGCGGACAACCCACCAACGTTGCGCATCCGGGAGCCGATGACTTCCGAGCACCACGGGGATGGCCCCGTGGGTGCGTCACGACCATCCGCGCGACGCGTCCAACGGTGGGCCAACAATGGTCGGCATGGCCTGGCGCCTCCCCGCTCCTCGCGTCTCGGCGGAGGATCTCGAACGCCTCGACGCCGAGGCCGAGCGCCAGGGTGTGACCCGTTACGAACTGATCCGCCAGGCCATCGCCGCCTCCACCGACTGGGCCACTGACACCTCGCCCGCCGAGGACCCACGGTGAATGCGGCCCGAGCACCGGCCCGGCCGACTTGGGGGTCATCTGTACGGCCCGGCAAGGCGACGTGCGCACTGATGCGTTAGGCACGTTCGGCGGCGGCGGACCAGGGAAGCGGAAGCAGCTTCGACGCCATGCTGGGCCGTGGTGCCCCTTGATCGTCTCGTAGTGCCCGACTTGGCGACGAGGCGGGAGCAGCCGATCCCGCAGGCATCGCTGCGACCAGTGCGCCCGCGATGCAGCAAGCCGCCACTGAGATTCGTACGAGCATCCTGGGCCCCTCCCCGTCGGTCGCGCTGAGACCGTACGCGAACAGACGCGCGAGATCATGTCCGGCTTGACTCGTCTTTTATGCTGTATAAGAGTTACGAACGATGTCAAAGACAAGCTCCGAGACCGACTGGCGTGAGGACCGGCGTCGTTCCGCACGCGAGGCGATCCTCGATGCCGCCTGGGACCTGGTGCATGAAGGGGGGCTGGCCGCGTTGACCTTGCGCGAGCTCGCGGGCCGCGCCGGCGTCACGACACCGACCTTGTACGCGTACTTCGATTCGAAGCACGCGATCTACGACGCCATGTTCGGACGGGCGGCCACCGAGTTCGCCGAACGGATCGCTGAGCCTTACGAACCGTCTGATTCCTCCGCCCTGCTCGTCTCGCACGCTCACCGCTTCGTCGAGTTCTGCACGAGTGATGTTGCTCGCTACCAGCTGCTCTTCCAGCGGACGATCCCGGACTTCGAACCGTCCGCCGAGTCCTACGCCCCGGCCGTGCGCACGCTCGAGGCAGCACGGGAATACCTCGGGCGCAACGGCATCACGGAGCCGAGGCATGTGGACCTGTGGACGGCACTGCTCAACGGCCTCGTCGACCAGCAGGTCGCCAACGACCCGGGCGGCGATCGATGGACCCGGCTGATCGAGGAGGCCGTGACCATGTTCGTCGCTCATTGCCGCTCTGCGCCTCCGGATCGCCCGCCCCGATCCAAATCACCAAACAAAGGAGACCAACGATGACCACCAAAGTCGACGAGATCGCCCCGCGCATCTACCGGCTGTCCACCCTCGTTCCCGAGATCGGACCTACGGGATTCACGTTCAACCAGTTCCTGCTCGACGATGACGAGCCGCTGCTGTTCCACACCGGCCACCGCTCGATGTTCCCTGATGTCCGTGAAGCGATTGACCGGATACTGCCGGTCGAGCGCCTGAGGTGGATCACCTTCGGCCATGTCGAGTCCGACGAGTGCGGAGCGATGAACCAACTGCTGGCCGTCGCCCCCGAGGCGCAGGTGGCCCACGGTGGTCTCGGTTGCATGGTGTCGATCGGCGAGATGGCCGACCGGCCGCCTCGTCCGCTCGCCGACGGCGAGACCATCGAGCTCGGCGACAAGCGGGTCCGGCACATCGACACCCCGCATGTCCCGCACGCGTGGGAAGCCCGAGTGCTGTATGAGGAGACAACGGGAACCTTGTTGTGTGGCGACCTGTTCACGCACCTGGGCGACGGACCGGCGCTGACCGAAGGCGACATCGTCGGCCCCGCCGACGAGGCCGAGGACGTGTTCGGCTACTCGAGCCTGGCGCCCAGCACGCCGGCGACCATCGAACGGCTCGCGGCGCTCGCCCCGCGCACTCTGGCGCTCATGCACGGCTCGTCGTTCACGGGCGACGGCGCCGGAGCGCTCCGCTCGCTCGCCGAGGCCTATCGAGCTCGACTCGCCCACGCCGTCTGACCCGATCCCGAACCAAACAAGGAGAACCCATGTCCACCGTCACCCACCCCCGACTCCACCACCTGGCCCTCACCGTCACCGACCTTGATGCGAGCGTGTCCTGGTACGAAGCCGTGTTCGGCGTCCAGTTCATGATGGACGCGCCTCACCAGGGAGGCGTCGGCAAAGTGCTCGCCGACGACGCCCAGGAGCTCATGATCGTGCTGCACCGCCACGACACCAACGACGGTGACCTGTTCGGCGAGACGAGCACCGGGCTCGACCACGCCGGGTTCTTCGTCCCCACCCGGGCCGACCTGGAAGCGTGGCAGGACCACCTCGAGGCCCAGGGCGTCATGCGAATGGACGTGGCCGACAAGCCGCTCACCCAATCGCCCATTGCGGACGAGGCCTACGGATCAGTGATCGTCTTCCGCGACCCCGACAACATCCAGCTCGAGCTCTTCTGCCCCCCCGGCGCCTGACCCTTCTGCAGCCGGACCGACGACGGTGGGGCAAGATCCCCGGGTTCCTCGAAGGCCGAGGACGTCCTCGAGATCCACCGGCGGTCAGCCGGTGGGGTCGCCGGTGACTTGGCGCAGGATCTCGCCGATGCGCTCCTCGACGAGGAGGTGGCCTTCGCCGGGGAGGACGTGGAGGGTGGCCCGGGGCAGCACGCCGGCGAGGTGGCGGGCGTGGTCCAGGGGCACCGTGGTGTCGGCGTCGCCGTGCCACAGGACGACGTCTTGGTCGATGCGATCGAGCGGTAGGTCCCAGCGCGAGCAGAACAGGGCGATGTCCTGGGCGACCGCCCGCGCCGCGGTGGGCGAGGGGGCCACCCGGGCCTCGTCCAGCAGGCGTTGGCGCACCTCGGGTCGGGCGACGATCTCGGCATCGCGGGTCGGCAGCACCCGACCGGCCACGGCCAACAGGGCCCGGGGCGCCCGTCGCCAGGCCCGCAGCCCCAGGCCGACGAGCAGACGGGCGAGCGGTAGCCACAGGAGGCGCAGGCGCAGCAGGCCACGTTCGCGGGCAGAGAGCGTGGCGGCCAATCCCGAAGCGGCCAAGGGCCCGACGCCGCTGACGACACCGACCCCACGGACGCGCGGCCCGAGCAGGCTGGCGCAGGCCAGAGCGTGCGGGCCGCCGCCGGAGACGCCGACCACCGCGAAGCGGTCGAGGCCGAGGTGGTCGGCGAGGGCGGCGACATCCACGGCCCAGTCCGGCAGACGCCGGCGGGGCGCCCAGGTGCTGTGCCCGTAGCCGGGGCGATCGGGCAGCACCAGCCGGACGCCGGACGCCGCGGCGGCCGAGTGGGCCCCGGCGAGCTGCATCCTGGACCCGGGCGTGCCATGGAAGGCGATAACCGGGGCGCCCTGCGGGTCGCCGTGCTCGGCATACGCCAGGCTGCGCCCGTCGGCCAGGAGCAGCACGGTGGCCGTGACCGGCGGTCCCGCCCGCAGCATCAGGTTCCTTCCCCTTCCTCCGGTCGGTCCTCGGCCCGGTGCGGGTGTCAGGCCGGTGGGACGCCCCGGTGCCGACGCATCTCGGTCTCGATGTCGGATTCGGTGATGGGGCGTTGGCCGAAGACCGTCCAGCCGTGCAGCACCAAGCCGATGCCCCACCCCAGGATCGGCCACACGGGCCAGAAGTAGCCGGCTCCGGTGGCGGCCCAGATGCCGACCAGGAAGCTGTTGACGACGACGTAGGTGACCACGTGGGTGCGGAAGTCCCGCTTCTCCTCGAGGCGCTTGATCGCCGCCGCCCGGCGGGCTTCGTCATCCATGCGAACAGTGTCCACCGCCGCCGACCGGCCGTCACGGGCCGAACGTCCCGGGCATGGGAAGGAGGAGCAGGCCAGGCGACAGGATCGCGTCACTGTCACGAACCACAGAAGGACCAAGGGCACTGGTCGGCGGGCCGGACACCGGGGAGGCTGACCACCGTGCGTTACGTGGAGGTCGCCGGCGTCCGGTTGTCGGTCGTGGGTGTCGGCTGTTGGCAGTTCGGATCGCGGGACTGGGGGTACGGCGAGGAGTACGGCGACACCACCGCCGGCCTGATCGTGAACCGGGCGCTCGACCTCGGTGTGACCCTCATCGACACCGCCGAGGTCTATGCCCGAGGTGCCTCCGAAGCCATTGTGGGCCGAGCGGTCCGCACGCGCCGCGGCGACGCCTTCGTGGCCACCAAGCTCCTGCCCGTCTGGCCGACGGCCGAGCGGACCTACGAGCACGGCCGGCTGTCGCGGCTGCGGATGGGCCTCGACGCCATCGACCTCTACCAGGTCCACGCCCGCAATCCCCTCGTCCCCCTCGCCTCGACCATGGCCGGGATGCGCCGCCTCCTCGACGACGGGATCATCCGCCAGGTCGGGGTGAGCAACTTCTCGGCGTCGGCGTGGCGGGCGGCGGAGGACGCCCTCGGCTCGCCTGTGCTGTCGAACCAGGTGCAGTACAACCTGCTGTTCCGCAAGCACGAAGCAGGCAATCTCCTCCACGCCCGGTCCGAGGACCGGCTCGTGATCGCCTACAGCCCGCTGGCCAAGGGCCTCCTCGGGGGTCGCTACGACGCCGGCAACGTCCCGACGTCACCCGCCCGGCGCAACGAAGTCCGCTTCCTGCCCGAGAACCTCGATCGAGCCGCCCCGGTGATCGACGCCCTCCGTCGGACGGCCGCCGCCCACGACGCCACACCCGCACAGGTGGCGCTCGCCTGGGTCCTGCGGCGACCCAACGTCGTGGTCATCCCGGGGGCCTCGAGCGTCGAGCAACTCGAACGCAACGTCGAGGCCGCCGACCTCGAGCTCAGCGCGGACGAGGACGCCGAGCTCACCGCGGCCAGTGACGCCTACGAGCTGGTGGGGCCCGCCGCCGCCGCCCGCGGTTTCGCCGCCCAGCGTCTCGGCCCCCGGTCGGTCGGGAGGAAGGCCGCCTAGCGACGCGCCCGTCGGTCGGGTCATGGCGTCGGTGGCCTGTCGCACCTTCCGTTGGCGCCCGCCCACCCGACGGCAGAGGGCGGAAAGTCACTTGTCCGCTGCGGTCTGACACCACGACGACCACGGGGTGTGGCCAGCGGCGTTGACGGCGCGTGATGATCTCCTGACGGGACGGTGCCATGATCTCCGATGTGACCCACGACAGGAACACACCCATGACCATCATCATCCGCCGGGCCTTCGGGGCCCTGATCATCCTCGCCTTCCTGCTGGCCGGCGCCGGACCCGCGTCGGCGGGCCACTCCGGAGGCGCCGGCAGATCGGCGAGCGAGCCGCGTACCGGCCTGCACGCCTCGGGCATCGAACTGCGTCGGAACGGGGTCGGGCCGTGCTCGCCCTCGACCCCGGCGCCGTGCTCCAACTACGTCTACAACTTCGCGTGCCCCAGCGCCACGACGGTCCGAGTGACCCGGGTCCGGACCTACATGGCCGCCGTCGACCCCCAGGTCGTCGGGTTCCGGCTCCGGGCCCGGCTCATCCCGCGCTCGCGGCCGGCCACCGGCATTCCGTGGGCCACCGACGTCGAGACGTTCCCCAGCCGACCCACGGCGATCAGTCGCCTGATGGAGGCCCGGAACGTCTCCGACGCCGTCTCCCTGACCCGCCGCTGGAACCTGCAGGTCGAGGTCCGCTTCGACCGTCGCAGCCAGCCGGACGTCGTCCGGAGCTGGGAGGGCCAGGTCAACTTCACCTGCTCGTAGCCGACCTCGTCGGGCCTCACGACACAGGGAGAAGGTGCAAAGCTCCATCGGGAGGAGGTCGTCATGGACCTGACCGACCGGCGAGTGCTGATCACCGGGGCCTCGCGAGGCATCGGCGAGGCCCTGGCCCGCCGGTTCGCCGAGGCGGGGGCGCAGGTGGCCCTGCTGGCCCGCAGCCCCGAGGCGCTGCGGGCGCTGGCCGACGAGCTGGGCGGCACCGCCCACCCCGCGGACCTGGCCGACCCCGAGGCGGTCACGGGTCTGGTCGAGCGGGTCGAGGCCGAGGGCGGGCCGGTGGACGTCCTCGTGAACAACGCGGCGCTGGACGGCGGCGGCTACTTCCCGGAGATCGATCCCGACGAGATCGGCGCCGTCGTCCAGGTGAACCTGGCCGCCGTCCTGCAGCTCTGCCGGCAGGCGCTGCCCGGGATGCTCGAGCGGGGCCGGGGCCGCATCGTCAACATCAGCTCGATGGCCGGCGTCGCCGCCTTCCCCGGCATGGCCGTCTACGCCGCCACCAAGGCGGGGCTGTCGCAGTTCACCGAGACCCTGGCCCTGGACCTGCGGGGGCTGCGCGTCGGCACCACCCTCGTGGAGCTCGGACCGATCCCCACCGACCTGCTGGACCGGGTCGACGCCTACCCGCCCACCCGTGACTCCTTCGACCGGGCGTACCGGCTCGGTCTGATCGCGGACGTCCCCCGGGAGCGGGTGGCCGAGGAGGTGGTGAGGGCCGTCGAGCGGGACCGGGCCCATGTCCGACTGCCCAAGCGGGCCGTCGCCTACCCCCTGATGACCCAGCTCCCCCGCGAGTTCACCCGGCTCACCCTCACCGGGGTCCGCCACCGCAGAGAGCCCTGAGCACAACGCCGGGTTGGCGCCCTCTTCGATCCGTTCGAGCACCGAGCGGGCGTCGCGTTCGGCTCGATCCGGCCCTGCTGGAGAACGAGACCGGGACGTCGCTGACCGGCGGGCCTCAGGCGCAGCCCGGCACCGAGAAGGCGTCGGCCGCCTCGTAGGCCATCTCGGGGAGGTAGTCGCCCATCGTGGCCTCCTCCTCCCCTGGGGCCTCGACCCGGTCGATGGTGGCCTCGAAGTCGGGGGACGGCAGGAGATGGCGGAGGAGCAGCGTCCCTGCCTCCTCCCGGTCGACGCCGTCGCCGGGGCCCCAGTCCAGCCAGGCCACGCCGCAGTCGGCAGTGGCGTCAGCCGGGCGGTCCTCGGGGCGGCTGAGGACGATGGTGTACCGGCCCTCGTCGTCGACCGGGACCTGCTCGTCGTAGAGACAACCCGAGCCCCTGGTGGTCACCGGGCTCTCGTTCTGGCAGAGGGACCAGTAGCGGACGTCGCCCTCGCCCATGGTCGGCTCTCCGTCGGCCGTGCGGGGCGTGGTCGGCGCCAGGCCCCGGACCACGAGCAGGTTGGCGCCGTCGGGGTCGGGGCCGAGCAGGCGGTTGACCGCGGCGACGACGTAGTCGGTGTGGGCGTTGCTGTAGTAGCCGCCCTGCTCGGTGGCGTCGAGGGTGGCGATCTGGGCCTCCTGGGCGGTGCCGGCCCAGAACGAGGACAGAAGGGCCTGGCGGGTGTTGAAGAACCGGGTCCACCGGGGCGGGTCCTGGGCGGGGTGCGTCTCGGGGTCACCCAGGGCCACCAGTTGGCGGTACTGGTCGACCGACAGCGCCGGCAGGTCGTCGGGCAACGCCGTGTCGGCGCCGAGCGCCTCACAGGCCTCCTGGCCGGTCAAGGTTCCACCGTCCGCCGTCTCCAGCGTCGGCTCGGGGAGCGCCACCCCGCCGTGGGGCTCGGTTCCCTCGTCGGGGACGTAGACGCGGTGGATCAGCTGGGCCTCGGTGGCCTCCCCCTCGGAGGCGGGCGACCGGGCGTAGAGGGTGTTGGCCGCCCGCTCACCGTCGGCAGGGCGCTGCTCCCCCGCCACCTCGACCGTGTACGCGCGCTCGGTGGCTCTTCGGTCGGCGCCGGGCTCGAACGGGTTGATCGAGCCGTCGTCCGGCACGATCTCCACGTCGGCCAGGGCGTCCAGCGGCAGGCCGGGCTCCCCGGTGGCCGGGTCGGGGCCGTAGGCGTTGAACGACATGTACCGGCCGTGCGGGTACTCGCCGGCCAGGCGCAGGGTCGATCCGGCGGGCAGCCGCACCGAGGTGAACCAGTAGGCCGCCCCGGTGTCGGGGTACTGGGTGTTGTTGGTGTCGAAGGTCGTCGGCTCGGACCAGAAGCACGACGACTCGCCGAGAGGAGCGGTCGGCGGGGTCGAGGTCGCGGCACTGTCGGTCCCGGCGTCGTCCGAACAGGCGACCGGAGCCGACAGCAACGCCGCCGCCGCCACGGCGCACCTCAGGAGTCGAACGCCCATGCGACGACTCTGGCCCGAGGGACCCTGCGGCTCGACTCGGTCATCCCGCACCCTTCATTCGTCCGGCTCCCCGCCATGGAGAGCGGGCCGGGGTGATCGCCGCGGCCGCCGCCATCGTCGCCCCGGACCATCTCAGGCCCCTCAGCCGAGGGCGATCGGCAGGGTACGGGGGCCCCGGACCTGCCCACCCGACCAGGTCACGGCGTCGGGGTCGGCGAGGCAGAACTCGCCGAAGCGGTCGAGCCAAGTCTCCAAGGCCACCCGCAGCTCCATGCGGGCCAGGTTCGAGCCCGCGCAACGGTGGATGCCGAGACCGAAGGCGGCGTGGCGGTTGACCTCCCGGTCGATGACGACCTCGTCGGCCCGGTCGAAGGCCTCGGGGTCACGGTTGGCCGCCGGGAAGGACAACAGGACCCATTCGCCGGCCTTCATCGGACAGCCCTGGAAGTCGTGGTCCTCCTTGACCAGGCGGGCCATGGTCACCGGGGCGTAGGCTCGCAGGAGCTCCTCCATGGCGACGGGCAACAGCCCGGGCTCCTCGGCCAGCCGGAGCCGGTCGGCCGGGGTCCGGGCCAGGTGCCACAGCGAGGCCCCGATGGCACTCCACGTCGTGTCGATGCCGGCCAGCAGCAGCAGGGCGATGGTCCCCCGGACATGCTCGTGGTTGAGCGGCTCGCCGCCCATCTCGGCGGCCAGCAGTTGGCTGGTGAGGTCGTCGCGGGGGTGGGCGAGGTGATCCTCGATCTGGGCCCCGAGGTAGGCGTCGAGGGCACCGAAGTTCTCGATGCGGACCTCGACGGGCACATCGACGGTCTCGAGCAGGTTGTGCACGAAGGTCCGGAACTGGTCGGCGTCCCCCGGGGGGAAGCCGAGCATCTCGGCGATGACCCGGACCGGGATGTGCTGGGCGTACTCGGTGGCCGCGTCGACGACGTCGCGATCGGCGAGGTCGTCGAGGAGGGACTCGCAGTAGCCCCGGGTGAACGACTCGAGCCGGTCCACCGCGCTCGGCGAGAAGGCGGGCAGGAGCAGGCGCCGGGCGTCATGGTGGAACGGCGGGTCCGACGAGATCGGTGGGGCGATGCCCTGTGGGGCCGGGATACCGGGTCGGCCCTCGGTCACGATCGGGCTCTGCGAGGTGAAGTTCTCGGTGTCGTAGGCGACCCGGGTGACGTCCTCGTGGCGAGTCGGCAGCCACACGCCGCCGTAGCGGTCGGAGTGGGCGACGGGGCACGATCGTCGCAGCTCGTCCCAGATCGGGTAGGGGTCCCGGGCCCAGACCGGGTCGGTGTGGTCGAAGTCGTGCGCCCAGTCCTGCACCGGGGGGTGGTTGCCGGTCATACGCCGTCCTCGTCGATGCTGATGGCGTACTCGGGGCAGTTGGCGACGGCCAGGCGGGCGGCGGCCTCCTGGTCGTGGGGGACCTGCCCGTCGCCCACGGCACTGGCGAAGCCGTAGTCGTCGAACTCGAACAACGCCGGCGCCAGAGCGCCGCACCGGTTGTGCCCCTGGCACTTCTCGCTGTCCACCGTCACCCGCATGGCCCGCTCCCGTTCTGACCTCGACGAGCCTCGACGGTAGAGGCACGCCGCCCGCCCGCGCTCACCGCCCGGGCGACCCCGCGTTCTGTCGAGCATCCACGGCCCCTACGCAGGTGACACGCTGAGCCCGTGGCACTGGCCTTGGCGATCGTGGTGGCGTTGGCCTTCGATGTCACCAACGGCTTCCACGACTCGTCCAACGCCATCGCCGCCCTCGTGGTCACCCGGGCCGGACGGCCCGGGCCGGCCGTCGCTCTCGTCGCCGTGCTCAACCTGCTCGGACCGCTGCTGGCCGGCACGGCGGTGGCCAGCACCATCGGCGGGATCATCACCGTGCCCCCGGACCAGATGGTGGCCGTCGTGGGGGCCGGGCTCACCGCGGCCCTGACCTGGAACCTGTTGACCTGGTGGCGGGGCCTGCCGTCCAGCTCCAGCCACGCGCTCGTCGGCGGCCTGGTCGGCGCCGGCCTCCTCGAGGCCGGGACCGGTGCGGTCAACTGGGGCGGGTTCGACGGCCTCCGCCCCGAGGGGGTGATCGGGGTCCTCACCGCGCTGGCCGTCTCGCCCCTCATCGGCTTCGGCGTGGCCTTCGTCGGTATCCGCCTCGCCCGCCGGGGCCTGCGGCGGGCCCGCCACGACGTGGTCGGGGTCGTGCGCCGGGGCGAGTGGGCGTCCGCCGCCGCCCTGGCCTTCAGTCACGGCGCCAACGACGCCCAGAAGACGATGGGTGTGATCACCGCCCTGCTGGTGGCCGAGGGCCGCCTCGATGCCTTCGTCGTCCCCCCCTGGGTGCGGCTGACGTCGGCCGTCGCCCTGACGCTGGGGACCCTTGCCGGGGGTTGGCGAATCGTGCGCACCCTGGGCCGCGGCATCTACAGGATCACCTCGCTGGACGGGTTGGTCAGCCAGTCCGGCTCGGCCGCGGTCATCCTCGGCGGCGCCGCCCTCGGCGCGCCGATCTCGACCACCCACGTCGTGGCCTCCTCGGTGGTCGGCGTCGGCGCAGGCGACCGGTCCCACCACGTGCGCTGGTCGGTGGCCACCGAGATCGTCGAAGGCTGGCTGCTGACCCTGCCCGGTTCGGCCGTACTTGGCATGCTGGCTCTCGTCGCCTGGAGGGGGATCACATGAAACGCTGGTTCCTGCCCGCCGAGCCCGACCTGATGGGGCTGCTCGCCGAGCAGGGCCGGGTCACCATCGAGGGCATCGACGCCTTCGTCGTCTGGGCCGAGGGAGACGCGGCCAAGGAGCAGGCGGTGCGGGACGCGGAGCACGGCGCCGACGACGCCCGCCGAGCCGTCCAGCGAGCCCTCCGGGCCGCCTTCACGACCCCGCTCAGCGCCGAAGACCTCTACGAGCTGTCCGAACGCCTCGACGCCGTCCTCAACGGTGCCAAGAACCTGGTCCAGGAGTCCAAACTGCTCGACCTCGACCCCGATCCGGCCATCGCTGACATGGCGACCCTCATCGGGGAAGGCACCCACCAGCTGGTCTCGGCCTTCGCCGCCCTCCCCGCCGACGGCGACGCCGCCATCGAACGGGCCGACGCCGCCATCAAAGCCTCGAGGCGCCTCGAGCACCGCTACCGCGACGCCATGTCCGCCCTGTCCGCCACCACCGACGCCCGTGCCCTCTTCGAGCGCCGGGAGCTCTACCGGCGCTGTGCCCGCATCGGCGACGACGTGGTCCGGGCCGCCGAGCGCGTCTGGTACTCGGTCGTCAAGGAGGCCTGAGCCCGGGGCCCGAGGCTCCGGTCCGGCCGGACCACGGCAGACGGTCCTTCGGGGTCGCGCCACGTCGCGCCGACCGGCGCGCCATCTGCTAGTCACGGAACCGGGATGCGCACGGGACAACGCGGTCGAGTCCTCGTGATCGGCCTCGACGGGTTCGGGATCACCTCGGCCGGGAAGCTGATGGAAACCCCGGCTGGGCGGTCTGCGTGCCGTGGCTGAGCCCGAGGGCCTCGATGCCCTGGTGGCGGCGACGCCGGCGGACCGTGACCGGGTCGTCGACCTGCTGCGGGGGGCCAGCATCCTCGCCGTGGTGGCCGGCCACTGGCTGATCGCCACCGTGGTCGAGGTGGACGGCGAGCTCGAGGGCACCAACGCCCTGGCCCAGATGCCCGCCCTCCGCCCCCTCACCTGGGTCTTCCAGGTCATGCCCGTCTTCTTCGTCGTCGGCGGCTTCTCGAACCTGCGCTCGCTGCACCCCGACGTCACCGGGCGGGTGGACGCCGGGGGGTTCCTGGCCCGGCGGGCGGACCGGCTGCTGCGGCCCACCCTGCTCTTCGCCGCGGTGTGGCTGGCGCTGGCCGCCCTGCTCGACCGGGTGGCGAGCGACTCCTCGCTGGTGGCCGACGTCACGCGCATCGCCGCTCAGCCCCTCTGGTTCCTCGCCGTCTACGTGCTCGTGGTGACCGCCGCCCCGCTGCAGCTGCGGGCCCATCGGCGCCATCCGCTGCTCACCCTGGGCGCGCTCACGGCCGTGGTCGTGCTGCTCGACGTCCTCCGCCTGAACGAGGCCGCCCCCGGGGCGGCGGTCGTCAACTACCTGACCGTCTTCCTGTTCGCCCAGGGACTGGGCTTCGCCTACGCCGAGGGCCGATTCGCCGATGTCCGGCCCGCCCGGGCCCTGGCCGTGGCCGCCGCCGCCGTGGCGGTGCTGGTCCTGTTGACGACCGTGGGCCCCTACCCGGTGAGCATGATCGGCCTGCCCGGCCAGCGCATCTCCAACATGAGCCCGCCGACGCTGTGCATCCTCGTGCTGGGGATCGCCCAGAGCGCCCTGCTCCTGGCCGCCCACGACGGCCTGGCCATGTGGCTCGAACGGCCCCGGGTCTGGCGGGCGACGATCGTGGTGAACGTCGCCGTCCTCAGCATCTTCCTCTGGCACCTGAGCGCCTTCATCGCCGTCGGCGCCGCGCTGCTGGCCCTCGGCCTGCCGGTCGTCGAGGTCGGCACCGCCGCCTGGTGGGCGCAGAAGGCCCTGTGGCTGGCGCTGTCCCTCGTCGCGCTCCTGGCGGTGGTCGTCATCGTGTCGCCGGTCGAGCGCCGGCCCTCCACCCCCCGGGCCCCCGACCACCTCGCCCGCCGGGTCATGGGCGCCGTGGCCGCCGTCGTGGGCCTCGCCGGACTCGCGCTGGCCGGGTTCGCCGACCCGCTGGAGACCGGGCGGCGGGACCTGCTCGGCCTCCGCCTCAGCCCGCTGGCCGCCCTGACGCTGCTCGTCCTCGGGTGGCTCCTCGCCCGTTCCCCGAGCGCCGGGGACGACGCCGCCACCCGGTGAGGCCGAGGTTCACACCACCACGGCTCAGGCCTTGAAGGGTTGGTGGCCGAAGCGGTCCAGGTGGACGACATCGCCGACCGGGCGGCGGGTGGTCGGCCCGTAGCGGCCCTGGGGCCAGCCCAGGGGCACGATGCAGGCGGGCTGGACCGAGATCGGCAGCCCGAGCGTCCGACGGGCCGCGGTCGTGCTCCACAGGGGCAGGGTGATCAGCGACGCCCCCAGGCCCATGGCCCGGGCGGCGAGGAGCAGGTTCTGCACGCTGGGGAAGATCGAGCCGTAGTACGACGAGGCGGCGATCGGGGGCACCGGCATCAGCGGCACCCTCGAGCCCCGGAGGCAGGCGACGACCAGGACCGGGATCTCCTCGAAGTGGTCGACCTGCCACTCGACGGCCCGCAGGACCTTGGCCATCGCCTCGTCGCCCTTGTTGACCCGCCGACCGACACCTCCATAGAGCTTCCAGGCCTGCCGGTAGCGGGCCGCCAGCGCCGACTTCACCTCGGCGTCCTTGACCACCACGAACTCCCAGTTCTGGCCGTTGCTACCCGTCGGCGCCTTCAGGGCCAGCTCGATGCAAGCCAGGACGATCTCGTCGTCCACGGGGTCGGGCAGGACCCGGCGCACCGCCCGTTGGGTGAGCATCGCCTCCTGCAGCGCCATGTCGAGGCCGCCCGCCACAGCAGCGAAGGAGCGGTCAGGGGTCTCGTCGTCGGCCATGGCCCATCTTCGCAGTGACCTGCGGGTGGTTGTCGGCTGGATCGACCGCGGCGGGCCCGACCGTGCCAGAGTGCAGCATGGTCAAGCTGGTCTTCTGCCTCCACCGACGGGACGGGATGGCGCTGGACGAGTTCCAGCGCTACTGGCGCGAGGAGCACGCCCCGCTGGTCCAGCACCACGCCGCCGCCCTCGGCATCGTCCGCTACGTCCAGACCCACACCCGCCCCGGGCCCGAGGCCGACCTCCTCCGGGCGTCCCGGGATGGGCCCGAGGCCTACGACGGCGTGGCCGAGCTCTGGTTCCGGGACACGGCGGCGCTGATCGAGGCCGCGGCCAGCCCTGAGGGGATGGCCGCCGGGGCCGCCCTGCTCGAGGACGAGCGGCGCTTCATCGACCTGGCGCGGTCACCGCTCTTCCTGGCCGAGGAGCACGAGGTGCTCGGCCAGGCCGGCGGCGGCGGTGCGCCCTTCGACACCGAGACGGCCTGGGACGAGCCGTAGGCGGCGGCCGCTACGAGCGGAGGGCCGCCAGGCGCTCGTCGATGTCGGGCTCGTCGGCCCGAACCAACTCGGTCAGCTCGGCGATGGTCTCGTCCAGTTGGGCCGTCAGCGGGGCGTCGGGCAGGCGCCGGGCGAACGTGTCGGCCAGCTCGGCGTAGTACCAGAGCTGGTACTCGGGGCGGGGCTCGTTGAACCGGCCCCACACCTCCGGGCCGATCCTGCGGTAGTCCTCGAGCAGGCTCCCGGCGTTGTGCGCCTTGTCGGCCACCGAGACCTGGAGCGAGGTGACGGCCTTGGCGCCGAGCCCGGCCAGGTAGCGCTGCTTGCGGGGCAGCCAGGCCTCCTTCAGGCCGCCCGGGGCGGTCGTGTCGGCCTTGCTGTCGGAGAGGTCCTCGACGATCCGGGCCACCTCGTCGCCCAACTCGGCCCGGATGTGGTCGAGCATGGCCGAGCCCCCGCCGTCTTCGACGGCGTCGTGCAGAAGGGCGGCCGCCACCTGCACCTCGGTGCCGCCCGCTTCCCGGACGAGCACAGCGACGGGCTCGAGGTGGCCCTCGACGTAGGGCAGCTCCGTGCCCTTCCGCAACTGGCCGGCGTGGGCGATCTCGGCCAGAGCCCGGGCCTCAGCCACCAGGTCGTCAGTCACCCTCGTCTCCTCAGGCTCCGGCCCGGGCTCGCTGTTCACCGCCGCCCTGATCCACCGTTCGCGGCCGCGATCAGCCGACGGCGGGCACCGGGGCGTCGTGGTGGCCGAAGAGGACCTCGGCGGTCACCGGCCGGGCCAGATCGGCCAGGTCGGCGGCGAGGTCGATGAGCAGGTCGTCGATCGTGATCATCCCCACGAAGCGACCGTCCCGCACGACCGCCACGCGGCGCACGGCGTGGGTCCGGAACAGGGTGAAGGCGCCGTGCAGGTCGGCCGCGGCGTCGATCGTCACGACCGGTGTGCTCATCACCGAATCGACCCGGGCCTCGGGCGACAGCCTGGCGGCCAGGCCCCGCCGCACCAGGTCACGGTCGGTCACGATGCCGACCAGCTCCTCGCCGTCGACCACCGCCAGTGACCCGACCGCCGCGACCTCCATGATCTTGGCCGCTTCGGTGATGGTCCGGTCCGGGGCGATGCCGACACCAGAGCGGCGCACGCCGTCGATCGTCCTCATGGTGAACTCCTCTCGTGGATGGCGCCGGGCTCAGCCCGACGACTTCTCGTAATGCACGACTGACGCGTCGGAGCCGGGGAAGAAGAGGCTCTCGTGCTCGCTGTCCTCCCACTGGACGACGTACGGCGGTCCGCCGTCCTGGCCGTGGACCTCCAGGATCTTGCAGTCCCGGTCCGGCTCACCGACCCGGTGGCCGCGGATCACAATTCGATCTCCCACAGTGGCCTGCATCACGTCACTCCGTCTCGTCGGGATCCGAGTCGCGACCCATGATCCTCGCCCCGTTGCGACGGCGACAGGGCCGAACGTCACGACTGCCGTCGAAACCGCCGGAGGCTCAGGCGGCGACGGGTTCGCCGGCGCCGCTGCGGACCTCGATGGCCCAAGCCTCGAGCTCGAGCTCGGCGGCCCGACGGCGGTAGGTCTTGGCCTGCAACTCGGGCAGGTCACGGGCCTGGGCCCGGAGCGAGGCGGCGCGCTGGTTCAGCACCCTGATGTGACGGGTGATCTCGGGGGAGAGGACGATCTTCATTGCGACTCCTTGGCGGTCAGTGGTTCCAACGTCGGCCACCCACCGCGTGTTCCGAGGAGGAGCGGGAACTTGCTCCGGCATAACGGCGACGGCCGCCGGGTTGGAGGCGGGGATGGCCACCATCGAGCGACTGGTCGGGGTCTACGACGCCGACGGCACCCTGCGGGGCGAGCTCACCTACTTCGCCGGGGCCCGCCTCGGGCGGGCCCATTGCGCTCTCTGCGACATCACCCACGGGCTCGTGAGGGAGCGCAGTGACTGGCAGGCCTGCCGGGCGGGGCTGGCCGTCCCCGTCCTCACTGTGCACCGGGACGAGGTGCCGGCCACCGTGGCCGCTCTCGACCTCGCCCCGCCCTACGTGGTCGCCGAGACCGACGAAGGCGTGGTCCTCCTTCTCGACGGCGCCGCCCTCGAGGCCTGCCGGGCGGACCCCGAGGCCCTGGTCGCGGCAATCGAGGCGGGCGTCGGCGCGCACGGCATCCTCTGGCCGGTGACCGACCCCCTCGACGCCTGATCCCCTCCGTCGTCGGCGCCCACTACCGTCGGCCCTGACGCGACGTCTGTGCGTCGGCGCGGACTGGGGCCCAGGTTGGAGATCAGCGGGTACGAGGACCTGGAGGAGATCGGCCGAGGTGGGTACGCGGTCGTCTACCGGGCCCACCAGGCCCAGTTCGGGCGGCAGGTCGCCATCAAGGTCCTGACCAACCCCGGCTTCGGCCCGACCGACCGGGCCCGTTTCGAGCGGGAGGCGCTGGCCATGGGCCGGCTGTCCTGGCACCCCAACATCGTCGTCGTCCACGAGACGGGCACGACCGAGTCCGGCCTGCCGTACCTCGTCGAGGAGTTCCTCGAGGGGGGCTCACTCGGGGACAAGCTCCGCAACGACGGGCCCCTGGCCCCCGCGCACGCGGTG
>Ga0315283_10001955_pt1 | contig 16924 bp, 16 predicted proteins | sample YL17G09_0_MG_FD_204541 | JGI IMG/M metagenome (GOLD analysis project Ga0315283, IMG submission 204541) | Sediment microbial communities from Yellowstone Lake, YNP, Wyoming, USA - YL17G09_0 | ecosystem: Environmental > Aquatic > Freshwater > Lake > Sediment | place: USA: Wyoming | collected... | reverse complement strand
GACGGTTCAATACATATAATCTGCATTCAGTCAGAGGCTCAAAAAGATGAAGAATACATGATTGTCAAAGCAAGAGGCCATTACTTTATCGGAACCAATAATGGGATCTTTAACCTTATACTTAATGCCGATCCTGATGAGATAATAAAGATAGATCCCAAAGGGGGTACTGATGAGCTTGATATTTTTGCCAGGGCTGCCGCCGGCCTCTTTTCAGGGATGAAACCTTCTGAGATGGGAATACCATTGACGGGTGTGATGGAGAGGATTCCACTGAGGGCTACAATAGATAAAGAGGTAATAATCGGAAGTATAATATTTATCGACTCTTATGGAAATGCTATTTCAAATATAACCAGAGAGCTTTTTTACAGGGTATTTGATAACAGGGACTTCAGGATTTCAGTTCAGAGCACCAAGAACTTTACAGAGCAGATTTCCATCAGATATAATGACTTACCAGTGGGCGATATGCTCGCCAGGTTCAATTCACTGGACTTGCTGGAAATTTCGATAAATGGTGCTGATATATCGGAACTTCTGAATCTTTCTATTGGCTCCGCTGTTAGAATTGACATCATAAATAAGACAACACCTGCTGACCGGTTGTTCTAATAATTTTATTAATGACTGAGATAGAAGAAAGCTGCATGGAGTTCAGTAAGCTCCTTGATACAATTAATGAACTAAGGGCAAAATGTCCGTGGGATATGAAACAGACCAACGAAAGCCTCCGAAAACTTACAATTGAAGAGACATATGAACTGGCTGATGCAATTTTTTCAGGTAATGATGAAGGAATAAAAAATGAACTTGGCGATCTGATGCTTCATATAGTGTTTTATGCCAAGATAGCTTCTGAAAAGAATCTGTTTTCTATGAAAGATGTCCTGAAAAGGATAAATGAAAAACTGATATATCGTCATCCTCATGTTTTTGGTGAAGTTAAAGTGTCGGACGCCACAGAAGTCGAAAAAAACTGGGAACATCTCAAAATGAAAGAGAATTCTGATTATAATCCTGTTCTGTCAGGTGTTCCAGCCTCCCTTCCGGCAATTGTCAAAGCAAACAGGATCCAGGAGAAAGTCAGAGGAGTCGGTTTCGACTGGGAGGTCCGTGACCAGATTTGGGATAAGGTTCTTGAAGAACTGACAGAACTGAAAGAGGAAATAGACAATCACAATACCGGGAGTATTGAATCAGAACTGGGCGATGTTCTGTTCTCACTTATTAATGCCTCACGTCTTTACGGAATAGATCCTGAGGCTGCCCTTGAGAAAACTAACAGAAAATTCATAAAACGCTTTAACTACCTTGAAAGAGAGACACTTTCAAAAGGTATCTCACTCCACGATATGAATCTCGGTGAGATGAATGTGATATGGGAAAGGGCCAAGAAAGAAGATTGCCCACCTCAAGGGGGGACGGGGGGTTAACAAAATTTATAACTCAGCAACTGATATATAATCTTTGCAGCAATAAAATCAGGTGCCTTATTTACCGGTGACGGACACAATTCAACCACATCAAAACCCACAACATTCTTTTTCCTTATAACCTCCTTCAGAAAATCCATGATCTCAAAATAATCAGGTCCTCCTGGTTCTGGTGTTCCCGTTGAAGGCATCAGTGAAGGATCAAAAACATCGAGGTCGATAGTTATATATACATTCTCTGTAAGCATATCAAGAGCCCTGGAATATTTTGTTTTATCCCTGTAAAGTTCATGGGAAAAGAAGATCCGCTCCATATCAGCAAAGTGCACCTCTTCGCGCGACATGCTTCTTATGCCTACCTGCACGGCAGGGGCAAATTCACATATCCTGGCCATTGAACAGGCATGGTTATAAGCTGACCCTTCGTATTCCTGTCTTAGATCGGAATGGGCATCCAGCTGAAGGACAGACAGATTCCTGAAATGTTCGGAGATAGCTTTGACAGAGCCAATACTTACAGTATGATTCCCCCCGACAACGACAGGGAATTTGTTTTCCCTTAGCAATTCCGATACTTTATTATATACAGTGCTGACGAGGATTTCAGGTGTTCCTTTCGCATCCAGTGGATCAGTTGTATAAATACCTTTCAGATGGACTTCAGAATTGGTTTCAATATCATAAAACTCAAGGTTTACCGATGCATCCATTATGGCTTCCGGACCCTTATCAGCCCCTTTCATCCAGGTGCTGGTGTCATCATAGGGCACCGGAACAATGATTATCGCAGAAGCAGAATAATCATAAACCACTTCATTACCACCAAAATTCATGATTTTTATTTTTATTCCTGGAATCTTATTCCTTCGGCTTTGAGGTGCCTTTTTTCTTTTTCTTTAATACAACCGGAGTCTCTTCAGAAGTGGTTTCTTCATTCACCGTACCTTCAGATTTTTCAGGTTCCTCCTTTATCAGCATACTTTTCTTATGAAGAAGATTGTACCAGAGAAATATTTTCTTAATATCACTTGCATAAACTTTTTCCCTTGAGTAATCGGGGATGATCTCTTCAAAGTATTTCCTAAGCTTTTCAGGATCGCTCTTTGAATCCACAGTGACTCCACCCGATTCCTTTTCATAAATCATGTCGAATACTTTAGCAAGAGGCAGATCTTCGTCATCAGTAAAGACTGAAATATCTTCGAGCGAACTAACTTTAGCCGAACTGAAAGCACTGCTTCGCTTCCCTGTTTCCAGGTGCTCAACAATAATTGCATTCTTACCCTGTGCTACAAATTTGAACAGACCGGGTTCGCCTGAAATTGCCAGAATATCCTTTAAAATCATTTCTTAAATTTTATGCAAATTTAGTTTTTGTTACTATATAAATGCTTCAGCAGAATTCATTTTTTTGAACTACATCAGTTAATGGTTCTTTCCTTTTTTATCTTATTGTAAGCTTCATTGACCTTTTTAAATTTTTCATCAGCTGTCTTTCTGAACTCTTCTCCGAGATGGCTAACCTTATCGGGATGATATTTCATCGCCATTCTCCTGTAGGCCTTTTTAATCTCATCATCAGTTGCTGTCCTCTCAATTTCAAGGATCTTGTAGGAGGAATCGGTTTCAGGTACAAACATATTCCGGATTGAAATGAAATCGGGGGACGCGATGCCAAGATATCCCGAGATCTTCTCAACCATGTCAAGTTCTGATGGATGCACTGCACCGTCTGCAAGCGAGATATTAAAAAGGAGATGAAGCAGCTGAAGTCTTGATGAATAATCCATATTTCTGCTGATCTGCTGACAGACATCCATAACCGGAATCTCCTGCTTCAGAATGTCCTTAAGCATTACAAGAGCTTCCCGGGCATAAGCTTGTCCGAATTGACTTACAAAAAACTGCTTCACATAATCCAGCTCAGCTTTAACAACCTTGCCATCAGCCTTCATCATAGCTGCAATAAGGACCAGAAGACTCATCACAAAATCGCCGGTTGATATATGCCTTCCGGAGGTTGTATATACAGATGTCCGGACTGTGGTATTATCAACCATTGAACCAGCAAGAAAACCCAAAACAGCCCCTAACGGACCACCCATAACAAATCCAAGTCCTCCACCAATCCATTTACCAAAACCACCCATATCTCACTTTGAATTATTGTGAATACTTAACATCTCCTCATGAATTCCAAGAACTGCCGGAATTATCATATCGTTTTCCGAGTTATAGATAATGAAATCCGATTGTCTTATTCTTGATTCGTCATCGATCTGATTTATCATCCTGCTGGTAATCTGTTCCCTTGTCATCCTGTTTCCCTTTAACAATCTTTCTATTCTTTCTTCAATCGGGGTAACCACAGTAGCAATTCTGTCCATCATCCTGAAAGCACCACTTTCAAAGAGGATGGCTGCCTCCATTACTGAATAAGGGGAGTCCTGCCTGGTCACCCATTCTTCAAACAGACTAAAAACTAAAGGATGAATAATAGAATTTATTTCTGCCAGGAGAACTTTGTTGCCAAATATGATTTTTGCAAGTTCAGGCCTGTCGAGATATCCTGCAGAATAAAGATCCCTGCCTGCAAGCAAATTTATCTGTTCCCTTATTTCCGGATTTGTATCCTGAATTTTTTTTGCTTCATCATCAGCATAAAAAACAGGAATGCCAAGAACTTCAAACATTTTGCAAACTGTTGTTTTTCCACTTCCAATTCCCCCGGTTACACCAAGTTTCAGACTATGTATCAACGAATTACTCATCTGAATTTCTTTTCAATAAGGAAATCAACCTCTGAAGGGACCACTCTCAGCGAGCTGATAAACGGAGGAATGTTACGAAAACTCAAAGGCAATTTCTCGGAAGAATTCAGATTTGCCTTTTCAAGATCAAGAATTACCTCAAAAGGGAGTTCACCTATTTTTTTAAAATCACTGACAGCCACCAGGCATTTAACTGTTACTGCATCAGGAAAGATTTTTACATCGACCGAATCGGGGTTATTCAGGATTTTTACCCGGACATGAAATTCAGCCTCGGTAAACTGTTCAACAGGAACTGTAACCATAACTCTCTTTTCGGAAACAGAATATTCCTTGAAAGTAACCAAAGGCAGATTCAAATTAACCGTTTCGTCTACCCCCTTAAGTTTTTTGTATTTCGTTCTTACGTTTCTGATTGTATCTATAATCTGTTTCGGCCCTGTGATAGTAACAGTATCGGGGCTGACAATAATATTCCCTTTAATAAGATATTGCTTCTCGGTCGTAACTTCAATCGTGGGAATAACCCCGACTTGTTTTGTTATAATCTTGTCGAAGTACAAAAAAAGAGTGTCGGGCCCGATTGAAGTAATTGTACAATCAGCCCTTAGCTGATTTTTAAGTTTTGGAATAAGACCTGAGGTAACTATATAATAGTTCAGTGATCTGCTTCCCGGAACTCTCCTGTAACTTATGTTGGAGATATCCAATATAACCGGCGCACGGTTTCCTGAAAGCTTAAGCTTGAGGACTGAATAACCGGGTCCTTTCAGATAGAGATCCAGTGTTGACGGCAAATCCTTTGCAAGAACGCGCTCCTGAGGAAAGTTAATATACTTTACAGGGTACTTGATATTGTATTCAGTCTCCTTCCCAAGAGAATTCAGATACCAGAATATAAATGAAAGTAAAAGGAAGAAAGAAAAAATAAAAACATCCCTGTCAATACTGCTTCCCCCCTTTTTAATAAATTTCCGCAACCATATTCCAGCGTCCCATTTTATCATGGGTAGATGATTTTCTTATACTGTATCGGAACTGGGATCCTTTACAAGGGCACTTTTGTCTACTTTAAGCCTGAGATCACCACCAACTTCAAGCATCACATAATTGTCCTTAACCTCGTAAATCTTTCCGTATATCCCACCGGTTGTGATAACCTTATCACCTTTTTTCAGTGAGCTCCTGTAATTGGTCATCTCTTTCTGCTTTCTCATCTGAGGACGGATCATAAAAAAGTAGAAAACAACAAAAACCAGCAACAATGGTAAAAAAGTTACAAGAGCATTGCTCTGTCCTGATGCTCCGCCTGCGGGCTGTCCCATTAGAAGAATAAAAGATAAATTGTTCATGTCAGATTGTTATTTATTTTGGTTATTGGTTTGTCGTACTTTTATTTAATATTCAGATGCTTTAGTTATTAATGATTTTCTCACCTATCAATCCTTTTCCTGATTTGTTGAACATTCCTTTATCCCTGATTTCCTTTACAATATTATCAAGAATACCGTTGACAAAGGTACTGCTTTTAGAAGTACAATAATATTTGGCAATTTCAATATATTCATTAAGCGTCACTTTAACAGGTATTTCAGGGAATTCCATTATTTCAGTTATTGCTAGCTGCATTACGAGAATATCCATCAGTGCTATCCGGTCAACTTCCCAGTTGGTTGTGTTTTTATCAATCAGTTCAGAGAATTGTCTGGCATTAAGAATTGCCTTCCTGAATAATACCTTTACAAAATCCTCATCTTCCTTATTCTTAAACAATGGCATCATAGGAATGTTTTCACCATTGTCCTGGTTGAATTTCTTAAGGGTTTTTTCTATCATTACTGTTACATATTCTGTATCATCATTCCAATAAATACTCTGTTCCTCAAGATTCAACTCAATGTCCTCAGATTCAGAAAACAGTTTTGTAACAAGATTGATTATGAACTTCCTGTCGGAAGTATAACCGTGCGTTTCTGATGACATATACTCTTCATACCTGTCCCATAAAAGCATTTTATTGTAGATCAATCTGGGAATATGGGCATTATTTACCCAGGAAAGTTTTCTGGAGGATATATAAGCTTTGAAGGATTTATTATTTCTCAGCTGTGCAACAACCTGATTATCAATAAATCGCCTTTTAGGATTTAGATCATCTTCAGTCGGCATCCTTTTCTGAAGCGCCTGGTCAATTTTCCCGGAAGCTATATCAGCTACTTCCAGAACAAGGAGGAGCAGGTAATGATATAGATCGTATGTCTTTTCTATGCTGAAAATCAATTCTTTCTCAGCCAGGGCTATATTATCATCCTCCCTGCGATTAAATGCATATAGTGCCATCAGCGCTTTTATGCGCAATAATCTTCTGCTTATCATTAATAAAGAACCTCAGATTTGGCTGCAAAAATAGCTTTTTTATCTTACCTTCAAAACAACCCAGCAAAATTAAGATACATTTGGAAGGCCTTGTTTTGATTTTAAAAATAATTGTTACATTTGACAATCAAAACAGTAGCCTAACCTAAACCTAAACTGAATGAGCAATGGAAGACGAAGCCGGAATAAAGGAGGCCATAATTGGGAATAATGAAAAAACCACTAAGGAGGAAATCTACACTAAAGTAGTAAGAGCAGGGAAAAGAACCTATTTTTTTGATGTAAAAGCCACCAGAAAAGAAGATTATTACCTGACAATCACAGAAAGTAAAAAGAGACTGGGAAAAGAGGGGAAATTCTTTTATGAAAAACACAAAATCTTTCTGTACAAAGAAGATTTTGAGAAGTTTGCAGAAGGATTAAAAGATGCTGTAACCTTTATTGGCAATGGAGAGTTTAGTTTAAAGACAGAAAGCACACATACTGAAGAAGAATCTAAACAGGAAACTGTTGATTTTTCAGCCAGGGAATTTACAAATATAGATTTTGATGACCTCGGCAAAAAATAAATAGTATCAGTCTGGATGGTCGACTATATTCTTCTAATACTTGCTATTATCCTTCTCATCTTTGGAATAATCGGGTGTCTTGCACCTGTTTTACCCGGCCCTCCATTGAGCTACCTTGGACTTATCTTACTTCATTTTACGAAATTTGCTGACTTCTCCAATTCTATTTTAATAATCCTTTTAGTAATAGTCGTAGTTGTCTCTGTTCTGGATTACATTGTTCCGGTATGGGGAACAAAAAAATTCGGTGGTTCCAAATATGGTACCAGAGGCGCAACTGTGGGACTTATAATAGGTTTATTCCTGGGACCGGTGGGGATCATTATTGGCCCGCTTCTGGGAGCAGTTGTGGGAGAACTTATCTTTAAGGACGATATGAATTATGCCATAAAGGCAGGATTCGGATCTCTCCTTGGATTTCTAACCGGAATCGGACTGAAACTGGCTACTTCGTTTGTAATAACATTCTATTTCGTTAAAGAGTGGATCGCATAGAAACCTCATCCGCACCCCCGGCTGTAGCGAGACAGTCTCTTTAGTGTGAGGTCTTCATACCAGTGTTGCCACCATTACTGCCTTTATGGTATGCAACCGGTTTTCAGCTTCATCAAACACAACAGAATACTCTGATTCAAATACGTCTTCGGTTACCTCCATTCCCTCAAGGCCAAATTTTTTATAGATCTCCTCCCCGACTTTTGTTTCCCTGTTATGAAATGCCGGCAGGCAGTGAAGAAACCTGACATCCGGGTTTCCTGTTCTTTTAATTACATCCATATTGACCTGGAAGGGTCTCAGAAGCTTAATTCTTTCCTCCCACACCGAATCGGGTTCTCCCATCGATACCCAGACATCTGTATAAAGGAAATCGACGTCGCTTACCGCTTCTTCAACATTATCTGTTATTGTTATCTTTGCACCGGTCTCTTTCGCTATAGATTTACATTGTTCTACAAGCTCTCTGTTTTGCTGGAAAGCTAACGGGGCAGCTGTCCTGAAGTCCATTCCCATTTTGGATGCACCAACAAGTAACGAATTTCCCATATTATAACGAGCATCACCAAGATAACAGAAGGATATTTTATTTAAAGGCTTTTTGCAGTGCTCAAGCATTGTCATCAAGTCAGCAAGTATCTGAGTGGGATGAAATTCATTTGTAAGACCGTTCCATACAGGTACTCCCGCATATCTTGCAAGTTCCTCAACAATCTCTTGTCCAAAGCCCCGGTATTCGATACCATCGTACATCCTTCCAAGCACTCTGGCCGTGTCTTTCATCGACTCTTTCTGCCCGATCTGCGAACCGCTCGGACCGAGATAGGTAACAAGCGCCCCCTGGTCGAAGGCGGCAACCTCAAATGCACATCTTGTTCTGGTAGATGATTTCTCAAAGATGAGGGCAATGTTTTTTCCTTTAAGATACTGCTGTTCGGTTCCCGTATATTTTGCTTTTTTAAGATCGGCTGCCAGGTTAAGCAGGAACTCTATTTCTTCAGGTTTGAAATCAAGAAGTTTAAGAAAACTCCGGTTGGTAAGATTAACTGCCATGGTTCTTTTAGTAAAGTTAATAAGCAAAAATAGACATTAATTGAATATTGAGAACATAAGTCTCGTGATCCTTGGGTCTTTAATGTCATTGCCTTCAAATGGGCTTTTTTAATTTTGCGTACTCAAGGGACTTTGCAGACTTATACTATTCCTCATACTGCATAGTGATCTTCGATCCATATTTCTTATCTGCCAGTTTGAAAGCTTCGGTAATCACACTCATCCTTCCTCCATTTTTTATAAAACTAAGACATGCCTCAATTTTCGGAGCCATGCTCCCCTTTGCGAAATGGCCCTCTTTCAGGTACCTTAGAGTATCGGCATAATTTAAAAACTCTTTTATCTCCTGGTCTGGTTTTTTGTAATTGATATATATATAGGGGACATCTGTAAGGATATAGAATTCATCAGCTCCTATAAGCGATGCAAGCAGAGACGATGCAAGATCTTTATCAATTACGGCTTCTGCAGGTCTGACATCATTTTTCTCATCGATATAAACCGGGACTCCCCCACCACCGGCAGCAATTACTATATTTCCGGTCAAGGCAAGGTCCCTGATTATTGAATAGTTCATAATATCGACAGGGACCGGAGAAGGGACGACTCTCCTGAATCCGCCTTCAGCCTTTACCTCCTCCCTGAAGATCCATCCTTTCTTTGAAGAAAGATCATCGGCTTCCGATTTATTATAAATCTTGCCGATCCTCTTTTGCGGGTCTGCAAAGGCACGATCATTTTTATCAACAATGACCTGAGTAATAATGCAGATTACATTTTTACTCAATCCGTGTTTATTGAGAACATTTCTGAACATTCTTTCAATCATATAGCCTATGCCACCCTGTGAATCAGCAACGCAAATATCTACAGGCATCTGGGCAATATTATAGAGCTGCTCCCCTGCATCATTTCGCATAAGGATATTCCCGACCTGAGGACCATTCCCATGAGTTATCACAAGGTTATATCCTTCATTTATCAGAAATACCAGGTTTTCAAGTGTACGGGTTGTATTTTCTTCCTGCTCATCTATTGTGCCTATCTGGTCACCGCGAAGAAGTGCGTTGCCTCCCAAAGCAACCACTGCCAGTTTATTTCTCATAGATAATTGAATATTGTATAAAAAGTCCGGAATAATAAACTTTTCAAAAACAAGTTATATATAAAGGCACAAAGCTATCAATTTCTTAGAATCAATTAAAGCGGATTATGTTAAGGAAATGGCGGAACAAATATGTTAAAGATCATTAATTCATTCTTTATGCATATTTATCAGGGTGCCTGATGCAAGTAAAAAAAAATAATTACATTTACAACTTTTACGTTAAATTGAAGTTGGTGATACCAGGAAAGAAGCTCCCATCTATAATTATAATCATATTGGTAATCTTCTCATGCAGTGGGCCCGGAGGAAGATCCATGAATGAGGGAGAGATCCATTATGACGTTCAGTATGAAGGGCATGTCACCCTCATGCCGAAGGAACTTATGCCGAAAAACCTTATTGTCTCATTTAAAAATAATAATATCATTTATGAACTTATTTCCCCTTTTGGGAATTCAGGTATCACCAATTTATCAAACCCGTCAAAGAACATATACGACACATATCTCAGTTTATTCACTATAAGGTATTATTATGCCTCTAAACCTGGCGAATTATATCCAGGGTTTGAAGCTATGGGCGGCATGGAAATCAAAAAAACATCTAAGTCTTCAGTTAAATGCGGTTTTAAGTGCAAGAACGCTGAAGTTACCTTCCCTTTCGACCGCTCTAAAATATATGATGTCTGGTATACTGACGAGATCCCGATAAAAAATCCGAATGCATCAACTCCTTTTAACCAGATAGAAGGAGTATTAATGAGCTTTTTTTTCTTCATAGGCCGCTCAGAATTTCATTTCGAAGCCCAGAATATCTATAAAAAGGAGATCCCTGATGAGACATTCGAAAGAAAGGTCAAGTTCAAGCAGGTGTCGAAGAACGACATTAATAAGTTCATAAACAAGATGGTAAGCCTGTAGAAGAATATATTATTTATGATGTATTACAGGCGATGGGTTGTTTTGGTCACAGTTAATTTGTTTGGTGTATTGGATTAAAAAGGGTAGATGCCGCTGTTAATAAATCCCTGATCCAGTCTTATAACCTTAAATTTTACACCGAATATCACTTCATCAAATTTATTACCTTTGAGGGGCTTTTTCAAGCCGTTACCAAAGGAATAATTGATTTGAAATGAAAAAAGAAAAAGAAGATAATGGAGGTAAGGCAGCAAAGAAAAAGAAGAAATCTGGATCTTTTTTTACCGACGAAAGAATCAGGTTTATTTTTGGTGTTCTGATTTCAGGCTTCGCTTTATATCTGATTCTTGCCTGTGTTGCTTACCTGTTCTGGTGGAAGACCGATCTGAGTCTTTCAGATTCACAGGTAGTCTCAAATGCTGATGTTAACGTCAGAAACTGGTCGGGCAAAAGCGGTCATTTCCTTGCTAAAATGATAGTTGGTTATGGCTTTGGTTACGGGGCATTTTTTATTCCTCTGATTGTCGGAGCTATAGGATTATACCTGCTCAATTTCCCTAAAATCAACCTCTGGAAACTCATAACAAAATTTACCTTCGCTGCGATAATTATTTCTCTTATCCTGGGTTTTATCTTTGGTAAAGCCAATGGTTACCTTGGAAGCGGACCAGGGGGAGCTCAGGGATATAAAATTACTGAATGGTTCAATTCTTTCGCCGGGAAAATAGGCACAGGAGTATTATTAATCTTTGCCACTTTGGGTTATCTGATTTTTGCCCTGAGGTTTAAACCCGAGACATTTACAAGGACGATCCCCTCCTCAATAAAAAATGTTATCCCCGGAATTAAACCGGATAAACCACTGGAAGTACCTGCAGATGATCTTTCGGAGAGCTCTGAAGAGGAGACCGGAGAGGAAGTGCCTGTAGATCAATATGGCGGAAATTATAATGAAGAAGTTGAATTCGTTGTAAAGCGAACTACAGGAAAAGACAATGATGATGGGTTAAACAGAGGATCGATTATTCATGTGATTGATAAGGATGAACCTGGGAAAAGAATGCCCGGCAGTGTCCCCATAAATATAAATAAGCCGGAAGTAACTGATACCCTTCCTGATCATGAAGTGGAAAAGATCATGGAGAACTATGATCCGCGCCTCGATCTTTCAAGATATAAGTTCCCTCCTGTTTCAATCCTTACAGATCATAAATCAGGGCACGAATTTGACGAAAGGGAGGTTTTTGACAACAAGGAGAATATCATAAAAACTCTTGGTGACCATAAGATAAGCATAAGGCAGATTTCTGCAACTGTGGGCCCTACAGTGACTCTCTATGAGATTGTTCCTGAGCGGGGTATAAGGCTGGCCCGTATTAAATCGCTCGAAAATGATATTGCCCTTAATCTCTCGGCCCTGGGAATCAGGATCATTGCCCCGATACCGGGCAGAGGGACAGTGGGAATTGAAGTGCCAAACAAGAATCCGGAGATAGTCTCTATGAAATCGCTGATAACTTCAAAAGCATTTCAGGAGACTAAATATGACCTTGCACTTGCGCTTGGACGTACAATTACAAATGATCCTTTTATTGTTGATCTCACTAAGATGCCCCATCTGCTTGTAGCTGGTGCAACAGGCCAGGGTAAATCCGTTGGGATAAATGCAGTAATAACATCTATTCTTTATAAAAAGCACCCTTCGGAAGTCAAGTTTGTACTTATTGATCCAAAAAGGGTTGAACTTCCGCTGTATGCCAAGATAGAACGTCATTTCCTTGCAAAACTCCCTGGTGAAGAGGATGCTATAATTACTGATACCCAGAAGGTTATCAGAACACTTAATTCGTTGTGCATCGAGATGGATAACCGCCTGGAGCTTTTAAAGGATGCCCAGTCCCGGAATATAAAAGAGTATAATGAAAAGTATATTTCAAGAAGACTGAATCCTGAAAAGGGTCACAGATACCTTCCTTATATTGTACTGATAATAGACGAATTTGCTGATCTTATAATGACTGCCGGAAGGGAGATAGAACCACCTATAGGAAGGCTTGCCCAGCTTGCAAGAGCTATTGGCATTCATCTTATCATTTCAACGCAGAGGCCTTCCACAAATATCATAACAGGTTTCATCAAGGCTAATTTTCCTACCAGGATAGCTTTCAGAGTTTTCTCTTCAATTGATTCAAGGACAATCATTGATGCAACAGGTGCAGACAGGCTTGTAGGACGCGGCGATATGCTTGTATCCACAGGAGCTGAACCGGTGAGGGTTCAATGTGCATTCATCGACACACCCGAAATTGAGGAACTTACTGAATTCATTGGTTCACAGCAGGGTTATCCGGGGGCCATGCAACTTCCGGAATATATCGACGACAGTGAGATCGGAGCCCAGGAAGTTGACCTTCGGAAAAAAGATCCGATGTTCGAAGAAGCTGCCAGAATTGTTGTGCAGCATCAGCAGGGATCAACTTCTCTTATCCAGAGAAAACTCTCCATAGGGTATAACAGAGCCGGAAGAATAATTGACCAGCTTGAAGCTGCCGGAATAGTAGGCCCTTTTGAGGGAAGCAAGGCAAGAGAAGTTCTCTGTTCCGATTATATGCATTTGGAACAGATTTTGAAGAGTCTGGAGTAGTAAGTATCTGAGACAATATGAAAACTTTTTTAACCGGACTTACCCTGTTTTATTTTTCTTTAGCTTCTTTTAGCCAGAACGATGCAGAAGCTGTAAAGATACTTGACAGATTTTCATCTCTGGCTCTCGGGGCACCTTCCGTATACATGAGATTCAGCCTTGAAACAACTGACCAGGTTGAAGGCACAAAAAACAGCCGTTCCGGAACGATAGTCCTGAGAAAGGATAAGTACAAACTCGATCTGACTGATAATATAATCTGGTTCAACGGCGAGACTTCATGGAGCTATCTCCCTGCGGAAAAAGAGGTTACTGTTACCAAACCCGAAAAGGGAGATAATTCATTTCAATCACGTCCATCATCTGTTTTTTCGGTCTATAAAAAGGGATACAAAGTCCGGTTGCTCGAAGTTAAGTCCGATTCCTACCTTATCGATATGTATCCCGAAGATATTAGCAGCGATCATATAAGGATCAGGCTAAACATCAGGAAACCATCCCTTGAGCTTATTAGTGCCGAATACAAATACAAGAATGGCGTGACAGCAAATCTGACAGTCATTGAGTACGACCTGAAACAGAATCCTGATAACTCAATATTTACCTTTTCTCAGGATAAATACAAAGGAGTTGAAATAATAGACATGCGTTAACTTTTGGATGCTTCTCTCATAGGATAGGCAATCCTGGCATGATAAATATTTGACAGGCGCTTTATAAGTACTGCTTTAATATCCGATATATCCTTGAATGTCAATGGAGTTTCAGCAAATTGACCATCCTGCTCCTGAATATAAACAATCCTTTCAACAAGTTCACTTATACTTTCCTCCGAATAATTTGCCAGACTCCTTGAAGATGCTTCGACAGCATCGGCCATCATAACTATGGCTGTCTCTTTTGAGAATGGTTTTGGACCAGAGTAAGCAAAGAGTTTTTCCATTTCGGTGCTCTTTGGATTTCTGTCGAGGAATTTCTTATAAAAGAAATATGCAACTGTAGTTCCATGGTGAGTCAGAATGAAATCAATTATTGGTGACGGCAGGTTCAGTTTCCTTGCAAGTTCAATCCCGCTTCTGACATGACCAATGATTATTTCGGAACTTTTCAGGGGATCAAGATTATCGTGCGGACTGAATCCTTCATGCTGGTTTTCAATAAAATATTCAGCATTAATCGTTTTCCCAATGTCATGATATAAAGCTCCGGTCCTTGTCAGCAGATTATTCGCACCAATTTCCCTGGCTGCCTCTTCAGCCAGGTTGGCAACCTGAAGAGAATGCTGGAACGAACCGGGAGCCTCTTCAGCGAGTTTCCTGAGAAGCGGTTGGTTTGTATCCGAAAGCTCAAATAAAGTAGCGTCGGAAAGAAACCTGAAAGTTTTTTCAAATACAAAAATAAGAGGATAGCTAAGCAACAAAAAAACACCATTCCCGGCAAACCAGATATAATTCTTCCAGTTCAGATTTGATAAACTTCCTTCCTGCATCAATCCTATTCCAAGGTAGATCACCGAATAGGCCAGAAAGACCATCAATACGGCAAAAAACAGCTTTGCACGTCTGTAAACATTTGTTAGTGAGAATATAACTATTACACCAACAATATAGCTTATGAATACAAACTCAAAAGAATTCGGGACAATGAATCCGGCAAGCATAATAGCAACCAGATATACAAACAGGGCAAGCCTTGAATCATAGAAAGTCCTGACAACAATTGGGATAATGGCAAAAGGTATAATAAATACCACATTACCAGGCAGATATATCACCAGCCTTGTAAGAATAATAAATAGTAGTAAAATAAGTATTATAAAGAATGTTTTATGTGTGGAACTCAGAACATCGAATCTGAAATGGTACAAAAAAAGGTAAAGTGCAAGATAACATGCAGTTACAAGAATTATCCTGCCTAAAATTATAAGCCACCTGTCATTCTTTCCGAGTCTTTTTTCATATTCACTTCTAAGCGATTCCAATATAATGAATTTTGAATCATTAATAATTTCACCCCTGGAAATTATAAGTTCGCCTTCCTGCACCAATCCTTTGTTTATACTTATATCATCAATCATCCTTCTTCGTACAGCAGATGACGTTGCTGCATCATAAAAAAGATTAGGTTCAATAAAATCATACAATGCAACTCCCGAGGTAAAGTCACTTAAGGGTTTTTCAGATCCGGAGGTATACCTTTTTTCAAGTTCAGCTTTTTTCACTTCGGCAAACTGATACGCGGTTTTCTGGGTATAAAGAGTGTTAATCTGCTTTTGCTCCCCTGTTTTCCCCCTTACAACAGTGATTTCTGAAGGCAGGTTGCCGGCAGAAAACGTTTCAGCAGTTTCAAGAACACCTGTCTGATAAATACTGGTAAGGACAGAGTTTAATTCTCTCCTTACTGACAGGTAGCCCATTGGATCAAGTTGTCGGGATTCAGATTCAAATTTCTTTGATAAATTATTAAGATATTCATCAAATTTCGCGATTTGTACTTTTTCAATCCCAAGATCATACCTGAAATAAGGGGATAGGTTTTTCTCGATACTGTCACGCTCCCTTGCAACAAGATTATCAGGTTTGAGAACCGCAAAATCCCATGGAGCAATAAGTGAAGAACCAAGCCATGGCTTACCTTTCTGGAATTCGAACCTGAATTTACCTTCACGCGGAGAGACAGCCACAACAATGAATATACTTGCAGCAAAAAGGATAACGTGGTAGAGATACTTCTTATTTGTCTTGATCAGAGGTGGTCTTCTCGATTCGGCCATTATCTTTAGCAATTGAGATACTCGATAATCGACGGCAAAATTAGGGATAATTTTTCTAAACCCATCCCAAACTCTTCCCTTAAATTAACTGGAAGGATTTACATCTTTTTCACGCCTCCCCCTTGAATTAAATGCATGAGCCGTAGGATGGCCTGAAAATCCCGATGCAAAAGAAGAATAGCAGAACCCAATTATTCGTAATTTTATAGAAAACAAATCAGATGGAAGTATTCATATGTGAAAATGTCTTTGTCCCTTTGCGCTCAGGTCCGTCTCATAAATCGGAAATGTTAAGCCAGATATTGTTTGGAGAGAAGTACAGGATAGTTGATCAGGTCGGCCACTGGCACAAAATTGAATCAATATTTGATTGTTATTCAGGATGGATAGACAGTGATCACCAGCGGTATACAGAAGATCATAGTGATTCAGCCGGGCAGGTTCTTAACAGATCGTTGCTTTGTTTCAAGGCCGACAAGACACAACTTGTGCTGGAAGCAGGTTGTGAGGTTTATTTCCCAGACTTTGAATCCAAAACGTTTTTTGCCGGCAAAAACAGATACTCGACGATATCTGATTTTATTCCGGACTATTTTAATGGGAATGAGTCATTTCCCGATACCGCTATGCGGTTTATCAACGCTCCTTATATCTGGGGGGGGCGGATACCTTCAGGTATTGATTGCTCCGGATTTGTTCAGCTTGTATATAAGATACATGGGATAAAAATCCCCCGCGACAGCTGGCAGCAGGCCAGTAAAGGTGTGAATATCAGCTTT
>Ga0315283_10001954_pt1 | contig 16933 bp, 13 predicted proteins | sample YL17G09_0_MG_FD_204541 | JGI IMG/M metagenome (GOLD analysis project Ga0315283, IMG submission 204541) | Sediment microbial communities from Yellowstone Lake, YNP, Wyoming, USA - YL17G09_0 | ecosystem: Environmental > Aquatic > Freshwater > Lake > Sediment | place: USA: Wyoming | collected... | reverse complement strand
GCAAGGACAGCCACGGAAAGGCCGAGGCAGAGAAACAAGACATAGATTTTTCTTTTCATGATGCTGGGATCCTTCATCGTTTTTTAAGGCCTCGACCCTGCCCGCGCTGGTTGGCCCTGCAAAAAAGGCACGAGCTGTAAGGGCGTGATTAGTTTCGTCCGCTGCAAGGGAATCTGGGCGAGTGTTGTATTATAACATATCATCAATTCGATGGGGGGCTAAAGGGGCAGCCAATTACCGGCCAAAAACGCCTGGTGAAAGATTGGCTTGACCGCTATTTATTAAATATGTATATACTACTGAGGCCAAAATTGTCTAGGCTGGATTTCATCTTTTTTAAATTATCCTGGATTCCGGCTTCCGCCGGAATGACGACAAAGAACCATGCCTTTCTAATGTTCGTCTCTCCGGCGAACCCCGGATCGGGTCCGGGGCAGGCGCCGGAGCCCAGTTCGAGGCTTTTAAAAGGAAAGGGCCTCCAACCAATGATGTTTAGACTATTATGGACTCATTAGTAATGATCGCCACAAGGGGAATCTTGGATCTTTTTCTCCGGCCCGATTGCCGCTCCCATTCGAACCATTTTTAAGAAAAATTAGCCGGATTGACATGAGTCAAGGGGAAAGGTCTATAATAGAATTCAGAGTCGCTTTTATTCTCACTCCCGCACTCTGGCCCCCGTATTTCGATTCTGGATTCTGTTGAAAGAGAGGTATTTATGGCCGGTCCTTTAGAGAATGTAAGAGTCCTGGATATGACCTGGGCTTTGGCAGGCCCTTTTTGTGCCATGCTCCTGGCCGATTTGGGGGCAGAGGTGATTAAAGTGGAAAACCCCGAGGGAGGAGATACTTCCCGAAAGAATTTCCCTTTCGTCAAAGAAGTAAGCTCTTACTTCTTGAGTGTGAACCGGGGAAAGAAGAGTGTAACCGTAAACCTGCAGAATCCTCGCGGTAAGGAGATGGTCCTGTCCCTGGCTAAAAAATCCGATGTCCTGGTGGAAAATTTCCGCCCGGGAGTGATGGACCGGCTGGGTCTGGGATACGCCGCGGTTCGAGAGGTCAACCCCAAAATCATTTATGCGGCCTGCTCGGGCTTTGGGCGGACTAGCCCTTATGCCCACCGGCCCGCTTACGATGTGATCGTACAGGGCATGGGAGGAACATTATCGATTACCGGGGAGGAAGGGGGTCCTCCCGTAAGGGTAGGGTTTTCCATCGGAGATATCGGGGGCGGGCTCTTCACGGCCCTGGGAATCCTTTCGGCCCTTCATGAACGAGAGAAGAGCGGACAGGGGTAGATGGTGGATGTGGCCATGCTCGACTGCCAGATGGCCCTTCTGGAGAATGCTTTCACCCGGTTCTTCGCCACCGGAGAAGTACCCGAACGAATCGGCACCCGCCACCCCGTTCTCACTCCTTTTCAAGCTCTCCCCTCAAAGGATGGATATATCGTTGTGGCGGTGGCCCGGCAGGATTGGTGGGAGAAATTCTGCCAGCTCATCAACCGTTTGGATCTGATCAGCGACGAACGCTTTAAAACCAACCCGGATCGGACCAAAAACCATAAAGACCTGGAGGAGATCCTGAGCGCGATTACTCGGACCCGGAGCACTTCGGAGTGGGTCGCCGACATGGAAAAGATAGATATCGCCTGCGGGCCGGTGAATACGGTTCCTCAAGTGGCCGGCGATCCGCATACCCTTGCCCGGGAAATGATCACTCAGGTAAAACATACCCAAGCCGGAATGTTGAGGGTGGTGAACAGCCCGATCAAACTCTCCAGGACTCCGGTGAAACTTGAGCGGGCATCCCCGGTGCTGGGTGAGCATACGGAAGAAGTATTCATGAATTTACTTGGACTCAGCAAGGAGGACCTTGCCAAGTTAAGGGAAGAAAAAGCCATTTAAATCTAGCACTGTGCCATGTACGGGGAAGTCACGATTTCTATTTTGATGAACCTGTCTGGGGCGCCGCCCTGGGTGTTGGGTCACCTTGGTTCAAAAAGGGAAAAGGACGGGGGTTGAACGATGTCCATTATTAAAGCTGAGATAGAAAAGTTGCGGCAAGTGGAAGAAACTGCCCGGGCCGGGGGCGGGCAAAAGAGAATCGATGAACAACATGCCAGAGGCAAGCTTACGGCGCGAGAGCGGATCGAAAATCTCCTGGACCCCGGAACGTTTGTCGAGATCGGCCTGCTGGGCCAGCACCAGTGTACTGACTTTGGTATGGAGAAGAATCGGCCCTGGGGCGATGGGGTCATCACGGGCTATGGTAAAGTTGACGGCCGGGTAGTTTTTCTCTACTCCCAGGATTTCACGGTCCTCGGCGGCTCTGTGGGCCAAGCCCATGGTCAGAAGATCGTTTCCGTTACCCGGATGGCCAGGCATGCAGGTGCTCCGATTGTAGGGCTAATCGACTCCAGCGGAGGACGAATTCAGGAGGGGAGCGGCGCTTACTCCATGATTTTTGCGGAGAACGTGGAGTCTTCCGGCGTGATCCCCCAGATTTCGGCGGTTATGGGAAACTGCGCGGGAGGCGGCGTCTACTCCCCGGCGCTCACGGATTTCATTTTCATGGTAGAGAAGACGAGCCAGATGTTCATCACCGGACCTCTGGTGATCAAAGAAGTCACTGGCCAGGCGATTGGAAGCCAGGAGCTGGGGGGAGCGAAGATCCACAGCCAGATCTCGGGAGTCGCCGATTTTGTAGGCCAGAACGACATGGACTGCCTGGCCAAAATCAAGCAGCTCCTAAGCTATCTCCCTTCCAACTGCACTCAGAAGCCAACGGTGGCTCAATCATCAGATGACGCCGGGCGTGGCGAAGAGGCTTTGGCGGACCTCCTTCCGGACACCCCCAAAAAGGTCTATGATATGCGTCGCCTGATCTCCCTGGTCGTGGACCATAAGGATTTCTTCGAAGTCAAAGCCGGGTACGCGCGGAACATGGTTACAGGCTTTGCCCGGATGGCCGGGAAGCCGGTGGGCATCGTGGCGAACAACCCGTTTTTTCTCGCCGCGGCGATCGACTGCGATGCTGCGGATAAGGCCTCCCGCTTTATCCGCACCTGCGACTGTTTCAACGTCCCCCTGATCTCCTTCGTGGACACTCCCGGGTATCTTCCGGGAATCAAGGAAGAGCACAAGGGCATCATTCGCCACGGGGCCAAGATGTTGTATGCCTGGAAAGAGGCGAGAGTGCCCAAGGTCACCTGCATCATCCGCAAAGCTTACGGCGGGGCGTACTCGGCCATGGACTCCAAGGAGCTGGGGGCAGATATCGTTTTGGCCTGGCCCAGCGCGGAGGTCGCGATCATGGGCGCCGAGGGAGCCGTGAGCGTCCTGTACCGAAAGGAACTCGACGCCGCCGCGGATAAGGAGCGGGTGCGGGAGGAAAAGATTCAGGAGTACCGGGAAAAGTTTGTAACCCCCTATTACACGGCTTCCAAGAGGCAAATCGACATCCTGATCCGCCCCCAGGAGACCCGGATCCATATCATCCGGTCCCTGGAGATGCTGGAGAATAAGAAGATAACCCGGGCGGAAAGAAAGCACGGGAACATTCCCTTATGATTTCGAAGGTCAGACTGGAATTTTGGATGGCTGACCGCCTCGGTTTTGATCAGCCCGGGCCCCTCATCCTGGAGGAGCCATTGGAAGAAGGGGAATCGTTACGTTCCCTCTTAACCCGCCTGGCCGGGCAGATTGAACCGTTTGCGGAGGCCGTATTCGATCCCCGGACCCAGAGCCTTTCCAGCGAGGTCAGCCTTTTGTTCAACAACCATATTGATCTTCCTCAGGGGATGGACACGAAACTGAAGGAAGGGGATCGAATTCTTTTCCTGCCCATTCTGGCTGGAGGCTAAGAAAAAAGGCATAGAGCAGAGCGCATAGAGCAAAGAGTTAAAGACAAGCCAACAATATTTTCCGCTATGCCCTTTGCGCTATGCTTCAAAGCAGCGCCTTTTCATCCCGGATGTCGAAGAGGTGCATGTTTCCCATCGCGGGTTTGAGGCACAGTTTTGTGTGAGGCTTGGCCTTGGTGTCAGGGCCAGCCCGGGTGATCAGCGAGGCCTCGGCGGCTTTCACATCCAGGTACACTTCACTCCCCAGGGGCTCCATCACCTCCACGAGAACATCAAACGTCTCACCGGGAACGGTGCAAGGCGCCTCCGGCAGGTCCTCCGGCCGAATCCCGAAGATCACCCGCTTCTGGTCATACCCCTTCACCTTGGCCGCTTTGTCCTCGGGGATTTTTAATTTGACCCCCGGGGCCTGCAGGAAGAGCCCCCCCTGTTCCGAGACCAGGTCGGCTTCCATAAAGTTCATGGCGGGGCTCCCGATGAACCCGGCGACGAATTTGTTCACGGGGTGAAAATAAAGCTCCAGGGGAGCCCCCACCTGTTGCTTCAGCCCATCCTTCATGACCACGATGCGGTCGCCCATGGTCATGGCTTCGACTTGATCATGGGTGACGTAGATGATGGTGGTCTGCAAGCGGTCGTGCAGCTTCTTGAGTTCTACGCGCATCTGCACCCGCAATTTGGCGTCCAGGTTGGAGAGCGGCTCGTCGAAGAGGAAGACTTTGGGTTTGCGCACGATCGCCCGGCCCACGGCCACCTGCTGCCGCTGCCCGCCGGATAATGCCTTGGGTTTGCGCTCCAGAAGTTCGCCGATATTCAGGATTTCGGCGGCTTCTTTGACCCGCTGGTTGATCTCATCCTTGGGAAACTTGCGCAGGGTCAGGCCGAAGGCCATGTTTTGGTAGACCGTCATGTGCGGGTAAAGAGCGTAGTTCTGGAAGACCATGGCGATGTCCCGGTCCTTGGGCGGCAGGTGGTTGACCAGCTTATCATCGATGTAGATGTTGCCGTCGGTGATCTCCTCCAGGCCGGCGACCATGCGCAGGGTCGTAGTCTTGCCGCAGCCGCTGGGACCGACCAGGACCATGAACTCCTTGTCCGGGATCTCCAAATCAAAGTCTCTCACCGCTTTGACTTCGCCGAAGTGCTTGTTCAATTTTTCCATGACCACTTTTGCCATTTTTCTTCACTCCTTTAAGGCGCCGGTCATGCCGGCGACATAATGTTCTACAAAAAATGAGTAAATCAGAGCAACGGGCACAGAAGCCAAGAGCGCTCCGGTCATCAGGGGTCCCCAGTGATAGACATCCCCCCGGACCAGCTCGGTAATCAGGCCCACGGGGACCGTCTTCTGGGTGTTGGTGGATATGAAAGTCAGGGCGTAAAGAAATTCATTCCAGGAGAGGGTGAAGGCGAAGATGCCTGCGGAGAGAATGCCCGGCAGGGCCAACGGAACGACGATCTGCCAGAAGATTCGGAAGCGGCTCGCCCCGTCAATCATGGCACACTCTTCCATCTCTTTGGGAATGGATTTAAAATACCCCATAAGCAGCCAGGTGCAGAAGGGGATGAGAAAGGTGGGATAGATCAGAACCAAAGACCACAGGCTGTCCCAGATTTTCAACTCGAAGATGATCGTGGCCAAAGGAATAAAGAGAATCGTCGGAGGAACTAAGTAACTGAAGAAGATTGAGATCCCTATCGTTCCCGAGGATCTAAAACGCAGCCGCTGGATCGCGTACGCCGCTAACAGGCTGGCTCCCAGAGAGAGGAGAGTGGCCAGGATCGAAACAAAGAAAGTATTCAACATCCACTGGTTGAAGAGAGTCTCCTTGAATAACATGGTGACATTATGCCAGGTGGGTTGGTGAATAAAAAAAGGATTGAGTTTAAGGTTGTAGAGTTCCATATCCGACTTGAACGCCGTAATGAACATCCAGTAAAAGGGGAAAAGAAGGACAAAAAGAAAGATGCAAAGGGGGAGGTAGAATTTTAGCAGCTTTTCGATAAATTTTTCCCGCAAGACCTTATTCCTCTCTACGCATGTATTTATAGCAACTCAACACGCTGACCCCCAGGACCGGCAGAATAAAAGCGGAGATGGCTGCTCCCTCGCCGAACTGGCCGCCGGGAATGGCTCGCTGAAAGGAAAGCGTCCCATAAAGATGGGTGGCGTTGGCCGGTCCCCCTTTGGTGATCACCCAGATCAGCTGGAAATCAGCGAAAGTCCAGATCGTGGAGAAGGTGGCCACTACGGCCAGAAGAGGAGTGATCAAAGGGAAGGTTATATGTCGGAAGCGATGCCATCCCCCTGCTCCGTCAATAGAGGCCGCTTCATAGAGCGTTGGGTTGATGGTTTGCAACCCAGCCAAAAGACCGATGGTGAAGAAGGGGATCCCCCGCCAGACATTGGCTACGATCAAAGAGATCTGCGCGTTGGTCGGGTCGCCAAGATAGTCGATTCTATGACTAATGAGCCCGGCTTTTATCAGCATCCAGGTAATGCCGCTGAAAGTTGTGTCAAAGAGCCACCAGAAGCAGATAGCGGAGAGGACCGTAGGGATGATCCAGGGCAGGAGGACAATAGCCCGGACAAACCCCTTGGCCCGGAAATCACGGTTGAGAACAATAGCGAGGGCGAAGCCGAGAATGAGCTTGAAAAAAACGGCGGCGATGGTATAGAGGAACGTGTAATAGGTTACCTTCCAGAAAAGGGCATCGTTGATGAGACTGATATAATTGGCCAGTCCAATGAATTCCCCTTTCCCTCCAACCAGAGTGTTGGTGAACCCCAGCCAGATTCCCAGGATCAGGGGGTAGGCTAAGAATAGGAAAAGAAGGATGAGAGCGGGGAGGACAAAGGCCACCCCCATTACAGTTTTGTCCTCCAGAAGGCTGGACCAGCGCAAGCGTCGGTCCAGCCCCTTTTCAGAATGGATGGCAATATTTCCCGCGTTTCTCAAGTTTTTTTACTTCTTTTCTTTGGCCTTGGTTTCTTCTTTCACTCTGGCCGGGGCCTTAGGAGCGCGCGATTTATAAAATCTGGCAGCCCGGTCCTGGGCCGCGGCCGCGGCCGCCTTGGGTGATTTTCCACCCACGCACGCGTCGGCGAACATATCGACCACCACATATTCAGCCATGGTGGCTGCCGACGCCGGTCCTTCCGGGCCTTCATACCCGTTCCAGAGCATGCGGGAGAGGGAATCCCGGAAGGGGGTATGCTTGGGATCGACCGTCCATACGGGCAATTTTTTGTACTCCTTCAGGCTGGGCGTGACGTACCCCCTCATGGCTTCGATCCAGGGACCGTATTGCGGCGCTTCGAACATGTAAAGGAGGTAATGCTTGGCGGCCTGCAAGAACTTGCAGTGCTTGAATATAAAGGCCTGGTTAAAGAGGTGAAGCTCCGTGGGCCTTCCGACCGGGCCGATCGGCATATTGGCATGGTCCATGTCGGCGGCGATCTCCGGGAATTTTTCCTTGGCAGCGTAATAAATGCTGATGCCGTTTCCGGTGAGGGAAATTTCGCCCGCCAAGAAGGCCTTGTTATTGTGGGGGTCGAGCCAGGAGCCCACGCCGGGAATCATGGTGTCGTGAAATTCTTTGGCGGCCTCGAGAGCAGTCCAGGTCTCTTGCTTGTTCAGGCAGAGGGTCACCCCGTCCTTCTCCACCACTTTGGCGCCAAACGACCAGAGCCACCAGTGCCAGTTGTTATTGCCATCGCCCACGGCATGACCCAGGGCGAAGCCGGTAGGATGGTTCTTCGCTTTCAGGGCTTTGCAGAGCTTGAGGAATTCGGGAATCTTGTCCGGGAATTTATCGAATCCCGCTTCTTTCATCCAGCTTACGCGGTAATTCGCGCATAAGGTTGGCGCCCCGACGGGAAGAGCGATCCACCGTTTCGTCCTTTGGTTGATCCCGTACATGGGGCATACCGGTTCCCACCCCCCGTATTTATTTCCCAGGTAGGTTGCCAGATCGGTGACATCTACCAGCTTATCCGGATAGAGATGGGGGTCGTCATGCCATCCCAAAACGACGTCGTGCCCGGCGCCCACGGATGCGGCCATGGCCGCCTTGGTGCGGACGTCTTCCCAGGAGATATATTCGGTGATGACCTTGTTCCCGGTGAGTTCCTCCCACTTCTTCGTGTTCTTATCCCAGAGCTCCTGGTCGCTCTTCACGAAGACGGACCAGCGCAGCACCCGCAGGACCGCTCCCTTTTCCGGTTTCAGCTCAAGTGCCGCTGCTTTAGGCTTCTGAGCCAGGGCATCCATGGGCGTTCCGGCAAGGCCCACGGCTGCGGCGCCCGCCAGGCCGGTCTTTAGGAAATCTCTGCGACTGAGCCCTTCGTTTCCCCCTTCTAAAAGCTTCTTTTCATCCATCGCCTTTTACCTCCTTTTTTAATCTATTGGAGAACCCTCCAATAGTGAAACGCGGATTGGAAAAAGAGTGAGGTGTTACGGCCAATATCTAAGCACTTTTCAAAAAATATGACAAGCAATATTTAATGTTTGATTTCCTTCCGCTCAGGAGAGCCCGGTTGAACTCTTAACCCTTGACCGCTCCAGCCGTCAGCCCGGAAACATAGTGCTTCACGAAGAAGGAATAGAGAATGGCGATCGGGAACGAGCCCAGGACCGCCGAGGACATGAGGGCTCCCCAGAACAAGGTGTCCGCTTTGATGAGATCGCTCACCGTCCCCACGGGGATGGTCTTCATCGGACCGGAAGACATGAAGATAAGGGCATAGAGGAACTCGTTCCAACAGAGGGTGAAGCAGAAGATGCCGGCCGAGAGCAGTCCGGGGACGGAAAGGGGCAGGATGATCCGCACCAGGGTGGCCAGCCGGGTACAACCGTCGGCCATGGCGCTCTCCTCGATCTCCTTGGGGATGGTGCGGAAGTAGCCCATCAGCAGCCAGGAGGCGAAGGGAATGAGCTGGGTGGGATAGGTAAGAATGAGCGCCCAGTAGGTGTTGTACAGGCCCAGCTTGGCGATGACCTGAGCCATCGGCAGAAAAAGCAGGGTGGGTGGCACTAAGTAAGCCAAGAAGATCCCCACCCCCAGAAAGTTGCTCCCCGGAAACTTCAGCCGGGCCAGGGCATACCCGATCAGGACGCTGCACACCAGAGATATGCTGGTCGCGGATACGGTTACAATAATCGTGTTCTTCACCCATTCGGAGAAGTCCGTATTCTGGAAGAGGTACAGATAGTTTTCTAAGGTGAAATGCTGGATCCAGAAAGGGTTGTACTTCAGCTCAAAGAGGTCGGGGGTCGGCTTCAGAGATACGATGATCATCCAGTAGAAGGGAAAGAGAAGGAAAATGACATAGGCCGTCAGGGGCAAATAAAGGTTCAAGGTTCGTTTTCTAATTTTTCCACTCCCAACCATCCTAATCCTCCCTCCGCAGATACATCAGCAGCAACATGGCGAAAACGGCCAGAATGGGGAACATGTAGAGGGCGATGGCCGCCCCCACGCCGATTTCCGTGGCCGCCAGGCCGATCTGGAAGGCGTACGTGCCGAAGATATGGGTTGTGTTGGCCGGCCCTCCCTTGGTCAGAATATAGATCAACTGGAAATCGGCAAAGGTCCAGATGATCGAAAGAAGAGAGGCGATCAGGGCGATCCCCTTGATGGCCGGTATGGTCACATGACGGAAACGGTGCCAGGCGTTGGCGCCGTCTATGGCTGCGGCCTCGTGCAACTCCTGGGGTACGGCTTGTAATCCAGCCAGGATGGTAATCCCGAAGAAAGGAATGCCCCGCCAGATGTTGACCAGACAAAGCATGGAGATCGCCAGCCCGGGATCGCCCAAGAAATTGATGTTCTGTTTGATCAGGCCCAGGTCTTTTAACAGCCAGGAGATCGGGCTGAACACGGGGTCGAAGATCATGAACCAGCCGAGGGTGCTCAAAGCGGTGGGTACGATCCAGGGCATCATCACCGCCGCCCGGATCGGGTTGCTGAACCGCATGCGATTGTTCAACGCCAGCGCCAACCCCAGGCCCAAAACCGCCTTGAAGGGCACGGTTATCAGGGCATAGGTAAAGGTATTACGCGTGGTCTGGAGGAAGATGCTGTCGCCGATTAGATCGATGAAGTTGCGCAGGCCGACGAAGCGGCCCATCCGGCCGATCATGCTGTCGGACAGCGACAGCCAGATCCCGAGGAAGAAAGGATACGCCATGAAGACCATCAGCAAGATCGCCCCGGGGATCATCAAAATGATTCCCAGGCTGGCCTGGCGCTCCAGCAGGTTCTTGGCCTTCGCGAGGATACCGCGGCGCGAGGGAAGAGATTCTGCGGTGGGTGAAAGCTCGACGGACATGAAAAAGCCACCCTCCCGAAAGGGAACAGACGCAGGACTTGGGCTGTTCCCTTCCTCGGTCATTCAAAACCGGAGAGAGCCGAAAGACCCCTCCGGTTCAGAGGTAATGGATCATCCGTAAATCCGCTGCAACTGTTCCGCGCCCCACTTTATGGCTGCGGCGGCGTCGCCCGACTGCACGGCTTTGGCACAGGTGTCCACGATGATATACTTCGACCAGGCGAGCGATGCCTTCTCGGTGGGCTCGCCGGCATAGCCCTGGAGGCGGCCGTACTTCGGCGGTTCACGGAAAGAAGCCATCTTGAGATCCTTCTCCCACATGGGGTCCTTGGCCAACCTCAAGGTGTGCTGCAGGTGATATCCTGCCTGGAGACGCCACCATTCGTCGTATTGCTTGTCCTGGAGCCACCACTTGAGGAACTCCTTGGCCGCCGGAATGTTCTTGGAGTTCTTCAAAATGGCGAAGGTCCGGCTCCCCAGCTGGTAGAAGCGGCCCGCGGGCCCCCGGGGTAAGAGCATATGGTTCATATCTTCGGCGATTGCCGGGTGGTTCTTTCGGGCAACCCAGTAGATGCTGGCGCCGTTGATGGTGGAGGATATCTGCTCGGAAAGGAAAGCCCGGTTGTTGTTGCTGTCATCCCAGGAAGTGCCGGTCTCGTCATAGCCATCCTTCCAGGCCTGGATGAATCTCTTCATGGCATCCACGAATTGCGGCTTGTTGAAGGCGATGGTCTTGCCGTCTTTTTCCACCTCCATGGCCCCGTTGCACCACATGTAGGGGTAGCAGAAGCTTGGGGGGTCGCCCGTGCTGTGGCCCAGGGCCTGGCCGAATGGCTTCCCTTTGGCTTTCAACTTTTTGCCGACGGCAAAATACTCGTCCCAGGTCATGTCCAGCTTTCGGCCGTCTTCTGCATTCGCGACACCGGCTTCCTTAAACCAGCTGATCCGGTAGTTCACGGCCGTAACGGAGTGGCCGAAGGGGATGCCTAAGTATCGCCCCTTGACCTTGCAGGAGTTCAAGACATAGGTTTCATAACCTCCGCCCCGCTTACCTACCTCCTCGGCCATGTCGGTCAGATCCAAGAGATGATTCTGGTACAGGAAGTTCCAGATAGGCCATAATTCCACAATATCCACGCCCCCGGCCTGGATGGCGGCTGCTATCTTGGGTTGCAGGTCCGGCCAATTCAGGAAGTCGGTGGCCACGGTGACGCCCGAGGCCTTGCCCCACTCCTGGGCCTGCTTTTTATAGAGGTCCTGGGCTGCAGGAATGAAGTAGGTTCCTTGAAGGATGGAGAGTTTGGTTCCCTTGATGACCGCAGGCGCCTGGCCGAACACCTGGCGGGGTCCACCCCCCAGAACAGTCACCCCAATAGCCGCTGCCCCGGCCGCCTTGAGAAAATCACGGCGGCTGAGATCTTGCTTTTCCATAAATTTCTTCTTTTGCATGGCCTGCCACCTCCATTGGTATATTTATTGGGGGATTCCCCAATAGTGCCTCGTGGATTAGGAGCTTGAAGATTCTCTTAAGCCCTCACGTTTTTTTTCGTGAGGCCTGCGCCGCTAACTGAATCGCCAACTTTATGGCATCCACCATAGACTGAGGGTTGGCCCGGCCCTCGCCGGCTTTTCCAAAAGCCACGCCGTGATCGACGGAAGTGCGGATGATGGGCAAACCGAGGGTCATATTAATCCCGCTCATTTTATCCCATTCCTTGCCGCCGGGTTTCATGGAAAAACCCACCAGCTTCACGGCGATATGGCCCTGGTCGTGATACATGGCCACCACGGCGTCATACTGCTTTCCTTTCATCTTGGTAAAGACCGTATCCGGCGGAACCGGTCCCTCTACATTCCATCCCTTTTTTTTGGCCTCGTCAATCGCCGGCAGGATCTCGGTCTTTTCTTCATCCCCAAAGAGGCCGTCTTCTCCGGAATGGGGGTTCAGACCGGCGACCCCGATCCGGGGATTATCGATCCCCAGCTGTTTCAGGACTTCATAGGTCAAGCGAATGACCGTCAAGACCCGGTCCTTTTTGATCCGGTCGCAGGCCTTTCTCATGGAGGTATGGGTGGTTACGTGGGAAACGCGGAAAGGCCCGTGAGCCAGAAGCATGGCGTATTCCTTGGTGTTGGTCAGTTGGGCCAGGAGCTCGGTGTGGCCGGCATAGTGGAAACCGGCCTTATTGATGGCTTCTTTGTGGATGGGTGCGGTCACGATGGCTTTCACCCGTCCTTCCATAGCCAAAGCCACGGCTTTCTGAATATATTCGACGGCTGCCTTCCCGGGCATGGGATCGACCTTGCCGTGTGTCAGCTTGGAGATATCGATATTTTTCAGATCCAGCACGGGGATCGATTCCGGGTCGTCCCGGGCTTGTTCAACCTCCGCGATGGGTTGAATCTTCAGGTTGCTCTTGGCAATGGAAAGGGCCTGCTCCATGGTTGGGCCGTCCCCGATGACGATGGGAAGGGCCTGACGGCGAAGATCCCTCCGTTCCAAGGCTTTGACAATGATCTCCGGGCCGATGCCGGCGGCATCTCCCATGGTTATGGCGATGGCCATCTTAGCTTTTTTCGGTTTCATTTTCTCCTCGCAAATACTGAATAATCCGCCAGAGAGCGTCTTTTTCGCCGAACCCTCCGGCTTTGGTTACCATCCGAAGCCCTTTGAAGGGTCCATCCGTCAAAGTGCTGCAGGGAATTCCGGGCAGAACCTCCTCTTCGATGCGCAAGGCGGATGAGGAGAGGCGTCCGCATACCCCCATGGCCAAGTCCCCTCCGGTGAGAACGAGTCCCCCGAGGCGGACTTTACCCAGGAGATGAACCGCCGTCTTTCCCAGGGCCTTGGGGATCAGGGTTTCTTTTCCGGGGAGATGCTTCTGAAAGGTCGTCGTAAGAATCGCACCAGTCTCCGTCGAGAGCTCTTGTAATAGTCGTTGGGTTAATGCCTTGACTTCCGACGCCGATGTTCCGGGATGGGTCAAGCGGGGAAGGTCCGGTTCCACCAGGGGAAACCGGGAATGATCCCTGGCCACTTCGATCTGATTGGCGGTGGTCGGGTTGAGACTGCCGGAGATGATCAGGAGAGGTCCCCGGCAAACCTTCCGGGAGGGCTTCCGATCTTCGCTTCGGGAGGGAAGATTCAACTCATCCGCCAGACCCACGGAGCCGCAGGGGAGAACCCGGCCGGAAAGAAGGCCGCAGGCCGCAGCGATAATCCGTAAGTCCGACTGGTCAACCGCATCCAGGGAGAGGAGGCGGGCGGGAGTCTCCTGAATCTTTGCGGCCAGGGAGGCCGGCCCTTTTCTCACTTCTCTGATCCCGATGAAGCCTACGGGTTCGCCGGTTTCTTTTTCCAGCAGGCTGGAAACCCTTGAACTCCACAGGGGGTGGAAGGGGTCCCGAGCATAGGCGGTCTTGAGCAGGGGGATTCTGTGGACCCGGAGAATTCCCCCTTCCACGGTTCGACCCATCACCGGAACCGTGGGAACCACGATGGCCTTGGCGATTTTCTGAGCGTCGAGGATCGCCAGGGCTTCCCTCCCCACGTTTCCCCTCATGGTGGAGTCTATTTTTTTGTAAATAGACCGTGCCTTAAGGTTGCGGCAGATCCTGTTTACCTTTCGGTAGGCCGTCTCGCCGGGGAGGTTCCGGCTGTGGGTGTTCAGCACCAAGGCTTGGGCCCTGGGTAAGGGTTGACTCCAGTCCAGCGGCACAAGGGTCATGAGCCCCTTTTTCCGGAATTGGAGACCGGTGTCCAGGGACCCCGTGAGGTCGTCAGCGATGAGAGCCAGTTGGGGGACAAAAGGAGACATAACCTTTCAATAACCTAACAAAAAAAGGGGGGATCGGCAAGGGAATTAAGAAATTGCGGATTGGCGATTGCGGATTGGGAATTGAAAAACGAGAAGGCCAAAAATTCACAATCCGCAATCCAAAATCCGCAATCGCTGGGGCCTTGACAAAAGGCGGAAACATGATATAAAGAAATTGATTTTTTTCAAATGGATCGAACCCTAACCGTCCCTTTTCAGCCAGGTGCTTTCCCCCCGGTGCTATGAACGGAGAGCCGGCCATCGATCTTCGGCCTTTAGACAGCGAAGACGTAAGGTTTATGCGGATCGCCCTCAAAGAGGCGAGCAAGGCTGGAGAAGAAGGGGAGGTGCCCATAGGGGCGGTATTGGTATCTGAAGGGGAAGTCATCGGGAAGGGCCGAAACCGGCCCATCGCTTTATGCGATCCTTCGGCTCACGCTGAGATCCTTGCTCTTCGCGAAGGGGCGGGGAGGGTCAAAAATTACCGGCTCCCTGACAGTACCTTATATGTGACCCTGGAACCCTGTATCATGTGTGCAGGGGCCGTTCTCCAGGCGAGGGTTAGGCGCCTGGTTTTCGGAGTGGAAGATCCTAAAGGGGGTGCCGTTTCCTCCCTTTATGCTTTGCTGGAAGACGGCCGACTGAATCACCGGGTGGAGGTGACTCCAGGAGTTCTCCGCGAAGAATGCCGGGAACTCCTTCGGCGGTTCTTCCGGGAAAGACGACAAAACATTTTTGCCACAGAGAACACAGAGACCACAGAGAAGTAAATTAAGAATCAAGAAAAAAATCATTAAAGCATATTCATTTTATTCTCTCTGTGTTCTCTGTGACCTCTGTGGCTGAATAGGTATTTCCGGAGAGGTACCGAAGTGGTCGTAACGGGGTCGACTCGAAATCGACTTGGGGGCCAAAAGCTCTCACGTGGGTTCGAATCCCACCCTCTCCGCCATGCACCACGCAGGGTGCATGGCAGAAAATTTGCCAAGAATTTCTTGGGACGCAGATGAACGCAGATTTTCAGGATACGAATTTAGAATAAGGACAAAAACGTAGAGCATTCAGTTTTCCAATTTTAATTCGACGATTTATGTTTTTATCTGCGTGTATCTGCGAAAATCTGCGTCCCAATGAATTTAAAAAGTATCCCGCCTTTGGCGGGATCGCGGAGAGATGCCCGAGCTGGCTGAAGGGGCACGACTGGAAATCGTGTGTCCCGCCAAAAGTGGGACCGAGGGTTCGAATCCCTCTCTCTCCGCCATAAAGGCAAGAATAGGGGACGCAGATGAACGCAGATTTGCAGGATAAAAAATATCAAAAGCGGCAAAATCAGAATCGGTAAAGAATTTTTTTGGCTTCGATTATTTAATTTTTTATCTGCGTGTATCTGCGTAAATCTGCGTCCTAACGAAATTTATGATAGCCGGGTCCTGCGCAACGGAAGGTTACCAACCCCGTCAGGTCCGGAAGGAAGCAGCGGCCGTAACTGCCTCCGTGTGCCGCAGGGGTGCCTGGCTATCACCCTTTTTGTTAGTGTCCCTTTTTTTCAACTGTAGGCACTTTAGATCACTCTAGGCACTTCAGGCACTTTTTATGTCTTATCTAGTCCTGGCCAGAAAGTGGCGGCCCCAGACTTTTGAGGAAGTGGTCGGGCAGAGGCCGATTACCCAGGCGTTGCAGAATGCCCTGGCGACGCAGCGAGTGGCCCACGCTTATCTGTTTGCCGGTCCGCGGGGCGTGGGCAAGACCTCGGTCGCCCGGATCCTGGCCAAAGCCCTCAATTGCCAAGAGGGACCCACCGCGCATCCCTGCGATCATTGCTCCTTCTGCAAGGAGGTCCGCGAAGGAATCTCCGTGGACGTCCTGGAAATTGACGGGGCCTCGAACCGGGGGATCAACGAAATCCGGGAACTGAGGGAAAATGTCAAGTACCTTCCCGCCAAGAATAAATACAAGGTCTACATCATCGATGAAGTGCACATGCTCACCACGGAAGCCTTCAATGCCCTCCTCAAAACCCTGGAAGAGCCTCCGCCCCATGTCATCTTCGTCTTCGCCACCACTGAGCCCCACAAGATTCCGCTCACCATCCTCTCTCGCTGTCAGAGGTATGATTTCAAACGCATTCCCCTGGCCTCAATCCTGGAGCAGTTGAGGAAGATCGCGACGCAGGAAGGCATGGAGGTCAGCGACCAGAGCCTGCATCTCATCGCCCGGGAAGCCGAGGGATCGATGAGAGATGCCCAGAGCCTCCTGGACCAGGTTCGCTCTTTTAGCGGGCAGAAGGCGTCGGATGAAGAAGTCGTAGAAGTTCTGGGAGTCGTCGACCGGAAAATCCTGCATGAGGCCGTCAGAGCCTTGGCCGACGGAGATAGAGCTCGCCTGCTGCAAATTGTCGACGAGGTCCATAGCTTTGGCTACGATCTCAAAGAGTTCTGCGAGGAACTGGCCAGGCTCGTGCACGACCTGATGGTCCTCAAGGTATTTCCGCAGGCCAGCGCCGAGGCGGCCAGGTTGATCGATCTGCCGGAGGAAGAGGTCAGCGACCTGGCCCGGCTGACCGGGAAGCTTTCTTTGGAAGAAATCAATAGCCTTTTCCGTTCCCTGTTGGTCGCCCACGATGAAGTCGCCCGGTCGGCCTTCCCCCGGCTGGTTCTGGAGATGACTTTGATCCGGGTGGCGCGGAGGAAGCCGATCCTCTCCGTGGAAGAAGTCCTGGAGAGGCTCCGGGTCATGGAAGAAAGACTGCTCAGCGGAGGGGCCATTTCATCTCCTTCCGCGGCAGGGGAGCCGGCCTCTCCGCCCATCCTGCAAGCTGAGGGTCAACCGGACAACCCTTTGACGGCCGAAAACGAAGAGCCGGATCCGCCGGTCCCGACAAAGTCCGACAAAGACATGGGCGGAGGAGAGGAGAAAG
>Ga0315283_10001952_pt1 | contig 16936 bp, 25 predicted proteins | sample YL17G09_0_MG_FD_204541 | JGI IMG/M metagenome (GOLD analysis project Ga0315283, IMG submission 204541) | Sediment microbial communities from Yellowstone Lake, YNP, Wyoming, USA - YL17G09_0 | ecosystem: Environmental > Aquatic > Freshwater > Lake > Sediment | place: USA: Wyoming | collected... | reverse complement strand
CCGACCGTTGCTCGCGTGCCCGCGGCGCTGACATCGACCTTCTATCTCGCACTCGACCCGGGACAGCCGGGGGTGGCTGCGGTGCCGTGACCAGAACCTTGCGCTGGTCGGTCGTCGAGCTCGCTGGCCGGCTGCCTCGATCCCGTCAGGCGCCGACCGCAGGGGTCCGGCGCCGCCCCGCGGCCCGCAACGCGACCTCGATGAACGGACGGAGTCGAGTCGAGACCTCGAGCTGGGTGCGCCTGAAGGCGGCGACTCTCTCGTTGTCGGGTCCCTCGACTTCGGACGGATCGTCGAGCCCCCAGTGAAGCGTGTTCTCTGATCCCGGGAACACCGGGCAGGTCTGCCGCGCCCGGTCGCAGACGGTGATGACGTAATCGAACCGCTGGTCGAGGAACTCCGTGATCGACTTGCTGCGGGCGCTGGACCAGTCGATCCCGAGGTCACCCAGAACGCGCACCGCGTCGGGGTTCACCTGCGTGACCTCCGTGCCGGCGGAGAACACCTCGAAGTCGGCACCGCCGTAGTCGCGCAGCAGGGCCTCGGCGATCTGGCTTCGGGCGCTGTTGTGGGTGCACACGAAGAGCACGCGGATGGGGCGGTCCGACACGGTTCGTCTCCTCCGGGCGCGGCCGGCGGCCGCGATGGTCATCTCGAGATCCGCCAACTCGCCCTCGAGGCGGTCCAGGTCGGCGCGCTGGCAGGCGATGCCCTCGCGCTGCTCGGCGAGCAGCGGTGCGAGGTCGCCGTCAATCTCGCCGTGGTCCAGGCACAGGCGTGCGAGCCGTCCGGCGTCCTTCGGTCCCAGGCCCAGGCGCCGGAGCGCGACGACGAGGTGCAGGCGAGCGAGGTCCGCCTCGGCGTATTCGCGATACCCGTTCTCCCGGCGCGGCGCGGCCGGAAGGACTCCGGCCTGCTCGTACCAGCGGACTGCCGAGGCGGCGATGCCGGCGCGGCGGGCGAGTTCCGCGATCCTCACCTGTAGCCTCGCGCCTCGCGAAGCTGGGCAGCGAACTCCGTCGGCAGGTCCGTCGCCTCGATGGCACGGGCAGCAGCCTCGACGTCATAGGCGACGCGCCGGAACTCGACGGTGTCAGCGGTCGTGTCGATCAGCGCCCAGCAGGCGCGCGGGTCGCCGTCCTTGGGCTTGCCGACGGAGCCCACGTTCACGAACCGGGTGCCGGCAACGGTCTTGTCGTACGGCTTGTGGGTGTGCCCGCAGACGATCACGTCGGCGTCGGCGCCCGCCGCGATCCGGGCGAAGGTCCCGTCGGGCTTGTCCTCGTAGAGGTACTCGTTGATCTTCCGCGGGCTGCCGTGGACGAGCAGGTAGCGGCGCCCGTCCGCCTCGAACCGGATCTGCGGATGGAGCGTGCGCAGCCAGGCCTTGTTCGCGTCGCTCGTGTGCGCCTTCGTCCACGCGAAACCGACGTCGCCCTCGGCCTTGTCGGTGGGCTTGACGTACGCGCAGCCACACTCGTCGCGGTCGAAGCCTGTGCCGTCATCGTAGTTGCCCATGACGATCGGGAAGCCCTCTGCCGCGAGACGCTCGAGGACCTCGTTCGGCCAGGGGGCGTAGCCGACGAGGTCGCCCAGGGCGTAGCGCCGGTCGACCCCGGCCGCCTCGATGTCGGCAAGGACGGCCTCGAGGGCCGGAAGGTTGGCGTGAACGTCCGAGAAGATGGCGATGCGCATGGCACAAGCGTATACCTTCGAGTGGCTTGAAGGTCAAGACGCAGGCTCGGGCCGGGCGGTCCCGTCTTCATGACGGATGGCACCTTTACATCTCAGCCGCTCCTGACACATTCAATGCTGAGATGTTGCTCGTCCTCGTGCCCCTGCTCTTCGGCCTGAGCTTCCTGTCCGGGATGCTCGGCCTGTTGTCGCGCATCTTCGCCGTCGCCCTCATCCTGCTGGCCGCTCAGCGCGCCTGGATCCTGCTCACCTGACCCGAAATCTGGTTGCCGCGGCCGCCGCGGTCCCTCCACTTCCCACGTCAATGTCACCCGAACAAGGAAGTCACGCCATGAAGAAGATCGAAGTCCTCGGCACCGGCTGCAACAACTGCGTCCGCCTCGAGAAGAACGCCCGCGAGGCCGTCGCCACGGCGGGGATCCAGGCCGAGATCACCAAGGTGACCGACTACGCCGAGATCATGGCCTACGGGATCATGAGTACTCCCGGGCTCGTCATCGACGGCAAGGTCGTGAGTTACGGCCGCGTCCCGTCGGCCGACGACATCGTTCCCTGGCTCGCCGAGTAGCACGGCTCCGCTCTCGCCACCGGGCGACGTGCGCTGCCAGGCCGGGCCCACATGAGCCGCATCAAGTCGATCCAGGAGCACCTCAACCGCTGGATGCTCGCCTACGTCAGCCTCGCGATCGTCGCCGGACTGGTGCTAGGCAACGCGGCGGCCGGCTGGACCAAGGCGAACACCGGACCGATCGGCCTGATCACGACCGCGGCGGTGTTCCTGATCATCTACCCGATGATGGTGAACGTCCGGTTCGAGGCGCTCCTGCGCGCCGGGCGGAACCTGCGCGGCATCGGCATCGCGCTCGCCTTCAACTTCCTCTGGGCGCCGCTCGTGGGCTGGGTGCTTGCCACGGCGTTCCTGTCCGACCCGCAGCTGGCACTCGGCTTCCTGCTCGTGATGGTGGTGCCGTGCTCGAGCATGGCGATCGGGTACACAGGACTTGCCAAGGGCGATCTCGAGCTCGCCACGGTCGTCGTCGCGCTGAGCTTCCTGCTCGCAATCGTCGCCGTGCCGCTGTGGATGACGCTGTTCGCAGGTGGCTTCGGGATCACCGTGCCCGTAGGCGACCTCGTCAGCTCGATCCTGACCGTCCTGGTCGCGCCGATGATCCTGGGCTACGCGACCCGACGGGGGCTCCTGCGCTGGCTCGGCAACGCGCGGTTCGCCGCCATCGCCCCGCTCTTCCCGGCGCTCTCGCTGATCGGCATGTACTCGATCGTCTTCCTCATCTTCTTCGGCAAGGCGAGCCTCATCCTGGGACAGTGGCAGACCGTGGCGATCCTGCTCGTACCGAACGCGATCTTCATGGGCCTGACCCTGCTCGTGGTCACGCTGATCGACCGTCGCCTCGGCATGGGCTACGAGGAGCACATGGCGATCGCCTTCACCAGTACCGGCAAGAACAACGCCACCGCGATCGCGATCGCCACCACGGCGTTCTCGCCCATGGTCGCGATCCCCGCAGCCACGATGCCGATCTTCCAGATCCTGCTCATGGTCCTCTACCTGCGGGCGGCCCCGCGATTGCGGGCCTGGTTCCCACCGGCCGACGCGCCCGTTGGGGCCGCCGTCGCCCCGCGGACCGCGTGAGTGAGCACATGGATCCGCTCGGCGCGCCGATGATGGCCGGCGAACCCTCGACGCACGCCGAGGCGATCGAGAGGATCAAGCCCTCGCGGCGCCTGTTCGTCGCCCTCGCGCTCTCGCTGGCCGTGTTCGGCCTCGAGGCCGTCGGCGGCCTCGTGACTGGGAGCCTCGCGCTGCTCGGCGATGCGACCCACGTCCTTGTCGACGTCGTGGTCGTGCTCATCGGGCTCGTCGCTGTCCGGCTTGCGTCGCGCGAACCGAACGAGGGCCACACCTACGGCTTCCACCGGTTCGAGGCGATCGGTGCCCTCGCGAACGCCGTGCTGCTCATCACCGCGTCGTCGATCGTGCTGGTGGAGAGCATCAGCCGCCTCCTCTCCCCGTCGGAGGTCGACGCCCCGATCGTGCTCGCGGTCGCCGTGGTCGGCTTTGCGGTGAACACGGTGTCCGCCTTGGTCGTCCATGGCATCGAGCGCCGGACCGAGGCGACCAAGGTGCTCGTGCTGCACCTCGCCGGCGATGCGGCCGGGTCGCTTGCGGTCATCGGGTCGGCGCTGATCATCATGGCCGGCGGCCCGGTGGCGGCCGACCCGGTGGCGAGCCTCGTCATCGCGGTCCTCCTCGCGCTCGCCGGCCTCCGGCTGCTCGGGCGGATCGTCCACCTGCTCTCCGAGGGCGTCCCGACCGGCATGTCGCTCGATGCCGCCGGTGCGGCACTCCACGCCATCCCGGGCGTGCGCGGGGTCCACGACCTCCACGTCTGGGCGCTCGCCGAGGACCTCCCGATCGTCACCGCCCACCTCGAGGTGATGGCCGAGGCAGACTCCCGCCGCGCCCTGTTCGCCGGGACCGAGTCCCTCCGCCGCATCGGGTTCGGCCACGCCACGCTCCAGATCGAGCAGGGGCCGTGCGGCCAGGGACGATCAGCCACACGGGCCGCCGCGCCCGCCGACCAACGCCTCGCCCCCATCGAGCCCCAAGAGGAGTCGACATGACCTCACCCGTCCACGCGGGCGTCCCGCGCTTCCACGTCGCCCTCACGAGGCTCACCGATGCGAGCGCGAGAGCCGAAGCCCACGGCCAGACGCTCGAGCTGGCGATCAAGGGCGGCGACCCGACCCTCGGCTTCAACCCGCCCGAGCTGCTGCTGACCGCGTTCGGGGCCTGCGTCCTGTCCAGCATCACCCGCATCGCGGCGGAGATGGCCCTCCGGGTGCACGGCGCCGAGGTCGTGCTCGATGGCGTCAAGCGCACCGACCCGCTCGGGGTGGATCCGCTCAGCTACCGGGTGGTGATCCACAGCAGCGACGACCCCGAGGCGCTGCGCGAGCTGTACCGCCGCTCGACGACGGACGGCGCCGTGACCGTCGCGCTGCTCGAGGGCCTGTCGCCCTCGGGCGAGCTTGTGATCGACGCCGGTGCGGACGTGCCCGCCGGAGCCGCCTCATGAACGTGGCGAGCCCGGTCGCTGTCTCGCGCCCCGGGCGCGTCGAGAGCTTCCACCCTGGCTGGTACGCATCGGTCATGGGCACGGCCATCGTGGGCATCGTCGCCTACCAGAATCCCGGCCAGGTAGCCGGCCTGGAGGGTCCGATGCGGGCGCTCGGCGTGGCGATGGTTGCACTTTCGGCCCTCCTCGCCGTCGTACTCGGCATCCCGTACGTCGCCCGGTGGCTCCGCCATCGCGACGCGGCACGGCGGGACTTCGCGAACCCCATGCTCGGCGCCCTGTACGCCACGTTCCCCGCGGGCCTGCTCGTGCTCGCGGTCGGCGTCGCGACCGTCGGGTCATCCGTCATGCCGGCCGATGGCGTGCTGGCGCTCGTCGCGGTCCTCGCGGTGGTCGGGATCATCCTTGCCGTGGTCGTGAGCGTGGCGTTCGCGGTCATGCTCTTCAGCGGCCCCGGGGTGGAGCCCGCGGCCGTGAACGGCGCATGGTTCATTCCCCCGGTCCTGATGATCATCGTGCCGATGGTGCTGGTGCCGTTCGCCGGCAGCGTGGGCACCGGTGAACTCGGCTTGCTCCTGGCGGCCGGGTACGGGGCGTGGGGCGTGGGGACGCTCCTCTTCCTGCTCGTGGCCTCGCTGCTGTACGCCCGCCTGGTCTTCCATCCACTGCCGGGCGCGCCGCTCGCGCCGTCGATCTGGATCGCGCTCGGGCCGATCGGCGTCGGTGGCCTCGTCCTCGTGCGGCTCGCGCAAGCGGGCACGCCCGCGTGGGGTGACGCCGCGCCGGCGATCGGCGCCGTCTCGACGATCGGGGCGACCGCGCTGTGGGGCTTCGGGCTGTGGTGGCTCGCCGTGGCCGCCGCGTTGCTCGCGGGCTACCGCCGCCGTGGACCGCTGCCGTACGGCATCGGCTGGTGGGCCTTCACCTTCCCGCTCGGGGCGTTCACCGCGCTGACCGTTGCGCTCGCCCGCGCCTGGCACGCGGGCCCCATCGAGGCGTTGGGCGCGATCCTGTTCCTGGGACTCGTGGCCGCCTGGCTCATCGTCGCCGCCGGCACGCTGCGGGCCGTCGGATCCGGTGCTGCCTGGGCCCCGGCGTCGCCGCCGGCGATCCCGCCCGGTCGCAGTTCGTGACCAACGGCACATGGACATCTCACCGTGGCATGAGACATGCTCGGCTGAGACACCAGCGTCCCCAACGTCTGACCACACAGGCGGCCGATCTCTCGGAGAACACCACGAAGCGGAATGAGCTGCCGGTCCTCGATGACCTGCGCATGAACCTCCCGGCTCCCGACGTCACGGATGCGACCGCCATGGCCGCGCTCTTGGCCGACCCGATCCGGGCCTCGATCGTCCGCATCCTCCGTGACGGCCCCGTGTGCGTGTGCGAGATGGCGGCCTCGCTGGGGGCCCGCGAGAACAACGTGAGCAACCACCTCGCCCGCTTGCGCGATGCGGGCCTCGTGCGGCCCGTCCGCGTCGGCAGCGACACGCGCCGCGTTTACTACGAGCGCGACGAGGACGCCTGCATTGCGGCGCTCGCGTCGTTCCGGGATGTCCTCGCGTGACCGTGATCGCGGTCCGGCGCCCGGCGGTCCCGTTCTGGCTGATCGTCTTCGGTGGCACCGTCCTCTGGACCGTGGCCTGGTTCCTCGCCTTGCCGCTGTCCACCTGGCTCGCCTTCGACGTCCTCGGACTCGACCCAGCGTCGCAGCTCGGCCAGGCCGTCGCATTCTTCCTGTACGACGTGCCCAAGGTCCTGCTGCTCCTGACCGGGATCGTGACCCTCGTCTCCTTCCTGCGCTCGTTCGTCTCGCCGGAGAAGGTCCGGAGCGCGCTGGCCGGCCGCAACGCCGCCGTCGGGACGGTCGCAGCGGCCGGCTTCGGTATCGTCACGCCGTTCTGCTCCTGCTCGGCGGTGCCGCTTTTCATCGGCTTTCTCGAGGCGGGCGTGCCGCTCGGCGTGACGTTCGCGTTCCTCGTCGCCTCCCCGATGGTCAACGAGGTCGCGATCGTCCTGCTCTGGGGCCTCGTCGGCCCCCAGCTCACGATCGCCTACGTGGTCGCGGGGCTCGTGGTCGCGGTCTTCGCGGGGCTGCTCATCGGCCGCCTCGGCCTGGAGCGCTACGTCGAAGACTACGTCTGGAAGATCCGCGCCGGCTCCGTTGTCATTAACGACAAGCCCACGGTCGAGGACCGCGTCCGCGACGCCTGGCGCTCCACGCGCGACATCGTCGGGCGGGTCTGGCCCTACGTGATCGTCGGCATCGGCATCGGCGCCCTCATTCACGGCTTCGTGCCAACCGAGCTCGTCGTCCAGATCGGCGGCCCGGGCAACCCGCTCGCGGTGCCCGCGCTCGTGGCGCTCGGCGTGCCGCTCTACTCCAATGCGGCGGGCACGATCCCGATCATCGAGGCGCTACTCGGCAAGGGTCTGCCGGTGGGCTCGGCCCTCGCGTTCATGATGGCCATCACCGCCCTGTCGCTGCCCGAGATGGTGATCCTGCGCAAGGTCATGAAGCCGCGCCTGCTGGCGACCTTCGTGGCCATCGTGGCGTCGGGGATCATCGTCATCGGCTACCTCTTCAACTTCTTCACTGCCTGATCGGCAAGGGAGCCCTCGTCGCTATGAAGATCGAAGTCCTCGGACCCGGTTGCCACAACTGCCACCTCCTCGAGGAGGCGGCCAGGGAAGCCGTCAAGCTCGCCGGCGTCGACGCCGAGATCGTGAAGGTCACCGACTACGCGACCATCGCGGGCTACGGCGTGATCCACACGCCCGGCCTCGTGGTCGACGGCAAGGTCCTGAGCACGGGCCGCATCCCGAGCGCCGGCGACATCGCCTCCTGGATCGACCCGTAGGGCGAGAACCCCCGAACACCACGGCCCGGGCCCCGTACGCACGGGACCCGGGCGTCCGTATCTCGGGTGGCAATACCATGTACCTCATCGAGATCTTCGGACCGGGATGCCGGCGCTGCGAGCAGGCCACGAAGGATGTCGCGGCCGTCGTCGAGCGGACCGGGATCGAGGTCAGGGTCGTCCACGTGACGGACCCCGCCGTGATCGCGACCCGTGGCTTCCTGTTCGACAGCCCCGGCATCGCCATCGACGGCGTCGTCGTGTCGCGCGGTCGGGTCCCGTCACGGCGCGAGCTCGAAGGCTGGCTCGCCACGGAGGCCGTGCGATGACCGCGACGCCCCACAAGGCCCTTCGCCGCTGGTCGCAGATCGCCGTGCTCGCCGGTGTCGCGGTCCTCGTCGTCGTGCTGGTGACCGCCAAGGGCCAGCCTGCAGGCACCTCGCCGTCACCGGGGGTGATCGCCGTCACCGAGGCGCCCGAGGTGGCCCTCGACCGTGCCCTCGCCGCGAGCCAGCCGACGCTCGCCTTCTTCCACTCGATGACCTGTGACTCCTGCATCGAGATGACCGCGATCGTCGCGGCGGTCTACCCCGAGTTCGAGGGCAAGGTCACGCTCGTCGATGTCGATGTCTACGAGGACCGCAACGAGGCGCTCCTCTCGCGCGCCCGGATCGTCTCGATCCCGACGCTGGTGCTCTTCGATCGCGCCGGGACGAGCCAGTGGTACCCGGGCGTCATGGATGCCGCCCAGCTCCGGCAGCGCCTCCAGGCGCTGGCAGGCGGGGGCTGACATGCCGTTCGACGTCGAAGCCCTGCGCTCGGCGTCGGTCGTCGGCTACCTGCTGGTGTTCCTGGGCGGCGTGGTCACCAGCCTCGGGCCCTGCAACATGGCGACCATCCCCCTGATCGTCGGCTACGTCGGCGGCTCGCACGACGTCTCCCGTGGCCGGGCATTCGTCCTCTCGACGACGTTCGCCGTCGGCCTCGCGATCACCTTCATGCTCCTGGGGGTCGTTGCGGCCCTCGTCGGTGGCCTGATCGGCGGGACCTCACGGGTGTGGTTCTACGTGGTCGCCGCCGTCTGCGTGGTCATCGGCCTCCAGATGCTCGGGGTGATCCGCCTGTCCACCCCCACCTGGTTCAGCGGCGCCCGAGAGCGCGTTGGCCTGCGAGGCGTGCCTGGGGCCCTCGCGCTGGGCCTCGTGTCGGGGCTGGTTGCCTCGCAGTGCGCGACGCCCGTGCTCGCGGCGATCCTCACCTACGTGATGGCCGAGGGCAACCTCCTCTACGGTGCAGCCCTGCTCCTGGTCTACGCGCTGGGACGGGGTGTGCCGGTCGTGCTCGCCGGGACGTTCACGGGGGTCGTGAAGCGCCTCCAGGCGGCTCGACCCTGGACGGGCTCGATCGAACGCGCGAGCGGCGTGATCATGATCGGCGTCGGCCTCTACTTCGTCTGGATCGCGTGAGATGACGGTGCTCAGCCCGGCGAGCCGACGTCGCCCCCAGGCGGGTCACTCGGGCCGCGCTGCCGTGATTCGGTGGCCTTCCTGACGCGGTCCATCAGCGCCTGGATCCGTTCGGACCCGGCGCGCTCCTCCTCGTCCTTGGGTTCCCGGGACGGATCCGTGACCCGCCAGGTGATCCTGCCGCTGATCGGCGGTTCGCCGTAGGCGCCGATGTCATGGAGCAGGTACCCGCGGAAGGGTGTCGGCTCCTCCTGGTAGCAGGCCTGCACGGCCTCGCGGATCACCGCCGGGCTCCCCTCGCCGATCAGGTCGATCACCGTGACCTGGCGGCGGAACCGCTCGACCGACTCGACCGGGATGTTGAACAGGTACGGCGTCAGGGCGCTGGAGCCGATGATCCGCTTCCGCTGGTCGATGCCGTTCTCCATCAGGGCAAGGATCGCCTCGCCGACGTGGTGCCCCGGCGACTCGGGGCCGCAGACCACGAGATACCGGATGTTCGGGTTGGCGATCACGTTGCAGATGACCTTCTCCAGCCCGATGTTCTCGGTCTGGAGCGTCCCCGACAGGGCTGCACCACTCTCGACGCCGACGCGGACGAGGGCCTCGATCTCGGGAGGCGTGTCCTCGCGGGTCCACTTGAGGATGACCAGCACCGCGACGGGCGAGTAGTCGTTCCCGCGGAGGTAGCAGCCTTCCTCGGGCGGGTAGTCCGGCGCCGGATCAGCCTTGCGGATCTCGACCACGGATCTCTCCCTTGCTCACACCTCTTGATCAGAACGACGGCCGGCTCGGGTCGGCTGGCCACACGCTGGGGATGTCGACGTTCAACCGTCGAATGCCGGTGTGCGTGCGCCCCGATCGTCCCTTTCGCGTTCGTCACGACAGGCTTAGTAGGGTACCGCTGGTGTCTCTCAGCCCGAAGGCTCCGCCGCCTGTCCACTTGCGCTGCGCACGGTGACCGCGCTGACCGCGAGGACGACGACGATGGCTCCGACCCATTGGAGCGGGGCAAGCCGGTCGCCGAGGAGCGTTGCCGCCCCAACACCGAACACCGGGATCAGGTAGAAGGACATGGCCGCGACCGACGCCGGGACCCATCGGAGCCCCGACAGGTAGAACGCGTAGGCGAGCCCGTAGTAGACGAGGCCCGACGCGACGGTGCTCGCCACGCCGAGCGGTGTGACCTCCGTCGGAGCGACCGCAACGCCGACGGAGACCGCGGCCGCGCCGAGCAGCACGATCGCGAGCCCGAGCGCGTATGCCTGCTGGGCCACGACGACGCCCAGCGTCGAGTCCGTACCGGGCAGCCAGCGGCGCGTGGCGACGGTGTAGACCGCGCAGCATCCGACACCGGCGATGGTGAGGGCGATTCCGGGGAGCGCACCGGACGCCGCCGGGTCGTACACGACGAGCGCGAGGCCTGTGACGGCCAGGGCCGACATCGTCACGACGACGATCCCGGGACGCTCGCGGAGCAGGACCACCGCCAGGACCAGGATCAGAATGGGCTCCAGCGCCCAGAGCAGGACGGACAGGCTGGCGCTGATCTGGGCCAGGCCGAGGAGGCTCAGCGCGTACGCGAGGCCCGGGTTGAGGAGCCCGAGCGCGGCAAGCCGTCGGCCGTCGGGGCCGCCCGGGAGGCGGTCGCCGCGGCGGCGCGCGACCGCACCGAGGAAGACGAGGCTGACCCCGAGCTGGACGATCAGGAGGGTGAGCGGCGGGATCTCGGCGACGGCCTGCTTGCTCAGCGCCGTGCCCACACCCCAGCAGGCGGCGGCGAGGACGAGCGCGAGGATGTGACGGCGTGCGAGCCGGGACGGGGACATCGAGGAACTCCAGCGAGCCGGACGAGGGTGATCAGGAACCCTGGGGTCGGATCGCCTCGTCGTCGCAGCACGCGTAGGAAGGCACCCGCCGTGCCCGCGCGCCGTGTGGCCTCGATGCGTTCATGCCGCCATTGTCGGGGTCGCGTCGCCCGACGCAAGGCGCGCTCAGACGCTCAGGCGCTTCCCGGGCACGCGAAGCCTTGGCGCCGCCCGTCCTTTGGGTGCCGACTGGCCCCCAGGATGTGCCGTTGGTCAAATGATCGTTTGTCTAACGTGCGTTAGAGTATCGGCATGGACCCCATGCACGACCACGAGGCGGAACCCTCGCTGCCGATCGACGCGCTCGGGGGGCTTGCCGCCCTGGCCGAGCCGAACCGTGCCCGCATCTTCCAGATCCTCCGTCACGGCGAGCACTGCGTGTGCGACGTCGGGGAGATGCTCGGCCTCAGCACGGCCCTGGTTTCCCACCACCTGCGAGCCCTTCGCACCTCCGGCCTCATCCGAGAGCGGCGCGCCGGTCGCTGGGTCTACTACTCGCTGGACCTGGAGCGCGTCGAGGCGCTGCGGACGGCAGTGTCCGGTCTCCTCAGCCCGGGCGAGGCGGCGACGACCGCGTGCCGCTGCTCCGACTGCGGTGCGCGAGGGTCCCTCCCGACGCTCAGGTCGCCCCGCACCGGCACGGTCGTGCTCGCGGAGGTGCCGGCATGACGTGCTCGGTGCTGATCGTCGGCCTCCCGTCCGCCGCGACGTGCCCGCCGGAGAAGACCTGGCGCGCGGCTGGGGACCTCGTCGCGCACCGCCTGCATGCTCGGTTCGGGAATGACGTCGCCGTGGAGTACGTTGACCTCTTCAGCCCCGAGATGGGCGGACACCCCGACGTCGAGGCGCGCATCGCGGCCGAGGGTCTCGTGCCGCCGGTCGTCGTGGTCGACGGAGCCGTCGTGTCCGCGGGCGGCAAGCTCAACGTGTCCGCGATTGAGCGCGCGGTCGCCGCCGCCCTGAATGGCAAGATCGTCGCCTCGGCCGGGGCGGTGGGGCATGGCTGATATCACCCGCAACCGGCGACTCCAGGCGGCGGCGCTACGGGCGCAGCGCGGCCTCGAGCCACTCGCGTGGCGGCACGCCGCGCAGACCGTCAGGCGTTCGGAACAGGCGACACCGCGGGGAGTAGTCGCCGGTGTCCTCGAAGCCAGGGTCGATGTCGCGGCCGTCCACGCGGATCGTCGGCGAGCCAGGAAAGTGGTGGACCAACGCGACGGAGGAATCGGATGCGTTGATCCCCTCGACGGCGGTGCCGGGGGCGACCTCGGCGATCACCTCGTCCAGCAGAGCCCGCGCCGGCCTGTGGCTTGGACAGCCGTCGAACCAGAGGAACTGCACTCGCTTCATGTCGGGATCATCTCACCGAATTCGCCACCGAGCGTACGCGGAGCCTCCCATGGCTGAGCCCTCCGCTACCGCGCCGGTGGACGACACCCTGCTCGCTCCCCCCGATGCGGCGTGCTGCGCCGGTGCCTGCGGGCCGATCTTCGAGACCCCGCTTCTCGAGCAGCTCTTCAACCGCGTCCGTGGCGCGGTCTCCCGCCGGGCGAACCCGGCCCCGACACCGACCGCCCGCCCGGCAGCGGACGCCGAAGGATGGACCACCGATGACTGACCAGACCACGGCCGTGACGCTGCTCGACGTCGAGATCTTCGACCCGCCGCTCTGCTGTCCGACCGGCCTCTGCGGTCCGGTGCTCGACACGACGCTCGTCGATCTTGCGGACGCGGTCAGCACGCTGTCCGGCGAGGGCCACTCCGTGGTCCGCCACATGATGACGAGCGACCCGCAGGCGTTCATGCGCAACAAGACGGTGTACGACCTCATCAAGGCGCGCCAGCTCGAGGTGCTGCCGATCACCGTCGTCCGCGGCCAGGTCGTCAAGACCTCCGCCTACCCCACCCTCGACGAGCTGCACGCCGCGCTCGCCGCGGGCGCCTGACCGCGCCCGGAAGGATCACGACCAGATGACCAAGTTCCTCTTCTTCTCGGGCAAGGGCGGCGTAGGCAAGACGACGATGGCCTGCACGACCGCGGTCGCCGAGGCCGATGCCGGCGGGCGCGTGCTGATCGTGACCACCGACCCGGCGTCCAACCTCGCCGACGTGTTCGAGCAGCCGATCGGCCACGCGGTCACCGCGATCGACGGCGTGCCCGGCCTGTGGGCGATGGAGATCGACCCCGACAAGGCCACCGCCGAGTACACGGACCGCACGCTCGCGCCGATCCGCGAGATCTTCCCCGAGCAGATCGTCGCGGTCATGGAGGAGCAGCTCGCGGGCCCATGCACGGCCGAGGTCGCGGCGTTCGACCGCTTCGCGGACTTCCTCGATCCGACGGCGCCGGCGCTGGTCCCGACCAGCGGCAATGCCTTCGACCTCGTGATCTTCGACACGGCACCGACCGGGCACACCGTCCGTCTCCTGGAGCTGCCCGAAGCCTGGTCCAAGAGCATCAGCGAGGCCGAGGCGGGCGCCGGCCAGACGTGCATCGGTCCGGCGGCCGCGATCGCCGAGGCGAAGGTCAAGTACGAGCGGGCGCTGGCGGCGCTCCGTGACCAGGATCGCACCCGGTTCGCGTTCGTCCTCCATCCCGAGGCGACCGCGATCGCTGAGACCAGGCGCGCCGGCGCGGAGCTCGCACGGCTCGGGATCGTCACGACCGAGCTGATCGTCAACGGGATTCTCCCGCCCGAGGAGGGCTCGACGCCGTTCTTCGCGTCGCGCATCGCGATGCAGGAGCGCTACCTCGCCGAGATCCGCCAGCAGTTGCCCGTGCCCACGCGCCGGGTGCCGCTGCTCGATGGCGAGGTACGCGGCATCGCGCGGCTCCGGGCCATGGCGCCGCTCCTCGCGGACGCCAACGCGGCTCGGCCGGTGTTCGGCCTGCCGGCGGACGGCGCCGCGCGCCGCTCGCATGACACGGCCGCGGCGATCGCAGCACTGCGGCCGGCCGGCGGTCCCCGGACCGTCTTCTTCGCGGGCAAGGGCGGCGTTGGCAAGACGGCGATCTCCTGCGCCGCCGCCGTCTGGTCCTCCCGCCAGGGCTACCGGACCCTCCTCGTCACCACCGACCCCGCGGCCCACATCGGCCAGGTCCTGGGCGAGGTCATCGAGACCGACCCGACGCCCGTCCCGTCCGTCGACGGGCTGTGGGCGGCACGCGTCGATGCCAAGGCTGCGGCCTCCGCCTACACCGACCGGATCATCGAGGACGCCGTCGCCAAGGGCCGCAGCCCCCAGTCGATCGCGGCGATGCGCGAGGAGCTCGACTCGCCGTGCACCGAGGAGATGGCGGCCTTCGACCAGTTCATCGAGCTCGCCAGCCGCCACACGTTCGACGTGACGATCTTCGACACCGCACCGACGGGCCACACGATGCGGCTGCTCGAGCTGCCGATCGACTGGAGCCGCCAGCTCGACGTCAAGGTCTTCGCGTCGGTCGAGGGCGACGCCGCGGACGATGTCGCGAAGGCCCGGTTCGCGGGCGTGATCGACATGATGCGCGACCCGGCCCGGAGCACCTTCGCCTTCGTCATGTACCCCGAGGCGACGCCGATCATTGAGGCCAGCCGCGCCATCGACGAGCTCGCCTCGCTCGGCATCCCGCTGGGGCTGGTCGTGGCGAACATGGTCCTGCCCGAGGACGCATGCCGAACGCCGTTCGCACTGGCCCGCCGCCAGATGCAGCAGACGTACCTCGGCAACATCGAAGCGCGCTTCGCGGCGCCAGTCCTCGAGGTACCGCTCCTCGACGGCGAAGTCATCGGCCTCGGGCGACTCACCGACCTCCTCGCGCCGGCTATGGGGCCGGTCGCGGTTCCCGCATAACCGGAGGCAGCGATGCTCTCAACAGCAACCCACGATCCCGAGCTTGCCGAAGCGACACGGGTCGCCGAGATCGACGCCCTCACGGCCGCCGGCACGTTCGGGGCCAGCCTTCGAGCGACGCCGGAGTTCACCGCGCTGCGCGCGGCATCCGCCGCGATGGGAGCTGATCCGGTCGCCCAGGCCGCCATCAGCGCCTTCAACGAGAAGCAGGAGGACCATCGGGTCGAGGCGGCGATGAACCTGCTCAGCCAGGAGCAGGGCGACGAGCTCGGCCGGCTGCTCGAGGAGATGTACGCCGTGCCCTCCGTGGTGGCCTACGTGGCTGCGACGACCGCGTTCGGCGACCTCTGCCGGGAGACGTCGGCAGTCATCAGCGGTCTCATCGGGATCGACTTCGCCGCCAACAGCCGCTCCGGCGGCTGCTGCGGCGGCTGAGAGGGACGCCATGCTCACCACCGAGATCCACGAGGCGGCCGTCGAGTTCGGCCGGAGCCTCAATCAGGCGCCCGCCGTGTCCGCCTACCGCGCGGCGCAGGCGGCCCTCGACGCGAACCCGGATGCCCAGGCGCTGATGGACGAGCTGCGATACCTCCAGGGGACGTTCATCGCTGCGCAGCAGCGCGGTGAGACGCCGACGCCCGAGGCCATGGGGACCCTGCGCATGTGCCAGGCCGACGTCCGGGCGAACGAGGTCATCATGGCCCACCTGCGGGCCACCAACGAGGTCAAGGCCTTCCTGCCGCTCGTCGCCACGGAGGTCACCAGGGCGCTCGGCACCGACTACGGGAGGCTCATCGCCCCCACGAGCTGTTGAAGGCACTCGGAGGGTGCCGACGGCGAAAGGAGATCGGGCATGTGGCAGCGAATCCTCTGGGCGACTGACTTCTCGGCTCCAGTGCGCGACGCGGGCCGCACGGCGTTGACCCTGGCGAACTGGGCCGGCGCCGCGATCGAGGCGGTGACCGTGATTCCGTCCGACCCCGGCGACCTGCCCCCCGCCCTGGTGTCGGTCCTCGGAGAGGATGGGCTCCAGGACGCAGAGCGGGAGCTCGAAGCCGAGGTGGTGGCCGGGGCGCGCGACCAGCTTGCCGAAGAAGCCGGCTTTCTTCTGGCCGCCGCCCTCGATGTGCCGCTGCACGTGCGGGAAGGCGATCCCCCGAAGGAGATCGTGGCCCTTGCTGGAGAGCTCCGCATCGACCTCATCGTCATGGGCGCCACCGGTCGCCGCGGCGTCAAGGAGGTGCTCCTCGGAAGCACGGTCGACAGCGTGGCGCGGCATGCACCCTGTCCGGTGCTCGTGGTCCGCTGACCAGCCGGGTCCGCGAACGAGCGTCGCCGGAGGGCGAGCGGTGAGGAGGTCCGATCGAGCAGAGTCCAGCCATTCCACACCCGAATCGAGACTGGAGCCATGGTTACCACCATCTCGTTGTCGACTGGGTCCGAGACAGCGCAGACTGCCCCGCTCCCGATCCTGTCCCACTGGATTGACGGCGCGCCCGAGGAGGTGCTCCCCGGGCAGACGGGGCCCGTCTTCAACCCCGCCACGGGCGAGGTCATCGTCCGGGTGCCGCGCGGCGGGCAGGCCGAGGTCGACAAGGCCGTGGCCGCTGCCAAGGCCGCGTTCCCCGGCTGGCGCGACACGCCGCTCATCGCGCGGAGCCAGGTCTTCTTCGCCTTCCGTGACCTGGTCTATCGCCATCGCGATGAGATGGCGGCCCTGATCACGCGGGACCACGGCAAGACGTTCCCAGATGCCCTCGGGGAGGTCCTCCGCGGCCTGGAGACGATCGACTTCGCCTGCGGACTCCCAAGCCACCTCGCGGGCCTGAACACGTCCGCGGTCGCGAGCAACGTCGACGCCCAGACCCTGCGGGGACCGCTCGGCGTCACGGCCGCGATCACGCCCTTCAACTTCCCGGCGATGGTCCCGATGTGGATCTACCCCATCGCGCTGATGTGCGGCAACACGATGGTCTGGAAGCCGTCGAGCCACACCCCAGGCGCCTCCCAGCTCCAGGCCGAGTTGTGGAAGGCGGCCGGCGGCCCCGACGGTACGTTCAACGTCGTCTACGGCGGCCGCGAGGCGGTCAAGGCGATCGTCGAGCACCCCG
>Ga0315283_10001945_pt1 | contig 16968 bp, 16 predicted proteins | sample YL17G09_0_MG_FD_204541 | JGI IMG/M metagenome (GOLD analysis project Ga0315283, IMG submission 204541) | Sediment microbial communities from Yellowstone Lake, YNP, Wyoming, USA - YL17G09_0 | ecosystem: Environmental > Aquatic > Freshwater > Lake > Sediment | place: USA: Wyoming | collected... | reverse complement strand
GCTGCGCTCGCCCGAGGACGCGCAGCGCTGGCGCGGACTTCGCGACCGGCTGAACGAGATCGCGATCAGCACCATCGACGCGTTCTGTCTGGCGCTGCTGCGCGAGTTTCCGCTGGAGGCCGATCTGGATCCCGGCTTCGACATCGCCGACCAGACCGAAGTGCCGCGCCTGGTGGAGGAATCGCTCGACCAGACGCTGCGGATCTGCCGTGCGCGGGCGCGAACCCGCGAGGACATCGCGCTGCTCTTCGCGGAACTGGGCGAGCCGCGGCTGCGTGCCGGGCTGGCGGCCCTGCTGGAGCGCAGGATCGTGGCGGCGTCGGTGCTGCGGCGCGTGCTGCCGCACTCCGCGCGCCGGCTGACGGTGGCCGAGGCCTGTCGCCATGGCGTCGAACGCGTCGCCAGCGTGCTCACCGCCATGCCCGGCGGCGTCGAGGCCTTTCTCGACGCGGGGCCCGTCCATCACGCGCGGTTCGCGATTCTGGCCCGGGAGATTCGCGCACTGATCGCCGCGGGATCGTCGGCGGATCCCGATCGGGTCTTGCTCGACCCGGCGGGGCTCCGGGGGCGCGTCAATCGTCTGCAGGCGCACTTCTTCACGCAGGCCGGCACGCCGCGGAAGAAGTCGACGGAGTACCGGAAGACGGACTTCCCGACCTCCGACGCGGCGCGGGCGCACTGGGCGACGGTGACCGACGCCGCGCCCCAGCTGGAGCGCGCCCTGCGCGCGCTGCGGCGCGATCTTAACGGCATCCTCGCGCGCGGCGTGTGGCATGCGTTCGGCATCGCGCTCGACCGGTACCGGCGCACCCTCGAGACGCACGGCGTGCTTGACTTCGGCGAACTGCTCGTGCGGACGCAGGCGCTGCTTGGCAACATGGACGAATTCGCCCGCAGCCGGTACCTGCTGGAGGCGCGGTACCACCACGTGCTGGTCGACGAGTTCCAGGACACGTCGCGGGCCCAGTGGGAACTGGTGTCCCTGCTCGTGCGGACGTGGAGCGAAGGGATCGGGCTTTCCCACGACGTGCCGCTCGCGCCGTCGATCTTCATCGTCGGCGACCGCAAGCAGTCGATCTACGGGTTCCGCGACGCCGAAGGTTCGGTCCTGGACGAGGCCGCGTCGGCCGTGGCCCAACTGCGGCCCGACGACGACCCGTTGACGAGCATTGCGAACAGCTTCCGGTCGGTGGCCCCGCTGCTCGCGTTCGCCAACGACGTGTTCGCGGACATCGAGAAGGCCGGCGATCGTCCGGACGCATTCCGATACGACGAGCGCGACGCGTTTCCGGTGACGGACGCCCCGGAAGACGCCGGAGGTGCCGACCCGGCCGTCGGCGTGATCGCCGCCGATGACGTCCGGACGTGCGCGGCGGCGGTGGCCGCCGAGATCGCGCGGCTCGCCGCCGGCGCGACGGTCCGCGATCGCCAGTCCGGGATGCGCCGCGACATCCGCCCCGCCGACATCGCCATCCTGTTCCGATCGCGGGAGAGCCACCGCGAGTTCGAGGCCGCCCTCGAAGCGCGGGGGATTCTTACCTACGTGTACAAGGGGCTCGGGTTTTTCGAGGCGGGCGAAGTGCGCGACCTCGTCGCGTTGGTGCGCTACCTGGCCGAGCCCTCGTCCGATCTGCGCGCCGCGGCGTTCCTGCGATCGCGCGTCGTGCGCCTGTCCGATCCGGGCATCCAGCGCCTCTCGCCGGGGATCGCCGGCGCGCTGACGTCGCCCGAGGCGCCGGCGCGGGCGTCGGCACTCGATTCGGAGGACGCGCGCGTGCTGGCGCGCCTCCGCGCCAGCCTGACCGGGTGGCGGGATCTGGCCGACCGCGTGCCTCCGGCGGACGTCGTCGACCAGGTCCTGCGCGACTGCGCGTACGACCACGAACTGCGCGGGCCGCGTGTCATCCAGGCGCGCGAGAATGTGAAGAAGATCCGCGGACTGATCCGGCGGATCCAGAACCGCGGGTATCTCACGCTCTCGAGGCTCGCCGGGTACCTCGATCGGCTCGCGGTCGGCGACGAGTCCAACGCCGTCGTCGATGCCATCGATGCGGTCAACCTGATGACCGTGCACGCGGCCAAGGGGCTCGAGTTCCCGGTGGTTTTCGTCGTCAATCTGAGCCGCGGCACGGGTGGCCACCAGGATCCCATCCGCCTGGCGCCCCACGCGGACCCCGACGACGCGATCGCCGTCGGAGACTTCCATACCGAGTTCGACGACGATGCCCGCGCGAAGGACCGGGAAGAGACCAAGCGCCTGCTCTACGTGGCGCTGACGCGCGCGCGGGATCGCCTGTACCTGGCGTCGGCCACCGAGCGTGGAGCCTTCAGGCCGCGGATGGGCAGCCTTGGCGAAGTGCTGCCGCACAGCGTGGGCGGTGTGTTCACGCGTGCGGCCGCCGCACCCGGTGACGGCTCACGGCAGGAATGGATGAGCGCGGGCGGGCGCCGGCACGAGATCCTCGTGTGCGCCAACGCCGACGCGCCGCGGGTGCCGACCGACCCGTTCGCCCGCGCGGCCGGGGCCGGGGACGGGCAGGCCGAACGCCTGTTCCCGCCGCCCGACGACTTCGGGCCGATCATCGCCGCCGCCGCCGAGCGCGTCGCGGTAACCGCCCTCGGGCGCGAGGCCGCGGCCCCGACGCGCGTGGCCGACCGCGTCGATGACGGGGCGCGCGTGGTGGTCGGACGGCTCGTGCACCGGCTGTTCCAGCGCGGGGCGCGGGGCGACGACGAGCCGTCGGCGCTGGTCGAGCGCGCCAGGCGGCTGCTGACCCAGGACGAGCGCGATACGGTGGAGTCGCCTGAGCGCGCGGCCGCAGACGCGGCGCGCGTGTTCGCACGGATGTGGGTGCAGCCCGAGGTCCGTGCGGCACTCGACCAGGCCACGTGCCTGTATGAAGTGCCGATCTCGATCGACGCGCCGGATGGGGCGTCGGGCGGGGGAGCGGTCATCCTGCGAGGGGTGATCGACTGTCTGGCGCTGCGTCCGGACGGATCGGCCGTCGTGCTGGACTTCAAGACCGGGGCGCCGCGCGATGCGGACCAGCGGCAGCTCGACGCGTACGTGGAGGCGGCGCGTGGACTGTGTCCCGGGGCGACCGTCACCGGGCGGCTGGTGTACCCCGGCCCCCCCGACGCGGGCGCACCCTCGCGTCGTTAGCGGTGCCTGCCAGCTAGCCCACGCGGCCTTCCGCGAAGTCGCGTGCGCGCGATTCCGCCTCGTCCCTGGTCTTGCCGACCAGGAGGATGGCCTGGTCGGGCTTGCCGTCCGGCGTGCGAACGACCCACGCCACCCAGTGCCCGCCCCGCAGTTCCGAACGAATTTCGTAGGTACCGGTGCTCATGATTCAGCTTTCTCCGACAAGCAGTTATACCGTACAATCATTCGGCAGCCATCCCCGAACGTAGGGGTGGCCGTCGTGAAGGAGTCCATGATGGCAGTTGCGTGTTCGAGTTGCGGCAACACGCGGAGCTTCCTCGTCAAGACCCTGCAGATGCACGTGGTCCAGGTGGAAGAGACGCGGGTGGAAGTAGCCGAAGAAAACCGGCCGACCGTCTTCGAAGTGCTGTGCGACGAGTGTGAAACCGCGATGGCCTTCAATGAATTCGACGAAGAGATCCGGAAGGAAATCCTGCTGATGCTGGGCGCCCGCTAGCCGGGCGCCCGGTCGTCTTCGACCTCTTCGTAGAAGTCGCACTCCGGGCAGGTCCACTCCCGCACCACTCGCCGCACCACCTGGGACTGCCCGGGAATCCGGTCGACGAGTTCCCGCGTCTCGATCCGCATCATCTTCCCGCACAGCGGGCATTCTCCGGAGACGGTTTCATCGCCTGCGTACGATGACGGCGTGGCGTCGCGAGAACGGGCGATGAATCCGGTCGTCTTGTCCCCCACGGTGTCGCCCTACTTCCGCACGGTCAACTGGACGGGGACGCTCGCCGGGCTGTTCGGGGCCCCCGGCATCACGATGGTGACGGTGGCGACGTAGGTGCCCGGGGCGAGTCCGGTCGCGTTGGCCTCGAGCGGAACGGCCCCCGGCGTGACCCCTTCGGCCGCGAGGACCTTCAGCCACGCCGTGTCGCTCGAGGCCTTCCAGTCCAGCTGCTGCCGGCCGCTGCCCACCCCGATGCGCGCCTGCTGCGTGCGCTGCGCGCCCGCCACGACGAGGCTGATGGCCGGCGGATCGACCGCCAGCGCCGTGTCATTCTGCAGAATCACCACGCGCAGCGTCATCGCCTGCGTGGCCAGCGCGGGCGGCGTCGCCGAATCGGTCACCGCGATCGTGAACTGGAAGTTGCCGGCGAAGTGCGTCATCCCGATCACCGCGCCGTTCGACACCACAAGGCCCACCGGGAGCCGGCCCTGCACGACGCGCATCGTGTAGGGCGGCTTGCCGCCGCGGACGGGCACGGCCTGGGTGTAGGGCAGGTTGCGGGTCGCGGGCGGCAACGACTGGGCGTCGATGGTCAGCGGCACGGGTTGCTCGGGCTGCCCGGGCTTGGCGGCCCCAGATGTCGTGGCTGCTGTCCCTGCGGCGCCCGCGCTCCCCGTCGTCGCAGTCACGGTGAAGAAGACCGGGACCACCAGCAGCGGTTCACCCGCCGTGTTGAAAAACTGCAACGAACCCTGGTACCCGCCCGGCTCGAGCTGACTCGCGTCGGCCTTGACGTTGACTCTGGTCGACGTCCTGCCCGACCGCGGCTCGGCCGTCAGCCACGGCGCGTCCGAGCTCAATTGCCAGTTGGTCGCCGCACCGCCAGGGCCGTCGAGATCGAACGCCCAGAGGGCCGGGGCTTTCGAGCCCGCCGCCGCGGTCAGCGGCACCTTGGCCGCCGCCGCCACCGGCGGCGACGTGGCACGCGTGGTTGTCGCCGTCTGCGCGGTGACCGTGATGGTGGCCGGCGAGTCGTCGGCATCGACGGCGTCGATCCTGATGTGCCCGTCGAGTTTGTCCGCACGGAGGCGCGACGGATCGATCGTGACAACGAGATCGGCGTCTCCCATGCCGGATGTCGGTGAGACGTGGATCCACTCGGCGTCGGCGGTCACGCGCCACCGCAGGGTTCCGCTGCCCCGGTTCTCGACGCGCACCTGCTGCGGCGCGGGTTGGCTGTGCCCCGCGGCCGTGACGAACAGGAGCGTGGTGGGCGAGACGCGCAGGACGGGAATCTGGGCTGAAGCCAGGGCCGGCAGCAGCGCGAGCGTGATTGCGAGTGCAATTCGCATAGCTGGTGGCAGAATACTACCACGCACGCTGGAGACCGCCTCCGGCTCGTGGGGCCCATGTGATGATGCGACACATCGACTTGCTGTCAGTGCTCTACCGTCTCTGGGGCGTGCTCGCCCTGGTGGCCGGGCTCGCCATCCTGATGCTCGCCATCGGGGCGCTGGCCATCATCACGTCGGCCGAGCGCGCGGCTCTCGGGCCGGATATTGCCGCGGGGCTCACGGCGGGGGCGTTCTTCGTCTTCGCCGCGCTCGCGCTGCTCTGGGGCGGCATCCACGTCCTGACTGGCATGGCGCTCCGACGCCATAGCCAGTGGGCCCGCCTGGTCGGGATGGCGCTGGCCGTCCTGAACCTCTTCTTCCTGCCATTCGGTACCGCGCTCGCCGTCTACACCTTCTGGACGCTGCTGTCGGACGAGACCCGCCGGCTGTTCGACCCGGCGCATCCGCCCGCCTGAGCGCGGCGCTCAGGCGGAGCGCCGTAGCCTTGGCGAAGGCGGTCACGCCTGTCGATCCTAGGGCTGATCCACCGTCCCGGGCGGCGTCCATGGCCCGCAGCGGGCGATGCGCGTCAGTGTCCGCCAACTGCCCGCCAGCAGACCGTCACGCGCGATGACCGCTTCCGCGTACTTGCTGCAGGTGAGGGTGAACCGGCACTGGAGCCCCGCCGACCCGAGCAGCGGCGACAGCGATACCTGGTAGAGGCGGATGGCGGAAATGGCGAGGCGGGCGCCGACCTGCCTGGTCGGCGCCCGCGTGACGTCGCAGGCGACCGCGCCCATCATCGCGAGGATGACGAGCAGCCGCAGTAACCGCCGGCGCATCGGCGTGCCGCGTTAGAACTTGTTCGCGAACTCCGAAATCGTCGGGATGATCAGCCGCTGGCCGTTGATGCCCTTCACGATTGCGAAGACGTGGAGTACGAGGAATCCCAGGCCGATGAGCGGCATGAATATCGCGGCAATGCAGCCCAATCCCGCCGTGACCGCCGCCAGCATGGCGACGACGATGTTGATGGCGATCCAGAACGCGAACTCGGCCACCATCAGCACGATGCCGTGCTTGGCGTGCCACTGGACCTCCTTGTCCTCCTTCTCGACCAGCAGAGGGACCAGCGCGAGGATCCAGAGGTACGAGAGCACGATCATGATGCTGCGGTTGCTTGACGCGGGGGCAGCCGGCGTGGGCTCGGTCATGGCGAAGACTCCTTGGAAGTGATGTCCGTTGAGGATCGCGGGTGAGTGTATCGGAAGCGCACCAGCGCGTCCAGCAATGTGCCGCTAAGGGGTCAGATTCCTAAGGCACCATTGGTCCTTTGGGAATCTGACCCCTTAGCATCTGACCTGGCGGCAGACGCCGGCGGCGACGCGGTCCGGTCGTCCGCGGCTGCGATGGCCGCGCCCAGCAGCGCGGGGTCCGGGTGCACGATGACGTGGACCGGCACGCGGGCCACGAGATCGCCCAGCGGTTCCTTCGCGCGGAAGGCGTCCAGAAACATGGGCTGGCAAAGCGCCGGGAGGATCTTCGGCGGGATGCCGCCTCCCAGATACACGCCGCCGGTCGCCACCGTGCGCAGGGCCATGTTTCCGGCCTCGGCGCCCAGCGCCGAGACGAACAGGGCGAGCGTGTCGACGCAGCCGGCGCAGGAGCCGGCCAGCGCCGCGGCAGAGATCCGGGCGGCCTGATCGCCGGCATCACCGGCGAGCGCGGGGCAGGGCGACGTGTGCACGAACCCGTGGATGTTCACCAGGCCTGGGCCCGACAGCACCCGCTCGTAGTCCACCCGCCCGAACCGGCCGGTCAGGTACGCCAGCAGGGCGAGTTCGCGCGGCGTGCGCGGCGCGAAGTCGGCGTGGCCGCCTTCGGACGGCGAGGCGATCAGGCGATCGCCGTCACGCACGAGAAACGCCTCACCAAGGCCGGTGCCCGGCGCGATCAGGGCCACGGCGCCTCGCGGGTCTGCCTCCCCGGCCTGCAGCGTCACGCGCTCGTCCGGAAGCAGCATGGGAATGGCGCGGGCCATCGCCGTCAAATCGTTGAGCAGGCTCACGCGCCGAAGCCCGAGCGCGGCCGCGACATCGCCGCCGTCGATCCACCAGTCCGCGTTGGTCAGATCGACGCACTGGCCGACCACCGGCCCGGCGACCCCGAACGCCGCGCCATGGATCTGGTCGACGCCGGTGCCGGTGTCGCCGAGAAAGGCGGTAAGCATCGGCACGAGGCCGTCGAACGCCGACGTCCGGTACGTCCGCACCTGGATCAACGCCGGGCGCGTCGCGCCTGGCGCAAACAGGCCCAGCCTGGTATTCGTGCCGCCGACATCACCCGCGAGCAGCATTCATCGCCTCGCTTCTCAAGCCCCTATAGATGCGCCGTCGTCAGCGTCGGGTCGCCCAGGCCGAGCCGGCGCAGGTCGTCCTCGATGCGCGCGCGATCGCCCACGGCGACCACGACCGACCGATCCGGATCCAGGTGCCGCACCGCCACATCGGTCACCGCCTCGCGATCAAGCGCGCGCACGCGAGGGCTGAACGACGCGAACGTGTCGTCCGGCAGTTCGTAGAGCGCCAGCTGAGCCAGCCCGCGCGCCACCTGGCCCGTAGTCTCGAAGCTGCGCGGATAACCCTTGGTCAGGGTCGATGTCGACAGCGCCAGCTCGTCGTCTTTGGCGGGCCGCTCGCCCCGGATCGCCTGCATCTCCGCCAGCACTTCCCGGATCGCCTCGCCGGTTGCGCCGGTCTGCACGCTGGTCTGCACGGAGAACGGCCCGGCCTGACGCCGGAAATCGTAGGCCGATCGCGCACCGTAGGTGAAGCCCCGGCGTTCGCGGAGGTTCAGATTGATCCGGCTCATGAAATGCCCGCCGAGCACGGCGTTCATCAGCACCAGCGCGTGGAAGTCTGCCGTCCGGCGCGGCACGGCGACATGCCCGATGCGCAGCTCGGTTTGCGCGGCGCCCGGCCGATCGACGAGCAGGACCCGCGCAGGCGAGGCACACCGCGCCGCGTCCGGCGGGTGCGGCTCGACGATGTCCGGGCCGGTGACCGGCTGCCAGGATCCGAACGCCTCCGACACGGCCTTCGCGGCCCGCTCCGTGTCGACGGCGCCCACCAGAATCATGGCCGCGCGCGCCGGCTGATACATCGACGCGTGGAAGCGCGCGACGTCGGAGCGGACGAGGCGCTCGAGCGAGGCGGACGTGCCGATCGGCAGGTGCCCGTACGGGTGCGCGCCGTAGAGGGCCCGCGAAAACACGGCCTCGGCGTTGGCGCCGGGCGCGTCCTTGATCTGGCGCAGCCGGTTCATCCGCAGCTCGCGGACGCGCGACACATCGGCATCCGCGAGGCGCGGGCGGCAGACCATGTCGGCGAGCAGGCGCAGGCCGTCGTCGAGGAACCGATCGAGCAGCGTCATCGACAGGACGACCGCGTCCGGGCCGGCTTCGGTGTCGAGATCCGCGCCGAGCCTGGCCAGCGCCTCCTGCATCTGAATCGCCGACCGATCGCCGGACCCTTCATCGAGCATGTCGGCGGTGAGCGCCGCCAGGCCGGGCATGCCGTCGGGATCGAACGCGGCCCCGGAGGGCAGCAGCAGGACCACGCTGACCAGCGGCAATTGGTCGCGCCGGAGGGTCCAGAGCCGGAGGCCGTTGTCGAGCCGGCACTTGTCGGCGGACGGAAACGCGAACGCGGGCTCGGGCCCCGGCACGGGCAGGCGGCTGCGATCGACCGGGCTCATGTGATCACCACCGGTTTCGAGTCCGGTGCGGCAAGCTGGTGTGCGCCCGACGGCACCACGCTGAGCGTTGCCGACCAGCAGTCGTCCAGCCACGCGCACGCGGCGGCCCGGATGGCGTCGCCGTCGGCGCGGCGGTACCGCTCGAGATCCTGCGAGAAGTACCCGGGATTGCCGAGGAAGACGTTGTAGTTGTTGAGCTGATCCGACTTGCCGCCAAACCCCCCGACGCTTTGCAGGCGGGAGACGAAGGCGGACTCGGTCATGGCCATGGCGCGGGCGCGTTCATCGGCGTCGAACGCCTCGTCGCGCACGCGTGCGATCTCGGCGCGAATGGCGGTCTCCAGCGTGCCAAGCGAGACCCCGGGCACCGCCGTCGCGATCACCTGGAAGAAGCTGCCGAGCTCGCGCGAGTTCTGAGACGCGGCGACTTCCGTCGCGACGCGCTGCTCGTACACGAGCGCGCGATAGAGGCGGGAGGCTTTGTCGCCGGCCAGCATGTCCGCCAGCAGATCCAGCTCCGCGTCGCCATCGGCATGCATCGCCGGCGTCAGCCAGCCGAGATACAGACGGGGCAACTCGACGCGGTCCTCGATGACCTGCCGCGACGGCTGCGCATGGAAGGGGGCGTGCGGCACGGGCCCCGGCGGCTCGCCGGCCGGGATATCACCGAAGTGCGCCTCGACCTGAGCGAGCGCCTCATCGCCGTCGACATCGCCGGCGATGGCGATCGACGCATTGGCGGGGTGATAGTACCGCTGGAAAAACGCGCGCACGTCGTTGGCGGTGGCGGCGCGCAGATCGTCCGGCGATCCGATGGTGGACCAGTGGTACGGGTGATCGGCGGGAAACAGCGCGTCGATCACGGCCAGTGACGCCATGCCGTACGGCCGGTTCTCGTAGTTCTGCCGCCGCTCGTTCAGGACCACGTCGCGCTGGTTGACGAATTTCTGATCCGTGAGCGCGGGCAGCAGGTGGCCCATGCGATCGGATTCCATCCAGAGCGCCAGGTCGAGCGCATTGGACGGCACGATCTCCCAGTAATTCGTGCGGTCGGTGTTGGTGGACCCGTTCAGCGTGCCGCCGGCCTGCTGGATCGGCTCGAAATAGCCCGAGTCGTGATGCGCGGATCCCTCGAACATCAGGTGCTCGAACAGGTGCGCAAACCCCGTGCGCCCCGGCACCTCGTTTTTCGACCCGACGTGGTACCAGACGTTCACGGCCACGATCGGGCAGTCGTGATCCTGGTGGATCACGACCTGGAGGCCGTTCCCGAGGACGTGTTTCCGAAACGGAATATCGAGTTGGCGTGACGGCACGTGGTCTCCGACTCAGCGTATACTGACCGGTCTCCGGCATCGTACTGGGAAACACCTCGCATGGTAAACGGGCAACAGGCGTGGCGCATGCTGGCGCTGCTGGGGCTGGCGGAGCTGCTGGGCATGAGCCCGTGGTTCTCGGCCTCGGCCGTCTCCTCCGGCATCGTCGCCGAATACCACCTCACGGGCGCGCAGGAAGCGTGGCTGACGATGGCCGTGCAGGGCGGGTTCGTGGCCGGCACGCTGGTCAGCGCGCTGTTCAGCCTCGCGGATCTCATCAGCGCGCGGTGGGTGTTCGCCATCGGGTGTGCCGGGGCCGCCATCGCCAATGCCCTGGTGACGGTCGCGCCATCGCCGGTCGAAGCCGTCGCCTGGCGGTTCGCCACCGGGTCCGCGCTCGCGCTCGTGTATCCGCCCGCAATGAAGATTGCGGCGGGGTGGTTCAAGGCGCAGCGCGGGGCCGCGCTCGGCATTCTGGTGGGCTGCCTCACCCTCGGAAAGGCGCTGCCGTACCTGCTGGCGGCGGTATCCGGCGAATCGTGGCGGTCGATGATGCTGCTCTCGTCGTGGCTGGCCGCCGCCGGCGGTCTGCTGGTGGTGCTGACGGTGCGCGACGGGCCGCATGTGAAGCCCAGCGCGCCGTTCAACCCGCGGGCCGCGGCGCGGGTGTTCACGCAGCGCGCGACGCGGCTGGCCGTGCTTGGCTACCTCGGCCACATGTGGGAGCTCTATGCGATGTGGACGTGGGTCGGCGCCTACGTGGCCGCGTCGCTGATGATGCATGGAACGGAGGGCGCGGCGCGACTCGGCGCCCTGGCGGCATTTGCCGCGATTGGCGCCGGCGCGGCCGGCTGCGTGGTGGCCGGGTTCTATGCCGACAAGCTCGGCCGCGCGCGCATTGCGGCGTGGTCGATGATGATGAGCGCCACGTGCTGCGCGCTGACGGCGCCGGTGTTCCACGCGCCGTATGCGATGGTGGTCGCGCTGGTGGGCGTGTGGGGGTTCGCCGTGGTCGCCGACTCCGCGCAGTTCTCGGCGATCGTCTCCGAGACCGCCGCCGACGACTACGTCGGCACCGCGCTGACGGTGCAGACGTGCCTCGGTTTCCTCCTGACGATGGTCTCAATCCGTCTGACCTCGGCGGCGGCCGCCTGGGTGGGATGGCAGTGGGCGTTCCTGGTCGTGCTGCCCGGTCCGCTCCTGGGGGTCCTGGCGATGGTACGTCTCATGCGGCCGCGGGTGACCCGGGACTGACACGCGGGCAGCATCGGGGGCGCATCGGCGCGGCCGCGGAACGGCGCCGGAACGGAAGATCGGTGCGCTGCGTATCTTCAAGGATGTGGGGACACTGTGATTGAGGTTTCCAACCTTCGTAAGCGGTTCGGCGACAACGAGGCGCTGAAGGGGATTTCCTTCCGCGTGCAGCCGGGCGAGATCTACGGGCTGCTCGGCCCGAACGGCGCCGGCAAGTCGACCACGATCGGCATCCTCTGCGGACTGGTGAAGCCGGACGCCGGGCAGGCATCGCTCAACGGGATCGATATCGCGAGGCGCCCCGTCGAGGCGAGACGCGTCCTGGGCGTGGTGCCGCAGGAGGTCGCGCTGTACTCGGAGTTCTCCGCGCGCGACAACCTGAACTTCTTCGGGCAGCTCTACGGCCTCTCGGGCGCCGCGCTGAAGACGGCCATCGATCAGGTGCTGCAGCGCGTCGGCCTCGCGGATCGCGCGAAGGAGGCGATCGAGGGCTTCTCGGGCGGGATGCTGCGGCGCCTCAACATTGCGGCCGGGCTGCTGCATGCGCCAAGCGTGGTGCTGATGGACGAACCGACGGTCGGCCTCGATCCGCAGACGCGCGCGAGCATTCTCGACCTCGTAAAGTCAATCGCGACCGGCGGGGCCGCCGTCGTCTACACGACGCACTACCTCGACGAGGCCGAGCGGCTGTGCGATCGCATCGGCATCATCGATCACGGGGCGATCCTGGCGGAGGGCACCCTGCAGGAGCTGCGGCAGGCCGCCGGTGCGCGCGAGATTATCGCCCTGCGCGGGACGTTCCGCGCGGAAGCCGCGGCGATTGAAATGGAGAAGCACGCCGACGTCGAACTGATCAAGGCGTCGGAAGACGAGCTGCTGCTGACCGTGCAGCGCGCCGAGCAGCAGCTGACCAGCTTGCTCGCGATTGCCGCCACGCTCGGCACCGTGCGCGAAGTGGCGATTCGCCAGCCCAGCCTCGAGAACCTGTTCATCAAGCTGACCGGCCGCGAGTTGCGGGATTAGTGGGGTCAGCGATGAGAGCGACTCGCGGTTCCTGCCGAATCCCGAACCCCGAATCCCGAATCCCGGGATGCGCGAGGCTGTAATTATGCGAGCGGTCTTCACTATCGCCGCGCACCAGCTCCGACGGGTCGTCCGGAATCCCGGGCTCATTCTCCTGCTGCTCGCGATCCCGCTGACGCTGGCGGTCATGGAGTACGCGGCCTTCGGCCGCACGGCGGCGGAAGGCAAGCTGCCGCCGACCAAGGTGCTGTTCCTCGATGAGGACGACACGCTGGCGTCCGGCTTTCTGCCGCAGGTGTTCTCGGGCGGTCCGGCGAAGGACTTCTTCGAACTGGCGCAGGTGCCGTCGCGCGACGAGGCGGCACGGATGTTCAAGCGCGGCCAGGCCTCGGCGCTGATCGTCGTGCAGAAGGGTTTCCAGGATGCGCTGCTGGCCGGCACGCGCTGCGAGGTGATCTTCTACCCGAACCCGATCCAGTCGATCGGCCCCGAGATCTCGCGCAGCATGCTCGAGATGACCGTGCTCATCGGCAACGGCCTGTACGCGCAGGCGCTGGAGCCCGTGGGGCGCATCAAAGCCCTGTTCGACGCGAAGCGCGATCCCACGGCCGCCGAAGTGGCCGCGATTTCCCAGGGCTTTTTCGAGGCCGGGCGCCGGCTGGGCGGCCTCCAGTCGCTCAACGACCTCAAGGTGGGCGTGCAGCGGCCGGGTGAGGCCGAGGCCCGCACGGGGTTCGGCAACGACCCGAACACGTTCTTTGCCTACGTGTTCCCCGGGCTCGTGGTGTTCGCGCTGATGTTCATCGCGCAGTCCCTCACGATGCGGCTCCTGCGGGACCGCATGAAGGGCCTGCAGCGCCGCATCGTGATGGCGCCGGTGTCGGCGACGTCGGTCGTGATGGGCGGCGTCACCTATCTGGTGGTGGGGCTGCTTGCGCTGCTGGCGTTCCTGGCGCTCATCGGCGCGCTGGTGTTCCGCATCCAGCTTCGGGACCCGCTCGCGCTGGTGGCGATCGGGCTGGGCTTTGCGATCTTCGCCGGCGGGCTGCATCTGCTCTCGAGCAGCCTGGCCCGCAGCGATCGCGGCGCCAGTTTCGTCGGCAGCGTCGTCGTGCTGGTGCTGTCGCTGCTGGGCGGGACGTTCGTGCCGGCCGAAACCTATCCGCCGTTCCTGCGCGCGGTGGCGTCACTGGTGCCTAACGGTGCGGCGCAGCAGGGGTTCATCGACGTGCTGGTGCACAAGATTCCGCTCGCCGGGCTCGGCGGCCGCCTGGCGGTGACGTGGGCCTGGGCGCTGGTCACGATGGGGCTGGCGGTGTTCTTCGAGCGCCGGCGGCTGAGGGTGTGATGCGACACGTGCTCGTCATTGCGTGGTACGACATCAAGCGCGTGTTGCGCGAGCGCGAATCGCTGTTCTGGCTGTTTGTCGGCCCGCTGATCTTCACCGTGTTTTTCGGCCTGCTGTTCCGGCCGAGTCCCTCCGTGCGCCCGACGCTGCGGGTGGTCAACCAGGACACGACCGACCAGGTCCTGCGCGCCGCGACGCCGTGGCTCGAGCAGGACGGCGTCACCGTCAAGCCCGTGCCCGCGGTGGAGAAGGACCGCCTGACGCTGGTGATTCCAGCCGGCGCCGGCGACGCGCTGCAGGCCCAGCAAGGCGTCACCTACACGCTGCACGCCGGTGCCGACGAGTCGACCGCGGAGCGCAACACGCGCTTCAAGATCCAGAAGGCGCTGACCCGGCTGTATCTGGGGCAGCAGGCGGCTGGCGCAGCGGCGACACCGGGGACGACTGCAACACCGGTACCCGAGGGGCCGCTCGTCATCCGCGAAGCGGTGATCGGGGTGTCACGCCGGGAGCAGACGACGGGCTTCCAGCGCAGCGTCCCGGCGTACCTGGTGATGTTCGTGTTCCTCAACTTGCTGGTGTCGGGAGCGGGCATTGCCGAAGACCGCGCCAGCGGCCGGTTACGCCGGATCGCGATGGCTCCCGTGTCGCGGCAGGAAATCGTGCTGGGTAAACTGCTCGGCCGTTTCGCCATCGGCTGGATCCAGATTGTCTACATGCTCGGGTTCGGCCTGATCGTCGGGATCCGGTGGGCCGACCACGGCTGGCTGTTCTTCGCGTTTCTTAGCCTGTTCGCCCTCTCGTCGGCTTCGCTGGGCATCCTGCTGGGCACCCTGTTCAAGGATCCCGACAAGTGCGCCAGCATCGCCGTCTGGGTCGCCATCCTCCTGGCTCCCCTGGGCGGCCTGTGGTGGCCGCTGGAAATCGTGAGCCCGGCGATGCGCCAGCTGGCCTACGCCGTGCCGACGGGGTGGGCCATGGAAGGGGTCAATGCCATGCTGGCCTTCGGCGCCGGCTGGATGGACGTCGCGCCGTTTGCGCTGGGGTTCGTCGCCCTCTTCGCCATCAGCTTTCCGCTGGCCGCCCGCCGGCTGAGGGTCTGAGATTTGACGAGGGCTTAACATTCCGGCCCAACCCGAAGCACACGATCGACGTCCAATAGGGCGTAGATGAACAAACGCAGCATGTCGAGCGTGTGGGCCCGCCATAAGGGCCTGTAAGCGAACAACTGCTGCTGCCTTTGTTCGCTAACAGGCCCTAATGTGCAACCCGGCGTCTGGCGGGTGCGTATTAGTAACCAGACGATCGGACGCGGGTGTAAACTATGCCCGTCTCTCTGCTGCTGCCCATGAGCCTTGCCCGCCTGAGTCTCAGCCTGTTCGGCACGGTCGCGGTCATCTCGACCGTGCTGGCGACGGCGACCATCTGGCTGCTGATCACCGACCCGGTGACCGTCGCCGATGCCGTCGAGACCGGCCAGGTGTCCCCACTGGTTCAGGCCCTGGCCGGCGTCCTCTACGACGCCTTCAAAGGCATCCTCCGCTACCTCTAGGCGCCCCCCCTCGGGGTCAGGTCTGAACTGCGATCTTTTGTCCCCCTTGGGGTCAGGTCTGAACTGCGACATTCTTCCCCTTCCGGTGCCAGGTTCGAGCAGACGAACGTGGCCCCATGAGGGGGAAAACACCTCACTTCAGACCTGACCCCAAGAGGCGCGGTCAGAGGGCCCGGCGCAGGAAGCTGGCGAGGTAGTAACCGTCGAGGTACTTGAAGGGGGCCTTGCCGGTGGTGTAGTGGCCGCAGGGCAGGACGCGCACCTCGGTGGGGATCCCATGGCGGCGGTATTCGCGGACGACATCCCGGGAAAGATGCAGCGGGAATGAGAGGTCGAACAGCGCGTAGACCAGCAGCGACGGCCGGTTGCCGATGCGGTGCATGTAGCTCTGCGGGCTGATGGGCCGCCACAACTCGCGCAGCATCGTCAGGTCGACGTGGCCTTCGAACCCGGCCCGGACGTGGGCCGTCGACAGCCCCTCCCACACGACGTCGGCAAACCACGGGGAGACGTGGTTGAGGGCCATCGCCTTCACGAGCGGTTCATGCGCCCCGGCCAGCATCGACAGGCACGATCCCAGGCTGGTGCCGAGCAGGCCGATGCGCTCGTATCCCTGCTGGTCGAGCCACGCCACCGCCCGCCTGGTGTCGAGCACGGCCTGCCGGCACACCTGGAGCGTCTGGCCGACGTTGCTCGAGACAATGAAGTCGGCGCGCTGCAACTCCCGAGGCATCCGCCGATCGTGGTACGGGAGCGTGATGCGCACCGCGCTGATGCCGAGTTTCACGAGCAGCTTGCACAGCCCGACGTGGCCGCCCTCGTCGGCGTTCCACTGCGCCATCACCACGACGGCGCGGCGCGGCGCCGGCGTGCCGTCCGGACGCGGCTTTGGCGACGCGGGGAAGTAGCGAAGATAGACGGTGTTATTCGCGTCGTGCGGCGTGGTGATCGCGCTGGTGAACGTGATCATCCGCTCATCGGGGCCGGCGTCCGCCGGCGGGGGAACCGTGCCGTACTCACGGGCCGGTTCCACGGCGAACCACGCCTCGGTGTCTTCCATCACCCGGTCGACGTAGCTCTGCACGCGCAGCGACGGATCCTCGTGTCCCTCGAGCTCGTCGTGCGGCAGCCAGTCGGCGCCCCACTCGAACGGCCGGACCACGCGGTTGTTGTCCACCGACGCGAGCTTGCGTTCCCACCTGTAGAAGAGCTGGCTCAGCACCCGATGGCCCTCACGGGAACACCTCGAGACCGAATCACGCTACCACCCGCGGCTCGCACGCCGCCGCCACGGCCAGCAGCGCTTCCGTTTCGTGGCGCCGGCCGACGATCTGGAAGCCGCAGGGCAGTCCGGCGGACGTCGACCCGCACGGGATCGAGATGGCCGGATGGCCGGTGACGTTGAAGAGTTGCGTGAGGCGCAGCATCATGTTGCGCACCGATTCGGTCTTGCCGGCCACCTCGACGGTCGCCGCCCCGATCGGCGGTGCGGGAATTGGCAGCGTCG
>Ga0315283_10001942_pt1 | contig 16982 bp, 17 predicted proteins | sample YL17G09_0_MG_FD_204541 | JGI IMG/M metagenome (GOLD analysis project Ga0315283, IMG submission 204541) | Sediment microbial communities from Yellowstone Lake, YNP, Wyoming, USA - YL17G09_0 | ecosystem: Environmental > Aquatic > Freshwater > Lake > Sediment | place: USA: Wyoming | collected... | reverse complement strand
ACAATTCCAAGATCTAGATCCTAATACAACATCACAAGAATCATTAGAATATATGCAAGAAGAAGTTTCACCATATCAGGGAGATACTAGACAATATACAATACAAACAAATGTTACAACATTTCAAAATGGATTACAAGCATTGGGATATACATTACCAAGATTTGGAGTGGACGGAAAATTCGGGCCCGAAACTCAAGCTCAATTAAAACAATTCCAACAAAAAAATGGTTTAGATGGATCAATTGGTAAAATGGATAGACTCACAGCAAGAAAAATATCGGAATTATTAAAAGTGAATAATGTTACAAATTCCCAGCAATTACAAAATCAATTAAACGCAATATAAAATATTTTTATTTATTTGGAGATTTCAAAAATTTGTTTTATATTTGTCCATTATGAAACATCTTTTAGACTATAACGAAGAAGATCGGAGAAGAATATTCGAAGAATATGTGACCAAGGATACTGAAGCACAGAAGGAACGTGCTCGTAAGGAGATCGAAGCGTGGAATAACCTTAAACCATTTAAAGATATATGGGATGTACCACAAATTCCCCAAGCTACCATGGAGTTACATAAAAATTTCTATGTTCCGTGCTTGATTGCTGCAGGTGCGATTCCTAAGAAAGATCTGATTGATGGACAGGTGTATATTGGAAGACATCGAAGATGTGTCGCAGGTAAGTGGAACACAAGCATTCAGAAATTTCTCTACAACAGAGACAAGTGGGGTGGAATGATTCCAGATGATTGTAATCATTTTGAAGATGATAATGGATTCGCATTATTTGTCCCCATCAAATTAGGAACTGAAGAAGAGTGGAAAGTAAATAAACAATTATAGTTTTCCTATACTTAAAATAGGATGGTGGAGCGGCGACCTTTTTACCTGGTAGCCCCAATAAAAAAGTCGGAATTTCTTCCGACTTTTTTTATTTCTCGAATGTAGGTTTTAGCCATAAACCAGTACGGCTAAAAACATAATCCTTCAGTTTCACATAGAACTCCAGTCTATCTAATGTTTCGGGAGTGCTGAATTTAAAACACTTCAACAATTCTTCTCTGATTCTTTCATCAGATACCACTCCCATCTTCTTATCATAGTCGTAGTCTAATATACAACGACCCATTTCATGAGGTATAATGAAATTCTTTGTTATCGCAAATCTGATAGCTCTCAGAATTCTCAGAGGATCATCATCAAACGTATCCTGAACAGGCAGCGGAGTTCTTAACATTCCTGCTTTAAGATCATGCATCCCGTTGAAGTAATCTATTATTACTCCATCTTCTCTCTTAGCTAGAGCATTCAAGGTAAAGTCCCTTCTCTCCAGATCATCAAATAGAGTCCCTGGTTTGATTATCGGGGTTCTTGTACCCTGTATATATCCAACTTCCTTACGAGCCATTACGAAGTCTGCCACACCCTCATATTTGTGTCCTTCGGGAAATCTTGCCCTTATTGTAAAACAACCAGGGGTTTCTAAGAAGATTTCAAACTTTTCGGCGGTCAGGTAATCACTTAGTACCTGAAACATATCAGAAGCTTCCGTGTAATCCCTTAAAAGTACTTCATTCGGAACGGCAACATAATCGACATCCTTGGACTTGAGCCCCAGGATCTCATCTCTAACTTTGCCGCCAACCTCAAAAAGGTCAAATAATTCAGTCATATCAATTATTTATTAATTTAGTACAAAGATAATTTGTTTTTTCGAGAAAAAAAAATTATATTTACATTATTATGAAAAATACATGGAGAATAATATGCATCAGTGATACACATGGGATTCACCATAGGATGAAATATAATGTGATTGATTATATTGATAAGAATCAAGAAAACATTCTTATTCATGCGGGTGATGTCACAAATGTTGGATCTCAGGATGGAACTCGTCAATTCGTTGAATGGTTTCAGAACCTCAAAGGATTTGGCACAAAAATTTTTATAGCTGGAAACCATGACTGGTCTTTCTATCGCAAGCCAGCGTGGTTAAAACAATATATTAATGACGAAAATCTCAGTCAATCTGATTGTTATTATCTCGAAGATAGTGAAATGACCATAACCGATCCCAAATTTTCGAATCCTATAAAAATATATGGAAGTCCATGGCAAGTACCATTTATGAATTGGGCATTCAACGCGCCCGAAGAACAATTAGCTAAATATTGGGAAAAAATCCCATTAGACACACAGATTCTTATAACACATTCACCAGCACATGGTACTTTGGACACCATCGCAGGAAGACATGAACATTTAGGTTCCATAACATTATCTGAATATATTGATAAAATCAAACCCAAGATTCATATTACAGGTCATATTCATTCGGGAAGAGGTATTACAGAAAAAAATGGAACATTATATATAAACGCGTCAACTGCGACAGAATCATATGATATGATAAACAAACCAATTGTTATTGACTATGATTTTCAAACAAATAAATGGAATTTAATTGATATGTAGAATATGAATTTAGTAACAGTTGTTATCTCAACAAGAAAAAGAGACGAAGAATATTACAAACATGTGAAGAAAATGTTTTCGCATCCGAAAACTCAGATCTTAATGTATGAGAATGAAGGCACAATGTCATTACCTGAAGTTTATAATAAAGGTTTGGAAGAAAGTGAAAATGATATCGTCGTGTTTTTACATGATGATCTTATTCTTCAATCTACTAATATGACTCCAAAAATCGTCAAGATGTTTGATAAACATCCAGAGTATGGAATTATTGGTATTGCAGGAACAACCGATTTAGCCAATGGTAGATGGTGGGAGATCCGTAAATCTATGTATGGTAAAGTTGGTCACACCAAAGATGGTAAAACGTGGATGAATAAATACAACAGTGAATCATTCATTGATAATTTAAAAGATGTTGTTTGCGTTGATGGATTATTCTTTATGGTACATAAACAAAGGATTAAAGAAAAATTTGATACGGACTTCAAAGGATTCCATTTTTATGAAATTCCATTCTGTGTTTTAAATTATAAAGCGGGAGTCAAGATAGGTCTCACAACCAAATTTGAAGTGGTTCATAAGTCGATTGGTATAACAAACGAACAATGGGAAGAAAATAAAAAACAATTTGAAGAAAAATTCAAAGATGTTTTACCAATTAAAATGTCAGGTAATAAAAGCTTTGATGAAAAAATGAAATATTCAAGAGATAGTATTGGCGTAGGTATGGTAACATACAAAGCTCCCGATAGAATAAAACAATCCGCAGCAACAATACCAACTTGGGTTAAAAATTTCGTCATTGTAAATGATGGAACACCATACGATCTTTCGGTTTATCCCGAACACGCGTTTATTATCCAACATCAAACAAATTTATCTGTTGGACAAGCCAAAACCAGCGCAATTAATTGGCTTCTTGAAAAGGGATGTGAACATATTTTCATAATAGAAGATGATATTTTATTACAAACTGAAGAAGTATTTGATGCGTACATCAAAGCGTCACTTGTTTCCGGTATTAAACATCTAAATTATGCTCTACAGGGCCCAGCAAATAAAAAGGGGTCAAAAGGATTCGAAACATTAGAAGATAGGGCATTACAGGATCATCTCAAAGAACCAGCTCCAAGACAGGTTTTAAAATATACTGATGACGTTGAAATAGCATTATATAAAAATTGTGTCGGAGCATTTTCATATTACCAAAGAGAGGCATTAGAAAAAGTCGGAGGATTTGACGATTTCTATAAAAACGCATGGGAACATGTTGACCATACGATGGATGCATTTAGAAAAGGACTCACATCTCCATATTGGTGGTTTGCCGATATCAATAATTCATGGAACTATATTAAAGACATTGAAGGTTGTATTGAGAACTCCACAATTGGCCACACCGATGAGTGGAAAGAAAATTTTAATAGGGGATGGTTACATTTCAAAAAGAAATATGGGTTTGGGCCAACAGAGGTTCCAGACACTAAACCTGAAGGTGTTAGTCAAGCATTAAATTATCTTTTTCAGAATAGATAATATTTATAGACATATGTGTTTTATGAAAAAATTCACGGGGTGGTTAAGTGATTTATTTAAGACTAAGCCATCAAAACCAGCTGTATCGAGAACGCCATCGAGAACGCCATCGAGAACGCCATCGAGAACGCCATCGAGAACGCCATCGAGAACGCCATCGAGAACGCCATCGCAATCAGAAGTGATAATACCATCAACGACGCCATCTCAATCAGAAGTGATAATACCATCAACAACGCCATCTCAATCAGAAGTGATAACACCATCAACGACGCCATCTCAATCAGAAGTGATAATACCATCAACGACGCCATCTCAATCAGAAGTGATAATAACACCAACGAGAACGCCAACAATGACTTTGTCTTTATCGTCATCTCCTCAATGTTTATTTCCGTCAACAAATTTAGTATCGTATTGGAAATTAGATGAGGCTTCGGGAATATTATATGATAGTAAAGGATCATATAATTCCATTAGTTTTGGAGGAACATATGGACAGCCAGGTAAAATAGGAAATAGTATATTAATTGATAATAGTAATGAAAATGTCGCATTACCTGATATGCCTGAATTAACTGTAACCAGTAATTCAAGTATTTCATTTGCTTGTTGGCTTTATCCCATAATTGGAGCACCTCCTTACCAGTATAGCGTATTTTTCGGTGATTGGGATATTGGTCCTGTTTTTTATTTATATAGAAATAACGAAACAACAACTTGGAATGCCAGATATTGGGTAGGCGGCGCCGCGGCACAAATTGCAAATATTACAATAACAAATTTACAATGGTATCATCTTGCGTGGGTAAAAAACGGAAACATAATATCATTTTATCAAAATGGTAGTTTTATGGGTAGTGCGGCAGATCCCGCAACTGGAATTAATAATCCATCTACTATTGTTCTTGGTGGTTCAGGTCCAGACAATGTATCTGGAAGGATAGATGAAGCTGGATTTTGGAATCGAGCACTAACATCAACAGAAGTATCGATTCTATATAATGGAGGCAACGGACTTGCATATTGTGTATCTACTACTCCCGTCCCATCGATAACACCAACAAAAACTATATCAAGAACGCCAACAAAATCATTCGTTTGTAATTTAGTTGTAAATATTAATGTAGTTAATACCTAAATAATTTGTTTTATTCAAATATTTATATTATCTTTGTAATGTTCTTTGAAAATAACGGGGGTGACTTGGAATTGATTTCAGGTATCAAGGGTAAATCGCAAGTAGTCAGAATTCTATCTATGACTTTAAACTACGATGGTAAATTATAGACGGCGACGTATATAAAAACATGGAGATAGCTGGTTTACTAGCTATGTCTGAAGTAGCAGCTTAGTCTCAGACGAAGCGTACAAGGGGTCGGATGAGCCTATCAACAGAATCTCCGAAGGCGGACACGGCTAATTGCGTCAAAAGATCATTTGTGGCTCTGCTTTAGTGAACCACCGATAGTTGCGGATAACAATAGAGATAGGAATCCAATATTTGTCTGTTATGAATAATAGACTAAACTTGTAGTGATTTATTATTGAATCTGGAAGACATGGGTTCGACTCCCATCACCTCCACATAACTTATTGATAATCAGGAAGTTCTTTAATAAGTTCTTCCTTTTTTTTCATATTTTCACTTATAAGTCTACATAATTTCCATGTCATTTCATCAGACATTTCATTTTTCATCCAATTTATTGATCTAGACACCCATCTGATATTATTTTTGGAATATCCTTTACTACTTTCTATTCTATCAACAGATGCAGAAAATATGGGATCTTTTTTTATTTTAGAATACGACGATAAAATCAATTGGACACCAGTAAATTCGCAAATCCCCTTTTGAATATTCCATTGATCGATTAAATCATCAATAGTTATGGTCATTTCAATTTCTCTTTCTATAGATCTGTTATGTATTGTACGAAAATGGTATCGGAATTTAGTGTATTTATCTTCTTGCCTCCCTCCATGATGCTGATAAGCGCCAGGACGAGATTTAGGATCTCCAAAATTTTTAGAATTATGTTTTCCCACACATGATCGGCAGCAAAAATTAGGTCTATTTAATCGATCATTTCGAGTAATTTCACTCATCGGTTTTTCAAATTCAATTCCACAATTTTGGCAAATTGTTTTTCCTGATTTTCTTCCATTAATGCTTCTTTTTCTCATAATAATATTTTATTATAAATATCGTGGAGATGAGTAAAAGTTGTGGAGATGGTGTATTATATTAAATGGGTATAAACAAACAAAGGAGACCGAAATCTCCTTTGTCGAGATAATTAAATCACCCCCTTTTCGTTTATATGCTTTATGGTCATAAATGCGACCAATTCATATACTCTTTATAAATATTATAAGAGGTTAAAACGACCTAGTATTGCCAAGGTTTTTTCATTTAAATTTTGTCTTTTCTTTCCCAATCTGCGGGGTTTTTCCAGTTAGCTTTTTCATATAGTCATTCAACCAAGCAGTTTCAACATCATTCAAAGGTGGGCCAACATATTTATTTCTTCTTATGTTACCCTGGATCTCTTTTGCTCGTTGAGGTGAAACAGGTTGTTTCATTGCTGGTCGTAATGTGGTTTTATTTACTTTTGGAGCCAAAGGTGATAATTTCATTGGTGATCCTGTTGTTGTTGATCCCGGCATTGATACCCCTGTTGATACTTTAGATGGTACGGTTGCTCTCTGAATTAATGTAGGAGCTAAACTACAAATTAATTGAACATCAGCATCAGTAAATCCTTTATCATATCCTTTTCCAAGTTTCTCTAATTTAATCTGTGTTTTTGGACCGAATTTTCCATCTTCAACCAAGCCTAAACATCCTTGTATTTTTCTGATTGCTTCGGACTCACACCCAAAACTATATGTTCCTGTACAAGGTTTATACCCAGCACCTCCACCAGTCGTTTCATCCGGTTTATCTGTTTGATCTGTTTTATTTTCTTCTCCTAATTTTTTCGCAAACTTTTTAACAAGATTTCTAACTGGTACATATATTCTATTCCATGTTGATGATATATCGATATCAGCATCAAGCCATTCAAGTAGATCACCGTCTCCTTCATTCTCATGATCTTCGTTAAAGGTAGCGATTAAAGCCGATAAGTCAGATATTGTCACTAAAGAATCAAACACACTAAAAACTAATTTATTTCTAGTACCAAGTCCTTTCATCGCATTGTATAAATCATCAGATAATTCTTGTATTTGATCGTCACTCAATCCTCTATCAACCTGATCAATTTTATCTTTATTGGTTTTCACATATTCAAATAATTTTTTGGTTTTTGGATATGCTTTGTCTTTATCAACTAACCATAATACTAATGGAGTTAAAGCCAAAGCTGCTGCCCCCGCGATAGCAGCTGTCGCCATCGCCCCCGCTGCCGCCAAACTAGCCCCAGGCATCATAGCTAATCCTAATCCAGTCGCTCCGCCTTCTATTGCCGCAACAGAAGTTGCTGTGGCGCCATAAATACCGCCAGCAACGGCTCCAAGTCCTGCTGCACCGCCTGTTGCCATAGCGGTTTTTCCGGCAATTCCCCCAGGTGATTCTAATTGTTCTTCAAGGGTTCTTGATAAATCGTAATTCATCATCAATTTGATTCTCTGTAACGATTCTTCGGGTGTTAGTTTTCTTTTTATCATATTAAGCTCTTGGTTTTATCGTATTACCCGCTAATTGTGCCGTATTCTGAGCTGGCGCTAAATTAGTAGTTTGTTTAAGATTTGGTGGGGTAATTGCTGTTGGATTAACTTGTCCACGAACTTTTTGAATAACTTGCATTATGCTGTCATTTGTAAATCCATTAGCAAATTCAGGAGCCAATTCTTTAATTTTACCATCTGTTACTGGACCCCATTTTCCATCTTGAGTTAATCCCAGTGCCTGTTGAACTTGTGCAATTCCGCTACCTTGTGTTCCATATTTAAATGGACTGTCCTCGGTTCCTTTAGCGAATGGCCATTGTTTTGTTTGTGTTGGTGTATCAACAGGTCCTTTGATTGGATCGGGTTTCGTAATATCCTCAGTTGGCATCACACTTCCTGGTAATTCTTTCCCATATTTTATTCTATATGCCTCTTTAACTGCTTCAAGACCTGGTTTTCCATTATTTGTATAAGCACTCATCCCATTAACTATAGCTTCGGCTTTAGAATAATATTTATATAAACTGTCCACTATACCGTTAATAAAATTCTCACTTACTTCAGATGGCACTGTTGAAACCCATCTTTTTTGATTCGGATCCCATCTTGAGGTAGCGGTATCTGATTGTTCAGTAAGAGTCTGTGATGAATCATAATTCATCATAAATTTAATTTTCTTTAATGACTCTTCAATTGTTTGTTTAGGTTTATTCATTTTCTAATTTATATATAAATATCAGTTATTATTAATTATTTCAATGGATTTGCTTTTCCTCTTGTTAATGATGAACCAACAGTATCAGACCATTTTGTTACTGCGATTTGATTTGCTGGTCCTCTTGTAACTCCACTTTCCCAATGACCAACTTCTGGATATGGTGGATAATCAGCAGCTCCAGGACTAGTTCCAGCATCATCTGATGTTGTGGATGATGTGGATGAAGACGCAGATGATGTTGCGGACGATGGTGTTGATGGTGTTGACGGCGTTGATTGATTAGTTGTTGACGGTGATGTTAATGATGCCGCTTCATCAAATTCTTTTTTCTTTTTATGTTTTTTAAGAATATTTCTTAATTGCGATTCGGTTACTATAACTTTCATACCATATAAATACTAAAAAACATTGAATTTGTATTGTATATCCAAAATAATAACTATATTTGTGCTAATTATAAATGATAAACACATGAAAAAATTATTATTTTTATTATTAATTCCACTTCTTTTTGGTTGTGACCCATATATAGAATACATTGATCCACATCTTAGCGGGGGGGTATGGACATTCTTTGATTACGATATTATTACCGAAACAATTCCGCCAGAATTAATATATGAAACAGACACCATCTGTCTCGGAGGATTAAATTATAGATTCACACCAATTGACAAACGATTTATTAAGAATCAAACTAAATGGGAATTTGATGACAATAGTTTTTCATTATATTGTGATGAATCTCATATTCGATTTGATGTGATATATCCACCTTATACCATTGATGAAATTGAAATAAACAAACTGAGATATGAATATATGATAAATACAGCATACCCAAGTAGACTGATGTTATTAACCTCGCCAGTCATGACAGATTTATATCTGATAAATGGAAATGAAATCATAGGTGTTTCAGTACAAATTCTATTGAAATTTAAGAGAGAATAGTTATTCGTTATATCTCCAAATATATCCGCCAGATGTTTTGTGATGTTCCCGATTGTTGCACACTTTACTGATATGACCAATGTTTAACACTTTCTCAGCACTTCTAACTGAATTCCATTCTTTAATTAAAATTCCGCCTATTGAGTATTGAACAACGGGCTTTCTATATGTTTTCATAATATTAATTTTTGTTGGGTGATTATCATCACTAAAATACCAAATAAACCCACCTGCACTTAATAATTTTTTATGACAACAAGTCGAAATTGAATGAATTTTTAGTTCCGATTCTGCTTCTTTTATACTATTCCATATTTTTATAAAATCCCCATCTAATGAATATTGTAAAACTGGTTTAGATAATTTTTTTAAAGTTTCATTGGAAGGTTTTTTTCCATAAGATGGATTATTTTCCCCTCTTAATTTAAGAGAACATTTATGTTTATGATCTTCTGTTAACTTTCTTCCGTAATTAGGATTATTAATACCGCTACCTGTGCCATTTCCTCCCACAGTATTCTTAGTTAATTGAAATCCCCAAGATTTAAAAAGAGATATATAAAATATTTCCCAAAATTCCCATTCTGATGATGGAACTTCGTCTATGATTTCTATTAATGGAATAACATTTCTTTTTAAGAGAGATAATATCCATCTGTTTTTTCGAGTATTTATTCCTTTTTTAGCTTCAGTTATATGATCTTTTACTCTTCTTTTTAGATATGATGTTTTACCAATATATCTTATGTCATGGTTTTCATCTGAAAGAGAATATATAAATGTGGCATCATTATTAATCATCATATATTGAATTATCAATTAATGCATATTTCTTTATAAGTTGGCCAGCAATAGCGTTACTTTCGTCCTCGATTGGGCCGCCGATATCGGGTGGTTTCACTTTTAATTTACCGTCTTCCCATTGTTTATGATGAGTCATTTCATGAGCAATACTTCTCATTATATCAACCATCATTCTATCTTTGGCATATACTTTGATTATTTTATTTTCTTTGGTATAATCGTAATTTGCCGTGGTTTTTATCGTTTTTCTCGTGTTCAAAAGAGCAATAGTTGGAACATGTTTGATCTTCAATTCTTTTTTAATGAATTTAACAAACTCCTCAAGTTTTTCTTTATTATCATCTAATAATTCCATGTTACGCTAAATTGGGTTCTACCGATACTGGATTCATAGCAATACCACTATTATCTAATATTTCATAGTGTAAATGTGGGCCAGTTGATAATCCACGCATTGGATCATTTTTTCCTCCTCCAGAATAACCTATTATCTGTCCCTTTTTAACTTTAACACCTTTCTGAACATTCAATTTACTCAAGTGACAAAATTTTGTTTCCATATTAATATGATCCAATTTTATAAACCCGCCACAAGGATTTGGTGATGTGTCACGAGAATCTATAACTATTCCATCTAATGGAGCATATACTGGTGATCCTGATCGTGTAGAGATATCAACGCCTTTATGATTTTTACTGGCTCCAGCAATTCCAGTGTTTCTATTTCCAAATGAACTGGTAATTGGATTTTTATGACCTAATGGATGCATCATCTGATTACCACTAGGAATAGTTTTAGCAAATTTAGGCTCAGAAATGGAATTATTTGGACGAATATTATTTGATATATCATTAATATTTGCATTTTTATTCGTCATCAAAGTTTTAATCATTTTTGTTAGATTCGGAGCCTCTTTTTCAAAATCCACATCGTTTAGTACAGGGTTTGGTATATTACCTTTTAAGTTCTTAGATAAATCATCAAATTGTTGTTCTGTTAATTTAACCTTCATATTAACTAATCATATCTATATAATTATATTGTTTTTGGTATTTATGCATATAATGTCTATAAATTTTTTACTTCAGGCTATTAGGATCATTCACATCGGTAGCTACGACGATACTGAGCTAAGAATGATATATGATTATTTGAGAAACCTTGACAATATCGTATTAAATGATTATTTTAACTCAAATCAAGTTTTACATTATAATAATGACCTGGAACTTTGTGTCGAGGTGATTATTAAAATGATCAAAATTTTAGAAGATAGAGAAGAATATGAGAAATGTCAGATCTTATTAAATAAAAAAGAAGAGTCGTTAGACATAATGAAAATAAAAAAAATTGAAAAATATGAGCACATTTAAAGTAACTGAAGAGGAAAAGGCCGAAATTCGTAGACAACACGAAGAAGCAACGAAAAAGTTTTATCAAGAAAAGGCAGATGATAATGCTGGATTGAAAAAAATTGAGAAACCTCAAGAAGAAAAGCCAAAAGAAGAGTCAGGTAAGTAGTTGGTTCTTCAACTATTAATTTTCTCTTCTTTCTTCTGGTTTATAATACACTATTCTCTCGTGCCAAATTGGAGAGGCCAATAGTAATCCCGAATGTATTTCTCCATTTTTTGTTAATTGATATATATGTGAGCTCCATGTTTGTTCGAATGGATGCGCCCATGTTGTGTCAATAAACATTTTCTTATTTCCTGCTTTGGAAACAATCATTGGCCAATTACAGTAATTAACATCACCAATCAAATACGCCACACCATCACATACATTCACATGTTTATATTCGGCTAGTGGTGAATTTGGGTCTAATCCTGTTACAGGTAATTTATTATAATCTGGCCAATCACGATCACGAATAGTTTGTGGTATATTATACCAAGGAAGACATTTATCGTTATCAAAATATACTTCAGTAAATGATAATTTTAAAAAATCAAATTTTTCTTTCATTATTATTTTATGAAGAATTTCATAAAGATTTGGAATATATTTTCTAAATCCATTTCTACAAAATTCCCCATTTAATTCTGGCGGATTAACAGTCATATCATCTTCAAAGAAAAACATATAATCAGCATCTGATTCGTGAAAATGTTCGGCGGCTTTCTGTCTACCCCCGCATATTCCTGTGTTATCGTCCATTTTAATATATTCCATATTATACCTTTCAGCGAGAACCTTATTATCCACAACAGCCTCCTCAGATGTGGAATTATCAATCAAAACTAAATGAGGTTTAGATAACCATTCTGGAACTTTTAACATTGAAGATATTGTATGTAGAAGTTGTTGTGGAAAATTAAATGTTAGAATATAAAGATTAGTTTTAACATTTAATAAATCCTGTTTAGTTACGACCCGCTGAACATTTTTTTCAATGAATGGTTCCAGAACAACTGTATCGGATATAAGATCTTGAATAAATTTAACTATTAGTCCATTTCCATCTAATGCGTATCTTTTATATATGTGAGGCTCAGCATATGACATAAGAGCAAAAATACTTTCTTCTGTCCCCATTAGCCCTTTATTGAGTGTATTACCTAATGTTGAATAATAAGTTGCATTAGCTTGATTAATTATTTCCTTTGTTCCACCAAATAACCCACCACGACACACATATTTCACAGGTTCACCCGCAATATCACACATAGCGGGATAATTAAATCCATGAATTTCATCGGTAGCTTCATATGGATATGATAAAAATAAAAATCCATTTAAATATGGATTTATTTTATCCAGCGCCCTATTTTCAACTAAAAATCCTTCCCCAACAGTATTAGTGATGCCAGCATCAAACCACATAAAATATTCGGTATTAAATGGATTCCATATTGTGACATCATTAAGTAAAAACATTTTAGATTGAACAATTGGATTATAATACTCCAATGTTGCCTGAGGGCTGGTTTTTAACCACCCACCTTCACCCGTTGAATTATACCAGTTGGGATTATTTCTCATAGCTTGGGTTTTAACCCAAAATGGGTCATAAACATTTTTAATATATTCTAATTCCGCAATTTTAACATAAGTGTTTTCTTTAGTTCTTTTTTCCCAAACTAAATACTCATATTCTTGTGGAATATAAATAAACATATTAACAGGAATCTCTAAGAATTTTTTAAAATGTTCAATATAGTGAGTAAAATCTCTTCCTTCCCTTCCGATGTTCCATAATCCTGTTACTACTGTAAGATCACGATTTAAAATTTCAATTTCTTTTCCATTTAAATAATTAAGTAATTTCATTCTATCGTCGACGCTTAAAGACTTAACCAATGGTTTTATTTGATCATATCCTATTATTTCCTCTTTAGTTGGTGACCCCACCTTTTCTTCCGGAGCAACCGCATTAATTTCGTCCCACACCGATTGAGTTACCGCATCAACATCTTGCCCGATTTCCGTAACATATCCATTATTTGTTAACTTATCAATCGTCAATTGTTTTTCTTCGTCACTCAAATTAATATACTCTAATCGAATAAAAGATGGTTTATATTTTTCCAAATCAACCTGTTTGAATATTTTCCAATCATATCCTTCGGCATCACATATAAGAATATCAAAGTTTACGATATTATGTTTTTTCAGCGCCGACTCAAAAGTTAATCCATTAACTCTCACATCGACACCAAAATTTTTCTTCACATCAATATCTCGTTGATAATCACTTCCAAATCCATTTTTTAATGGGTATATTCCACTCATTCCTTTATATCCTGGATGTAGTTGTTCCCGTTCAATGACATCAGGAGGAATAGTTAACATCACCACTTCGCCATCATTTTCAGTAATTGCACATTGTTCAAATATGTAATTATTTCTATCTTGAAAATTCTTTTTAAGTTCTTCGTATAGTGCTGGAATGGGTTCTATTAATAATGCTGGCCATTTATACATATCAAGAAATCCTCTGGTATCATCAAAATTAATACCGTCCATCGCACCAATTTGTATAACAAAAGCATCCGTTTTGTTTTTTCCTATATGATGTAGTGTTTTCGAAATCAAGTCCATATTTTAATTTTTTTAATAATTTATTTATCCCATTTTTTAGGAGTATAAAATCTACCACCAATTGGTAATGCTAGTAATCCAGGATGATTACATCCAGTTTCATGAGCGCTGCTTGATGTATGTCTTAAAACGGGAAAACTTGTTACTCCGCCATATGTATCCCATCCTTCTTTTGTTTGAAAAAGATGAACATCCTTTTCATAAGGAACAACCATTATTTTTATACCGTGATCTCTGAAATATTTACTCACCAGCACATCATCAGAATATGTTTTCCCGACATAATCAATAAAGAAATCTTCTTTAAAATATTTTTTCTTATATGACGCTGATTTATAATGTTGAAATGATTTCACTTCTGTAATTTCAGTAACACAAAGGACCCACGAATCTCGTATATCCCCATGTGATGTTGGTGTTACAGGATCTCGTCCTTCATACACTATGGCACTATCTTTTAATAGTTCATGGTATTTTCTATGTTCTTTAATCATTTCAGGATGATAAACTAAATCATCATCGAGCGCCAATATCAACGTTTCGGGATTTTTCACTCGATTTAATGTGGGTATCATCTTTGTTGGCGGGCCCACATCTTCAGTTCTAAAGATCTTCAAATGTGGATATTTTAATTTAAGTTCATGTAACCAGTTAGGAATAATGTATGGCGATTGAGTTATATTATATATTTCCGGAATATTAAAATGAACCTCATAGTCACTATCTTCTTGCTCGCACAATGATATAATCGTTGACATAATTGCTCTATCATCTGATTCGGCTAATCTTTCAGGTACGGTTGTTAATGAAATAATAACCGAAGGCTCGGTTTCACTTCCATGATCTATTTTTACTTCGATATACCCTTCTTTATATTTAGAATTAATTTCATTTTTAATATTAATCCTAATTTTATTCATATCCCTAAGTTTAAGAGCTCGTCGTCCAACTTCTTCCAATCCTAAAATATCCTCATTCTCTCTACGAATATCCCCTTCTAAATCCCATATCTCACCATGTAATCTATATAATTCGTCAATATATGACTGAGTATCTTTATAGTCTCGTAACGCATTAAATAAATCAGACAATTCCTTTGAATTATCGGTTTTCCCTCTTTCCGATTTTAATTTACAAATCGTATATCTGTCGATAATATCACCAACAGACATTTTCACATTATTTGGTTTATCAATAGGTTTTGGAGTATACGGCGTTTTATATATTTTTTTAGGTTTCGCGAATGTTAATTTATTATCCTCTTCGTCTTGGCGATTCGGTAAATCTATTCCTTCAATTGGATAATCTTGATAATCCCATTCATACTTCTCAACAAATTTTTTGTTAATTAATGTTAATTCCATGGTTTGCGGAATTAATTCATTTTCATACTCAAACAACTTACCCCAATTATTTCCATGTATATGACACAGGATAAAATGTTCATTGAACCTATCCATAATCGTCATCAAATCATTTCTGCGTTCTTCGAGTGGTAAATCATGAACCTCCAATATAATTCCCATTACTCTTTCTGACATTAAAGGAATATCGGTTTTTAAAAAATAATCATACTCCCCTCCCTCAATATCGATTTTTAATAATGTATATCCCGTTGTTCTTAATTTATCATAATCATAATGAAAATCTTTACACATATTATCATACCCCAATCCATGTGCAAAATAATAACACCCAACATCTGCCCATCTTTGTTCGGTTTGTCTCCACCCTTCACCTTGGTCTTTTAATCTCCATGGCTCTGGCTCTCGTATGGTGTGATCAAAAAGATACACAGGTATTTTATATTTTGAGCCAAAACTCTCTTCAAATCTTGAATCATTACCAACCCCATATGTGAACAACGCCGAGCAATTCTCCAACACATAAGTTGGCACAACATATCCCCCATCATCATCTGGGCCAAATCTTTCTTTAGGCATAAAAACATTATAAGGTCTTAATAACTCAATAAATCTTGGAGCGGGAGCAATAGTAAATTCTGGCTCAATATCGACGATAGGTGGATTAACATTTTCCATAATTATTTATAAAATTTTTTAATTTATTCATTATTGTGTGTTTACTTTATATTATTTATTCGTGGTAAGAAAACATTTATGTCTTTTTCAACATATTCAGGTCTAATATCACAAAGAAATTTTGATATTTTTTCCTCTTCTCTTCCATGATTTCCACCAAATGCATATCCACTTGCTTTAAATTTATTTCTAATCAATGTTCCACCAGATTCTGGATACCCTAATGGACGAACAATTGGAAATGTTTCGGTTGGTTTATATCCGCACTCATCAATTATTGGTCTTAAATCGGTTTCTTTATCCCACACAACGCAAAGCGGAACATGTTCATGTAATTTCATATAATATCCAATTATTGGATCATCTCCATCTGCCAATGAGAAAAGTTCTTCATTAAAATCATCCTCAAAAAATCTTCTCCAATATCCTACCGAGTGCCAATGGCCAGGAATCATCATAAAACAATCACGATTTACCGGAAAGAGTATGTCATCTGGACGATATACATATTTTGTCACCCCATTTACTGTCCATATTCTTTTATCAACCGCCATATCACCTCTAAAACATATGGCATTATGTGGATGTTCATTTAATTTTTTCACATGATATTCTAACATTTCCTCATGATAATAATGGTCATCGTCGCATGCAATGATAATATCGTCTGGATCAGTTGCGTATTTTAACGCCCCATATACTTTAATAATTGG
>Ga0315283_10001937_pt1 | contig 16995 bp, 16 predicted proteins | sample YL17G09_0_MG_FD_204541 | JGI IMG/M metagenome (GOLD analysis project Ga0315283, IMG submission 204541) | Sediment microbial communities from Yellowstone Lake, YNP, Wyoming, USA - YL17G09_0 | ecosystem: Environmental > Aquatic > Freshwater > Lake > Sediment | place: USA: Wyoming | collected... | reverse complement strand
ATCTGAACGCACCCCACAGCCCGGGGAAGAGCAGCAGGGAGAAGATGATGACGATGAGAAGAGCGAAAGCGCCCCGACCCCTGCTGCGACCTTGAGCGGTCGGGAAGGGTTTGGAACTACCGGTTACCGGGGGGAAGCAGGTGAGATCCTGCACGACTATGATGGGGAACTTTCCTCGATCTTTTTTATGCAGGTAGATCCTGAAGGAAACTTGATTGGCAGCGATTCGGTTGTTCCCCCGCCAATCCACCCTATTATTGACCCGGAAAACATCCCCTCCTCGGAAAGATACAGTTTCCTGACGGTGAGTGACTCAGCGGGTAACTTGATCAGGCTGTTGACCTTCACCTTACCCCCTGGTGCACCCGCAAGGTACTTTCAGTTTGGCCGGCCGATCGCAGACCAGATGCGCCTGTTGCGCGAATACCTGATGGGTTTGCTGATCCTGAGTGGGATCAGCCTCGCGTTGATGGCATGGGGAAGCTGGGTGGTCGCCGGACGTTCGATCCGCCCCGCCCAGCAAGCGCTGGAACGCCAGCAAGAGTTCGTGGCGAACGCGAGCCATGAGCTGCGCACCCCGCTGACCCTCATCCGCGGGACAGCCGAGCTTGCGGAACGGGATACCCGCGACCGGAAGATGAAGACCGCCCTGGGTGAGATCGTTCAAGATACCGAGTACATGAGCGGAATGGTGGAAGATCTACTACTGCTCTCGCGAATCGATAGTGGGGCACTCAAATTCAACCGGGAGCCTTTTACCGTTCAGGAGGTTCTGGAAGAGATCGAGATAAAGGCCAAGAAGTTGTTGAATGGAAAAGGGATTCGCCTATCTGCACAAAGCGAACCCCTCACCGCTTTGGGGGATGGGCAACGCTTGCGCCAGGTGCTTTGGATCCTGGTCGACAACGCCGCGGAACACAGCTCCACAAACGGAGAAATTCAGCTCGAAGCGGCAACGTCCGGGAAAAATGTCAAAGTAAGTGTGTGCGACAACGGGCGCGGTATACCGGAAGAACACGTCGGGCATGTTTTTGATCGTTTCTACCAGGCCGACGACCGCGCTGATCGGAAAGGCGCCGGGTTGGGACTCTCCCTGGCAAAGTCGCTCGTCGAGGGAATGGGCGGCAGGATCGAATTGAAGAGCAAGGTGGGGAAAGGTACCCGGGTGGATATCTACCTTGATCGGGCGTGATATAATCGCGATTAATTGAAACCCGTAGCTCAGTGGTCGCGCAGCACTCCCGTAGGGAGTAAGAGCGAGCGGGGGTTGAAAAATTTGAATAGGGGGCCCGTAGCTCAGTGGTTAGAGCGAGCGGCTCATAACCGCCAGGTCGCTGGTCCGATCCCAGCCGGGCCCACAATTATTTTATTCTAAGAGTATTACCCATTCCAATAAAATTTTGGTAGAATTTGTGGGTTCGGCTACTGCCGGAATCCCTTATCTCTGGGGGTAAACAGGAATCGCCTCGGGCGACGAAACTTATTTTTGAGAAAAGCATGGAATTATCTGATCTAAAACATTTCTTTATCGGCGATCCATTCCCGTCGAGCCGGGAATCCCATGAGCGGTTGGATAAGATCCGCGGGCTGGCGATTTTTGCATCGGATACGATATCCTCCAATGCATACGCCACCGAAGCGATCATGACCGTGCTGATCATCCTGGGCAGCGGTGCCCTGGCGATGACCCTGCCGATCGCGCTGGCAGTAGCCGGGCTGGTACTTCTGGTGGTTTTTAGTTATATCCAGACCATCCTTCATTACCCGGATGGTGGAGGATCCTATACCGTTGCGAAGGATAACCTGGGCGAGCTACCCGCGCTGATGGCTGCCGCTGCGCTTTTAGTGGATTACATCATGACGGTCTCTGTTTCCACGGCTGCCGGGGTGCGCGCAGTCACATCCGCATTTCCCGAAGCGTACCCGTACCGGATATTAATCGCGCTGGTATCGGTTTCACTGATTGCATGGATAAACCTCAGAGGCGTTAGGGAGAGCGGCGCAGTCTTTGCCGTGCCCACCTACGGATTTGTTTTAGGGATGCTGGTGATGCTTGCCATCGGCATGGCCCGTTACTTTGGTTGGTTTGGCGCGGCTCCCCTTATTTATAACTCAGAGGTCGTACCCCCGATGACCTCCCTGGCAGGATTCGCCCTTATCTGGTTGGTGCTGAGGGCTTTCTCGGGAGGCTGTACCGCATTGACAGGCATTGAAGCGATCAGCAACGGGGTCAAGGCATTTAAGAAACCCGAATCAAAAAATGCAGCCACCGTCATGGTGGGAATGGCAGTGATCGCCATGGTCCTGCTCATCGGAATCGCTTTCCTTTCAACAAAGTTGAACCTGGTGCCGGAGGAAAGCGAAAGCATCCTTTCTCAACTCACCCGTGATGTAACCGGTACTGGCCTCATTTATTTCTGGGTGCAGATTTTCACGGCGGGTATTCTATTCATGGCTGCCAACACCGGATTCCAGGATTTTCCCCGGCTCTCTTTTTTCCTGGCCCGGGATAACTACCTGCCCCGCTGGTTCCAGAACCGGGGAGACCGGTTGGTGTTCAGTTCAGGGATCTTCGCCCTGGCTCTGATCTCCGGTGTGATGCTCATCATTTTCCGCGCAGACGAGATTAAGATGCTGCCCCTGTACGCGCTAGGGGTAATGATGGCTTTCAGCCTTTCGCAGAGCGGGATGTTCCGGCTGATGGGCAGGATCGCTCACCTGAAACCGGGCGAAACCCTGAAAACCCAGGTGACCACGATACATTATGAATCCGGCTGGCATTGGAAGCGGGCGGTCAACGCCGTGGGTGCGGTGGTTACGTTTGGAGTTTTCCTGATACTGCTTTTAACTAAATTCCTGGAGGGTGCCTGGATAATTGCGATCATTATCCCCCTGGTCATATCTTTCTTTTACACAGTCAACAAACATTACGAACGCGTTTCGCACGCCCTCAGCACCCATGACCTGGACCCGAAGAATTTCTCCGGTGTTGCGGACGTGGTGATCGTACCCATCGCGGATATCCACCGCGGCTCCCTGCTGGCGCTGGAATATGCCAAACGGCTTTCGAAGGATGTGCGCGTGCTTTCGATCGTCTCAGACCAGGCTTCCCGTGACCACATTATGGAAAGATGGGAGCGGTTTTCCGACTGTACATCCTGCACTAAGCTAGAATTGGTGAACTACGATTTCCGCGACGTGCTTACCCCGATTGTGGATTACATCATCCACGTCAACACTGTGGAATTCCCTCACAAGCTGATCACAGTTGTGATCCCCGAGTTCATCCCCGAACGCTGGATAGCACGCTTTTTCCACAACCAGACGGCATCCCAACTGCGCTGGCGGCTGCGCCAGTTCAAGGATATCGTCATCATCGAGGTGCCGTTCAAGATCGACTCGGATATCTAACCGGAAAGTTGATTTATTGAAAAGTTGATTAGTCACATCTAAACCGGGGCAACCCGGTTTTTCTTTTTTCTGATCTTCAGCACGGCGATTTTGGTCGGGTGATTGAATGGAACGGGATCCAGCGGCGGGCGGCGAATAATGGTCTGCGGGTATCCGGTCACATCCTCCGGAATCGGGAGGATATGGGCAACTTCCAGGCAGCCGTCCTCACCCAATTTTTCCAGAGTTTGCATATACTCTTTGCCGCTCAGATATAGAGAATTATTTATCGAAACCAAATAACCTCCATCCTTCACGAGGGGACGGACTTTATTCACCAAACGGACGACATCCTTTTGGATATTTAATGAAGAACCTGAGAAGGACGAAAAGAAGGGAGCGTCCAGAATAACGCAATCGTACTGTGCAACTTGCTTGCGCAGACGGCCGACGATGCGAAAGAAATCCCCGATCAGGAAGTCAGTAGCTCGGACCGGGAAACCATTCAGGGTATAAGTTGTACCAGCGAGGGAAAGAAACTTGCTTGAAAGATCAAGCTGCACCACCCGCTCGGCACCCCCGGCCAGCGCAGCGGCTCCCAGGCTGCCGGTGTAGGCAAAGCAGTTCAACACACTCCAATCCTGAGAATGAGTCTTCAACCAACTGCGCAGTTCCCGTGTATCCAGGTAGAAGGATGCGTCCTGGTTCAACTGAAGGTCAAGGGCATAATGCACCTGATTTTCCAGGATTTGCCCAGCTGGCGCAGAACCATAGGTGATTATTCCTCGCCGGAAGGAAGGGTCTGTGGAGTGGCGGGTCTTGACCAGGACACAATCCACCCCAGTGAGGCGCTTGAGTAGTGCATCCTGGATTTCGGGGAGGAACACTGCGAGTGCTTCGGGTGGGTCAGTGTGGTTAAAAAAAACAAGCGAACTCGCGTAACGGTCGATCACCAGGTCCACGCTGCTCTCATAAAAACCGTTGAAAAGGCGGTATGCGCCAGCAGGATCGGTAAGACCGGCGTGCGGGCGGAGGTCAACACAAGCGAGGATTTGCTTTAATATATTTTTGTCCATAATCACATAACCATCCCGTGTTATACCCGAAACTGAAGAATACCAAAAGGAGAAACTGGCGCGATCATGTCCGGAAAAGGGTAGAATGGACGGGATTTCCCCTATTGGAGACGCATTCCTGATGACCGAAACCAAGCAGCTCGAATTTGAACATAAGGGTATACCAATCCCCTATCGTTGGCGGATCTCCTCCCGCGCCAGGCGCTACCGCGTAATGGTTGGTCCGGGCGGCGTTGAAATGGTCACCCCAGAGGGCGTCAGTCAGGCGCAGGCGGAGTTATTTTTGAAGCAGCATGCCGAATGGGTACTGACGCAGCTGGAGCGGGTGGAAAAGCTGGAAAGTAAGCACCGGCCTCCTAATGCAGCGATGGCGGATATTCATTCTGGAATGATCTTCCTCGAAGGGAAACCCGTAAGGTTGGATTTCAGAAAAGATCCGAAGTTGAAGACGCGGCTCCGGGTGGAGGAAATCCCGGGATGCCTGCGCATCAGTACTCCAAAGACAGGGCGGGAGGGTGCGGAAGCTGCTTTGGAAAGTTTTTTAAGGAAGAAAGCCGCGCAATTGATCACGGGCAGGGTGACGATCAAAGCAGGGGAAATGGGACTGAATCCCGGGCAGGTGACCATCCGCAGCCAGAAAACCCGTTGGGGGAGTTGCTCCAGCCGGGGAACGTTATCCTTCAACTGGCGTCTGGTCATGGTTCCGCTGGACGTGCTGGATTATGTGGTCATTCATGAATTGATCCATATAGGAGAACATAACCACTCGAAACGATTCTGGGAGAAAGTTTCTGCTTTAGAGCCAAGATATAAAGATCACAGGCGCTGGCTGAAGGAAAACCAGTCCTATTTGTATGATCCGTTGATCCGGTGAGAGATTACGGCGTGTAGGTGATCACGAACGGGGCTGTCTGGGGAAGCTCAACTTCGGAAGACATACTGGAGAAAGTTCCGGTATATTCACAGGCAGGATCCACGATCGGGCTATCGCAGGAAACGCCCACGATATCAGCAATCCAGGTGCCGCCTGAACCGGGAGGCAGGAAGGCATAATAGATTCCCAGTTCGTCCGTCATGGCATCCACGCGGCGACCGAGATTCTCTGCACCCTGGTGAACCGCGAAGACAACGCCCTGCACGGGGATATCATCCGGGCCGACCACTTTGCCGGTAACGATGTAGCCGTTATCGATCTTGAACACCGGTAGTTTGTCGGTTTTCGATTCCGCTTTTACAAACTCTGCAGCGACCCATCCGGTAAGATCCTCTTCGGTACGAACCAACAGCCATTCGCCACCCTGAGACTGGCCATAGGCAATCATCAGGGTATCCTTGTTGAATTGCTCCACGGCGTCATACAACCTGGCTGGTCCCTTTCGAAGATTGATGGAATCCACATTAACAAGGACAGGGATAGGCGAAACGGGAGAAGGTGTCCCCGTGACGGTGGGAATTGGCGTCTCTGTGGGCGTCGGCTTGGGTGGGACTGGTGTTTCAGTGGGCACCGGTTGGGTGGACGTTGGCGGGATGGCAATGGTGGGGGTCGGTTCCGGTTTGGCAAGCTGTATACACCCGGCAAGCAAGATAACAGAGAAGAATATCAGGGGGAGGGGGTGAGTGAAATGTTTCATCGTTTCGTAAAGTTTTTAGATTGACTGGCGAGCCGCCAGCGGTTGACCAGCCCGTTGAATTCGATGGTGAAATGGGAAAGATCGGGTTTTTCGGAACCCTTTTTCGGGGCAGCGATAAGTTCTTTGTGAATTATGTCAGCCAATTCCTGGGTGAAACCTGTCTCGCGGATTTGATCACTCCAGGTTTTCTTTTTCTTGTCTGTAAAAGGCACACTCTCAATAAATTTGAGGATCTGTTTTTCTTCAGGCATGTTATGGGCGGGCATCAAATGGCTCCTTTTCCCGGGAAGGGGATCTCGCTCCCTTAAATATTACCATAGCTTGAACCCATGTGTTTCTTAAAGATCCTAGGAGGAGATTAAAATGTTAATGGCGTGATCCCTCCCGGCATCTGCTGGAGGTAGGGAGCCAGGGTGGCAACCATAAATACACCAAACAGAACAACAATCACGATAACGACAGCCGCCGGAATGAGAATCACTGCGGTTGCTTTTCCAGCTCCAAGGTTATGAACTGCATTAATTGAAATCCCAATCAGAACAAGCATATAAATGCTTACAGGTATCGCGAGAAAGGTTCCAACGACCGGGAGCACGGCCAGTACCGCGGAGATCACTGTGAGGGGAACATAAAAGGTGGATACTGCGAATGCGACTTCTTTGAAGGTTCCACTTCCCCCAAAAAGCCTGGCGAGGAGATGGTAGATGCCTGTGGAAATAATGAACCCGAGCACTCCCAGCAGAGCAATGACCGGTGCACAGCAGATCAGTGACATTATTGAAGCAGTACCGATCAAAGATCCCATGGGACCGAATTGGTTTGCGTATTGTGAAGAAAGTGCTGAAAATGAGGGAGCTCCGAAGAGCGCTTGAAGCCCGACAGAGATCAAATATGCCAGTAAGGATGCCATCCCTACCCAAAGGTAGGGGCTTCGGACAGACTTGGGATCCTGGAGCAGTTCCCGGAACGTGGCTACCGAAGGTTTTGAAATGGCATATCCCCAGATATCCAACCAGCTTAGAGATTCCACCGGTTCGGGTTCAGGGGTTGGTACGGATGAAGGATCAAATAAGTTTTCGGACATTTCAACCTCGCAACGAGCAGATTCAATCCAAATTATAGGGCAAGATATGTCTAATGCAAAATGGCTTGACAGAATTGGAGGAAAACTCCACTTTTCCCATACTTGACACGGGTTTATGATTTTGATAAAGTATTACTTGGCAGTTGACGTTTGTATGAGTTGGGTTTTACCAAGGAACAGCAGCGCTCTGCCGTATTTCAGGAGAATAGGAGAAGGAGAAGAAAATGGCAGAGCGTGAGACCGGTACGGTCAAATGGTTTAATGCCACCAAAGGTTACGGATTCATCGAGCGCGATAAAGGCGGAGATGTCTTCGTACACTACAGCGAGATCCAATCGCAGGGTTACCGAACCCTAACCGAAGGTCAGAAAGTGGAATTCGCCGTAGTTGATGGCCCCAAAGGCCCCCAGGCACAGGGCGTCACTGTGACGTAAACCAGCAAATAAAAACAGCGCCGAAAGGCGCTGTTTTTATTTAATTCAGGAGCTTGTTTTTTCTTTAGAAACCAGAGGTCCGGGTTTCCAGGGGGTTCCCAGCTTTGGCAGAAGCCAGCGGTCCACACCGTAATATCCGGCTACCTTCCAGGCAAGGATCAGCAAGATGGTAATGAGGAACATCAGCGGGTTAACGCCGGCCGAGCCTGCCATCATGAAATTCCAGTTCAAGAAACCGGCAAAGAAGGCGGCGATCCCGGTGAACATCCCGATGATGAGGGCAATGCCGATTAGAAATTCACCCACTGCAACCATCTTCGCGAACCAGGTGAAGGATTGGCTATCCAGGAGGAACTGGAGAAAGGCGCGATACCAACCATAGGCGACTGCGGGGTGGGGATTATTGGGATCAACAGCTGTGGCGAATTTCCAGAAACCTTCCAGTGCTTTTCCGCCCTGCATCCAGGCCGGGCTCTGCAGTTTTTCCCAACCTGAGGTCAGCCATTGATACCCTATATAAACCCGGAGTATCAACCAAAGCCAGGAAAGCTTGGTGGTGTCAAACATCACCCGAGCGATCTTTGGGTCCTCAACGACATAAAATGACGACTTCTCTTCAGACATAATAACTCCTTATAAGATACAATTTATCATATTATAACTCTTATCAAAAATTAATCAAGAGGGAACTTGACGGAAGCTATCTCAACAGTTATAATTCAGCCGTTGAATATTGGAATCCATATGGAACTGTATTCCGAGCGAAACCCCGACCTCCCGATCCTAGAAATCATCGAAACCGATCCGGATGCCACCCAGGCGACCCTGGCTGACAGGCTGGATGTTGCCATTGGCACGATCAACTGGCATATCAAGCGGTTGGTGGAAAAAGGGTATGTCAAAGTCAAGCGGGCGGAACGTAAAAAGCTGAAATATATCATCACTCCCGAGGGAATCGCCCTGCGGGCACACCTGACCATGGATTACATCCAGAATTCATTCCAGCTTTACCGCTTGATGAGAAAACGAATGGCTGATGCTCTGGAAGAAGTCCGCTCAGCGGGTTTTCACCAGGTACGCATCGAAGGCGAAGGTGATCTTGCCGAGGTTTGCCGCCTGACCTGTATGGAGCAGGGAATTGAGATAACACAGGATCCATTTGCGCCGCGGCTGGTTATCCAGGGATTGAAAATCTTCATCGTATGGAAGGAACCTGAAAATGCCAGATCCTGAGAATTTTTGGAACTCAAGGCGGGTATGCGTTACCGGTGGAGCTGGATTTCTCGGTTCATATATCATCGAAAAGCTGCAAAATCGCAAAGCTGGCGATATTTTCATTCCGAAGATTGAAGATTACGATCTGACTGATCCCCAGGCTATCCGGCGCATGCTGGACGATTCACGCCCGGATATCATCCTGCACCTGGCTGCCCAGGTAGGCGGAATCGGTGCCAACCGCGACCATCCGGCCGAGTTCTTCTACAACAATCTTATGATGGGTGTCCAACTGATACACCAATCCTCGCAGCGCGGGATTGAGAAGTTTGTTGCGCTTGGAACTGTCTGTGCCTACCCGAAATTTACCCCGGTTCCGTTCAGAGAGGATGACCTCTGGAACGGTTACCCGGAGGAAACCAATGCCCCCTACGGTCTGGCGAAGAAAATGCTCTTGGTGCAGGCTCAGGCTTACCGCCAACAGTATGGTTTTAACGCCATCTTTCTGCTCCCTGTAAATCTCTACGGTCCACATGACAATTTTGACCTGAATTCATCTCACGTCATCCCCGCCTTGATCCGCAAGTGCGTCGAAGCACGGGAAGCAGGGCAATCGGAAGTGATCGTTTGGGGTGACGGCAGTCCTTCACGAGAGTTCATTTATGTGGAGGATGCAGCGGAAGGAATTCTACTGGCTGCTGAACAATACAATGGCGCAGACCCCATTAATATCGGCTCCGGGTTTGAGATACGCATTCTGGACCTAGCTGAGTTGATCGCGCGCCTGGCAGGTTTTAAGGGAAGGATCGTATTTGACCCTTCAAAACCCAACGGCCAACCCCGGCGAGCGCTGGATGTCAGCCGGGCGGAGGAGCAATTCGGGTTCAAGGCTCAGATCGGTTTCGAAGAAGGTCTGCGCCGGACGATCGAGTGGTATGAGAAAAAACGGAAAGAAGGCAGCCGGTGAATATCACCACCCCGGAACCATCCAACATTTCGGTCCCTGCGCATGAGGTGCGTACGGTCGTGATCCGTCCGAGTGGCGGGATGGCTGCACTCCACCTGGGCGACCTATGGACATACCGCGAGCTTATCGGGTTTATGACCTGGCGGGATGTGATCGTGCGTTACAAACAGACTTTCCTGGGTGTGGCATGGGCGATACTGCGGCCGTTTCTCTCCATGGTGGTCTTCACGATCTTTTTCGGCAATTTAGCAAATGTGCCATCCGATGGCATTCCTTACCCTATTTTTACTTATACAGCACTACTCCCCTGGGAGCTATTCTCCAAAGCTTTGTCCGATGCAAGCCGGTCTCTGGTACAAAACAGTAACATGATCACCAAGATCTATTTCCCGCGCATGGTCCTTCCGTTGGCTTCAGTCCTGGCTGGCGTGGTAGATTTTGCGATCGCGTTCTTGGTGTTGATCGGGATGATGCTGTATTACCATATCGCACCCACATCCAACATAATCTACCTGCCGCTTTTCATCTTGCTAGCTCTGGTGACATCCTTTGGAACCGGATTGTGGCTTTCTGCCGCCAACGTCGCATATCGGGATGTAAATTACATTCTTCCCTTCCTGACCCAAATGTGGATGTTTATAACACCGATCGTTTACTCTTCCAGCATGGTTCCGGCTCAGTGGCAGGTGATCTATTCCCTGAACCCGATGGCCGGAGTGGTGAATGGCTTCCGCTGGGCGCTTCTGGGAACAGAACCGCCTGCGCCAACGATGTGGATCTCCGTGGGTGGGGCTGTGATTATGTTGATCAGCGGGTTGTTTTACTTTAAGAAAATGGAACGGCAGTTTGCCGACCTGATCTAATGGTTATAAATAATGCCTGATTTTGCCTTGAAGGTTGAGAATCTTGGAAAGCGATACCGCATCGGGGTAGCGGTGGTCAAATACCGCACCCTGAGGGACTCCATAGGGGATGCGGTGAAAAGACCGTTCCAGAACAGTGCTGAGAAAGAATCTTCGCAGGCGTTTTGGGCGCTCAGGAATATCTCGTTCGAGGTGAAGCAGGGTCAGGTGCTGGGTGTTATCGGTCGAAATGGAGCCGGTAAGAGCACTTTGCTCAAGATCCTTGCCCGGGTGACTGAACCGACAGAAGGCTCTGCGATCATCAACGGCAGGGTGGGTTCTCTCCTTGAAGTTGGTACTGGCTTCCACCCCGAATTGACCGGCCGGGAAAATATCTTTCTGAATGGTGCAATCCTGGGTATGCACCGGACTGAGATCACCCGAAAATTCGATGAGATCGTTTCCTTTGCCGAGGTGGACCAGTTTATCGATACTCCGGTGAAGCGCTATTCCAGCGGGATGTACCTGAGGCTGGCATTTGCCGTCGCAGCTCATCTGGAACCGGAGATCCTGGTTGTGGATGAGGTCCTGGCGGTGGGGGATGCCGAATTCCAGCGTAAATGCCTTGGCAAAATGGGGGAAGTTGCCCGGCAGGGACGAACGGTGATGTTCGTAAGCCACAACATGTCCGCGATCCTGCGCCTGACAGAGGAATCTTTGGTCATCCAGAAGGGAAACCTGGTTTTACGAGCGCCTTCTGCTGAAGCGGTGAGCTTCTACTTGACTAGCGGATTCTCCCAGGAAGGGCAGAAGTACTGGTTGGAGGACGAGGTCCCTGCGGATGCAGCCCCCTTTAAACCGATCGCGGTACGAATTCACAACGCTACCGGGGTGATCAGCGACACAGTCCGCTCCACCGAGGAGAATTCCATTGAACTCGAGTATTCCCTAACTCAGCCCATTGCCGGGTTGAGGGTGGGGATCTATCTCAATACCAGCCACGGCGAGGTGGTCTTTACCTCCTTCGATACTGATGAGCCTGAAAAATTTGAGAAGATGGCAACCCGTCCGGCGGGTCATTATATCAGCCGCTGCCGCATTCCAAAGGATATTTTAAACGAAGGGCGATATATCCTGGGATTAAACGCGAGTTCTTACCGGATCAAGCGATATTTTCAGGACGAACAAGCCCTCACATTTTCTGTTGATTCCACCGGAGCGCCCGGAAAACAATGGCCGGAACCGCGCCTCGGACCCGTCCGACCCCGCCTCGAATGGAGTATAGAAACGATTTAATATGGCACCTAACGGCAAAGAGACGATCAAGAACATTTTAGGAGAAATACCTTACACCGCTGAACTGTACTGGATCATACGCCAGCGGGGTGAAGCCCCTCGAACCAGGTTTACACTGAAGAATCTGCAGGTGATGTTGCCTGAAATGACCGAACAGGCGAAAGCCCTGCGAGAAAAAGCATCCCCGGGCAAGAAAATCTTCCTGTTTGCCTCCCTTCACTACTGGATTGACAGCATGACCGCATTGGGACTGGCATTTTCATCCATGGGGCATGAGGTCACGCTTGGATACCTTCCTTTCTCTGATTATCGAACACCAGTGAACCGGTTTGACCTGCGGCGCCAGAATATCTATGCCCAGCGGGTCCTGCAGAGCGCGGATGGTTTGATGAAATCATTTTCTTTTCTAAACTGCCGGCGCTGTGAAGATACTTTGCCCGAAAAACTGGAGAAGGCTGTAGAAGAAGTCACGGTTTTCGATGTCCAATACACCTCCGAAGTAGAGGAGGTGGATACCCACAGTGCGCTTTACCAGCTTCGTCTGCGCCGAAATGAGGATGCTGCAAGGGTTGCCTGGAATTATTTCAATATGCACCGACCGGATGTGGTGGTGGTGCCGAACGGAACCATCCAGGAATTCGGGATTATCTACCGGGTTGCGGAACTTCTCAAGATCCCGCGCGTAACTTATGAATTCAGTGACCGAAAAGAGAAAATCTGGATGGCACAGAATTCAGAGGTAATGCAGCAGGAAACGGAGATGCTCTGGAAGGCTCGGGCGGATGCAAAATTGACCCCCACCCAACTCAAGAAGATCCGTGATCTGTTCTCAGCCCGGAAGAATGCTCGTTTATGGGAAAATTTCTCGCGCCAGTGGCAGGGAGAGCCCAGCCAGGGTGGGGAAAAAGTCCGGAAAGCTCTGAAACTTGATAATCGCCCGGTGGTGCTGCTTCCTACGAATGTGCTGGGTGATAGCCTCGCTCTTGGCCGGCAGGTTTATACCAAAACCATGACCGAATGGCTTATCCGCACCGTGCAATATTTCTCCGGGCGGCCTGATGTGCAGTTGGTCATCCGCATACACCCGGGAGAAAGCCTTTTGAAAGGCGGTGTTGGTATCGCGGATATCATCCATCGGGAGCAATCCCGTTTGCCGGAGCATATCCACCTGATAGCACCCAATGACCCGATTAATACCTATGACCTCATTTCCATTGCCGATTTGGGATTGGTTTATACCACCACTGTCGGTCTCGAAATGGCATTTGGTGGTATCCCTGTGATCGTTAATGGGAAAACACACTATCGCAATCGTGGTTTCACCTACGACCCGGATTCGTATGTTAATTACTTCAAGTTCCTTGGAACCATTCTGGGAGACCCCAAGAAGCACCGCCTAACCCAGCACCAGGTGGATGAAGCCTGGCGATATGCTTATTATTTCTTTTTTGAATATCCAAGGCCCTATCCCTGGCACCTTTTACAGCAAACCGTGGATTTTAAATTGCATCCGCTAAAATACGTGTTTTCAAGAGAAGGGCAGAAGATTTATGGGGACACGCTGAAATACCTTTCAGGTGAACCCATGGATTGGTCGAAGATCCAGGCAAATTAGGTATGGCAGAAGTCTCTCGCACGAATCAGGTCAAGGATTTTTATAACCAGGTCGGCTGGCAGCGGATCAGCGATGAGCTGTATCAGAATGCCATATATGAAGACCTGCGTTCGGTTTCGCGTGAATATATTGAACACTGCCATATGCGAGTAAGAAACCACCTTGCAAAGGAAGGTAAATACCTGCTTGATGCTGGCTCAGGCCCGGTGCAGTGGCCAGCTTACCTCACCTATTCGGAAGGCTATCAGTACCGGGTTTGTATGGATCTATCCCATGTTGCCCTTATTGAAGCTCGAAACAGGTTGAGGGAGAAAGGGCTATTTGTGGTTGGAGATATCTCGACGCTGCCCTTCCGGGAGGGAGTCTTTGGAGGGACGGTTTCCATGCACACCCTTCACCATCTCTCTAGCGAGGATCAGAGAAAAGCATATGATGAAATGCAACGGACGCTTGAATCCGGCTGCACGATGGTAATAGTCAATGGGTCTTCCTCATCCCTTTTTATGCAGCGGTTGAATTGGATGGTGAAGCTGGCCGAGCGGTTGGGTGTGAAAACCAGTGTGGAAGTGAAAACCGTGAAACCTGCTGTGGAGAAACCCAAAAAAGAAACCGAGGTTGAACCGCTTGCCCGCGGGACCTATATCCAGAAGAATTCGATCCTATGGATCAGGAAAGAACTGAAGGATTATCACATGCAGGTTCTGCCTTGGCGGAGCGTCAGTGTTCGGTTCATGCGGGCGGTCATTCATCCATGGCTGGCAGGCAAATACTGGTTGCGATTCATATTCTGGCGGGAAGAGAAGGATCCCCGCTGGTATGCTGAGAACGGGCAATATCCCATGATTGTGATCAATAAGGATTAGGAATATGGACTGGACAAAAAGTGTTGTATTGGTGACCGGTGGAACCGGTTCCTTCGGCAAGAAAATGGTCAACCTGATGCTCAAGGAGTATCATCCGACCAAGATCATTGTTTTCAGCAGAGATGAGCTCAAACAGCACGAAATGCGCGTGGCGGGCTATGATCATCCCAGCCTGCGTTATTTCATTGGGGATATCCGTGACAAGGAACGCTTATCCCGTGCTTTTGAAGGTGTGGATATCGTAGTGCATGCTGCGGCGCTAAAGCAGGTTCCTGCCTGTGAATATAACCCGATGGAGGCTATCAAAACCAACATTCTCGGCAGCAGCAATGTCGTGGACGCTGCCCTTGACGGGGGTGTTCAAAAGGTGATTGCGCTAAGCACTGATAAAGCTGTCAACCCGGTGAACCTCTACGGGGCAACCAAGCTTGCAGCGGAGAAATTGCTAATCCAGAGCAATGCCTACGCTGGTGGTAAAAAAACCCGCATCAGCTGTGTCCGCTACGGAAATGTAGTTGGCAGTCGGGGGAGTGTGGTCCCGGTCTTCCTGAAACAGCGCGAAACCGGCAAGGTGACCATTACTGATGAGCGGATGACGCGATTCTGGATCTCATTGGAGCACGGTGTGCGATTTGTGATCGCCTGCGCGGAGCGAATGCACGGCGGGGAAGTTTTTGTTCCCAAGATACCAAGTATGCATGTGACCGATCTGGCAAAAGCCATCGCCCCGCAGGCAGCCATCGAGGTGGTCGGAATCCGGCCCGGGGAAAAACTGCATGAGGTGCTGATCTCGGAAGATGAAGCCCGGACGACGATTGATCTGGGTGACCGTTACGCAGTGCTCCCCGCGGAACCTTTCTGGTTCGTTCAGGAATACAAAAAACACCCCACCCTAAATGATGGATTCCGGTATGCCTCCAATACAAATGATGAGTGGTTGACGATTGATCAAATCCGCGAGATCATTGCGCCCATTGAAGCTGGATCCTCCAATGGAGGGGCTGGATGACCCGATTCCTCGTGACAGGTGCGAGCGGCTTGCTGGGGTTGAACCTGGCTTTGAAACTCGCGGAAACGCACGATGTAACCGGTGTGATTCACCAACCAGAGCTGACCGGTACCCCTTTTGAGGTGCTGGTAACAGATCTCTCTATCCCCGGGGAAGCCGAGTGGGTGCTCGAACACTGCCTACCAGAGGTCATTTTCCACTGCGCAGCTATGGCGATCGTGGACGATTGCGAAAAGGATCCCATGCGAGCATTGAGCGTGAATGCCGATCTACCCGGTAGGCTGGCCAGGATGGCTGCAGAAATGGGCGCACGGTTCATTCACATTTCGACAGATGCAGTTTTTGATGGGATAAAAGGCGGTTACCGGGAGGAGGATGCTCCCAATCCACTCAGCACTTATGCCCGCACCAAGCTGGCTGGGGAGATAGCGGCGATGGCGGAGAACCCGGAAGTGCTGATTGCCCGGGTAAATTTTTACGGTTGGAGTCTGCGCGGCACCCGCAGCCTGGCAGAATTCTTTTTTAATAACCTTTCTGCAGGAAAAGAAGTCAAGGGCTTTTCAGACGTAATGTTTTGCCCGCTGCTGGTCAATGATTTGGTTGACCTGCTGATTAAAATGAATGAAAAAAGTTTCACCGGGCTTTACCATACCGTGAGCTTCGAGAAAATCAGTAAATATGAATTCGGTTTGGCACTGGCCACTAAGTTCGGTTTTGACCCCGGGTTGATTAAACCTATTTCTGTAAATGAAGGTGGTCTGACTGCTAAGAGGTCTTTGAACCTTGACCTCGACACCACCAAACTTGTGAAAGATTTGGGTGGTCCAACCCCCGGAATCCAATCCGGGTTGGAAAAATTCTTCAACTTATATCAAAGCGGATACGCTGAGATACTTCACGGATATCTGGAAACGGCGTAGATCGTATGGATGGGAAAGGAGAAGCCATGGAAATCGGGATCGGGAACCGGGTGATCGGAACGCAACAGCCCGTTTATTTCATTGCTGATATTGCTGCCAACCACGATGGCGACCTGGATCGCGCAAAAATGCTGATAGATCTTGCCAGAGCAGCAGGGGCAGACGCTGCAAAATTCCAGAATTTCCATGCGCCGAAGATCGTCTCCGATTACGGTTTTAAGAACCTGGGCGGTCAGCAATCCCACCAGGCAAATTGGAAACGCTCTGTGTTTGAAGTTTACCAATCGGCATCTGTACCGGATGATTGGACCCCAATTCTGAAGGAATACTGCGACAGAGCGGAAATCGAATATTTCTCCTCCCCCTATGATTTTGCTGCCACTGACCTGCTGGATGATTACGTAAAGGCGCATAAGATCGGCTCCGGGGAGATCGATTGGATCGAGACCCTTGAATATATCGCCATGAAAGGCAAACCGGTCTTGCTCGCGACCGGGGCTTGCGATATTGGCGAAGTTCAGCGGGCGGTGCACGCTATTTTAAAGTTCAATTCTCAGTTGGTGCTGATGCAGTGCAACACGAACTATACAGCTTCAGTGGAGAATTTCCGCCATATCAATCTCAACGTTCTTAAAACTTACGCCCAGATGTTC